>Ga0105047_10003205_pt1 | contig 28923 bp, 10 predicted proteins | sample MAT04_FD_78384 | JGI IMG/M metagenome (GOLD analysis project Ga0105047, IMG submission 78384) | Freshwater microbial communities from Lake Fryxell liftoff mats and glacier meltwater in Antarctica - MAT-04 (megahit assembly) | ecosystem: Environmental > Aquatic > Freshwater > Ice > Liftoff... | reverse complement strand
ATATTCCGGCCCCCGCCTCCGCGGCGATCTTCAACATTGGTGCTTTGTCTTCTTCCTATCCAGCGCATAACTTATCAATTAGTTTATAGTTTGATTTTTACAGGAGAACGAAATTAAGAAATTCCAGCAAATAAAGCTTATTGCCAGTTGAAAATGTCGGTCTTGCAAAAGATAGTTTTCTTGTGAGACACTGCTATGGGAAGGTATTTGAAAGTATCAATTTCCCAATTTTTAATAAAAATTTATCATCTATAGAAACTATAAGCCGGATATCTCGTTTAAACTGTATCTAAAAACCTTAAACAACAATGGCACCTTCCACTAAAAAGAAAAATCCCGAAACCGGATCCGACAATATTTCTGAAAAAATTACGGCAGCTTATATTGACCACCTTTTATTAAAAGGCGCAAAACCGGCTTCGGTGTATGAATTTACCAGCAAGCTGAAAATAGCAGAGCAAGATTTCTATGCCCAATTCAACTCATTCGAAGGGCTTGAAAAAAGCATCTGGGCTGGTTTCATCCAAAGCACACTTGATACCCTTTCGGCTTCAGAAGAATATTCCTCTTACCCTCTTAAGGAGAAGTTGCTTTCTTTCTACTACACTTTCGTTGAAGTTCTTAACATGAACCGCAGCTTTATACTTCAAAGTGCTGACAAGGGTTCCGCGATGCTTCGGCAGAATACGCTTTCAAAAGCCCGTGGTGCATTCAAGGATTATGTTACCCGGCTAATGATCGAAGGAACTCAATCAGGCGAAATTGTAAAACGCCCCTACATAGTTGATAAATACCCGGAAGCACTGTGGTTGCAACTTCTATTTGTGCTGCGGTTCTGGATAAAAGATGACAGTGCAGGCTTTGAGAAAACCGATGCCGCCATCGAAAAAGCAGTAAAAGTATCTTTCGAACTAATGGGTCCCGGCGTAATTGATTCACTGGTGGATATGGCAAAGTTCCTTTACCAGAACAAATGAAGGCTAATCTGCTCAACTAAATCTAAACTTACCTTATGATAAAGGAACAAATAAGCATCCCTGTTGGGAAGGTGCAACGTGCCTCACGTTTTTTAAGCACCGGCGTTAAAGTCGGAGGAAACTACCTGAAGCATTATGCACTTAAATCCATAAACGGCGACACCGGCAAGGATCAGCTTCACACCGATAATGCCAACGATATATACGAGGCACTCAGCGAGCTGAAAGGCAGCGCCCTGAAGGCAGCACAAATGATGAGCATGGACAAAAACATGCTTCCGCGAGCCTATTCTGATAAATTTGCTATGGCGCAATATAGCGCGCCTCCCTTATCGTATCCACTTGTTGTAAAAACCTTCCGCAATGCTTTCGGAAAAGCGCCATCTGAGGTCTTCGACAGTTTCAGCCACAACGCGGCCAATGCGGCTTCCATAGGGCAGGTGCATAAAGCCATTCTAAATGGCAAACAACTTGCTGTTAAAATTCAGTATCCGGGTGTGGCCGACAGTGTTCAGTCCGATCTGAAACTGGTAAAACCCTTTGCTCTACGATTGATGAATATCACCGAAAGCGACTTTAAGCTTTATATGTCGGAGGTGGAAGAGCGATTGTTGGAGGAAACCGACTACCAACTCGAACTTAAGCGGTCGGTTAGTATTTCAAAGGCCTGCCTTGAGGAAGGCATTAAGGGAGTTTCTTTCCCGGTTTATTACCCGGAGCTTTCAGGAAACCGGATTATTACCATGGACTGGATCGAAGGCATGCATCTTAAGGAATTTTTGAAAACAAATCCGGCTCAGGAAGTTTGCAATCGCATCGGGCAGTCGCTGTGGGATTTTTATGATTTCCAGATTCACCGGCTTCGTATGGTTCATGCCGATCCGCACCCCGGCAATTTCCTGTTCCATAGCGACGGAAGTTTGGGTATAATCGACTTTGGCTGTGTTAAAGAGGTACCCGATGATTTTTATCATTATTATTTCAGACTTCATACGCCGGGCGCACTCGACAATTACGAGAATATGGTCGAATTGTTTTACCTCAATGAGTTTATAACTGATAGCGACACCGAGGCTGACAAGAAGCTTTATATCCCTCTTTTCCGTGAAATCATAGGACTTATGGGCAAGCCATTTTTCACTGGGGAATTCGATTTCGGCGATCATGAGTATTTCGATAGCATTTATAAGCTGAGCGAATCGCTTTACAACAACAAAGATGTGCGGCAGTCGAAAACGGCAAGAGGCTCGAAGCATTTGCTGTACATCAACCGCACTTATTTTGGTTTGTATATGTTGCTGCATGAGCTGCACGCAAAGGTTGTTACCAAAAGTCGTTACAAGCCGGAGGGCAAAGGGGAACTGTAAAATCTCAGAAATAAGTTTTTTATCCCGCTAAGGCACAAAGGACACTAAGTTTCTTTGTGCTCTTTGTGGCTTTGTGGGAAATCTTTTGGGGCTGGAAGCTAAAAAAGAAAGAGCCCTGCTAACTTCAGGACTCTTTGCGAGAAAAAAATAACTTAATTTATAAGGCTTTTAAGTCTTAATATTGGTTTACCTTTCAGCAACCGGTAATTCAACATTCTGACCGGTACTCAGATCAGTCGAACTGTATTTGTTTACATCAAATTTCAGGTAATCGAATTCATTTACCGGTGTTTCGATGGATTCATCGTTTTCATTTGCTGAGTAATCATTGACATTAAATTTGAGGTATTCAAACTCATTTGCAGGTGTTTCGATGGTTTCAACATTATCAGTTGCCGTGTAATTATTTACATCAAATTTCAGGTAATCGAACTCATTTAACGGTGTTTCTATGGTTTCATCATTATCAGTTGCAGTGTAGTTATTTGCATCAAATTTCAGGTAATCGAACTCATTTATTGGTGTTTCGATGGTTTCATCATTACCAGTTGCAGTGTAGTTATTTGCATCAAATTTCAGGTAATCGAACTTATGTAACGTTCTTTCTTTTAATTCGGTGGAAGTCAATTCATGGTTTTTATCATAGTTGTTTGAATCGAATTTCAGGTATTCAAATAAATTTTCAGCATTCGCATCTGTTAACCTATTATCAGCATCCGAATAATCGGCAACATTGAATTTCAGGTAGCTGAAGTTGTTGTTTGCACTTATTTTGGTCCTGGCTTCGGTATTTTCTGTTGTTATGGCATTACGTGAAACCTCTGCTGTTGCAGAAGCATTAGAAGGAATGTATAAAATATTGCTGTACAAGTTTTTGGTGTCGAATTGAGCATTACGGTTCATCGGGCTTTCTGCATTGGTTATCATAAGGCAAACTGCAGCGACGGTCGAAATGATAATTGATGTTTTCATGGCTTTGGTTTTTTTTATTCTCTTTCGAGTGGTTTGTTAATTTCGTTTTGTTTGAAAGTATGACGGATGAGCAAAAAGAATGTTACAGACAAATATGCCGGGCTAAGGATATTCCCGGTCAATGCCGGAAAATAACTGGTGAAGTACATGGTATTGTGAAGAATGTTTTTCGGAGATCAGCATCAGGAATCTGAGATTTCCTAACAAAACAAGTTAAGAGTGTAATACGGATATTGAGTTATACCTTTGGGAAGTCGGGTTGGTGTAACTTCTGGCAGCAGGAATTAAAAAATGCAATGTCAACACGTTGATAATTTTTATGAAGTTAAGTTTCTATCTGCTGCATTAGGAGAATATTAGCCGAAAAGGGATTTTATTTTGCCAAACTGTTTTGGATTTTATTTCCTGTGTGTAACTTTGACCCGAATTGTTTGTTCTGATGCAAAACCATTCTTTCACTTACATCACTAATTTGCCACGTAATCAGGTCGGGCTTTATAAATAATCAATAAAAATTACATGAAACTTATTCTGATCTTATTGATTTTTGGATATGGCGTATGTTATTCGCAAACTAAAAACGATAGTGTAAAATTCAATAATACCGATCCTTCCATTTTTACAAACAGGCTGTCAACGCATCCTTTCGGGATATTTATCTCACGGATAAATCATAATTTTCGGATAGCACCGGCAAAAAAAATCTCCTTTTCTATCAATATTTCCAATGGAAATGTTTGGTTGCCCTATGTAAAGGCTTATTTCCCTTTGAGTGAAACAGATAGGAATGCGATGCAAAAGTTTGTGTGGCACGAGCGGGAAGGCAATTTCGATAAAGAGAATACTCCTTCACAAACCATGGAATTTCATGCCGATGGTATAATCAGACTTTATCAGTTAAAACTTGATATTCCATTGTCGGCTAAACAGGATTTCAGTATAACCGCCCGGGCTTTTTCGGTTGATGCTGGTAAAGTGCCGTATTCGCTGCTTACGAGCGACCAGTTTATAGAGTGGTATCATTCGAATTTAAGCCGGTTCGAAGATCCATTTGCACGCAAAGTGTATGGATTTGATAAAGTTAAAATTCATTATAAGGATAAAAACGGGAAAGAGTTAGAGCTAAAAAACGGCGATTTTGTATTCTCTGGTTTCGAAATGTCATACTATTACTACCCGACTTTTACCCGCCTTAAAAAAAATAAGATATATACAAATTTTGGTTTGCAGCTTGGAGTCAATACAACTAAAATAAATCCAAATGCTGATTTAGGGATCAAATCTTCCATATTAAAACAATTTGACCTGAAAACCCAAAGGCAAATTCATTTTGGCATCAGCATGGCGGCAGTGCGCCAAAAAGTAATCAGGTTTGGCGAGGGCGTACAACTGAGTAATACTAAGTATTTGCTGAGTACCGAATTTCTTCTGGATTATGTAATTCCGCTTAAACGGAATAGCTGCTTATCAATTGCAACTACTTATTTTATTCAGAGTTCGTATAATAAAAAGAGTGAGCGCGATTACTATGTATTAATCGGTGAGCGGATTACGACCCACTGGCATTATAGTATTTCCCATCTATACAGGGTGTTAACCGCCAATTATTTTATTTTAACTTTTTCGAAAGGAGCCTTTGACGTTTCGGTGTATGCACGTGAGGATCTGCTTGTGGATAATGCTCCCGATGTGCAGGCAGGTATTGGGTTTAAGATGAGTTTTTAGCAAAAATCACTGTAGTTATCTGAATCATTTTGTAATTCGGGTTAATAGGGCTTTTTCATAAAGTACAGTAGCCTATAAACAAAAAACCCCGGTGCATCGCATCGGGGTTTTGAAATTATTTATGGTATCCGAACAGGTATATTGTCGATTAAACCTTAGGTTTAATATTCTTACCGTTCGAATCAAACATCAGAACCACGTCTTTAATTTTCACACAATAGTTTACTTTACCTTTGGTGCTGGTTATCTTTGATGCTTTTTTTACATACGCATCCTGGAAATTAGTATTTACATAAGTAATTATAGATGAAGGCAGTGAAGCTACAGAAATTTGTTTTTCGGTTTCGGTTACTTTTCCTGCAACAGTATAGGTTGCCGAACGATCAGTTGAATCAACAACATAATTAGCCTTAAAGTTGTTTTCGGTTTTGGTCCATTCAACAGTGGTAACTTTAGGATGTGATTTTGCAAAAGCTTTTGAAATGGCAGGCGGAACATCATTTAACGTTAAAACCTGGGCGTATGAAATGCTAATCATACACAAAACTGCGATCAGAAGAATTAATTTTTTCATTTTCTTTAAATTTTAGAATGGATTAAGTGGCTCTTTTTATTTGGTGCAAATTTACATCCACATATCTTCCGGCGTATTACACAATTGCAGATATAAGTTACATCATTCACACATTTACACAGCGGTTTACTGGTACAAACCAAATGCAAACTCATCAGCAGGAAATAAAAAGGTTTCACTCAAAACCGCAGATTAGCGGGAATGATAAGCAGCGAAAATCAGCACAAATCAGCGGGTGATTGGGAGAAAGTACCATTTAAGAAGCTTGGCTAAATTATAACAGGAGCTAATCCATCCAGGAAATGCCATTCAATTATTTAACGACATTTCTCCATTATTTTTGTATTGTCTTTTCAAGCTTACAAAACAGTGCATCCAGAATCATGCATCAAAAGAGATGAAGAAAATAGTGGCTAAAGGTGAATTTGATAAATATGAAAAGATAAATATGATTAAGCCTCCGATTGAACTCCAAACCCAATTGTTGAAAAAGCGACAAAGAATCCTGATTTCGTTTGCCTGAGTTCTTTTATTGTTTCTTCAGCACCATGCAAACAAGTTTACTACTTTCCTGAAAAAAACAAAAGCCCTGACGCTTCGCATCAAGGCTTTGTAGTAGCGGGGACAGGATTCGAACCTATGACCTTTGGGTTATGAGCCCAACGAGCTACCTCTGCTCCACCCCGCAATATATTTTTGTAAGAAAAGAACGTCGTAATTGGGAGTGCAAAAGTATATTTTGTTTCTTTGTAATCCTAATTATTTAGCAAATTTATTTTTATGACTCATAAATCAGGCTTTGTCAACATTATAGGGCATCCCAACGTGGGAAAGTCCACGCTGATGAATATGTTGATGGGCGAGAAACTCTCAATTATCACTCCAAAAGCACAAACCACCCGTCATCGCATCCTCGGAATAGTGAATGGTGAAGATTATCAGGTTGTATATTCCGATACCCCGGGCATTGTAAGGCCGCATTATAAACTTCACGAGTCGATGATGAAATTTGTAAATACCGCCCTACAGGATGCCGATGTTTTTGTATATATGACCGAAGCCAATGAAACCAATTTCGATGAAGAAGTGATTGGAAAAATAAAAGCTTCGGGAAAGCCTTTGTTGTTTCTTATCAATAAAGTGGATACCATTACTCCAGCGGAGGTAGAAGCAAAGATAAAATTCTGGAAGGAGAAGTTTTCGGATGCCACAATAATTCCAATTTCGGCGAAACTGAATTATAATACCGATAAGATTACAGCCGAAGTTCTGAAGTTATTGCCTGAAAATGAGCCATATTTCCCGAAAGACGACGAACTCAGCGATCGGCCACTTCGGTTTTTCATCTCTGAAATGATACGCGAAAAGATATTTCTGCTATACCAACAGGAAATTCCTTACTCGGCCGAGGTGGTGGTGGATTCATATAAGGAGAAACCCGAAATTGTGGTAATAGGCGCAACCATTTTCGTGGAACGCGATACCCAGAAAGCAATTATACTCGGACACAAAGGCGAAGCGATCAAAAAGCTTGGAACCCTGGCCCGGAAAGACATTGAAGCCTTTATTGATAAAAAAGTGTATCTGGAACTCAGCCTGAAAGTTAGCAGCGATTGGCGCGAAGATGCTAACCAGCTTAAAAGATTTGGGTACGAGTTTTAACGGGGTATTAATTTGTCAGAATACTGAATTCAGTAGCTTTTGAAAAATTACCCCTTTCACAAAAGCAAAAGCACTTGCCCCCTTCTTTGGAAAATAGTGTAGTATTCTTCTTTCTACTTTGGAGAAGGTGCTCGCAGGGCGGATGAGGTCAAAATGTACCCGAATGCATTTGATGTAAAGCAAAAACTACTGCTTCCTTTTTTGGGAAATACTGTAGTATTCTGTCTTTCTCCTTGAGGAGAAGGTGCCGAAGGCGGATGAGGTGAATAGGGGGGGGAGGTCAAAAAAAAACCTGCCGAGGAAAGCAGGTTTTATAAAAGGAAATATGAAAATTTGAATCTATAATCTAGAATGGAGTACACTCCATTGCACCCTTATTTCTCCCCCTGTTACCCGGTATAAATCCACCTGAATTTCCACCAAAAAGGCTGAACTCATCGAATTCAAAAACCAGTGAAATTTCGTGCGATGCGCGGCCTGCGGTTCTAAGATCGGTAATCAGGTAATCATAGGTGTACATTACTTTTACACGCGAATTTTTACTCCAGGGTGCATTAAAACCTACCTGGAAAATAGCATCCTTTGCTTCAAAAAAGTTGAAATCCTGGTTGCGTAACCATACACCAAAATAAATGGATGATTTCAGGATATTCATCCCTAAGGTATAGGTTGAAAAATCAGCTTGCTTCTCATACTGAAATGCCGGATTGAATTTAAATCCGCCGCTACTTTTTTTGTACGAACGATAGGAGGAGGAACGCCCGCCACCATTATCCATATCAAGCACAAGATCGCCCGTGATAACAAGTTTGCGTGGCAAGGGAGAATTAAGTCCCAGAAAAGATTCGTTGGGAGTAAAAACATGATGTACGGCAGCTCCAAATGTGCCTTGAATACTCGAAAACATTGAACCCGATTCAACAAAACGATAAACTCCACCCACCGAGAAATCAGGGTAAGATACACGATTAGAGGAAGGTGCTTCAAAAGCCGATTGATAAATATTGCCGTAACGGGCATTAAGCTGATCGGTGAAAACCATATCATCCCAGTTTACCGTTTTTTGTACATACGAAACCATAAACCCCATCTGTGCAATCATATTCTCATACAGTGGAATGCGTGCTGCGGTACCTATCCCAACACTATTTGACTTTATCATTCCTGTTCCTGCCTTATCTGACGAAACCAGTAATCCAAGTCCACCTGACCCTGGAATATTGCGTTCGGCCATATCCATCGAAAAGTTGTAGGTCTTAAAATCAACCGGCAACCCTGTCCACTGATCACGGTAGTTGAAGCGGGCACGCATACCAGCGTTAAGTCCGATATAGCCAGGGTTTGAATATATGGGGTTATTATAAAACTGCGAAAAGGTGGCGTCCTGTGCTTTGAGCTGGCCCAATACGGAAAGTAAGACAAGTGTAAGTATTGCTTTAAATACCCGGAAGCTGTTTGAGTTGCTGGTTTTCATTGTGTTGTTCTTTATTTGTTAGCATTTGCCAGATAAAGCTGCCTGTTTGGTGATAGTTACAAATAAGTGCTTAAAGTGTTATTTTTTTCGTTTTAATCTTTGGTTATCGTATAAGAGTGACTGTGCCGGATTTCTTCTGAGGCATATTCTCATTGTTGCCTGAATTGGTTCCATCCCATACTTCTCCATCGTTGAACTGTGCCAGGATCTTCCATACATACACATCTTCTTTAAGAACTTCTCCATGTAAGGTTCCATCCCATGATTCGGATGGGGATCCTTTACTGTCAATCTTTGTTGAACTCCAGAGCAGTATGCCCCATCTGTCGTATATTTCAACCAGATACAACTTCAGGTTTACACCTTTTGGCTTGAATACAGCCACCTCAGGATCCATATTTCCGGGGTTCAGGGCATTGGGTACATAAAGCCCTTTGAACATCAGATCGTAAGCCATTGTCAAAGTGTCGGCACAACTCGGGCCATTCCATGCAATGAGTTGTATAGTATAATGTCCTTCCCTGTCAAAAGTAACTGTTGGAGCATCTGCCGATGACGTTTTTCCGTTACCAAAATCCCACTCATAGTCAGTGCCATTGATAGTTCCGTTGTTGATCATTATCTGACCCTGTTTGCTTTCGTAATTATCAACAACATTGAAGGCAGCTACAGGAGATGGTTTTATGGTTATCTGCTTGGATACCAATGTGGCGCATCCGTTGCGGTCAGTAACTTTCAGATTGGCATCATAAGTTCCGGCATGAGCAAAACTAACGCTGCAACTCTTTTTTGATGTAGCATCAAGAACCTGTGCTTCACTGCTGAATTTCCAATTCCAATTGGTTATTGCCGAAGATGCACCTTCCGAATTATCTGTAAAATACACTGGCTTGGCTTCACAATCGGCACTCCAGTGAAAGTCGGCAGCAGGGCTTGCAAAAATAGTAACCTTTTTTGCAAGGGTATCCGTACACCCGAGGGTATTGGTAACAACCAGTTTAACGTTGTATTCTCCTGCCAGCTTATAATTGTATTTAGGATTTGTAGCAGCAGTGGTATCGCTTACTGATCCTGAATTTCCAAAGTTCCACAGGTAACTTTTAATGGTGGTATTGTTATTCTGCGAAAGATTGGCAAACTCGGTGGTATTGCCTGAACAGGCATCCTGAAATGCATATGCAGCTTTGGCTGCCGGATTAACTGCCACCTGGCTGTGGGCTGTATCAGTGGCCAGTCCGCCTACCATTTGTGAAGCTACCACCATTTTTACATTGTAGCTGCCTGCCTTAGCATAGGTGTGTTGAACCACCACCTGGGGCGATGTAAAAGTTTCGGAGGTGCCATCGCCAAAAAACCATTGCCAACTGGCTATAGGTGCCTGGCATTCGCTGGTTTCGGTAAACTGAATGCTGCGTTTCTGACAAACAACCGGCGATTTAACGGCAAATGCGGCTCTGATGCATGGAGTTCTGCGAACATTATTTGTAACCGTATCATAACATCCTGCTTCGCTCTCTGTGATAAGAGTGGCTTCATATATTCCGGGATATGCGTAATAGTGAGTTACATTAGAGTTTGCGGGTGCATCAACAACTTTGCTTTTGCCATCACCAAATTTCCATGTCCACCGTACAATTTTAATACCCGCAGTCATATCCTTAAATTTCACAAGGCTGTCGCAAGCTCCGCCAGTGTAGCTGAATGCCGATTTTGGAAGGGCATCAACAGTGATTCTCATAAATTTGGTAGTACTGCAATTGTTTAAGTCAATGGCATTTAATGATATCACATAGGTTCCGGGCTTACTGAAAGTATGCTGTGGATTAGCAAGTTTTGATTCATTTTTGTACCCGCTTGCAGCATCGCCGAAATTCCATTTATAGGATGTAATGGTGCCTCCCACGGGTTCAACAAGGGTAGATGAAAACCAGGTGGTTTCGCCAAAGCAAGCCTGTGTATAATTAATTGCCACCTTCATTGATGAAGGAATGCTTACTTTCTGAATCACAGTGTTTGTGCATCCGTTGGCCATACTTACAATTAATTTCACATAGTAGCTGGTATCGGTGTCGCCGAAAACATAAACCGGATTTTGCATAGTTGAGTAAACATCGGGTGCAAATTCCCATTTCCAGCCGTTAATCATCGACTGGCTGCTCACTGATTTATCCATAAATAAAACAGAGCCATTGTGACAGGGTTCCGCAGCATAGCTGAACACGGCTGTAGGAGCAGCAATAACCACAACCTGCATAATTTTTTCAGCGGTACAGCCCGATGCTGTGGTTACCGTGAGTTTTACATTATACGTTCCTTCAGCAGCATAACTGAATGAAGGATTTTGTGAGGAGGAGGTATCGGCGTTTGTATTGTTTGCACCGAAATCCCATGCCCAGGCTACCATTTTTTCGCCATCGGAACTAAAACTCATATCCGTAAATTCTATCTTGTTAGCAGCGCAGTTGCCGGTATTTGTAAACTGAGCTACCGGCCAGTTATTGATGGTTACATTTTTTGTAACACTGCTCTGGCACCCTGAGAGTTGGGTTATGGTGAGCGTAACCTTGTAATTTCCTGAATTCGGGAATAAGTGACTTGGGTGTGCAAGCGTTGAAGCAGGTGTGCCATCGCCGAAATTCCAGAGGTACGCCGAAATATCCGCGTTTTTAATAACGGTGGTATCCACGCTCAAAGTGGCAGATGTTCCTTTGCAGGCCGACGACTGTGTGAAGTTTAAATTCTTTAAAGGGTTGGTATTGATGGTATGCGTTACCGAATTTGTGCAACCTGCGCTGTTTTCGGTTGTAAGGGTTACATTGTATGTTCCCTCGCTGCTAAAGGTATGCTGAGGATTCTTTGTGGCCGAACTATTATTGATGCCCGAAGCGGGATCGCCAAAATTCCAGCTCCATCCGGTTATCGCATAACCACCTGCACTTTGTGTATTGTCAGTGAACAGGGTAGGAGTGTTGTTACAACCATTTGCATAGGTAAATGCAGTTTCGGGAGCGGTATTTATTTTGATGGACGAAGTATGGCTTGCATAACAACCTGTAGATGTTCTGATGGTTAAAGTTACCTCATAAAAACCGGCCACAGCAAAGGTGTGCGTTACGTTGGGATTTTCGGGTGAGTTAACGGTGAGTGAGGTACCATCGTCAAAATTCCAGTTCCATGACTCAATTACTCCACCAGTTGTGGATGAAAAATCGGTAAAAAGAACGGCCGTACCTAAGCATGACAAAGATGAATGAGTAAACATAGCAGTAGGAGCAGTAGTAACCTGTACTTTACGGGTTTTAACGTTAGTACAGCCATTCTTATTCGTTAGTGTCAGGGAAACGAAGTAGATCCCCGGAGCAGCATATATATGGTAAGGATTAGCATCAACGGAGATGCTTTTGTCGCCAAAGTTCCAGAAATAGCTGGAAGTAGAGGCAACATCAACATAAGCCGAACTGTTGAAATGAACTGTATCGGAAGCACAGCCGCTGTTAAAACTGAAATCGGTTGTGGGTTTGGCCGAAATGTTCAACGTTCGGGTATATGTATTACTACATCCGTTGCCATTTTCAACATGAAGGGTTATTTCAAAATTTCCTTCATTAAGATAGGTATGTGAAGGATTCTGTTGGGTTGAAGTGTTATTTGCTCCTGATCCCGGGTTGCCAAAATCCCAAGCCCATGATTCAACATTGCCTTGCGACAGATCGTTAAACTGAACGGCAGATCCCAGGCACGATGCACCGGTACTGAAATTGGCTAACGGACTTGGCAGTATCTGAATACTCTGCGAAGTGGTTGCTGAACAGCCGTTTTCAGTTACAACAGTAAGGCTTGCAGTAAAAGTACCGGCAACAGCATAGGCGTGCGAAACATTCGGATTAGCAGGGTAGTTGACGATGGTATTTGTGCCGTCACCAAAATTGTATTCCCAGCGGACTATGTTCCCCGCAGGATCACTGGACTGGTTGATGAAAACAACCCTGCGCTGCGAGCATGCCACTGCATTGGTTTTGAATTTGGCTATCGGGGCTGGCAGTATGCTTAGGTTATGCGAAATTGTATTCTGACATCCTGCTGTATTTGTGATAATTAAGGTTACATTATAGTTGCCAGCCGTGTTGTAAGCGTGCTGAGGATTAATCTGCGTGGAGGTTGATCCGTCGCCATACGACCAATCCCATTTTGCTACTCCGGCAGCTATTACTCCCGCTGTAGGCGAAAACTGTATAACAGCATCTTCACAACGTTTGTCGTAACTGAAATCAACAAAAGGAGCTATTGCGATCTTAACCGTTTTTACAAGTACCGATGAACATCCGTTTGTTGTAACTACGGTGAGTGATATATTGTAAGTTCCGGTTTTAGCGTATGTGTGTGTAGGATTCTGAAGTACCGAAGTATTTTGTTTACCAGAGGTGCCGTCGCCGAAATTCCAGCTCCATGAGGTTAGCATTCCTGCGCCGCTTGCCTGTGAGAGATCGTTGAATTGTACCGGAGTTGACTGGCAGGAATTTGTATAATCAAAATTAGCAACCGGAGCCGGATTGATTACAATGGTTTGCTGGCTAATTGCGGTGCAGCCATCATTTGATGTAATGGAAAGTTTAACTGTGTATATTCCGGAAGCTGAATATGTATGATCTGTATCAGGGTTTGTAGGATTAAGTATCTGCTTGCTATTTCCATCGCCGAAATCCCAGTTCCATTTTGCGATATGACCGGCATACGTGTTCGAAACATCATCAAAATGTACCGGAGCATTTGCACAGGGCAATTGTGATGTGTTGAACAAGGCTACAGGAAGCTGATTTACGATCACATTGTGGGTTTTCGAAGCGGTGCATCCTGCTATATCAATTACAGTGAGTTTTACTATATAGAGGCCGGGCTGAGTATATACGTGACTAGTAAACTGCTGGTTGTTGGTTGTTCCGTCGCCGAAATCCCATTCCCAATTGGTGACATTGGCGGTATTCATTGCCGTTGTATCGGGTCCGAAACTGGTTTTGCTGTCCAGGCATGTGAAACCATGAACGAAGTCAACAGGAATCTGATCGAGTATAATAACCTTTTTTACAATAGTATCAGTACAGTTATTGAAATTACGCACAACATGCATTACCTGATAAGTTCCCTGAGCGCTGAAGATGTGGGTAGCATCCTTTTTATCAGAATAATTGTCCATTCCTGTTGAAGGATCGCCAAAATTCCACCAATATTGAACCGTATTCCCCGGGCCGTTGGCATAGGAAGCATCGCGGAACTTCGTTTCAAGCCCTGAGCAATAATCCACATTCTGGAAATTAGCTATAGGCGCTTCAATAACTTCAACCGGTAGTGTTTTTTCTGTTGTACATCCAAACGAATTGGTAATTGAAAGTGTAACATTAAATGTGCCGGCAGCATTAAATAGATGCGAAACATTAGGCTGGTCGGGGAACTGAATGGTGTCATTGGCTGAGCCGTCGCCGTAATTCCATATCCACTCTGCGATATAACCGTAAAGGGTATGCGAAAGGTCGTTGAAATTTACCAGTTCATTCGAACAGTTAGGTATGCTGCTTCCGAAGAAGGAAACCGGATATTGTGCAACAATTACATGATGTATAACTGATTTTACGTGGCCAAGTGTATCCGTTGCGGTAAGTGAAACATCGTATTCGCCGATTGCCGGGAAAAGATGCGTTGGATTCATAACCGCTGAAGTGGTTCCATCGCCAAAATTCCATAACCAGATTGCAGTAGCACCTATATTGGTTACGCCCGGGTTCACTTTGAAATTAACCGGTGTTGCTTCGCACGATGGATTCCATGAATAATCTATTCCCCAGTTATTGATAAACTTAAGCGTTAGCGTGTCGGCAACCGGACTGCATGGAGCCTGATTGAATGCAGTCAAGGTGAGAATAACAGAACCTTTTACAAAATCGGCATCGCCCGGAGTGTAAGTTGTATTAAGGTTTGATGTATTATCGAACGAGCCGCTTCCGTTGGTTGACCACTGAACTGAAGTGGAATTAACAACCGAGGCAGTTGTTGTAGTAAATGTGTTGAAGTGGCTGATGGTTGCACCCGGGCCGGCGTTAACCGTAACTATAGGATGGAAAGTCATCATAACATCATCGCTTGTAATATTACCGCAAGCATCTTTTGCTGTTACAAGCATACTTAGTTTAACCGATCCTGCGTTAAGGTCAGCAGCCGAAGGAATGTATGTAGGTGTTACCGAGCCGCTATTTGCAAAGTTTCCTGTACCCGAAGTTGACCAGGTTACTATTTTGTAATCGGTGGCTGAAGCATGAACTGTATAATCACTGGCGATGCATACATCAATATCTCCTCCTGCGGTTGCTGTTGCAGGTTTATCGATGGTAATATTGAGAGTGTCAATTACTTTAATGGTCGAGCAAGTGCCTGTTCCGTTTACTGTAAGAAGCAGCATTACTTTGCCTTTTGCTATATCGTTCACACCCGGAGTATAAATAGGATGAAGAGTTCCTGTATTACTGAAAATCCCGTCACCACCGCTGGTTAACCAGTTGGCAGTTCCGCCATTATTAACCGAAGCATTTATCATAACAGGTTGCAACGCACAGATGGTTGCATCCGAACCTATATTAACCGAAGGAGGATTGCTGATTTGTAATATGCCTGGCATGAAAACCTTGCAGTTGCTGGTTTGATTTACAGCTTCTACTGTAAAGTTTCCGGATAATTGTGTTCCGAAACTTATTGCATTTCCTGATCCTGCAACAGTGTTTCCTGTACTGATGCCATTTTTAAACAGGGTATAGCTTACGCCGGTTTCCGAACCAGCGAGGCCTGCTATTGCAGTACCACAATTAACACCTGCAGGTGTAATATTAAAAGCAGCCGGGTTAGCCTGTATCTGGGTAAAGCCGTACATTGCTGAATGGCAGGTGGTAGTGCCGCCTATTGCTATAATGGTATAAGTTCCTGTTGTGTATTGCGGGCCAAAATCAATCATGTTTCCGGTACCGGCAATTGTATCCAGGTTAAAAGTATTATCATGTACCAACACATAATCAGTGTCGGGTTGCGATCCGTTCAATACAACTGAAGTGCCACCGCATTGCTTGCCCTGGGTCATAATGCTATAGGCTATAGGCAATGGCTGAAGAACAGCGGTTCCGTTCATCATAGTACCACATCCGTTAACAGTACTCGTAGCAATTACTGTGTAGGTTCCCGGTATGTTAATTAGGCCGAAACGGATAGCTGATCCTGTTCCTGTGAGCGGAGCACCTACATTGGTTATGCCATCGCGGCGAAGTTGGTAGATAACACTTGTTTCGGTATCATCGAGGCCGATTATGGTGCCTGTACAGTTAATTCCCGAAGGATTCAGATTAAATGAAAGTGGTGCTGGTTTTATCACCGTTGTTCCATTCATCAAAGTCTGACAAAGTGTTAACGCATTGCTGCCTAATATGGTATAGGTTCCGGATGTAGCCTGAGCACCGAATGATAAGGCAGAACCGTTTCCTGCAAGTGTGGCTATAGTGATGGAGCCGTCGAGTACAAGTGTATAATTTACTCCGGTTTCGGATCCGTTGGTGCCTATTACTGTGCCGGGACATTTTGCGCCGATTGGTGTAAGTGTGTAAGCAACAGGATTTGGATTAACAACAACGCTTCCGGTCATTAGCGAACTGCAACCATTCGAATTGGTAGCAATAGAGGTATAAACTCCTGGTAAAGTCTGTACTCCGAAACTGATAGCCGAACCAGTACCAGCAACCGGAGCGCCAATATTAACAGTTCCGTTCAAGCGAAGCTGATAAGTGGCGCCAGCTTCTGAATTATCAAGACCTAAAGTCGCACCTGCACAGATGAGGCCTGCCGGAGTCATAGTATAAATCGTTGGAGCAACACTCGAAATAATGGTGAAGCCGTTCATAACTGTCTGGCAATGTGTAGCCGGAAAGAAAGCCCGCACGGAATAAAAGCCTGATGTCATTTGTGGCCCAAAAGAAATTGAACTTCCGGTTCCCACAAGGGTATCAACCATTATCATCCCATTCAGAACGAGTACATAATTTGCATTAACTTCTGTGCCATCAAGTCCGATGATTGTTCCCTGGCACTGCATTCCTGAAGGTATGATATTGAATGCTACTGGCAGAGGATTAATGATTACCGAATTGTTCATTGTGGAAACACAGCCATTGGCGTTGTCGGCAATTACGGTATAAGTTCCTGTTAAGGTATGTGTGCCAAAGCTAATGGCTGATCCGGTTCCAACAATAGGAGTTCCTGTGTTGATGTTTCCGTTCCAGCGTAACTGGTAGTTTACTCCAACTTCTGAATTATCAAGGCCAATGCTTGCCCCTGAACAATTAATGCCTGCCGGGGTCATATTAAATGCAATAGGAGCGGCATTAATTATTGTGGTTCCATTCATGGTTGTCCTGCAAAGCGTGGTTGCATTGTAGGCCTGCACGGTATAAGTTCCCGATGTTGATTGTATTCCAAATGATAACGCTGATCCGGTTCCGACAAGCGTGTCGATATCGATAGAGTTATCGAGCAGAAGGATATAGTTTACACCAGATTCGGAACCGTCGATACCGATGATAATTCCGGGGCAATGTCCAGCCGACGGTATAATGTTGAACGCGGTAGGGTTAGCATTTACAGCCACGCTGCCGCTCATCATCGAGCTACATCCTTTAAGGTTTGTAGCTATTGCTGTATAAACACCCGGCAAGGTCTGAACTCCGAAATTAATAGCTGAGCCGGTACCTGCCACAGGTGCGCCCATATTCAGGGTTCCGTTCATGCGAAGCTGATACGATGCGCCGATTTCCGAATTATCGATACCTATGATTGCGCCTGCACAAATGATGCCCGCCGGGGTCATTGAATAAATAGTAGGAGCTATATTCGAAATTACAGAACTTCCATTCATAGCCGACTGGCAGAAGGTTGATGCAAAAAATGCAACCACTGTATAATTGCCCGACGTAAGCTGTGGCCCGAATGTGATTGTACTTCCGGTTCCGGGAATGGTATCAGTCATTACGTTGCCATTTCGAACCAGTATATAGTTTACATTAACTTCGGAACCATCAATACCAAGAGCTGTACCCTGGCATTGCACTCCTGCAGGTATTACATTGAATGCTACAGGTAATGGATTTATTACAACAGAGCTGCTCATAGTTGAGAAACATCCGTTTGAATTGGTTGCAATAACGGTATAATTACCAATAAGATTCTGTGTTCCGAAGCTGATGGCTGAGCCATTGCCTGCAACAGGAGTTCCTACATTGATGCTTCCGTTCCACCGTAACTGGTAGTTTATGCCTGGCTCTGAATTTTCAATTCCAAGTGTGGAACCTATACACGCGATACCCGAAGGAGTCATGGCATAAGCAAAAGGAGCGGTATCAATAATTGAATTCCCGTTCATTAAATTGGAGCATAAGGTTGTGGTGTGATATGCTATAACGGAGTAGTCTCCACCGGTAAACTGTGCGCCAAAATCAATTGCATTTCCCGTACCTGCTATAGTATCAAGGTTTACTGATCCGTTTAAAACAAGAATATAATTGAAGTTTATCTGCGAACCGTTAAGTCCTATGGAAGCGCCTGAACAATGGCTTCCGGCCGGGGTGGTGGTAAATACCAATGGAAGTGGCTCAATTACAGTGCTGTCGGACATAAATGTATTACAACCGGTTAAGTCGTTAACAGCTCTTACAGTGTATGTTCCGCTCAACGATTGCGGCCCGAAGCTGATAGTGCTTCCGGTTCCTGCAACAGCCGGTCCCATATTGAATTTTCCATCCAGTAACAACTGGTAAGTAATGCCTGCCTGCGAATTGAAAAGACTTATCGTTGTTCCAATACATTGTATTCCTGCCGGTAAAAGTGCATATTTTATCGGGCTGTCGTTCATTACGGTTGCTCCGTTCATAGGGAATATGCAGTACGAAGTCTGGTTGATGGCTATGATGGTGTAGTTGCCTGCTGTATGTTGTGCTCCAAAACTGATAGGTGATCCTGTTCCGTAAATGGTATCAACATGTATGGCATTGTCGAGTAATAAAACATAGTCAACTCCAACCTCTGATCCGTTTAACCCAATAAGGTCACCTTCGCAGGCTGTTGCGTTGGGAGTAATGGTGAACGCGGTAGGATCGGCATACAAAGTAGAACTGTCGTTCATATAGGAAACGCAGTTTGTTGTGGCATTAGTGGCTATTGCCGAATAAATGCCTGGTAGCCCTGCAGTGCCTACAATAATAAGTGAGCCTGTTCCGGCAACCGGTGATCCAAGATCGAAAGTGCCGTTCCAGCGAAGCTGATAATTTACACCGGTTTCGGAACCCGAAAGGCTGATGGTTTGTCCGGGACACAGAATTCCGGCAGGAATTACTTTAAATACTTTTGGCGCTATGCTGATAAAAGTGCTTCCGTTCATCATAGCATCGCAACCTGTAATCGGATTTACAGCTCTTACAGTATAGGTTCCGCTTATGGTTTGTACCCCGTAATCCAGAAATCCGACTACTCCGGTACCGGTAATAGTATCAATAGCTACACCATTATATTGAAGGATATACCATAAGCCGGATTCCGAACCGTTCAGCCGGATAATGGTACCGGGACACTGTGTGCCGGTTGGGTTTATGGTATAAAGTGTGGGAGCAGGGTGAACAATAATCACGGCACTGTCATTCATCATTTGTGTTATGCCAACGGTTGTGTTAATTGAACGAACTTCGAACAATCCGTCAACCGTGAAAGGACCCCAGGTTAAAGGAGAATTTGTGCCAGCTACAGGAGCAACGTAAGGAAAGCCATTCCGTAAGAGCTGGTAATCAATGCTTATTTCTGATCCCGAAAGATGAACAAGTTTTCCGGGTTGTCCGTCACAGATTATTCCGCCGCCATAAACATCAAATACAAGCGGGTAAGGAAGTATTGATACATTCACACTTGCATTCATCTGAACACTGCAGCCGGTTGCAATATCCGTTCCTTCAATGGTATAGGTGCCAGGTTGAGTCTGTAATCCGAAATTAATTAATGAGCCGATTCCTGTTTGAGGTGTTCCCACAGCTACATTATCACAAAATAACTGGTAACTTACACCGGCATCGCCATGAAAAAGTCCGATTTCTCTGCCGATTCCGCCCAAAGGGTATGATCCGCCGCCGATTACAAGGTAAGCAGATGGGGGAGAAAGGATGATAATTGTTGCATCTCCGTTCATCACGTTTGTACAACCTGTAGTATTGTTTGTAGCTATTACAGTGTAGGTAAAAGCAGCAGTGCGGTTGCCAAAACTGATGGGCGATCCGGTGCCGGTTATAGCTGGTCCGTCGGCAACGCCGCCACGGTATAACTTATAGTTGATATTAGGTTGTGAGCCACTCAAACCAATGCTCACCCCATTGCCTGCATAACAGTACGATCCGCCTCCGGTAACGCTGTATTGAAGTGGAAGTGGATCTACAATCACGGTTACCGAAGCTACGGCAGTGTTAAATCCGTCGTTGGCAGTTACGGTGTAGGTAGTGGTAACCTCAGGTGATACAATAGGGTTCTGCGCTGTCGAAGTCCATGCGGGGATTACAGCAGGTGAACATGTCCAGTTAAAAGTATAATTTCCTGATCCTCCGGTAACCGAAACCGGTAATTGCGCGGTTGAGGCATCTGCGCAGATTTCAGCAGGTATTGATGCCGCTGCAATGCTGATAGGATTTCCATTCAGCGAAACTAAAACTTTATCAGAACCGGTACAACCGTTTGCATCCTTAATATCAAGAGTAAAATTTGTGTTCGAATATAAATTGGTTGTATTAGGGGTTGAGGTATTTTCGCCGCTCCCGATAAATGTAAGCGGAGTCCATGTATAATTTATTGTTCCGAATCCTCCTGTTGACGAACCTGATAAGGTGGTATTAGTACCATAAGGAATAGTTTGATCGGCTCCTGCATTGGCAACAGGTAAAGGATTTATTGAAACGGCAACACTGCTGCCCATATTAATAGTACATCCTGTTGAAATGCGGGTGGCTATTACAGTATAAATTCCTGTTAAGGTCTGGTTTCCAAAACTTATCGCTGCACCACTTCCTGATACAGGCGATCCTACCGGAGTAATATTGTTATACAATTGATAGGTAACCCCTGATTGTGATCCTGCTAATCCTACTACAACTCCTGATCCTCCCTGGCAATAACTTCCACCTCCTGTGAGTACAAACTTGTTTGGCAAAGGATTTACGGTAACTGAAACCGAAGCCGAAACGGAATTAAAACCATCATTTACAGTTACTGTATATAGGGTTGTAACAACCGGCGAAGCTGCTGCCGATGCCGATGTTGCAGTAAAGCCTGCCGGAACCGATGTCCATGCATAGGTATAAGTTCCTGATCCGCCCGTGGCATTTGCATACACAGTGGTGCTTTGCCCAAGGCAGATACTTGCCGGAACGGCTGTTGGAGCAGCTGTAACAGGAGTTCCGACTACAAATACGGTAATCGGATCGTTTGCGCTGCAACCTGCAGCATCAGTTGCCAGTAAAGAATAGGTCCGGGTAAGAGTAAGTTTTTCGGTTTGCGGATTTAATGTGCCTGCACCTGAATTGATGTAGGAATTCGGTGTCCAGGCATAGGTTAATGCACCTGTTCCGCCGGTTGCTGTTCCGTTTAAAGTTGTATAAGTACCGTAAGGAATGGTAAAATCCAGCCCTGCATTTACCAAAGGCAGTGCCCGCACTTTTACGATAAGATTTTTAGGAATGCCTGCACATACAGTTGGTGCTTGTCCGAAAGGGGTAAGTACGTAAGTTACATCAATGTCGTTGTTCGTTGTGTTAAGCAAGGTTTCGGTTATGCCTGCCATTGTGCTTATAGCCACCGGTGGATTGCTGATGCCCGATACTGCTGCTCTCGACCATGTAAATGTAGATCCTGCGATATTGCTGGTAAGGGTATAATTAAAAGGTTGTCCGCTGCAAACTGATTCAGCCAGACTGCTGTTAATTGACGGGTTAGGAATCACATTTATTATATAATCAGCCGGGATGCCGGGGCATGAAGGGCTGTAATTTGATTGTGGAATCACTTTGTAGGTAACGGAACCGGCAGTAGTTCCACTGTTGGAAATAGTTTGTGCGTCTATGTTGTTACCACCGCTCGCCTGGTATCCTGTTATTGCAGAGGATGAAGGTGTTGCAGTCCACGAAAAAGTTGAGCCTGCCACATTCGAAAGCAAAACAACAACCGGAGAAGTAGCTCCTGAGCAAATAGTTTGCGACATAGATGCATTATTTACAACCGGTGCCGGATTAATAGTTATTAGATGACTGGCTGTTGGCCCTGTGCATCCGCTATGCGTTGGTGTAACTGTATAGGTAACTGTGCCCGGAATCAGTAAAGTGCTGCTTATTACTTGTGCAGCTATTGAAGTTGTGCCCGAAGCTGTATAACCGCTTATCCCTGCACCTGATGGAACTGCAGCCCATGCATAGGTTGTTCCTGCTACTGCCGAAGTAAATGTTACAGGGCTGGTTGATGTGCCACTGCAAATGGATTGATTGGCAAGGCTAAGTGCTACAGCCGGAATAGGATTAACCGTTAAAATATAGTCAACAGGCATTCCGTGACAGCCGTTTGCGGTTGGAGTAATTGTGTAGGTTACTGTGCCTGTTGCAGCAGAGGTGGTGCTTACTGTTTGATTTATAGTTGGGATGTTGCCGGATGAATATCCTGAAGTCCCAATGCCGTTTGCAATCCAACTGTAAGAAATTCCTGTAACATCCGAGGTAAGCGCCAAGTTCAAAGCCGTTCCCGAACAACGGGTAGCTGAAAGTGGTGAATTTGTTACTGCCGGTGTTGGATATACAGTTACATTAAAGTTTACAGGTCCTTCGCTGCAACTGTTCAGTTCCATAGTAACGGCATAAACCACAGTGCGGGTTATATTGTCATTATTAGTAAGTGTTTGCGAAATTACATTCCCTGTTCCATCACTGAATCCTGTAACATTTCCGGCTGTAGATGCAGACCATGTAAAAGCAATTGCAGGATCATTTCCAACCAGGTTAATAGTAACATTATTGCCTGAACAAACAGTTGGGTTAGATGGTACTATGCTGAGTATTTGTTTGGGATTAACAATAACCGTAACAGTTACCTTATCTCCGTCGCATCCGTTAAAGGATGGAATAATGTCATATTCTACTGGGTGGGGTGCATTCGAATTATTGTAAAGTGTTTGTGTAATGTTATTTCCGGCTCCATCGCTCATTCCTGTGATTGATCCGAAGTTTTTAACTGTCCAGCTGAATGTAGTTCCTGCAACATTTGATGTCAATGCGATATTGGTCTGTGTGCCTGAACAAAGTTTAACGACAGATTGCAAAACTGAAGCAACAGGTTTAGGATTCACGTATACTACATAATCATTAGGAATTCCAATACATCCACCGGGGCTGTTGCTTGGTATGATATGGTAAGTTATTACTCCCTGTACTGTCGAATTGTTTATGATAGTCTGAGCAGGAATAGCACTTGTTCCGCTTGCCACGAAACCTGTCATGGTTGCCGGTACAGCTGTTGCAGTCCATGCAAAAGTGGTAGATACAATATTTGAGGTCAGTACATCTACAGTAGTTTTATCACCTGTGCAGATAGTCTGCTGCATAGGATTATTGGTAACGATAGGTGAAGGATCAACATTAATTGTGTAAACAACAGGTGCCCCTTCGCAGCTTGGTACCGCAGGTCCATGAGGTGTTATGGTATAGTTTATGGCTCCCTGAACGATTAATATACTGAATATTTGCTGTGCAGGTATATTGCCTGTACCTGATGCCTGGTAACCGCTTAATCCTGCGGTGCCTGATGCAGTCCAGCTGAATGTGGTTCCGGCGACATTTGATGTTAAAATTACAGGAGTTGAAAAAGTTCCTGCGCAAATATCCTGCGAAAGAATGGCATTGGTTACCGAAGGAATTGGGTTCACGGTAACAACAACATTTTTTGAAATGCCGGGACAATTTGTCGGGGCCGGACCTAATGGGGTAATCACATAGGTAATATTACCCGAAATAGTTGCTCCTGCAGGTAATGAAAGAATATCGTTAATATTTCCGCTTCCTGAGGCTGAAAATCCGGAAACAAGAGTTCCTCCGGTTGCTGATGCTGTCCAGGTAAAAGTGGCTCCTGCTACATTGCTGATTGGATTATAATTTACATTATCACCGGAGCAGATTGATTTGGTTGGCGGACTAGTTACGGTAGGATTTGGATTTACCTGGATAACAACAACATTTGAATATTCGTCCTGGCAGGGAAGTGATGTTACCTTAAGCCGATACTCGGTAGTCTGTGTAGTTGGTCCCGGCTGGTAAGTTTTGTCATTAGCTCCGGGTATATCAACCCATCCACCTGGCAGTATGCGCACTTGCCATTGATAAATGTAGGTTCCACTACCACCTGTTGCCGCTGTTGAGGTAATAAGTGCCGGTATAGCACCGGGGCATATCTGCTGATTAGAATTGGTTGTGCCTGGAACTAAAGGAGGATCGACCTTTACAGTAACTTTTGCGCTATTTGTGCAGCCGGTCAATAGGTCATATCCTACTGCTATGTAAGTAGTTGGTGCGGTGGGAGATTGGTAAAGCGGGGTAATGGTTTTTCCAACATAACTCATGTCGGGCGGGGGCGGGGGGGAACCATTGGGTACTTCGGGGAAAAACCAAAGCCAATTTACTCCAGCACCAGGTGTTACAGTTAATTTTACCTGTTGTCCCAAGCAAATGATAGGGAAATCGCTAGCTAATGATATAATTGGTAGTGCCTTTAACGTAATTGTAATTTTATCGGAAGGAGTGGCACACCCCGAAATAATTACTGTATAATCACCTTTTTCTTTTGCATAAAAAGTGCTGTGTATTTCGCCGGTAATAGGGTTTCCATCTTTTTCCCATTGCCAGCTTACGCCTGATGATGGGGTGCAAGCCATCAGCACCGAGTCACCTGAACAAATATTAGTATTTGCTGGAGTTGTTACTACAGTTGGCGGGCACTGTGCCTTAAGTGTAAAACTTCCAAGTGTAAACAAGAATACAGGAAGCAAATGCCTTATCGACATAGCCACCTTGAGTAGGTTGAGTAGAGCCCGTTTCATAGTTCCTCTTTGGTATTAAATAATAGATAGCCTGAAAATTGTAGTTTCAATTGAGCCGGTCAAGCAGTGTAGTGTATAAGTTAATAGCCATAAAATCAATTTGTAATAGGGTGTTTTAAATATTCTTACAATAAATATTTTCATAAGAAATTGAGCTTAGGTGCAGCTTAATTTTATTGATTTTCGTAAAGTCCTAAAATTGCTAATCATAATCTGAATAAATTGTTATTCAATAGATTAAAGATTATTATTTGTTGATTTTTCTGCACTCACTTTTGCAGGCGATGCCTTTAGCCGATGTGAGTCAAACTAAAAGCCACTATCTTTGTACTCTAAATACTCAATGGCACGGAATGAATAATACGTATCAGGAAATAATACACCGTTCCCATAAACGGAGCAAGACATTCGGAATTGATAGAAATGGCATTGCTCAGAAACGATTTCTTACGCCCTCGCAGATACGGAAACTGCTTAAGGGAAACGCCGATCTTATTGAGATTACTTCTCCTATCATTGAGGATCTTTACGACTTCCTGAAAAACTCTGGTTTCATAATAATACTCACAGATAAAAATGGCCGTATTATCGAAATGGCCGGTGATACTGAGCCTTTGGATGAAGCCACCAGGCATAACCTGGTTCTGGGCGCTTACATGGACGAAAAAAGTGCAGGTACCAATGCCGTTGGAACTGCATTGTCCGAAAATTGCCCTATCCAGATTACTGCTAACGAGCATTTTATCGCGGTTTTCCATAAATGGACCTGCTCAGCAGCACCAATTCATGATGCATCGAAAAACATTATCGGTGTTTTGAATCTTACAGGAAATAGCGAACTTGTTCATCCGCATACACTTGGCATGGTGGTGGCTGCCGTTGCTGCCATCGAATACAGGATTAATAATATCAATATCCAGAAACAGTTGCACAACTCGAACCAGTTCGCTTTTTCGATGATGAATAACCTCACATACGGGCTTTTTGCAATCAATCTGAGCGATCATATTCTCTGGGTTAACGATACAGCCTGCCGTTCAATAAATACCAGGAGGCTCGATCTGATTGACAAACCTATTGATAGTATTTTCCCCGGCTGGCCGCAGGTTAAAGAGATCATAGTTCAAAATGAGTCGTATTCGGACGAAGAAAACCGTTTCAGTATTTCAAAAATTAAAGAGCGGTTTCTGTTCAATGCCTATCTTATCAAAACCAAGGAGGAAGAAATCCTTGGCTACCTGCTTTCGTTCAGGGAAATTAGTGGTATTTTAAAGATGATCAATAAATACACCGAATACAGTACACGCTATACTTTTACTGATTTCATTGGCGAAAGCACACAAACCACTGAGTTGATACGATATTCAAAAACCATAGCCAAAAATCATTCCTCGGTTCTCATCTGTGGCGAATCGGGAACCGGAAAGGAAATTATTGCTCAAAGTATTCATCATGCAGGCCCCAGGCGCGATCGCCCTTTTGTTGCCATTAATTGTGGCGCCATTTCCGAATCACTCATCGAAAGCGAATTGTTCGGTTATGCCGACGGCGCTTTCACCGGGGCAAAAAAAGGAGGGAAAACCGGTAAATTTGAACTTGCTGACAAGGGAACCCTTTTTCTGGATGAAATAGGTGAAATGCCCCTTGAAATGCAGGTGAAGCTTCTGCGCGCCATACAGGAAAAAGCCATTACACGCGTAGGAGGCAATAAGCCTGTGCCAGTGAATGTGAGAATTATTGCTGCAACCAACAAAAACCTTGAGGACGAAGTGAAAGCCGGTAAATTCAGGCTTGATCTGTATTACCGTCTGAATGTTTTCGAGGTAGTGATACCGCCACTTCGCGACCGCAGGAAGGATATTCTACAGCTTGTACATCATTTCCTTAATCGGAATGCTGCCAGGTTCGACATTCCCATTCCCGAACTTAAGCCCGACCTCGTTGAGGCTCTTGTACAATACAACTGGCCGGGGAATATCCGTGAACTCGAAAACCTGATGGAACGTGCCGTGATACTCAAAGGGAATCTTGATAAAAGTAATATTTCACATTTGGCTCCACAGGGTATTTCGGCCATGGTTCATCCACAGCCACTATATCCCGAAAAGGGAGAAATGATGAGCCTCGAAGAGTACGAAAAAAATAACATTATTCTTACCATAAGGCATTTTCAGAATAACATTTCGAAATCAGCCGAATCCCTCGGAATCAGCAGGAATACTCTTTATCAGAAAATGAAAAAATATGATCTGCTGCACGTTTCAACTTTCAATTCCTGATAAACTGTACTGAAATTGAACACTGTCCTGTTTTCTAACACTTATAAATTACTCCAATTGTCCTGATTCAGGACAATTTTTGTTTATAACTCACCTATATTCAGATTGGAAGCTATTGTCAGATAGCTATAAAGTGTTGCAAATAAGATTGTTATTCTCTTTCTGCCATATAATTATTATTTTTGCTTAACTGATAGCTGAATTTCAGGCTAAATATTACATTTTAACTTTATAAAAAACACATAATCAGGTTATTATAATTAATGGCATGTTACTTGTCTTATTGTTAATCAAATAACAATAGATGATCTGTATGGATCATTAAATCTCAAAGACAATGAACATTCAAAGCGACCATCAACCCGTAGAGCAGAAAACCGAATCGAATGCACCTGTTCATAAAATCAGGATTTGCCTGGGAAGTTCATGCTTTTCAAAAGCCAAAGAAACAAACCTGGAGTACATCGAACGCTTTTTGAAACAGAATAAATTTACCGATCAGGTCGATTTCGCGGGTCACCTTTGTATTGATAAGTGTATTACCGGGCCCAATATTGAAATCGACGGGGTAATGTATAAACAGGCAGATACAGCAAAACTCGAAAAAGTGCTGCGCTTTCATTTTGGGATTTAAGTATTTCCGTTTTCGCTTATAAGAACTATGCCATGAATCGTCTGCAACCAATCTATACCGAAAAAAACAATTGTCAGGATTGTTACAAGTGTCTCCGCCAATGTCCTGTGAAGGCCATTAAGATAGAAGGCGGAAGTGCTTCTATCATTCCCGAACAGTGTATATTTTGCGGTCATTGTGTGCAGGTATGCCCGGTTGGTGCAAAAACAGTGCGCGATGATATGCCTGAATTACACAGATACCTCGACAGCGGTGCGCAAGTTATCGCCTGTGTGGCACCTTCGTGGGTGAGCGAATTTCCGGGTATGAATTCTGCACAGCTTTCAGGTATATTTTCCAGACTTGGCTTTTTTGGCGTTTCGGAAACTGCTTTGGGCGCCGAGCTTGTGTCGAAGCAGACTGCGCAGTGGATTGAAAATCAAACAAATGGTATTTTTATTTCATCATGTTGCCCTTCGGTTGTACAGTTTATATGCCGGTATTATCCCGGACTGAAATCGCATCTTATCCCGATTGTATCGCCGATGCAGGCTCATGCCGGAATGTTGAGAGAAATGTATGGATCTGATATGAAGATCGCTTTTTTTGGTCCTTGTATCGCAAAAAAGACAGAACTCGACCATGGATTCACCGATGTTGCACTTACTTTTCGTGATCTGAATGATTGGCTGGAGACTGAAGTTCCAGGCTGGCAGAATTTAAAAATTTCAGATGGCAAAGCTTTTATTCCTTATCCTGCCGGAAAAGGGAATTTCTTTCCTGTGGATGGCGGAATGATTGCCAACCTTAAATCGAAGGCGCAGATCACCGATTTATCATATATGTCATTTTCCGGTATCAATCATATCAAGGATGTACTGAATGATCTGAATGATTGGAAAACCGAGGAGAAGATTTTTCTGGAACTCCTGGCGTGTGAAGGTGGCTGCATAAAAGGACCGGGTACAATAAACTCAGCTTCGGCTGCCATGAAACGCCAGAAAGTGCTGGAAGCAACCCGTAACCTTAAGCCTACTAAACCGGGACTTCCTTTTGCTATGGAGTTATCTGCCAGCTTCGACCAGCTTCATCCGCTTGTT
>Ga0105047_10003202_pt1 | contig 28942 bp, 26 predicted proteins | sample MAT04_FD_78384 | JGI IMG/M metagenome (GOLD analysis project Ga0105047, IMG submission 78384) | Freshwater microbial communities from Lake Fryxell liftoff mats and glacier meltwater in Antarctica - MAT-04 (megahit assembly) | ecosystem: Environmental > Aquatic > Freshwater > Ice > Liftoff... | reverse complement strand
CCGACCCTGGTTGTGCCATCACTGAACGCGATGATGGCACATCTCAATGATGACGCGCTGCGCACTGTCCACGCGCTCAACACGAACGAAACGCTACTGAGCGCATCGGCACGTGCAATGCTCACACGTGCACTCGAAGCCGAGTCCACTGACATTGCAACAACATCCGGATTCAGCACGCCCGAGATGCTCAAGCAGATCAGCACGACACTCGCGTTGCTGCAGCGCGCCAGCCACCGGTCGCCAGTGTCGATCCTTCAAGACATCGCCGTCAATACGATGGGTGTCTCTGATTCGGATCTCACGGTTGCAACACGATACCTCGGTCTTGACGGCGCGGAATTCGAAACGCTCGATGCCATCGGCGAACGCGAGGGCGTCACTCGCGAACGTATCCGTCAGCGCGTCAGTCGCTTCCGTCAGTGTGCGGCCGAGCGGCGGCCGTTACTGCTGTTGGTACGTGAGGCGGTGAGTGTGCTGCAACAACTCAACAAACCTGTGACGATGCCCGAATGGTGTGCCGCGCTTCCGTCATGGTTGTCGGGTACGCGGCCTGCCGACCTGCGCATCATACAGACGCTTGAATCTTTCGGCTGGGTCGACTCGAACAGCTGGCACGAGTCTGCCGGCATCACGTTCGTCATGGCCGGTGCCCAACTCACAGCGCCCATGCAGGATTATGAATCGCGTTACGAAGGCGCGATTGCGCTCCATTATCGCTTTGGAGTCATATGTGCTGATGATGTCCGTCAGTCGCTGGACATCACCGAGGCGGCAGCCGATGGCGCATTGCGTGCGGACGAACGCTGGAGTGCAACCGGCAACGGTTGGTTCATGCGCGCTACTGTTGCACCGTCCTGGATTGCGAAACGTACCATCGAAGTGTTGAACGCTGTGCGGTCTGTTGCCATTGAACCGCTGTATCAATCACTCAAGCGCGTTGCGGCGCACAAGTTCCTCGAGCAAGGCTGTCGCATGCCGTCACGATCATTGCTGGTCAAGCTCGTACAGGAGCTGCGTGTTGAGGGCGTGCGATTTGACATCGTGCACGAAATCGCCAGTGTCGATGCGCCCGTGCATGAGCGTGAGTTGTCTGGTACGACGCAAGCGATTCTGAAGGCCTTTGGCACAAACCATCGCGCGTTGACTGGCACGGAGTTGACGTCAACATTTGCGAGTCTGGAAATGTCCGAGGCGAGCGCGCAGGTCGCACTCAGTACGTCACCGCTTGTTACCAGGCTCGAACGCGGCATCTATGGTTTGGTGGGCCGTCACGCGGATATGCGCGACGTCGCCGGAGCGCGGTTGCGTCGTGAGGCGCGAACGCTCGTTGTAAACGCCGAAGTGTAACGAGCTGGGACACACAGACTCCCTCTCTAGCAACCCCTCCATGGAGCGTCGTGACTTCTTCGCGCGTTCAGGCTACGGCGCCGCCACCGGCTTCCTCGCCGCGCTCAATGCCGACGCCGCGCGCGTGCTGTCGGAATTGTTGTCTTCTCCGCCCGCCGTCGGCCATCAACGGCCGATTCCGAGTCTGCCGAAGACGCCTATTGGCAGCGCCTGCGCCGGGATCATGAGTATCCCGACATGATCGAGACGATACTGCAGCGGGTCAAACGCGAAGGGGTGGTAAAACGCGTAGTGAAAGTGCCAGCGCACGTGGCGTGGCGGTGCTGGTTGACGCGGCGCAAAGCGTTGGGCTGCTCGATGTGAACTTCGACTCCATCTGTGGTTTTCTGGCCACGTCGTTGCACGAGTGGTTGGGCGCGTTTACTCACGCCGATAAATGCCGAACGCAGCACCGGTGTTGGTGCGTTTGCCATCGACGGAATACCGTCGGCCGACGTCGTGAAACATCTGCGGACCCGCAAGAAGGTGCTCGTGCAAGACAAATCGGGGCGACACTCGCCGTTTACCAATGCCATTCGAGTTTCGCCTGGCCCGTGCACGTCGTTGGCGGAGCTGGATGCATTTGCGGCGGCCGTTGCCGATATCGCGACGCGAGGATTACCGACTACGAAGTAAGCGGCGCGCGCCAGAACGTCGGTGCGCTACCGAAACGCCTCGTCGAAAAACTGCGGGAGGTTCAGCACGAATTCGGTCTCCAGTCCGTCCGGCTTCCACCGCAATTCCAGGCTGATCGTTTCACCAGGTTCATCACGGCCTATCCAACGAGAGAGTATTCGCGCCTCCGGATCGATGACCCAATACTCACCGACACCTTCGCGTTGATAGAGCTCACGTTTGATCTGATAATCCAGAAGTGGATTGCCCGGCGACACGACCTCAACGGCTAGCAATACATCGCGCAAATGGAACGGATATTCCGCACGAATCCCGCCAGTGCGCCGCACCACAAATACGTCGGGCTGCACGCGATTGCGCGATCGTTCACCACGCCACACGTCCGACGGCGAGATCATCACTTTGCCAACGTCGCTACCACTGAGATATGACTTCAGCCGAAAATACAGCTCGCCAGCCACTTCTTGATGGGGCATTCCCGGCGCTGGCGTCACAAACAATTCGCCATCAATGATTTCGTAACGCTGCCCGTCGACCGGCAGCGCATCCACCATGGCAACCGTCCAGTCGTGCGTGGCAGCAGGCATACCCATACGATAGACCACTCGGCGATAGAGAAGCAAGGCGTCATGCCCAACTATCGCCGGCGCCGATGCACAATGCGTCACCATTTTAACGCCCACCCAATCAATGTTGTGCCGGAATGCTCGTTTGGTAAAAGCGAGGATCACTCCCCTCTCGCGAGCATCCTCGCGCCTTCACTCCGCTGCGTAACACAACCTCGACACAACGGTAGCCCGTATACGTAGTTCAATCGCATCACGTCAGTCGAAGCCTGTGCACTGCCGATCATCGGGAATGTCTTTGAGCCTCCGCAACCGAAGCAGGGACTCAATGTGTTCGGGCGGTCACGCATGAAATCAGCGTAGTAGGTGTAGCCCTTGACGATCTCAAACGAAATCTCACCGCGGCCGATGGTATCGGCGACACCCTTCACGCGCACGAAACTCACACGGATGGTGCCCTTCTTTCCGCGTACAACAAACTGGGCCCGCGCACTGAGTTGGACTTCATTCAGCGCTTGCGAAACCCCTGGCATTTCGAGTGTCGCGAATGTCTGCGCGCTGTCAGCGGTGAGTCGATTCGCGGAGATCGTCACCACATTCTCATCTGGCGATGTCCACTCGTTGCACGCGCCAGTAGCAAACATCGCGGCGACGCCAATCGATACCCTACCGGCACGCTGAATGAATACGATGGATCGCTCCGATTGTTTGCCAGCTTCGTCGTTGGCCTGCTTCACTGTTCGCCCTGCTCGCGCATCGCCCATCGCCTATCGCCTATCGCCTATCGCCTATCGCCTATCGCGTATCGCGTATCGCGTATCGCGTATCGCGTATCGCGTATCGCCTATCGCCTATCGCCTATCGCCTATCGCAGATCTACACCTCCACAACCACGGGGAGGCCACAACAAACCTCCCCGTTTCACACCGCCCCTACCGCACCAACGGCTTGTACTTGATCCGATGCGGCTGATCCGCATCCGCACCCTTCCGCCGCTTCAAATCCTCGATATACGCGCCGTAGTTCCCCTCAAACCACACAGTCTCACTCTCACCTTCAAACGCGAGAATGTGCGTCGCGACACGATCCAGAAACCAACGATCGTGAGAAATAACCACCGCGCATCCGGCAAAATCGAGCAACGCAACTTCCAGCGCGCGCAACGTATCAACGTCCAAATCGTTGGTCGGTTCATCAAGCAACAACACGTTCGCCCCCGCCATCAACGTCTTCGCCAAATGCAGTCGGTTGCGTTCACCACCCGACAAGTCGCCAACCTTCTTCTGCTGATCAACACCCTTGAAATTGAAGCTCGACAAATACGCCCGTGAATTCAATTCGCGTTTGCCCACCATGATCTGCTCGACACCACCCGAGATCTCCTGCCACGCGGTCTTCGTGCCATCCAACGTGCGCGACTGATCGACGTAGCCGAGGTGTACGGTTTCGCCAACTCTGAGTGATCCGGCATCGGGTTGTTCAGTACCGATAATCATGCGAAACAGCGTCGTCTTACCGGCACCGTTCGGTCCAATCACTCCCACAATGCCACCGCGCGGCAACGAAAAGTTCAAATCGTCATACAGCAACTTGTCGCCGTACGCTTTCGTAAGTCCTTTCGAAATCACAACATCGTTACCAAGACGCGGCGGCACTGGAATGACAATTTCATTCGTGCTCACCTTCTCGGCCTGCGCCTCGCTTTCCAGGTCCTCAAACGCCTGAATACGCGCCTTGTTCTTGGCCTGACGCGCGCGCGGAGCCAAACGCACCCAGTCGAGTTCGCGCTGCAGCGTGCGTTGACGCGCGCTCTCCGTCTTTTCTTCCTGCTGCAAACGATTCTTCTTCTGCTCCAACCAGCTGGAGTAGTTGCCTTCCCACGGAATGCCCTTGCCGCGATCGAGTTCGAGAATCCACTGGGCCACGTTGTCGAGGAAATACCGATCGTGGGTAATGGCCACAACCGTGCCCGGAAAATCAGACAGGAACCGCTCAAGCCACGCCACACTCTCGGCGTCCAAATGGTTGGTGGGTTCGTCCAGCAGCAACATGTCGGGTTGCTCAAGCAACACGCGGCAGAGTGCAACACGACGACGTTCACCACCAGACAACGTGTTCACATCGGCGTCGCCCGGCGGCAACCGCAATGCGTCCATCGCGATCTCAATTTTGTTGTCTAGATTCCACAGGTCGAGCGTGTCAATGCGCTCCTGCACCACACCCTGACGATTCAGCAACTTGTCCATCGCCGCATCATCCATGGGCTCGGCGAACTTCATGCTGATGGCGTTGTACTCGTCCAGCAAACCACGCTGCGCTTTGACCGCGAGTTCAACGTTGCCTCGCACATCAAGAGTCGCGTCCAGCTGCGGCTCCTGGGGCAAGTACCCAATCTTGGTCCCGGCGGCGGCCCACGCCTCGCCTTGAAAATCCTGATCGACACCCGCCATGATGCGCAGCAAACTCGATTTGCCCGCGCCGTTTGCGCCCAACACGCCAATCTTCGCGCCGGGATAAAAACTCAACCAGATATCGTCAAGAATGATGCGCGAAACCGGCACCACCTTGCGCAACTTCTTCATCACGTAAATGAACTGTGGAGCCACAGTATCTCTCTTGTATCTGGTTGAGTGTGCGCGCACTAGCTCGTCGCTTTCGCCGGCGCAGCGGAGTCAGGCAAAATAACTCACGCGCCAAACGTGGGCAGAACCGCGAGCCTGACTGCGAACCACCGGGACGCTGAGAAACTGAGAATGCTGAGACTCAACGCGAGTTCAGGCTTCCGAGGGAATAGTCAAAAATCCTCATTTTCCGTTTTTTTACTTTTGCTTTTGCTGTTCTCAGCCTTTCTCAGCATTCTCGGCGCTTCTCAGCGTCCCGGCAGTTGCGGTTGCCGTTGCTGATGCCCGCGAGTCGCGACGAATCTCCCATCACTCAGGAACCAATTGCCCGCCACTGTCTTATCTTGTGCACTTATGCTGATCCAAGACCTCACCGCGCAACTCTCCGGCAGCCCCGCTGCCGTGCTGCCCGTCATCTTCGGCGCCGGCGTCCTGACCTCGCTGACCCCCTGCGTCTACCCGATGATCCCGATCACCGCGGCGATCGTAGGTGGGCAATCGGCAGTCGGCGCGGACGGCAAACCGGTCTCGAAATGGCGCCCGCTTGGCCTCTCGCTGATCTACGTGCTGGGCCTCGCCACAGTCTACGCCGGCCTCGGACTCATTGCCGGTCTGACAGGCACCCTCTTCGGATCCATCTCCAGCAACCCCTGGGCGTTTTTTGTCATCGCCAACCTTCTGATGCTGGCCGCGTTATCCATGTTGGACGTGATTCCAATCCGCGTCCCCCAGTCGATTCTGCAGCGCGCCGCCAACGCCGGCACCGGCGGTCGCGTGATGGGCGCCTTCATCATGGGAGCCGCCTCGGGCCTGGTCGCGGCACCCTGCTCCGCACCGGTCATGGGCGCCGTCCTCACCTGGGTCTCCACCACCCACTCGGCCGGCCTCGGCTTTCTCTACCTGTTCACGTTCAGCATTGGCATGTGCACGATTCTGGTCGCCGTCGGCCTCTCCGCCGGCACACTGGCCAAGCTGCCAAGGGCAGGAAGTTGGATGTTGTGGGTAAAACGTATCTTCGCCACGGTCATGATCGGGATGGCCGAGTATTATCTCATCAAAATGGGGCAGGTCTACTTCTGATGTGTCAGACAAACCTCGACGGCATCCTGGGTACACGCACCGCTAAAGTCGTGCGTCGCTTCGCGATATTCTCGGTACTGGCTAGTGCCGCTATAATGGCGCGTCCATTGCTGTATGGTGGCGCGTTATTCTCCCAAGAGTCTGGCATCGAAGTAGGAAAAATGGCCCCGCCGGCCCTCCTGCAAACGCTCGACGGGAAACCCAAGGACCTCAAGGAATTCCTCGCCAAAAAGCCAGTGCTGATTGAATTCTGGGCCACGTGGTGTGGCAACTGCAAACAGCTACAGCCGACGATCGACGCCGCGATCAAGAAATACGGCGCCGACGTCTCGTTCATCACGGTCGCGGTTTCGGTGAATCAATCAATCGAACGCGTGGCCGCCTGGCACAAGGCCAATCCCATCGCCACCGAAATGTTGTACGACAGTAAAGGCACCAGCACCGAAGCCTACGACGTGCCCGCCACGAGTTATGTGGTCGTGGTAAATAAGGCCGGGAAAGTGGTCTACACCGGCGTGGGCGGCAAACAGGACCTCGACGCGGCCATTAAAAAGGCGCTGCTGAATTAGCTCCCGTGTAACCGGAACTAAGAAACGCCGACCCCCTGAGTGGTCGGCGTTTCTTGTTTACAGCGCAACGTTTACTTCTTTTTCTTCGCCGGTGCCGCCGGCTTACCCACGCCGTCAACCAGCGTCAGTGTATCGCCGCGGAACTCAATGTGCGTGCTGGTCGCCGCGTTGATCATCTCCAGCGCCTGCTTGCTGCTCTCAAGCGACATCTTCGCGGTCACTGGGCGCGTGTCGAGACCCTTGTCGCCGGTCTGCGCGTTGGTGTTGTACCAGCGTTGCAGCACGAGCGGAATCGTCTGCGCCAACGGCATCGCGTTTACGGTGTAGCTGCCGTCCACCCAACTGAACGCGCCGTCGCTCTCGGCTTGCGTCAACACGCGCGTCTTGCCAGCGTCGTCGATGGCCATTCCCGGGCCCGCGGCCAGCTCAACGGTGGCCTTGTCTTCGGTGTTTGGATGGATCGTGAGCGGGTTATCGATCGCTTTAATGAAAACTTCCTTGTCTTCAGGAAACGCCGTTACAACAAACGACCCGCCCTTCGATGCCACGCTGACCTTGCGCGCACGCGCACGAAACGGGAGTGCTTCTGCGCCAGTTGGCGCAAGTGCCGTGAACTGCGCGGTACCGATCACACCCACGCCACGATTCTGCGAGAGATAGTTGGGTGGAATTCTGACTGACGACTCAGCGCCCATTTTGACCGCGGTGGAGTCAGGCAGCTTGAAACCACCGCGCTGGCCGCGTGAGCTCGCGTTGCTGCGGCTTTCCGGATTCTCAATCGCCTTTCCGAAATTACGCTCCGCCTTGTTCGGATCGTTGAAGAGGAACCCAACGATGCCGAGTACGGCCACGGCCGCGATGCCGATTACGGCCCAGGGTGCCTTTTTTTCTGCGGTCGCGCCCGCAATGTGCGAGGCAGTTCCGTGGCGCGCAGCACTACCACGATTGGATTCCGGTTTATCAGCCATGGGCAGGGGCAGGTTGGAACAGGGGGGAAGTAGCGGTCGCCGCCGCGAGGGAGCGGCCGCGACGCAGGGAGTGCTTTTTTGTGCTGCCCAGAGTGTGGGGGCACGTCACACGTAACGCAACTCTTGTTGAAACGCTGAACACGCTAAAGTCGCCGTCCGCTGCGGGTGCCGTCAGGTTAAGTCGGTGCGTCGAGCGGCGCGGTTGGTGCATCGAGCGGCGTGGTCGGTGCATCGAGCGGCGTGGTCGGTGCGTCGAGCGGCGTCGTCGGTGCGCCAGCCCCCGCGTTGGCCGACAGCGCGGCACGCTTCAGATGCACGCCACCAAACCACCGATCAATGCCGTTCAGCGACACTGCATTCGCACGGTTTTTCGCCACGGTACGCCCGGCATCTGTGAGCTGCACTTGCTGCTTCCAGAATGCTGCATCACCGGTTGAGCGTTGCGCAGAAAACCCGGGCCGGGCCGTAGTTGCGTTCGGATTCGCGATGGCGTCGGCACCGCCTTCGGTCGCCACAAATTCGACCAACGCGACCGGACCCGCCATCAATCGATCGACATACCACGCGAAACCCCAGTCGCCCAGCCACACAAAATCTTCGCTCGGCCCATGCGCCGCCTGGTACAGCGCGCCCAGCGTTTTGGCACCGCTCAGCAACACGTTGACGGTTTGCTGTTCCGTGCGCGACAATCCGTTTTCGGGCGACGGAAACTCTTGCAACCAGCGTCGAATGGCCGAGTGCATGTGCGGCAACACGACACTGCTGTCGCTTTGATAACTCTGGGCCTCGAACAACGCGGTTTCCGTTGCCGCGAACGCTTTGAGCAACGTGACATCACCCGACGTAAACGCTTCCCAACCGAGCGCCGCAAGTTCCAGATCCACTTCGCGAACCACGCGCTGCAGTGTGATGTATTTGGCCAGCTGCGCTGCTGATAACGGGCCAAGCAATTCGTCGGCGGCGACTATCGAGATGGTCGGTCGTTCTGCGCGCGGACGCACGTATAATTGCGCGAGAATTTGCAGCAGCTGCAATTGATCATACAGATCGGGCTCGAACCACAACATCACGTGGTCGCTCGCGCCCATTGCCGCCAAAGCCGCGTCGCGTCCGGTTATGTCGGCCAGTACCATGTCGTAGGACGCCCAGCCACGCTCGGCGAGAAACTTCGCGCGCGTCTCCCGCAGCGCGTTCGCGTCGAGGCCCCCCGGCACCGGCCCGTCGTGCAGCACATCGCGCCAGGGCAGCACCGCTTCATCGCTCGACACGATTTCGTTAAGCGTGCCGGCCACGGAATCGCCGTTGGTGACATGCAAAGTGGTCATGCGATAAAGTATGTTGCTGAACGCGCTTTCGGGAACGGCCCTCCACCGGGAGCAATCGGCAATCGAAGTCGGTCGATACCCCGGCGGCACTCCCGCAGTACTCCTCACCACACACACTCACACCTCATGTCAACACCGCATGTAACGGCGGGAACCGCAATGCCGGCCACGATGAATGCCGAGATTGTCGAGACTGCGGTGATGGACGTGTTGCCGGAGACGTTGCCCGAAGCGATAGCGGCGAAGGACGTGTCGGTGGCGCTCTGGGCGGTAATTTTTGCGGGCGGAATTGGCACGCGCTTTTGGCCGCTTTCTACGCCAGCGCGCCCCAAGCAACTGCTCGCGCTGGTAAATGAACGACCGCTCATCGCGGACACTATCGCGCGATTGCAACCGCTTATTCCGACCGAGCGTGTGTTGGTGGTCACCAGTGCCGACATTGTTGAGGCGCTGCATACGGCCATTCCCGAAGTCCCGCTGACGAACATGCTGGTCGAGCCACGTCCGTTGGGAACGGCCGCTGCGCTGGCCTGGGCCGCCACAGAAATTGAAAAACGCGCGGGACCGAAAGCTGTGTTTACGGCGTTGCACGCCGATCTCGCCGTCGCGTTTCCCGATCGCTTTCGTGACACGTTGCGCGAAGCTGCGGGAATTGCGTCGCGCGATGAGCATCTTGTGGCGATTGGTGCAACACCCACGCGTTGTGAGCCGCAGTTTGGTTACCTGCACGCCGGTGAGCGGCTTGACGCACGCGTGGCGCTCAAGGACGGCGGCGCGTGCAAGGTGAAACATTTCGTCGAGAAACCTTCCCCGCATTTGGCAGACACGCTGATTGAGGAAGGTGCGTTGTGGAACACTGGCATCTTTGTGTGGCAGGCGCGTGCGGTGTTGGACGAATTGCAGACACATACCGCCGAGCTTTCGCGCGGGTTTGCGGCGCTCGTTGCGGGCGACATGGTGAAGTTTGCGGAGATGGTGACTTCCATCTCAATCGACCGCGGTTTGTTGGAGCGCAGCAAGAAAGTCGTGGTGCTGCCCGCAGAATTCGGATGGGATGATGTGGGCACGTGGGCGTCGTTGCGGCGGGTGCGCGATCTTGATGACACGGGCAACGGCATCAAGGGGGCGGCGTATTGCGTCGATTCATCGGGCAACATCGTGCACAATGAATCCGGATGCGTGGTGCTGTACGGCGTGTCGGGGATGCTCGTCGTCTCGATTGACGGATTGACGTTTGTGACGCCGCTGGATCGCGCGGCCGAGATGCAATCGCTGTTGAATCAGTTGCCGAGCAATTTTCGGCATTCGCCGAGGGAGCAGGCGTAGCGCGTTTGGGCCGGTGCCGGTGCCGGTTGGAGCGGGGTCGCTGGATCCGGCTATAGCAATGGGGTCATTTGGTTCGCGCGGGGAAATTGGTTGAGGCTTGAGCAAGTGGGGCGTTTGATTCACGCGGAGAACGCGGAGAGGTGCGGGCGCAGATGCACCTTCGCGTGAGGGGAGACGCGGAGGACTCATCTCGGTTGTGCGAATCTCAGCCGGCAAGAGTTTCGATTTTTCGGAAAACAACAAATGGGATTCGGGATTTTGCGCGATTCACCGAACTCTTGAAACGCACGCGGCTTCCCAAAAACAATCTGAGATGGACGCATTTCGCGAAGACCTCAACGCCACTACACAGCCCCTCCGCGTCTCCCCTCACGCGCGGGCGCCGGGTGCACCGGCGACGCTCCGCGATCTCCGCGTGAAATAAACGCCCGTCGAGTTCAAACGGAGCGACACGTGAAATAAACGCCCGTCAAGTTCAAACAGAGCGTCGCGTGAAATAAACACGCCTCGATTTGACACGGAGCGCCGCGCCGCTGCTCAGCTCCCCGTAAACCGCGGCATCCGCTTCTCCCGGAACGCCACGATCGCATCCTGCACGTCCTTCGTTTGAAAACACGTCTTGATATGCACCACTTCATTCCGCAGTTGCACGTCGAGCGACGTTTCCGAACTCTCCATCAGCAACCGTTTCGTGAGCGCCATTGCCAGCGGTGGTCCGGCGGCCAGTTGCATCGCCATCGTCTGCACTGTGGCGGCGAACGCATCATCCGGAACTACGTGTGTTGCCAATCCAATCTGCAGCGCTTCTGTTGCCGCGACATCGCGACCGGTCATGATGATGTCCATCGCCCGTGTGTGCCCAACTATCCGCGGCAACCACCACGACACACCGGCGTCGGGCGACAGGCCGCGACGAATGTAGCCCGCCGTGAGTTTTGCACTCGCGGCCACGATGCGAAAATCGCAGCAGAGTGCGAGACCGAATCCCGCACCGGCCGCCGGTCCATTCACGGCCGCAATCACCGGCTTCTCGCAGCGGTTGATGGCGTGCACCCATTTCCCCACCCACAAATCCGGGTCGAGGCGCGCACTCCGCGTGCTGGTGTCGAGCACTGGTGGTCCGCTCAAGTCGAGTCCAACGCAAAAGCCTCTCCCCGCGCCCGTGATCACCACAACACGCACGGCGTCATCACCGGCGGCAGCGTTCACGGCGTCTGGCAACTCCTTTGCCAGCTCGTCGTTGACGGCATTCAGGCGGTCGGGACGATTGATCGTGATTGTCTGCACGCCCGCGGCAGTCGTCTCGATCAGCAGGCATTGAAAGTTCGTTGGCTGACTGTCCACTGGTGTCGTTTGCTCCGGTTGATGCGTGATTGCAAGCCAGCGTGCACGATGATTACGGGAAACTCACGTTCGATTCTACCTGAATTCACGTAGAATCACGGGCGATTGGCTACCCCCCACTACCGTTGTTGCTGGTTGCCCCACTAGATCACACCCAGTCCCTCCCGACGCCTGATTCACTTGCGTCAGTTTGCGACGCTGTCGTGGACAGCGCCGTCCCGAAGGTCCTCCGCACTCCGCTTTTTATGGCTGGAACCCGTATTGCCAAGTCTTCGTCCGCTTCACTGGACGAAGGCGCTGAACCACAGAGCCCGGTCGCGAGTGCGGATGCGCTGGCCCGCACCGCGCACGAAACCTGCCGTCAGCACGAACGCCTGTCGCGACTGAACGGACTGGGCGTGTTGCACGCCGAACTCGTGTCGGCCCACGCGTTGGTCGACACGTGTGATCTCGCGCTCGCGGAATGTGTGGCGACGTACGAAAAACGCTGCGGCAAAACACCTGTAAGCGACGACGCGGACGTGCATGCGAAGGCGAATGCGTTGTGGCTCGCTGCACGGGACTACCTGCGACGACACTGGAGCGCGGAGAAGGCGTCGGCGCAACTCAAGCAACACGACGTCGAGAAGCTGACAGACTTGCAGATGGAGTACGAGTTGATGGCGTCGGCACTTCTCGCATTGAAGCAAGCAACGGGCACGTACCTCACGTTGCGGCCGGACGTCAAGTAACTGCACAGGACTGGGGCGGACGCTGTGAACGAGTGCAAGCGACGTGCTGCGGTCGAACGCGAACTCCTGAACAACAGCAACAACAACAACAACAACAACAACAACAACGGCAACGGCAACTGACTCACTGCCTTTGGACTCTACGGACACACCGGACTTTTCGGATTTGCTCCGTGGGGGTGCGAGTCTCCGTTCCGGTTCACCCAAGGCATTTTTCCTTTTCTTTTTTCACGGCGACAGCGCGCGCTGAAATTTGAAGCGCTTGGCGACGCCCGCTCGAAAATTGGTTGAAATTCAAAAAGTCGAAATCCCGTTGCCCGGCGTAAAGTCCGCCCTGCACCAATGCTGTCCGAAAAGTCCCGTGTGTCCGTAAAGTCCAAAGGCAGTTAGTCAGTTAACGATCTCAATTGGGCCGCAACCAGCAGCCACCCCGCACAGTTCCTCCGCACGCAGTCCCTCCGCAACAGTCCTATTCACCAGTCAGCGGCAACTCGAGAAGCTTTTTAGAGGGCTGCGGATCACGCGTCAGGTACACCTGAAACCGGTCGATTACGGCCGGTGCATCCACTCGGAGTCCAAGAAGCTCGCGCTCGACCGCCGGAGTCAGTGTCGGAAAAAAACTCATCGTCACATGCGGAGTAAAAGAAAAACGTGCCGGCTTGAACTTGAGTCCACTGCGAGCGATCCGTTCATACAAAGTCCGCAACGGTCCGTTGGGATCCATCGGCAACACCACAATGTTCGTCTGCATAAATCGCAGCGGTAGTCCCAGTGGCAAAGACATAGGCGCCGTCGTTCGCGCGATAGGCTCCAACGCAGCTCGCAATTCCTTGAGCGGCGTCCCCGCAGGAATTGATCCGACGCCAGACGATCCCGCCAACGTCAGGTGCGGAGGATTGAGCTTGGCCAATTTGGGATCGTACTTCTCCTGAATCGCACGCACGCGCTCCCCCGCGAGGCCCGGCAACTCAACGATGATGTAAATCCCAATGGCAGCGGCCATAGATTGGTTGGCTGGAGAACGGACCGCGTTGCGCTGGAGTAGCGCGTCGGTTTGCAGCACCCGAGCGGAGGCAACACCCCCGGTATATCTTGGCTACATGGGCGAAAGCATGATGATCATACGCGAATACGCGAGCGAGATGGAGGCCATCGTGGCCCAAAAGGTGCTCGAGGCCAACAACATTCCCTGTGTCCTGATCCGCGACAACGCGGGTGGGATGCTGCCGGTGTTGCACATGTTGTACCCCGTGCGCCTCGCGGTTCGCCCCGGCGACGCCGATCTGGCGCGCGAATTACTCGACACGGACGTCGACCAGGATGGCGCCGACATCGACCCGGGCACCGAGTCGCCCGAATAGTCACACCGGTCGCCAGCACTTGTAGATTGTGCCATGGCGCTCTTCGACGTTGATCCGCACCACCCCGACACTTCGGTCATTACCCGTGCAGCCGACATCCTGCGCGCTGGCGGCCTGGTGGCGTTTCCTACCGAGACCGTGTACGGATTGGGCGCCAACGCCCTGAACGCCGATGCAGTCGCTCGCATCTTCGACGCCAAAGCACGACCGGCCTGGAATCCCGTCATCGCGCACGTCAACACGGTCGACGAAGCGCGCGCGCTTACCACGAGCTGGCCCGCGATCGCGACAGTGCTCGCGAAAGCATTCTGGCCCGGCCCACTCACGCTGGTGCTCCCCAAACATGAATCCGTCCCGGACATCGTCTCGGCCGGATTGCCCGCCGTAGCCATTCGCATTCCCAGTCACCCGGTAGCGCGCGCATTGATTGCCGCACTTGGTGCACCGATTGCGGCGCCCAGCGCGAATCGATTTACGGAGTTGTCACCAACAACCGCGGCGCACGTGCAGGAATCACTGGGCGATCGCATCGACATGATCTTGAATGGCGGGCCCAGTGATGTGGGCATCGAGAGCACCGTCGTCGATTTGACCGGCGCGATGCCCGTGCTGCTGCGCCCGGGCGTGATCAGTCGCGAGATGCTCACCAACGCGACGGGCGTGTCCGTATCGCTCGCGCAGGATGACGTACGCGACAATACGCCGCGTCACTCGCCTGGCATGGTGGAACGGCACTACGCGCCGCACGCGGACGTTTGGTTGTTTGCCGGTGATGATCTGCACGAGATGCAACAGAGCATCACGAAAGAATTTCCGGTCGAGTCGGGTCGGATGAGCGCACTCGTGCTGGACTGGTCACTGTCACTGCCCGAACACGTGCGCGTAATTCGGATGCCGAACGATCCGCTCGCTTACGCGCGAATGCTGTACGCGACGTTGCACGATCTCGATCAGGACGGATTCACAGTTGTTGCGATTGAACGGCCTCCCGCGCGTGATGCGTGGGCCGGCATTCACGACCGGCTGAATCGCGCGGCGCGCTAGAGGCGGACGAACGGATGCGGTCGTCTGGAAATTGTCCGCTAATAGACCGCACATGCTGTGGCGCCCCCGAGTGAGCGTCGTAGATTGCACCCATGCTTCCAATTGACCTTTCCGGCAAACGCGCCCTGGTGGCCGGCGTTGCTGACGACGGCGGCTTCGGCTTTGCCGTGGCGAAAGCGTTCGCCGAGGCGGGCGCGTCGGTGTGTGTGGCCACGTGGCCGCCCGCACTGAACATTTTCATGAACTTGCTGGAGCGCGGCAAGATGGACGACTCTCGGCAGCTGTCCGACGGTTCACTGCTGACGTTCGAGAAGATTTATCCGCTGGATGCTGCGTTCGATTCCATGACCGACGTTCCCGCCGACATTCGCGAGAACAAGCGGTACAAGGATCACAACGACTTTTCCGTCGATGGCGTCGTGAACGCGATGATTGCGGATTTCGGCGCGCAACCGGTCGACATTGTGTTTCACTCGCTGGCCAACGGGCCGGAAGTGAAGAAGCCGTTGCTCGAAACCAGCCGCGGCGGATACCTGTCCGCGATTGGCACGAGCGCGTATTCGCTTGTGTCGATGGTACAGCGCTTTGGCCCAATCATGCGCCCGGGCGGTTCGTTCTGTTCGCTCACCTACATGGCCAGCGAGCGCATGATTCCCGGATATGGCGGCGGCATGTCCACGGCCAAAGCCGCACTCGAGAGTGACACGCGTGTGCTGTCGTTCGAAGCGGGCCGTAAATTCGGCGCGCGAGTGAACACGATTTCGGCGGGCCCGTATGCGTCACGCGCGGCGAGTGCCATCGGCATCATCGACAAAATGGTGCAGTACTGCACGGCCAATTCACCGTTGCCGGAAGCGCTCACCACAGCGGAAGTTGGCAACACCGCGGCGTTCCTCGCGAGTGCGCTCGCGTCGGGTGTCACGGGTACCACGATATACGTCGACAAGGGATACCACTCGATGGGTATGGCCGTGACAATGCCGGCTGGTTTGGACATCCTCGGCACGTAACGACATGAACGGTGCGAAGGAACCGGGTACCAAACCGGTATTCCGAACACCCGTTGCGTCGGCAGCGTTTGTGAGGCGCGTGCAACTCACCTATGGAGTGCGCGCGCAACTCATTCTGCTGGCCTTGATCATTGCTCTCCCATTGCTCATCGGCAGTACCTACCGCATTTTCACGCGGTTCAATGAAGGAAAAGGGCACATCAAGGTTGATGTGCAGCGTACAGCGTTACTCATCACCGAACGTGTGCAGGAACGCGTGCGCAGTGCCGAGTCCATTCTGATTGGACTGACGCCTTCTGTCAGGCTCGACACGCTGCAGCAGCATTTCAACGACTCGATTTTTGACGCAACGATAAAGCGCGTGCCGTCGCGGTATGCCAACTTCTTTGCGTTTGACAGAAGTGGAGCGCGACTGGGAACCGCGGTACATACACCTCGATTGGATACGCTTCGGGGTCCATCGCGTCCGTATTTTGCCCCGCTCATGGCGGACGGCGGTTTTTTCATCACTCCGCCCACGAAATCCAGCGCGCTCAATGACAGTTCTCTGATAATTGGTTTCGCGCGATCGATTGAAAACGCGCAGGGGCAGCACGTGGCAGTAATTGGCACGTCACTTCGCATCGAGTCCCTGGGCGACCTCATTAGCGGCGAGTTCCATTTGCCCGACAATTCAGTGATTACGATCATTGATACGACGGGTGTCGTGCTCGCGCGGTCGGAAGATGGAAAACGCACCCCTGCGGGTGACCACAATGTGTTCATCGAGAATCCAACGCCGAATCGCAAGATCGACAGTATCGGCACCATGGAGATCACCGACAGGAAAGGGGTGACGCGAATCTTTGCGTACGCGCGGTCACACGCAGCACCCTGGATTGTGAACGTCGGTATTCCGAAATCCTCCGCGCTGGCCCCGGTGTATGAAGAAATGAGGAAGGATCTCTTCGCGGGATCCGTCACTCTGACGTTCGCCATTGGCGCGGCGTTGTTGCTGGGCGGATTGATTGCGAAACCGCTGGATGCCTTGAGCGACGACGCGCGCGCCATTGCGGCCGGCGAGGAAGGGCGGCGCTCACGCGTTCGCTCACGATCCGAAATCGGCGTACTCGCCTCGGCCTTCAATCAAATGGCAGATACCGTTGAGCGCCGCAATAGCGCGCTCGCCGAAAGTGAACTCCGGTATCGGTTGCTGTTTGACACGAATCCCGTGCCGATGTACGCGTGGGACGCCGACTTGCTGAGTATCCTGGCCGCCAACCAGGCCGCGCAGGAACGATATGGCTACACGCAACAGGAGTTTCTGAGGCTCAGAGTTACCGACCTGATCGACACCAGCGAACAGGAACGGTTTCTGGGCGGGCGCGTCAGGTTCGAAGAACGCCGCCTGCTGCCGACAACCTGGGTGCATCGCACATCGACCGGCGAACGCCTGGAGATGGAAGTTATCTCCACACAGTCCCGCCGAATGGGCCGCGACAGTTGGCTGTCGGTGAACATTGACGTGACGGCGCGCCACGCTGCCGAACGCGCACTGGCGCGTAGTGAAGAACAATTGCGTCAATCGCAAAAGATGGAAGCGGTTGGTGCATTTGCCGGCGGTATCGCGCACGACTTCAACAATCTGCTGACCGGGATGTTGGGGTACTGCGAACTCGCCATGGAGGCGCTGCCGCGCGAGGGTGCCGTTTATAGCGATGTGAAAGAAGTGCGCGATCTCGCGATGCGCGGTGCGGATCTCACGCGACAGATCCTCGCGGTGAGTCGCAAACAGGTGATGCAAAACACGGTGTTCGAGGTGAACGCTGTGGTGCATTCGATCGATCGGCTGTTGCGCCGCCTCATTGGCGAACACATTCTGCTGAATACCGAGCTGGGCGACGACGTTGGCCGCATTCGCGCCGATGCGCCGCAACTCGAACAGGTGCTGCTCAATCTCGCGGCCAACGCACGTGACTCGATGCAACCTGGCGGCACCCTCACCATTCGCACGGCGCTCATTCCAGCCAGTGCCGCAATAGCACAAGGGCTGAAAGAGCGCGCCTGGGTCAGTATTTGCGTGAGTGATACCGGCGCCGGCATGACCGAAGCAGTGAAACAACGCGTGTTCGAACCCTTCTTCACCACGAAGGAACGCGGCAAAGGCACCGGGCTTGGCTTGTCGCTCGTGTACGCCACGGTCGAACAGAGTGGTGGCATCATTCGCGTAACCAGCGCACCCAATGCCGGTGCAACGTTCGAGATGTTTTTCCCGCAGACGAAAGCAGTGGCTACACCAGCCGCCACCGCGATGCCGTTAAACGAGGCAAGCCGCGGCACCGAAATCGTGTTGCTCGCGGAAGACGAAGACAGCGTGCGGACCGTCGCCAAGGAAGCGTTGGAACGGCGCGGGTATCGCGTGCTCGCGGCGGCGGACGGCCCATCCGCGCTCGCGCTCGCGCGGGCCTGCAGCGGCCGCATCGACCTCCTGTTGACGGACGTGGTGATGCCGGGAATGAACGGCCGCGAGCTGGCCGAAGCGCTGCTGATCGAACGTCCCGGGACGCGGGTGTTATTCGCGTCCGGCTACACGGACGACGCCGTCTTGCTGCATGGGGTGCGCACCGACGAAGTCGCCTTCATTCAAAAACCGTTCACACCACCGGCGCTCATGCAGCGAGTGCGCGAAGTGCTCGATTCACCTCTTAAAAACGCGTAGCGCAGCCAGTGTATTGGATTCTGTTGGTGATGGCCTTGTTGGTCTCGCTGGTCATTGCGACGTTGGTCGGTGGACTCGCGACTCCACGCAAACACATTGCGGGACGCTCCATCGCACTTCGCGCCGCGCCGGAAAAAGTGTGGGCGCTGATTCGCACCGTGAAAGAGTATCCGAACTGGCGCGAAGAGATCATGCGCGTGGAGGAAATGGCCGGCAACGATCCGCGCCCCGCGTGGACGGAAATTGGTCGGCAAAAATCACTCTCCTACATCGCTGTGGCCGACGACCCTCCGCATCGCTTCACGGCGCGAATCCTGGACGACGATCTCGGGTATTCGGGGGAATGGCAATACGTAGTAACACCCAGCGCCGACGGCACGCGGCTCACCATCACCGAACACGGTGAAGTAGGCAATCTGATGTTTCGTTTTATCAGCGCCCACCTGATTGGGCACACTCGCACAATAGATGCATTTTTGCGTGATGTCGCGCTCGAGCTTGGCGAGTTGGCCAAGCCAGAGCCCGCAAATGCGTGACCGCGTGTCTGCGTGACCAAACTCTCCATTCGCGAGCGCCTCAAAACGTTTGGCCCCGGACTGATTGCCGGTGCCGCCGATGACGATCCATCAGGAATAGCGACGTACTCCATCGCCGGCGCGCAGTTTGGCACGTCGCTGCTGTGGATGTCGGTGGTCTCGTGGCCGCTCATGGCAGCGGTACAAGCAATGTGCGCGCGCATTGGCATGGTGACCGGCAAAGGACTGATGTCGGCCCTACGGCAGCGCTTTCCGCGTCCGTTGCTCCTGGTGATCTGTTTCGCATTGCTCGTGGCCAACATCATCAACATCGGTGCGGACTTGTCGGGTATGGCCGACGCCGCCGAGTTGTTAACGGGCCTTAATTCACGCGTGTATGTCGTATGTTTTGGTTTGCTGATTGCGTTTGCAACCGTTCGACTCCGCTACGTCACGCTCGCGAACACGCTCAAATGGTTAGCGCTGGTGTTGTTGGCGTACGTGATTACTGCGTTCATGGTAGGCCCACAGTGGAAACAAGTGGCACACGATACGTTCGTACCGCGCGTTCCCGACCGCAGCGCGTGGAGCATGGTCGTTGCAATTCTGGGCACCACGATTTCGCCGTATCTGTTTTTCTGGCAGGCCTCGCAGGAAGTCGAAGAAGAAAAAGCCATGGGACGCGCGACCGTTGCCAAGCGGCGCGGTGCGACACCTGATGAAATGTCGTTGCGTCGATGGGATATTGGCGCTGGCACGCTAGTGTCCAACGCGGCGATGTTTTTTATCATCCTGACCACCGCGCTCACCTTGCACAAAAATGGCATTACGAATCTCACGTCCAGTCGCGAAGTCGCGCAGGCGCTTGAACCACTCGCCGGACGATTTGCCACGCTGCTGTACGCAGTTGGACTCGTTGGCACCGGCGCACTTGCCATTCCCACCCTCGCCGGCTCTGCGAGTTACGCGTTCAGCGAAATGTTTGGCTGGAAGCAGGGTATTGATGAAGCGTTTCGAAACGCGCGCGCCTTTTACGTGACGCTGGTGGTAGCCGTCGTGGCCGGTATCGGTATGGACTTTGCCAATATCAGCCCCATTCAAGGGATGTATTGGTCAGCCATTGTGAATGGATTGCTCGCACCGTTCCTGTTGATCGGCATTTTGCTGGTCGCGAGCAACAAGAACATCATGCAGGGGTTGCCCAGCTCGGTGCTGTCACGCGTCGTGGTCGGTCTGACCACGTTCGCGATGTTTGCGGCCGCTATCGCGATGTTTGTCGTGTAGCAGTGAGTGCAGTCAAGCGCCTGATGCTCGCGATACCCAGCGCCGGACCAACCGCCAGCACCGGAAACGCCCATTGCCATCCCACCAGATTCACGAGTGGCGGAATGATCTGAATAGTGATGGTGGTGAGCAGAAAGCCCATCGACACTTGCATGGTGAGAGCGGTGCCCACTGCGTGCGCCGGCACTTGCTCGGTAATGAGCACGCTGAATTGTGCGCTATCGGCAATGACAAAAAATCCCCACGCTAACGCCAGTGGTGCGAGGAACCACCAACTGTGGCCAAAAGCCAGGCCAATCAACAACGCACAAGCGCCGCTTGATGCCATCGCCCACGTCACCAGTCGCGCGCGACCCACGCGATCGGCCACTAAACCGCCCCACACACAACCAATACCGCCCACGGCGATGACTCCGAACGCAATCAACGCTACAATGCGTGGATGCGCTTCGGTGTTGGTCGACAACGCGCGTTGCGCTTCGCTGGCGGCCAGAAACGCAGGAATCCACGTCCAGAACGAATACAACTCGCCCATGTGGCCCAGGTAACCGCCGGTCGCCAATCGATATTCCCTGACACGCAGCACTTCGGCAACGCGCGCCCACGCAAACGGTCGTGCGGGAAACTCAAACGGGCCGTCCTGATACAGCGCAAAAATGATCACGGCCGCGAGCACTGCGCTCATCGAGGCCAGTTGCGTCACGAATGTCACGGACGCCGCGGGAAACGCTTGCGCGAGATACGGTGACGCTTTCCCAATGGTCAGCGCGCCGACAATCGTGCCAACCGCCAAACCGCGACGCGCGCGAAACCACGTGGCCGCCATTTTCATTGCGGGTGGATACACACCGGCTAAACAACATCCCGCCAGAAATCGGGACAACAACACAACCGAAAGCGTGTTCGCCCACGCCATTGGCAGGTTGGCCACGGCTCCACACAGCGCCGCAACAGCGAACAATTTTCGCGCCGGAAAAATATCCGCGAGGTTGAACAGCGCGCTGAGCGCTGTGCCGCTCACAAATCCCAGTTGCACCGCGATCGTGAGCCATCCGACTTGCGCCGTGGTGAGTCCCAGCTGGAGACGCAACTGCGGCCCGACCGCGCTCCCGGTAAACCAGAGCGCCATTCCCAGGAGCTCCGCCACCGCCAGAATTGCCAACATGCGCCACCGTTTCGAACCACGATCCAAGGGCAGATTTTCGCTCACGGGCACTGCGGCTGAATGCATGGGGACTTCTGGCGGTTCCGAGAAATCGTTGGGACAGCGGCGGACTCTTCACAAACTTTCGGGACGGTTCACCCTAACGCTATTGCGGGCGTCACTGGCAGGCTGAATAGTACAGACATGCGAGTTTTGTATGCCCTGCTGCTGGCAGTACTCCTGGAAACCTCGGCGGCGATCCCGCTACCGGCACAACGCAGCGGAATTGTGGGAACAGTTTCCGACACGCTGGGCACGCCGTTGCAGGGGGTGCTCGTGGAACTCTCCGGTACAGACTTTGGCGCCATCACTAATAGAACCGGTGAGTTCAAGCTCACAAAAGTAAAACCGGGAACCTACACCGTCTCCATGCGCCGAGTCGGATTTCTGGCATTGTCGCTGACGCTGGACATCAGAAACGGGGATTCGATGGAACTCGATTTCGAATTGACGCCAACACAGGTGCGTCTCGCGCCCATTGTCGTGCGCGAAGAGTATTCGTCCAACAAACTCAAGCGCGTTGGTTTTGAGAATCGATTGAAAAGTTCCGGGATCGCGCCGTCGCGTTTCATTACGCGCGCCGACATTGAAAAGCGAAATCCGATGGTCCTCACACATCTGCTCGAGCGACAGGGTGGACGCGTGCGCAACTGCATCGATGCGCTGGTCTACATCGACGGCGCACCACCAATGATCACGCCGGACAACAATGCCAACGGCGGCCCGTTCACACGAAACAGTTCGATACGCAGCGCCGCGCGCAACGAGAACCGCAACAACATGGACTATCGCGCGCTTGAGTTCATCCCCGTCAAGGAAGTAGAAGGCATGGAGATTTACACGAGCATTTCAGAGATTCCGGTGGAGTATCGTCCCGGCGGGAACTCACAAGTGAATGGCAAGTGCGTCATTCTACTGTGGACCCGTGAACGCTGACCATTCGTTTTTTCTGAGTCTGCGCGCGGAATCGTAGCGCCGGACGGCACGCAAAAATGCGGGGGCGCCATTTCGGCGCCCCCGCATTTTTGCATCACTGCATTGAATCAGGCATTCCGACGGCGACGTGACGCGACACCCAGTGCGAGAAGTCCCGCGCCCATCAACGCATACGTGGATGGTTCCGGCACGACACTCTGCACACCAACCGTGATGCCGTGCCAGTTTTCCGCATCCTGCACTTCATACGTGAAGGAGTTAAACGTTCCGTTCAAACGAATCGTACCGCTGAATTCGTTGCCGGTGATGACGTTGCCCGCCTCGGAATGTGCACCGAGGCCCCACGCTGCCGGGTTCACCGTGTTGTCTGACAGCACCGTGAACGCGTTGCCAAAGAAGTTGTAACGGACCGCCAGGCTTGGCTGTCCCACGCTGATGAAAGCGACCAGTGGATTCGTGACAGCCGAACCAAACGTGATCGTGCCTCGGCGAACACTGGTGTATTGGATGAAGCCGTTATTCGTCGGCGCGCTGACGCCGGCGCTGGTGTATGGGGCGGTGAGGCAGGTAAAAAACGCGAAGCCGCACGCGCCTGACGATCCGACACTGGCGGTGCGTGTGGTGCCGTCGGACAACTGATATCCGTCAAACGTTCCGGAGTACGAAATCGACGTGGCACCCAGTGTGCCTGCCATCGTCCCGGCACCGACATTGCCGGAGGTCCAATTGGCCCACGTCTGGGCCGAAGCCATAGACGGGAATGCTGCCGCCACAGCTACGGCGGCTACGGAGAGAACGCGCACAATTTTCTGCATGGGGAGCCGGGGTCGGAGGAGATACACGATGTGAGTCGACTGCAGTGGAAGCAAATGTGAGACCACATTGCAGACGGGTCAGTGGCGACCGCTAACTGTATGCCGTACAACGAATTGCAATTGCTGAGCCAACCTTAACCACCCGCTGGTGTGCTGCGACCGCACCATCACCTGTAGCGTGAACTCCAGACTGTTCCGAGTTCTCCAACGGCTCGAATAACGAAAGCTGGTCGTGGGGTTAGCTCCCCAGCCGACTGCCGTTCGCGAGGTACCCGTTCACGTAGTCACGCACCGCATCCACCAGCGGAGTCACGCGCGTCGTGTAGCCGGCGCCGCGCAGCTTCGTGATATCGGCTTCGGTGAAGTACTGATACTTGTCACGGATGTTTTCGGGAATATCCACAAAGTCGACGGCCCGCTCGCGCTCCATCGCCACAAACAACGCATCGACCAACTGCAACCATGTGTGCGCTTGTCCGCTGCCAATGTTGAACAATCCGTTGGCCGAACGCGTCATGGCGAGATGCAGCGTCATGGCGACCGCATCCTTCACATACAGGAAATCGCGCTGCTGTTCGCCATCCTTGTACTCGGCCCGATGACTACGGAACAACTGCACACGACCCGTCGCCGCAATTTGCCCGTACGCTTTGTGCACGAGTGAACGCATGTCGGCTTTGTGCGCTTCGTTCGGACCAAACACGTTGAAATACTTGAGTCCCACGATCTGCGACAGCAACCCGCTGCGCGCCGCGTATTGATCGAATAATTGTTTCGAGTATCCATACGCATTGAGCGGACGCAGCCTCGCGAGACCGCCATTGCTTTCATCCTCGTCGCTCATGCCGCGCGCGCCATCGCCGTACGTCGCAGCGCTGGACGCGTACACGAAGCGCGCCGCGTGATTGCGCGCCCAATGCGCCAGATCCTTTGTGAATTCAAAGTTGTTGCGCATCAGAAATGATGCATCGCGTTCGGTCGTGGCGGAACACGCGCCCAGGTGCAACACCAGATCGAACGAGCCGAGTGATGCGTTGGCAAGCCGAGTGAGCAGATCGTCGGCGTCCACATAGTCTTCAAATTTGAGCGGCACCAGATTGCGCCACTTTTCGTCGGTGCCCAGCCGGTCGGCAATGACGATACGCTCGACCCCGTACTGATTGAGGGCCCACACCAGCGCGCTTCCAATAAACCCGGCGCCCCCCGTTACGAGAACGCGTGTTGGCAGCGTGGCCAGTTCGGGAAGCTGAGTCATGGACGGTCGGGCATAGTGGCGGGCGAATTTGGTACCGGGGTCAGAGTCGAATCTGGCACCGGGGTCAGCGTCAGGCGCGAATTTGGTACTGGGGTCAGAGTCGAATCTGGCACCGGGGTCAGCGTCAGGCGCGAATTTGGTACTGGGGTCAGAGTCGGATGTCGATTTGAAACCAGAATCTAAACGTTGCCGTAAACGCTAGCATAGTGATATCATATCACTATCACCCCTCCCTCCATGAGGAACCCCATGTTTCGCGAGAATGAAGTTCGTCCCGCCCCTGGAATTCCGATGGCCCTCGTGCTCGTTACCGGCATGATCGCCTCCGTCGCCGCCATCATCCTGGGGGCTCGGCGCGAGACGCCCCTGTGGGCTATTGCCGGGGCCATGGTACTGTTGGTTGCCAGCGTCTGCCTGAACGGACTTTTCACGGTACAGCCCAACGAGGGCAAAGTGCTGACCCTGTTCGGGACCTACAAAGGCACTGTCAAGCAGGACGGTCTGTGGTTCACCAACCCGTTTATCACCAAGAAGCCGGTCTCGCTGCGCGTGCGAAATTTCGAGACCGCCAAGCTCAAGGTGAACGACGCGCGGTCCAACCCCGTGGAAATTGGCGCCATTGTCGTGTGGAAGGTGATCGACACCGCGGAAGCCATTTTCGAGGTCAACGACTATCAGCAGTACGTCACAATGCAGAGCGAGTCCGCGTTGCGCGCCCTGGCCTCGTCATACCCGTATGACCATCACGGCGCAGACGAAATCGCGCTCAGCACTCACACGCTGGAAGTTTCGAAGGGCCTGATGGAAGCGCTGCATGAACGTTTTGCGAAGGCCGGCGTTGAAGTACTGGACGCGCGAATCAGTCATCTGGCCTATGCGCAGGAAATTGCCGCGGCCATGCTGCAGCGACAGCAGGCCAGTGCCATTGTGGCGGCACGCCAGACGATTGTGGAAGGCGCGGTAGGCATGGTGGAGATGGCGTTGGAACAGCTGAGCCGTCGCAACATTGTCACGCTGGATGACGAACGCAAAGCGGCGATGGTGAGCAACTTGTTGGTGGTCTTGTGTTCCGATCGGGCAGCACAGCCCGTGGTGAACACGGGTTCGTTGTACACGTAACCGCGGACCAGGCTTTCCGATGTCGGAACGCAAATCGTTTCTTCTGCGCATTGACCGCGAAACGTTGGACGCGGTGCAGCGTTGGGCAAACGACGACCTTCGTAGCCTGAACGCGCAGATCGAGTTTCTCCTTCGGCGTGCGCTGCAAGCCAATGCGCGCGCGCCGAAAGGTGTGTCATCGCGTTCGAGCGATTCGAATGAGACTGATGCGCCTGATGCGCCTGATGCAACTTCAGATGTACGCACCACCACCGAATAACACACTTATCATGATACGGTTTCTGCCATCTCGATCGCGCCCGATCACGACCACGTTGAACGCGGTTGCCTTTGCTTCAATGTTTGCGGCGTCGGCCGCGGCGTACGCACTGCCGGCGCAACCCACGCGCCCGCCCGCCAGCGCCCCCACGCGTGTACCGGCGCTCAACGACACGGTGGCCTTCATCTATCTACTCGGTACTGATACAGTTGCCATTGAGCGCGTGCTCAGTCGTCCCGACGGGGTGCGCGGCGAGCTGGTGGTTCGCAGTCAGGGCCGAGTGGTTTGGCATCAGCACATTGAGGGGAGCCAGCCAACGGCGTTCGATCTTGATGCGTTCGCACCAACTGCGGGTGCGGGGGCGTTGCCAGCGCAAAGTGTCACACTGCGTGTGCGTGGTGACAGCGCGTTCATGGATGTGAACGCCAACGGAAGCAGCAACACCACCCAGCGTGTGAAAGTGCTCCCCGGCACCGAATGGTTGTTGAACACTTCAGTGTTGCACAATGACGTACTGGCCACGCTGGCGGCGAAACGCAGTCAGGACACGGTGAACCTGGTGCTGGCGCAAGGCGGCATGCAGTACAAAATGGCCGTTCGAAAAATCGGCGACACAACCTTGGTCAGTCTGGCTGGTACCGACATGCGTTTTGTTCACGACGCACTCGGACTCAAGGAAGCCAGGGTGGGTATGAACACAACCGTGCGTCGCGTGTCGGCTGCGGATCTCGGCAAACTCAGCGTGAAAGCGGCGGCCGAGAAGCCGTCGTACGCTGCGCCCGCAAATGCACCGTACACGGCCGAAGATATTGTCGTGAACACCGAAGCCGGCTTTCAGTTGGCGGGTACGCTGACGCGTCCGCGTGGTGCTGCGAAAGTTCCGTTAGTGATTACGATCAGCGGTAGTGGCGAACAGGAACGCGACTCACGTTTGGCAACCGTACAGGGGTACGGAATTTTTCGCGATATTGCCGACACCCTGAGTCGCCGTGGTATTGCCGTGTTGCGCATGGATGATCGTGGCGTTGGTGCTTCCACGGGACGTGAGACTCGCGCGGTTTCGACCAGCGCCGACTACGCCAACGATGTGAAGGAAGTGCTCAAGTACGCGCGATCACGCAAAGACATCGACGCGACGCGCATCGTGCTGCTCGGTCACAGCGAAGGCGGTATGATTGCGCCAATGGTCGCTTCGCAAGACAAGGGGGTTCGTGCAATCGTGTTGCTGGCGGGGCCCGCCTACAACGGCCGTCGCGTCATGACGTTTCAGAATCAGGATGCAGTGAACCAGGCGAGAACTCTGACGAACGCGCAGCGTGATTCGATCATGAAAACGGTGCCTGCAGCACTCGACTCCATCGGACGCACGAATCCGTGGATTCAATTTTTCATGCAACACGATCCGTTGAAAACCGCGCGACTGATCACGCAGCCAGTGCTGATTCTGCAGGGCGAAACGGATCGTCAGGTGACACCAGAGCAGGCCGACACTTTGTACGCGACTTTGCGGAATGCGGGAAACACGGCCGTCACGATGAAGAAGTTTCCGGCGACGGATCACCTGTTTTTGACGGACAGTGTCGGGGCGGCTTCCGGTTACGCGTCGTTGCCGGACAAACATGTGCGGCGTGTGGTGTTGGGGACGTTGGCCGACTGGTTGAACACGACTTTGCGGTGAGTGTTGTGAGTTGGTTTTGTGTGCGGTGGCGACCGGTTGAGCGGTGCCAAAGCCGTTCTCTGACGAACTGCAACTGACTAACGGCCTTTGGACTTTTCGAACTTTCACAACGACTTTCCGGACAGTTTCGGAACGGAGACGGCGTGACGGCAAAGCCATCGACAGGATGCAGCAGGTGTTTGACATCAAGCATGCGGCGCAACGCCGGCGTCGTTCAAAGCGGCTTGCCCATCATGCCGGTCAATCCTGCGCCAACACTGGCGCCGATGTCTGTCCTTTGGAATGGATCGGCACTGGTGCCATTGTCATCGAACTCCTTGCAGTCGACGCTCAGGTTGGCACCACCGCCGTCGATGTTCCCAGTGCATCCGATGCGCATCGCGAAGGTCGGGCCCGCAGGTATGAAGGGGCGCCACGCTGCTCATGACCCCAGATCGATGCGCAGAAGGAGTGGCATCTCGACGTACGTGAAAGCATCTGCCTGCCCCGTGCCACCAAAGTCCAGCACTGTTCCCTTCTGGATGTAATGCAACTCAGGCTGGAAAGAGACCTGATCATTCAGCGATCGGTTCACAAACGCACCGACGTCCAGTCCGATCCGCTTACACTTCGACGTAGGCCGTGTCGTCCCGGATCGGTTTGTGCAGTTGCGAGTACGGTGGCAACGTGCGACCGCAAGACAGCGGCAACCATCGCGAGAAAGCGAACGACATCTCGTGTCCTTTTTGCGGTTACAGGCTGCTCCCCCGCGTAGGGAAATGCCGTACTCCGTCAACAAGACCCCGGTGCCGGCTTCCGTGTGAGCGACCCCAGATGCCGACTCCGCCTGCTCCCCCTGGAGCGAGACGCTCCGCTTCTCGACCGCGTGCGACTCGCCGGTGAGCGCGCTACGGCTGGCCTAGCTCGTCCAACCGCGGATTCACTATCGAGTTGTAAATCGAGCCGAACGTGAAGTTGATCCCGACCGATCCGCTCAGGCGGAACGACGTCGCTAGCGCGCGCTGACGCGTCAACACTTCGTCGTCGGTGGCATTGCCGCGCGCGAGGAACAGCTGGTCGTTTACGCGGGCGGCGTCGCCGCGAAGTTCGAGCGACAGCCCTCGCGTGAGCCGAATGTTCGTGCGGCCGTTGAAGCTCAGGCTGTACGTATCGGCGTTGTGCAGAAAGCGCGTATACCGCACCGAGCCGTCGATGTTGCCCCACGTCTGG
>Ga0105047_10003201_pt1 | contig 28945 bp, 23 predicted proteins | sample MAT04_FD_78384 | JGI IMG/M metagenome (GOLD analysis project Ga0105047, IMG submission 78384) | Freshwater microbial communities from Lake Fryxell liftoff mats and glacier meltwater in Antarctica - MAT-04 (megahit assembly) | ecosystem: Environmental > Aquatic > Freshwater > Ice > Liftoff... | reverse complement strand
GGTGTTATGGGGGCCATTTCTGGGAGGGACGCTTCAAAGCTCAGCCACTTCTGGATGAGACGGCGATTGCGGCCTGCATGGTGTATGTGGATCTGAATCCGATTCGAGCGGGAATCGCGAAGAGTCCGGAATCCAGCGATTTTACGAGCGCCCAGGATCGCATTGCCGATATGAAGACGGCAGAGGAAGTGTCCACTGCGGATGCTCAGGACAATCGGATTGAGCACGGTGAACGTGCAGGCTGGCTGGTGCCGATTCCGCTGGAGCCGAAGCGTCAGGCAGTGCGTGGAAAGATGACGGATCGTCGAGCGTCGAACAAGGGCAGTTTGTTGATGGGTCTGGGGGACTACCTGGCACTTCTGGACTGGACGGGTCGCCAGATTCGCAGCGGGAAGTGCGGTGCGATGCCGTTGCACCTGGAACCGCTATTTGAGCGTCTGGAGATTTCGACGGATCTCTGGGTGGATTGTGTGTTGAATTTCCGGAAGTGGTTCCGTTCGAGCGTCGGTCGCCCGAAGTCCATGGAAACCGCCGCAGCAGCTCGCGGTCAGAATCGCGCGATCAGCATCAGCTCCGCCCGCCGAGTGTTCGTGTCGCACTGATGGTTTACGGCCTGCCTCACTCGGAGAGTGAGGAACGCGGCTCGATTCCTAAAGATCTCGATCCGATGCTGGAGCGACTGCAATGCAGTAGTGAAACCTGGCTTGATCTTGTCAGGAACTTCCGCAAGAGGTTCCAGGTGGAAATCGGTCTGCCGACGACTCTGCAATCGGTATCTTCCCGCCGCAGAACAAACCGCACAGCGGCCCATGCGTGAAGACAATGGCCTTGGAAAGCGTACCAAGGGTCGGGCGTCTTTTTCTGCGGAGCTTGGGTTGGTACAGTTCTGTGAAACAGGGTGACAGTTGCGGTGATTGGCAGAAAAAGACTCCCGATCTCATAATATCAGTCCACGATAGCAGCTGTTGCCAACAACCGTGGCCAGGTGTCAGTTGACGGTGTATTGGTGAACTTGCAGACTCTGGCAGGCACTGCGAGATAGGCTTTTACATTTTCATTTGAAAAAAACAGAGAATTTTTTAGACGCAGACACGGTTTTATGTGCATGCAACCCAAAACTGCGTGTCATTAAGGACAGTTCCCGGCACGAGTTCACCCGGCAACCCGAAAAAAGTGCGCGACATGCGCGATTGTTGCAAAGACAGAACCGAAGGAATTTCGTCACAGGTCGCAACTTGGTGACAACTGACGTTGTTTTGCAATTTACAGGGATCCACACAATGAAAATCGCTGAAGCGTTGTTGCTGCGAGCAGACATACTAAAGAAGTCTGCGTCGCTGCGCATTCGAATTGGCCAGAATGCCGTTGTCCAGCAAGGCGATGAGCCACACGAAGAACCAACAAAACTGATCGAGGAAGCGTTTTCGCTCCTCAAAGAATACGAGTCGCTCGTATTCAGAATCAACCGGGCAAATATGCACAACATGCTGCCGGATGGCAGGTCACTCACGCAGGCGATTGCGCATCGAGATACGATTGCTGCTCAACACTCCCTGCTTCAGCACGCCATCGAGAATACGCAAAAGGATCCGGACCGATACAGCAGGACTGAGATTAAATGGGTCGCAACGCTGAAGGTCGGCAACCTGCAGAAACAATCCGAGGATTTGGCAAAGAAAATCCGTGAACTCAACGCGGCCATTCAGGAAACTAACTGGAAAGTCGAACTGGAGGAATAGCGAAACATCGAACATGGGTTCGGGCGAGCGTCAGACCCCGGCTATGGGACAGGGGGTTGAAAATATACTGGGCCTAGAGCCGCGTGGCGGGCAGCGCAACCAATTTACAAATTCGCCCATTACAGCTCACAACTCAAACCCGGCTCCAACCGGTTTACCATTGACTATTTACCACCAGACGTTGACGAACCCTCCTTTTTTTAGGCGAACGGCAAGCGAGAATTTACGACCGATGCTGGCAGCATCTGCCACGTGGCTGACGCTGCCAGCGTCAGCGACGGTAATCTTATTTCCGCCGCTCGCCTTATTCATCGATGAATCAACAAGTCGTTTAACCCGTGGCCGCAGGCCAGGATTTCACTGCGGACTTCCGCAACGGCTTGGCGTACGGCCACGGGTTAAACAAAGGGCGTCGCAAAAGGGGGCGTGAACGTATCTTTGATGACGAAGGCAATTAGTCCTCTCCGATAATCGGGTCGAACTTCACTTTGGCATCGACTTCCGCCAACGTGAGGCTGGCGTCGATCTCCGGCAGTAAGATCACGGCATCTATGCCCAAATAGGTTTCTCGATCAAAGCCTTCGTCTCGCCGAGGGTAGACCACGGCGGCAGCACTGCTGGATTCGAGTAACACATAGACACACAATGAGTCGATTGATAAGTAGGCATCTCGTTTCTCGCGCTCGTCCGTGCGACGTGTTAACTCCGAGATCACTTCCACGATAACCACGGGACGATCATGAAAGGTCGCTGTCTGCGCATTGGGTTCGCAAACGACCGACAGATCCGGACAGTAGAACCTTGTGTCATGCTTCTGCCGGCCCCGGACCTTCATATCAGAATTGAAGACTTCGCAGGTTTTGCCACGAAGCTGACTTCCAATCGTTACCGTCGCAGTGGTTGCGATACGATTGTGGTTGGCGGTTGCGCCAGCCATTGCATAGATAGTGCCAGCGACAAACTCATGTTTGCGCCGCGGCAGCTTCTCGCCAGCCAAATAGTCCTGAACGGAGACCGGTTGTTGATGGGGTGCAGTACTCATACGCTCAGTCTACCCCTGTTAAGGCTTATTCGACAAGGCAATACGCTGCGGCAGTACCTTGTCTGCTGCATTGAACCTGAGGCACGGCGTTCGCCGTTTTTATAGTTCAAGTGCAACACGGAGGCAGTTATCAGTTCACTGCATTCTTGCGGCGAACAACGAACCAATCGCGTGGCGAATATCCGCCTGCCGGATCGTGGCAATGGGAAACTCAAAAGGGGTTGCTGGAACTCAAATAAAGGGCAACGGCGAGACGTGGATTCTGGAATTGTATTCAATCACGACGCAAGCCCCCTCCCGGACTTTGCTTCGCTCGTCCGACCTGCCCCAAACGCATTGCGTGGGGGAGGCAATCGCGCGAACTTACTGAGCGGCGAGGCAATGACCGAATGGCACTCGATTTGACAAAGTAGACTTCACTCTCCGAGTGAGGCAGTCCACAAAAAGCAGCCGTCGGCATTCATCGCTCGGAGAGTGATGGCTACGATAATCGCAAATCCAACATGCATTTTCAGAGAGATCCGGAACCGTCACATATTGTTGCGATTCTGGCGTTTGCGTTCGTTCTCTTTCAACAGCACTTTACGCAGTCGAATGACTTGTGGGGTGACTTCCACGTATTCGTCCCACTCGATGTATTCCAGAGCGGACTCAAGCGTCAGTTCACGTTTTGGCCGCAGCACGACGGCGTCTTCAGCACCCGTCGAACGATTGTTCGTCAGCTTCTTTTCGCGAATCGGGTTGACAACCATATCGTTGTCCCGGGCGTTTTCGCCGACAATCATGCCTTCATAAACATCTTCGCCGCCGTGGCAGAACAAGTCCGCTCGCTCCTGAAGTTTCCACAGAGCATACGTCACGGTTTTGCCGCTGTCCTGGGAAATCAGTACGCCGTTCTGTCGATGAGGAATCTCACCTTCAATCGAACGATAGTCTTCGAATCGATGATGCATGATGGCTTCACCGCGAGTTGCATTCAGCATCTTTGTTCGCATCCCGATCAGGCCACGAGCTGGAATGCTGAATTCCAGATGCGTCATCCCGGTCGCGGTCGTTGTCATGGTTTTTGCCTGACCGCGTCGAGCGCCAACTAACTCCATCACGGGGCCGATGTCTGCACTGGGCACATCGATTTCAAGTAATTCGTACGGTTCACATTTTTTGCCGTTGATTTCCCGCACGATGACTTCCGGTTTTCCAACGGACAATTCGAAACCTTCGCGTCGCATGGTTTCAATCAGTACCGCAAGATGCAGAACGCCGCGACCGGAGACTCGGAATGATTCTTTGTCATCGGTTTCTTCGACGCGCAGAGCCACGTTTGACTGGAGTTCCCGGTACAACCGATCTCGCAGATTGCGGCTGGTTACGTACTTGCCGTGCTGACCCGCAAGCGGTGAACTGTTGATCGTAAACTTCATCGACAAAGTCGGCTCATCAACGGCAATGCGTTCCAGAGCCACAGGAGTCAACGGATCGGCAATCGTGTCACCAATCTCGGGATCCGGCAAACCGATCACCGCTACGATGTCGCCAGCACAGGCTTCATCGGCATCGGATCGTCCGAGGTTGTCGAACAACTGAACCTGATCAACCTTGGAAAGTATTTTGGAACCGTCGGCTCGCATCAATGCCACCTGCTGCCCGGTTCGAATACGACCAGCAGCGATTCGCCCGGTTGCTACGCGTCCCACGTAGCGCGACCATTCGAGTGAAGTGACCATCAACTGCAGTGGACAGTCGGGACGTACGACGGGGCCGGGGATTTTTTCGATCACAAGTTCCAGCAGCGGCCGCACGTCGCCGCCTTTCTGCTTCGGATCGTGAGTTGCGTAGCCTTCACGCGCGCTGGTGAAGATGTAAGGAAAGTCCAGAGTCCTGTCGTCGGCACCCAGTTCGACCAGCAGATCGAATGTCTGCGAAACCACTTCGTCCGGACGACAGTCAGCTCGGTCAATTTTATTGATCACAACCATCAGTGACAGACCGCATTCGAGCGCCTTCTGCAGCACGAAGCGAGTCTGAGGTCGCGGTCCTTCGAAGGCATCGACGACCAGTAGCGCACCGTCGGCCATTTTCAGAACACGTTCGACTTCTCCGCCAAAGTCTGCGTGTCCTGGCGTGTCAATGATGTTGATGCGAACGTCGTTCCACATCATGGCAATGTTCTTGGCCAGAATCGTGATCCCGCGTTCACGTTCCAGATCGTTGGAATCCAGAATGCAGGTTCCCATTTTCTGGTTATCGCGAAACATACCGCTTTGACGAATCAGACAATCCACAAGTGAGGTCTTGCCGTGGTCAACGTGTGCGATAATGGCGATATTACGAATGTCGGTTCGACGCAGTACACCCTGATCGTCAACCACGGGCAATGAAACAACGGCAGACATGAAAAACACCCTGGGAATTCGATCGCATGCAGTTTTTCTGGCCGCGGAGTGCATCGAGGATCGATGCGGCTGGAATCCGGGAAAATGCAATCAAAGAAGCGGCGGGATGATAACCGGACCAGCCCGGACAGCGAAGACGTCATTGTCGAATTCGCTGGAGATTCTTCATTGCTGGACCAGTTTTTGGCCGAAAAAGGCCGATAATTGCATGGCCTGATGGAAATATGAATGGCATTTTAACTATTGAACAGCCCGACGAGCCGCGATGTTGACCGCGCCGGCAACGGCGTCTGGAATCACATTCGTCCGTTCCAGTTTTATATTCGTAGCTTCAATTTTCGAGATGACTTGCTGGCGAAACGTTGCGTTTTGGAGCAGCACAGCGCCTGTGATGCTGAGTGACAACGCGGCATCAAGTTTCAGTCGCCGGGCGGTCACAACCACCATGGAAGCAAGTTCCGTTGCGGCTTGCCGCAGAATCTCCTCAGCGACGCTGTCGCCTTCGTTCGAGGCAGAGAATGCCAGAAAAGCGGTTTCGGCGACAACCGCGCGAGGGACTTCGTGCGAATACACCGCCGCGACAATCTCCTGTGGTGATGACAGTTTGAAGTGTTCGACAACATCGCTCACCAGTCGAGTCTGTCCGCCACGACCATCAACGGCTCGCGACACAGCAATGAGCACCGCACGTCCAATACCGAAGGCACTGCCTTCATCACTGAAAAGATACCCCCATCCTCCACAGCGAGCGGTGTTGCCGCTGGCGTTTCGTCCCCAGGCCAGTGATCCTGTTCCAGCGATCAACGCGACTCCAGTGCCGGTGTTCTGGCCGGTGTTGAGCAGAGGAATCGCGTCATTGATGACAATCACGGATTTCGCAAGCCGGGAAAATTCGGCCCAGTCCTCGACCACTCGTCGATCAGAATCACGATCTGCCCCGGCAAGACCCAGACACGCAGCCTCTACGGTTTGCCGGGGCAAGCCGGCATCTTCGAATGCCGCCGCGATGGCCGCATCGAGATTGTTCATCGCTACCCCCGGCCCAACCGCCCGTTGGTTCGACGGGCCCGATGATCCTTTACCGAGAATCACCTGTTCGTCGGTCTGTGAAGCAGCGGTTACTGAGGCAAGCCATGCAATCGTCTTCGTGCCGCCGCCATCAATGCCGAAGACAAGGGAAGCTGAAGAGGGATGAGAAGGGTTCATAGAACTGGCGACTTGAATCCGGATAGAAGGCACCCATGCACACGAATCATGGTTTTCCGGGTATCGGATTATTGACAGGACGATGAGGGTCAGGACGATTTAAGCTGCGCGCGGTCAAGAGTGAGAGATTTGGGGAGCGGCATGCGTCAGCTTGCCGGTACAAGAACGAAGTACCGGAGGGCTGACGCCACTCCGCTCGCAGGTCTCATTTCAAACCGCTCGAATTATAATCGCTATTGGCTCATTGTGAAATCGCCCATTCCACGTACGTCAAACCGTATTTCATACTTTTTAGATAAAATGCGTATCGACGCTGCTGTTTCCGCCGAACTGGCGATTTGAGTATTCGTTACATATTGCAGCGAATGGTTGACGTCGTCCGAAAGCAAAGAAAAAGCATCAGACAGAAGCCTGCAACACTGTGCCACGCAGGACTTTACGACGTCGATTTTCGCGGCCTCCAAAAGTCGTAACTGCTTGACCCTGAGCCGTTAGCGGTTAGAATTGCGCGACACCGGACGAAGAGTTCAGGAAGCAGACTCTCGGTGTCGCGAAACTGAATTCCTCAGCGGTCGAGCAATGACGCTCCCGCTGATTTCTATATGCCGGTGGTGACCCAATTTTCTAACGACAGCCGTTGTGGCTGCGCGAAAGTCTGGAAATCCCAGCGGAAGATGAAGATGAGTCGGCAACCGAAAGTTTGACGGATCACTCGATCGGAGCAAATTGTGGTTCAAGGTTTTGGAGATGACTTCAAGGAACAGGTTCGGTCCAGCACGAATATCGTGGACCTGGTCTCCGAAGTGGTTGCGTTAAAACCGCTCCACGGCGGTCGGGATTTTGTGGGCCTGTGTCCGTTTCACGATGACAAGAACCCTTCATTTCATGTTTACCCGGATCGGCAGTCGTATCGATGCTGGGTATGTGATGCGGGAGGGGATTGTTTTCGCTGGGTGATGGAAGTTGAACGAGTTCCGTTTCCGGAAGCGCTGGAATCGCTGGCATGTCGAGCGCGGCTTGAAATGCCGAAGCAATCGCGGAATGAAGGGTCACGAGAGAACGGAACGAGGAAAACGGATTCACTGGTCGTGGTCGAATGGGCCGTCAACCTGATGAATCAGACATTGCGAACCGGGCAATCGGCGTTGGCCGACAATGCCAGGCAGTATGTGCTAAAACGAAAACTCTCAGATGAAACCGTAAGCAATTTCAAACTTGGATATCACCCGGAGGACTGGAACTGGTTCCTTGAAAAAGCAAAAGGACGATTCACGCCGGCTCAACTTGTTTCCGCCGGATTGATTCAGGAACGCAACAATGGACCGGGTTACTTTGACAATTTAGTTGGTCGTCTGGTGTTTCCGATTTTTGACGAACGTGGCCGTCCGGTGGCGTTTGGAGGACGAGTGTTGCCGGGAGGCAACATTGAAAGCGATGCAAAATACTGGAACAGTGTAGAAAGTGCGATCTTTCAAAAACGTCGAATGTTGTTCGCGTTTGACCGGGCTCGCGAAGCCATTCGGAGAAGTAAAACTGCGATTATTGTCGAAGGATATATGGACTGCATCGCCTGCCATCAGGCAGGCGTCACGAATGCCGTTGCGACGCTTGGGACGGCAATGTCAGAAGAGCATGTGCGTTTTTTGCGACGTTTTGCAGAGAAGGTTGTATTAGTTTACGACAGTGATGACGCAGGGCAACAGGCGGCAGAAAGGTCAATTTCGCGTTTTCTTGCTCAGGATCTTGATCTTCGTATTCTGAATGTTCCGTCAGGCAAGGACCCGGCGGATTACCTTGAAGCACATACATCGGAGGAATTTTATTCGCTGATCGATACCGCCGCTGAGGCGTGGGAATACAAATTGCAATCAGTTCTGAGACGCACGGATTCGCAAACTGTGGCCGGGCGTCAGCAGATTCTCAATCACATGTTGGAGTTCCTTGCAGAGTCGCAGGGGCTAACTGGAACCGTTCGTGAAGACATGATTCTTCGCAACGTGTGCTGGCGAGTTCAAGTCGATGAACGCACGGCACGTCAGCAACTGAATGAAGTTCGGAGGAAAAAGAAGGATAAGGGATGGATCCGCCGTGATGCGGAACCGCAAGCAACGGAAATCGTTCGCCGTCCCGAGAACGCCATGGAGCGAGCGGAACGGGAGATGCTTGAGATTATTCTGACATGTCCGGAAACCATTGATTTCATCCGACACCATATTGGTTCGGATGATTTCGAAAATGTGCGACATCAGCGGCTGCTGGCGTTGTGCATCGATCTGTGGAAGGAAGATGGAGATCTTCCCGAATTGAGTCGTTTGATTATCGCGGCGGAATCAGATTCAGATCTACTGAGTCTGATCAATGCGGTGGTTGATTCGGCTGAAGAGAAAGGAATCTTCAGACTGATGACCGATCAGCCGGACGGTCATGAACAAAACGGCACTTCGGTGCCAAACCATCTGGAACGGGTTCTTGGGCCCATTCTGGAACGGCGAGAAAAACGACTGAACCTCGTGTCGAAACAATTCTTGTCTCAATCGGCACTGTCCGTGAGCGAACTCGACGACGACACAAAAGACGCGCTCCGCCGACTTTACAATTTTCGTCAAAGTCAAATGGGTCATCCTTCATCCATGAAGTAAGAGGGTTGTTATCTGATGTGAAACAATTAGTCATAGCCGTTTGTCACTCCCGCACATCAATTGACACTCTGAAAAACCACAGGAGCTTATAAATGTATCGTCTTGATGAAACTCTTCGCCAACTGATCGAAACCGGCCTGCAGCAGGGACACCTGTTGTTCTCGCAGGTCAATGCGTTCCTGCCCGATGAAGCGACGGATCCGCTGCAACTGGATAATCTGATCTCATGCCTTGAGGAACTGAATCTGGAAATCGTCGCCGATCCAGTGAGAGACGATGTGGGCGAACCACTTGCCCTGCGCAAAAAACGGCGTCCGGAGATCCGCATCGATGGAGAAGAATCCTCACGCGGCACTGAAGATCCCATTCGCATGTATCTGACTCAGATGGGCGAAATCCCTCTGTTGACTCGCGAAGAAGAGATCTTCCTGGCCAAACAGATTGAAGTGTCGCGCCGCCGTTTCCGCCGTGCATTGCTGACCAGCGAATTCGCCCTGAATTTCTGTCATGAGACGCTCATCAAAGTACATCGAAGCGAGCTGCCATTTGATCGCACGATCAAAGTGTCAATGACCGAAAGCCTGGAGAAAGAACAGATCCTTGGTCGGATGCCGATCAATCTGGCGACGATCGATAGTATTCGAAAACGCGATCTGGAAGATTATGCAAAGTTGAGTTCGAAGGATCTTTCGCAGGACGAACGGACTGAAGTGCGGCAGCGTCTCACCGAACGCCGCCGTCGCTGCGTAACGCTGCTTGAAGAGTTGAGTCTCAGGACGCAGCGATTGCAGCCGTGCATGAAACGCCTGGAACAGATTTCCAATCGGATGACCGAACTGTACGAACAGATCAACAGTCTGCGAAACCTTTCGTCCGCCGAGGATGAACGTCGTTGCCTGCAGAAGGAACTTGATGATCTCATGGAGTTGACGAAAGAAACGCCACAGTCAATGGCGGCTCAGGTCAACACAATTATGCTGCGACACGGCGAATACGACAAAGCGATGCGAGATCTGTCCGGCGGGAACCTGCGTCTGGTCGTTTCGATTGCCAAGAAGTACCGCAATCGCGGGATGACGTTCCTCGATCTGATTCAGGAAGGCAACACGGGGTTGATGCGAGCGGTCGATAAATACGAATACCGCCGAGGGTACAAATTTTCAACGTACGCCACGTGGTGGATTCGGCAAGCAATCACCCGAGCCATCGCGGATCAGGCCCGCACGATTCGAGTTCCGGTTCACATGATCGAAACGATGACTCGGCTTCGAGCGGCCGCACGCACGCTGCTGCAGGATATTGGACGAGAACCATCCGTCGAAGAAATGGCTGAACTGGCCGGGGTTCCGATGGAGGAAGCTCGACGTGTCATGCGAATTTCGCGTCAACCAATCAGTCTTGACAAGCCGATCGGCGAAAGCGACGACAGCGCGTTTGGCGACTTCCTCGAAGATCGCAGCAAAGACAGCCCCGTGAGCAATGCGGCTTCCGAGATGCTGAAAGACAAAATCGACGTTGTTTTGAAGACGCTGACATACCGCGAACGTGAAATCATTAAGTTGCGGTACGGCTTGGGCGACGGTTATACGTACACGCTGGAGGAAGTCGGGCGAATCTTTAAGGTGACTCGGGAGCGAGTTCGCCAGATCGAAGCCAAGGCTGTGCGAAAACTACAGCATCCAGTCCGCAGTCGTCAATTGCAGGGATTCCTCGAAGGCATGGCCGCAGTCGCCGGGCATTAAGGTTTACGCTTCGATCTGTCAGATCTGGAGTCCATTACGGCGAGCGGGGGGACGTTAGTCCTCCGAGGCTGCATGCGTGCAACTCGGTGGGCTGACACCCATCGCTCGCCAGGTCAACTCTCTGAATGACCGCGTGAGGTATAATTCAGGAATGTTCGTGGCGTGACCTGATTTAGACATCTGCTGACGCATTGTCGGCAGGAACAGGTGCCTCGCTTTTTGCGGAGGACGGCAGCCACTGCATCACACCGATAAACAGAACGGTGAAACCGATATCTCCGGTGAATGTGCCTCGAGCAAACGGGATGGCCTGAACAAAACATGTCATCAGGCCACCGAGCGTTCGTGGATACAAGTACTGACCGGCCTCGTGTGGCATGCACCATACGCCAACGTTACTGAGAACAAAGAACGCCACGCCTGCCAGGATTCCTGTTCCGAATGCGGATGGAATATGTTTCGGCTGGATCCATCTTCCTAGTAAAAAGATGCCAACGTAGGCCGCGTAGTCGAACATCCACGAACTGTAGAATCCGTGACCAGTCTTCGCTTCGATGATGCTGTCAGTGAGCAGTCGGCAGCCCAGCGGAATCAGGATCCCCAGCCATGCCGGTCGCACGACCGCACCACAAAGAACCGTCAACGCTCCCAAAGCGGAAAAATTCAGATGCGGGCCATCGATAAGTCGCAGAGAAACGGCCACGATGCTCGCAGCAGCAACAATGAGCCATGTTGTTTTGTTCATTGGAATCACTTCACTCTGAAACGGGCATTTTGAAACTGAAACTTTTGAAAATCAAGCTGTTCACAGATGAGCCGCACGCCGCAATCGATCATTTAACGCTACGCCCAAGCCATACGCCGGAAATTCGTGTGCGATGATAACATCCAGATCGGATGCGTCGAGAGTTCTCATGGCTGCAAAGAAATTTGCGGCACAAGTTTGCAGATTCCCGTCATCACTGAGACTCTCAATCCTTGAAAACCGCCCGGAAAACGGCTGATTGCCAGTCGTGAGCAGTCCGCAGCGGAGTCCGGCGAACGCCGCGGCAGGCTGATGGTGACCGATAACAACAAGCCGTGTCGCTGGTGCATAGTGCCGACTCAGCATTCCCGGAGCCGGTTGAGCAGCATCGTTCTTCGATGCATCGGAGACGGCAATTTCGACCGCACCGATGACGTGTTCGATCTCTTCGACAGGACATCCGCCGTGACGCAACAGTATGGGCCGATCATTCATCAGCGACAGCACTGTTGATTCCAGACCCACTGCACAGGGACCGCCATCGACTATCCAGTCAACTTTGTTTCCAAGGCCATCCGAAACGTGCTGAGCGGTGGTCGGGCTGATGCCTCCGAACGGATTCGCACTCGGCGCGGCCACTGGACAAGCGGCAGATTTCAGCAGCGTGATCGCCACGGGATGTCGCGGAATTCGAATTCCGACCCCAGGCAAACCGGCTGTGACAAGATCAGGAATCGTATCGCGTTTCGGCAGCACAAGCGTCAATGGGCCAGGCCAGAATTCGCGAGCCAGCGAACGTGCGGTTGCCGGAAAATCAGCAACAACACGTTCGACCTGCGAGAGTTCAGCAACATGCACGATCAAAGGATCAAATGTCGGACGCTGCTTTGCTTCAAAGATTCGAACAACCGCCTCGGGATTTTCAGCATTCGCGCCAAGGCCATAAACCGTCTCAGTCGGAAACGCGACAAGCCGTCCGGCTCGCAGAAGCGCAGCAGCAGTCTGAAGATCCTGGGCGGTGGCGTTCATGCAACCCTCTACTTTGCCAGATCGACGCAGAGAATTTCTTTGTCGTTCCGGATGTAAGCATGTTTGTTCGCAAACGCCGGCATACTCCAGACAACATCCCTCCCAAACGCAGCGTTGGTCTGGTCAATGACTTTGACGCGATCAATTTCGTTGTAACCTTCCGCTGAAAGCTGCGCAAAAAGCAGCTCACCCAGTTCGTTGAACAGAATGTATCGATTTTCAAGACGAACAATGAACGCAGTTTCGGAGCCAGCCGCCCGCCGACCAACCGGTGCCGGAGTTTCCCACAGCCGTTCGCCTTCAGGAATCGAGACGGCTCGCAGCAGACCTTTCTGATCCATGCCATACAAAATGTTTCCATCGACGAACGGCTGCACGTTGACGGGACTAATCAGATTCTGCTTATTGCGCCAGACTTCGGTTGCCGCAGGCTTCGCAGGATCCATTCGGATCAGCAGATTTTGGTTATTGAATCCAGCAGCATACAGATAATCTCCCGCCATGACGGGCGACATGATGATCGATCCATTCGTGGCCGCATATGGGATCGACCAGTATTCCGTGCCGGTCTCCGGATCAAGCGAAGACACCGCATCGGGACGCAGCAGGATCAATTGACTTACGCCACCGTGATGAAAGATTGTCGGTGGCGAATACCCTTGTTCCGGAGAAGTTGTACTCTTCCAGGCTTCTTTGCCAGTGTGCTTGTTGAATGCCACAACATGGCTTCCCGCACCACCTGCCAGACACAATAGGTTTTCGCCGTCGATCAGTGGATGTGCAGCATAGCCCCAAATCGCGGCTTCAGTTTCGTAGTCCTGCCTAAGGTCGTGCGACCAGATCACGCTGCCGTCAGCAGTGTCGAGGCACACCAGATTGCCTTCAGCCCCGAGAGTGTAGACTCGATTCGGTTCGACATTCGGGGTGCAACGCGGCCCGGACGGATAGGAGATCGTGTATTTGACGGGATACTGATGCGTCCACAAAACTTTCCCGGTTGCTTCGTCAAGACACTGAATACGTTCGTCTCCACCGACTTCCTTATGATCCGCATTATCGGATTTTGAGTCGCTGGCTGTTGCGAAGTCGGTCACAAACACGCGGCCATTCGCGACGGCCGGGCCAGAGTAACCTACGGCAACCGGCGTGCGCCACAGAACTTTGGGTCCCCCTTCCGGAAACTTTTCAACAATCCCGCTTTCCCGCCAGACATTGTCTCGTTTCGGTCCCATCCATTGAGGCCAGTCGTCGGCCGACGTCAACTTCAGTGTGTTGGTCGAACAGACCGTTAACGCCATACCGACAACGATCACCCATCGTAACTCCAACATTCTTCCTACTCCATAATCTCTCATAAGCTGCTTCGATTCCGACTCACTGCCGAACACAAATCTGTTGTACCGCTGGAAACAACAAACGGCTCGGAGACGTGAAGGATACGTCTCAGAGCCGATCAAGGAATTCCCGGATTCCGCGACGACTGCCGGCAGGACCGTGCCTGCCAGCGCTTCGTACTATTACTTCTTATGCGCTTTGTGGCACGCAGCGCAGGATGACGTGACGATCTTGAATGCCGCATTCGCCGCTTCCAGGTCTTTGGCTTCTGCGGCCGCCATCAACGCCGCACTGCCTTCTCGCAAAGTCGTGCCGGCAGCAGTCGCCCAGACTCCGTCAGGGCAGCGACCGTCGTCCATCAGCACATAGCTCATTTCGTTCAGGCATGCCGCATGGCAGGCTGCGGTGTCCCATGCCTCATCGTCTTTCGGGCCTTCTTTCAACATGCTGCCAAGGTCGCCGCAGTGCGGTTTGACGACGCCTCGCATCAGGTATTTGGTGGCGGCAGGACGTGACTTACCCGCCTTGATCTGCACAAATGCGTTCGTGAATGACAAACTCGACAGACTACAGACACCCACAATCAGCACGGCAACGGCAATTTTTACAGACTTCATGATACCTTGCTCCCTGTTCAATTAAGGGTCCACGGAACACACAACACGACAACGAAATGCATCTGTCGGTCGCTGAACGGTCGGCCGAGTCACCAAACTGTGGTGAGGCGCGCTGACACACCGTCCGGTTGGATCTTGTAGATGCTGCCGATGCTGTCAAGGAATGGCTCAGAAAAAACTGGAATTGACGTGAAAGGAAATGAAAAAGACACAATCGGTGAGTGATTTTTTCACCATCTTCGATGGTCGATATCAAGGAAGAAAAAATGCGGCGCATTTCCCTCATATCTGGCCACTGCCGGGAAGTCAGACTGAGCAAATCAGTATAGTCTTCGTCGTATCAACAGAATTTTTCGCACGGACGCTCGCTGGAGCGTGGAGATCCGCCGTCTGGCGACGGAAGTTACGATCAAATCGGACAGTAATTTTCTGAGCGACCTTTGTTGAGGGTAGAATCTCAATGTTCAGCATTCCTGGTATCGTCCTCTCACTCGTGCTGCTGATGTACATGGCATATCGAGATGTCAGCGTGTTGATTCTTGCTCCATTGTGTGCATTGTTGGCGGTGACGTTCGATGGAAACCTACCGGTGCTGGCGACGTACACACAGATTTTTATGGGCAGTGTCGGGCAGTTTATTCGAGACTATTTTCCGTTGTTTCTGCTGGGGGCGATCTTCGGAAAGCTGATGGAAGATTCTGGCGCGGCTGCAAAGATTGCGGATGTTGTTGTACGAACTGTTGGTGTTCGTCGCAGCCTTCTGGCGATTGTCCTCAGTTGTGCGATTCTGACTTACGGTGGTGTGTCATTATTCGTTGTCGTATTTGCCGTTTTTCCGCTGTCACGATCGTTGTTTCGACAAGCCGATGTTCCTCGTCGATTGATCCCGGCGGCGATCGCACTCGGTTCGTTCACGTTTACAATGACATCGCTGCCGGGAACGGTGCAGATTCAAAACCAGATTCCAATGCCGTTCTTTCGGACGAACTCCTTCGCGGCCCCTGGCCTCGGATGCATCGGCAGTCTCATCATGTTTGGCCTTGGCATGATGTGGCTGAATTCACAAGCCGCGCGAGCACGCAAGAATGGCGAGGGTTTTGGTGAGATTTTTCCTGCTGACGACGTGGCACCTGATCCAGCGACAACGGATGCGACGCCCAAATCGATGGCAGCGTGGACCGCGTTCGCCCCAATTGTCTGTGTGATTGTGCTGAATTTTGTATTTTCACAATTCGTCATTCCGAAATGGGATGCCAGCTATCTTGCCGAAGAACAATTTGGACAAACGAGCCTGAGTAAACTGCTGGGGACATGGTCAACGATCCTGTCGATCGTTGTTGCATTGCTGATCACGATCGCTCTGCATTTTCGATCAATCGAAAAATTGAAGATATCGCTCGGTTCCGGTGCCAGGTCTTCCCTGCTTCCGATCTTTAACACGGCGTGCGAGTTTGGTTATGGGAACACAATCAAGAGTCTCGCCGGATTTTCCGTTGTGCAAACGTATGTTACCGGGATCGCACCGGGGAACCCGCTAATCTCGGAAGCCATCGCCGTGAATTCACTCGCCGCGATGACAGGCTCTGCGTCTGGCGGTTTGAGTATCGCATTGAAAGCACTTGGCGAAACATATTACCAACGCGGAGTGGATGCGGGGATCAATCCGGAGTTACTCCATCGAGTGGCATCCATGTCCTGCGGCGGCCTGGACAGTCTGCCTCACAACGGAGCCGTCATCACACTGCTGTTGATTTGCGGCGTCACACATCGACAGGGTTACAAAGACATCGCAGTGGTTTCTGTCGTGTGCCCTCTCATAGCGACAACAGCCGTGATTCTGGTGGGAACTGTGTTTGGTTCGTTTTGATGGTGCATCGCCCCGGAACGGGGCAAGCCGATTTGGCAAGACGCTGACCGGAAACACAGAGTTTTGGCAAGCAGTGCTGAAACCACAGGTGTCGAGAGTTTTTGTTCGCAAGCGACATTCCGGAATTAGGATCAGTAGGCCGGAGCAAGGTCGCACGTTCCCAGAACATCGCTCGCTGAACGATTCGTCTTGGAAAACCATATCATTCACTGCGTGACTAGACACGACCGCTGTTGCGGCAGTGTGGCGAACTCCGTCCGGCCTACTTCAGCCCGGAAATTATTTCGGGACAATTCCTCAACGAATGGTTCGGGGAACGAATGCGGGATATAGGGTTTCCTGAAGTCGAAAAACATGATTCCTGATGTCCACTATTTAGAGCGACCACGTTGCAGGTTGAAATGCGCGACGGTAACCTCAATCGCGTGGGGAGTGAGCCGGCTGTCTGAAGTCTCGACGTCCTGAAGGCGGTGCGAGGTCGTATGTCGTTCCGGCAAAGACAATTCGCGACACGTATCAACCGAAGGCTGGTTTGCCTGGCGGTTCTCGTCGCTGTCTGCGCCTCGTTTGTTCCGCTTCCGATTGGGACCCAGGCGACTCAGGAAAAAGACCAGTCGCAGCCCTATCCGTGTCAGCATCGACCGTGTGGGTGCAAGTCTGCCGAGCAATGCTGGAAAAGTTGCTGCTGTTTTACAAACGTCCAAAAGATAGCATGGGCCAGGCAGCACAAGGTGACGCTGCCCGCGTTTGTCGTCGAAGCCGCGAAGAAGGAACAGGCAGAACAGGACGCCGAAAAGACTGTTGATGTTGCGGAAACTCCCTGCAAACACTGTTGTCAGAAACAGGCTGCCAAATCCCCGGTAGAACCAGCTTGCTGCTCTCCCGAACTGGTGAAGACGTGTTGTCAGCCAACGAAGAACACCAGCGATACCGCGACCACGACGAACAACGCAACCACCACCAGCAGCAACGCAAGCAAATTCAGCCCCGTAGTCGATGAATCGATCTACGTCATCGGCATTGAAATGCAGAAATGCCGTGGGTTCGGATCGTATTGGAATTCGCTCCCGTGGGCCATTATGCCGCCGGTGGAGCGACCAATTGTCCGCGTGATTCCGGATCACTGGGAACGCCCTGAATCCGTGCCCGTAACATCACAGGTTCAGGAGCCGCCTGAACCGCCGCCACGTTTGTTCTGAAGGCAGGACATTCTTCGTTTTGACCGAATCAAAATCCGTTTCGCCGCCCGTCGTCAGAGGCAGCAGCGAAAACTGGAACTGTTCGTGCGGCTTGTGTTCGCACGCTCACGCAGGGTTCGGCTCGCTCCTCACAAGGCCTGTTGAAAGGTCTGTCGTGAGCGTGCCATCACCCGCCGTACGAACTCGTTGATTCGACTCACGAATTTCCATTGTGTGTCCGCGCTGCTCATACCCTGCGCACTGCACTGAATTGCAGGCAGAGTGCGACGACATAGCGAATGCAGATGCCGGCGCGCCACTGACACTTTATAACACATTCATTTTTCTTAACCGGGAGTCATTCAAGTGCCAAACTCACATCAAAAAGAACCCGCGCACCGTCGCGGATTTACGCTCATCGAACTTCTGGTGGTGATTGCGATCATTGCTGTTCTCGTGTCGCTGTTGCTGCCAGCGGTGCAGCAGGCTCGTGAGGCGGCTCGACGAACAACCTGTCGCAACAATCTCAAACAAATTGGGTTAGCGATTCATAACTATGAATCAACATTCGGGAGCTTTCCTCCCGGGCGAGTCGGTTACCCAATGGTCTTCTCAATGCATGCATCCCTATTGCCCTGCCTCGAAGGAGTCAATCTGTACAATCTCATTGACTTCAATAAGGCTCCCACTTTTGCGGAGCCACCCGTTGCCCCGTTTTCGCAAAACGTCATTGCAGCGATGACAAAGATTTCTACTTATCTGTGCCCCAGCGACTTCGAGGTGGTGCAAGGAAATTCGTACGGTTGTACAAACTATGTAGCCTGCACAGGTAGTGGTGCGACCCCCATGGCTCGCTACATTCGATCGGGCGACGGAGTCATGATGGATGTCAAGCTTCGGGGCATCGTGCGTTTTCGTGACGTAACAGACGGATTGTCGAATACTGTTGCAGTCAGTGAGCAGACTCTTGGAAATGGATTCTTAGTGGGTGGTAACGGAAGTGGCTCGATACCATCGTCCACTCCGCCGGTAGATCCGACTCGACAGGTTCTGAATCTCACTGCAGCTCAGAACGACACCATAACAGGAACTGATCCAGGCCCACCCAATTGTGTGATTGGTACGCCGGGTTCCTGGGCCGGAATTCGCGGAGCAAAATGGTTAAACGGTCACTATGGGGACACGTTGTATAACCACGGGTTAACTCCAAATTCCAAACAATTTGACTGTGGCAACAACAGCCACAACGCTGGCTATACAGCCGCCAGAAGTCGGCATACTGGTGGTGTTTCCGTCTTGCTGTGTGATGGGTCAGTGAGATTTGTCAGCGACAATGTTGAACTGAATCTGTGGCGGTCGTTGGGAACTCGATCAGGCGGTGAAATTCCGGGAGAGTTCTAAACACTGTCGATTCATCTCTTCACAAGTCGGTGTGTCTGTGCGTTGCCTGTCACACTTCACGAATGAACCCACAACAAAACGAAAAGGGCTTTGAAATGCGTTCTTTGAGTACCTCACTTCTGGTTGCAACTGTCTTCACGGTCATCACTGGCACAACAAACGCTCACGACACGTGGGTGGAAGTGAACACGACAGAAGTTCGTGAAGGAAACGTAGTCTATGTGGACCTGAAACTCGGGAATCATGGAAATGATCATCGAGACTTCAAGATGCACAGTCTGACCACGCTCGATCATGTCAAGCTGGCCGTCAGGATGCCTTGCGGTTGCACAAGCGATATTAAGACCACTCTGATACCAACCGCAAGTGAAGCCAAGCAGGGATACTGGACGACGCGGTACACCACGACCAAGCCTGGCCTGCATGTTGTGTCGCATGAACTGGACACACTGCATGGCAGGATTCGAGCGATCAAGAGCGCGAAGACGTACTTCGTTGTTGGTCCGGATGCCTCCGCCACCAAAGGCCCGCTGGCCATGTGCAACGTGCCTCTTGGGCATCCTCTGGAGCTGGTGCCGCTGACCAATCCGGTTACGGAAAGCGGCCCGAACAAGCCTATTCGCGTTCGCGTGGTGTTCGAAGAAAAGCCTCTGGCTAACGTGCGAGTGGCCTTTATTCCACGAGGCCAGCAACTCGCCGAAGGCTTCGACGACAAGTTCGAACGCCGCACCGACGATCAGGGCGTCACCGAGTTCTCACCATCGGAAGCCAATTTGATTCTGGTCGTGATCCATCATCAGGAACCTGAACGGTCCGGCGAAGGCTATGAAAGCACTTACTACTCAGCAACGCTGACTGTCGCCGTTCCAGAAGTTCCGTTTCCAACTCCAGTTGCAACCACGACGGCGGCGAAGTAGAGCCGTCAATTAACCTGCGTTCGTTGACGTCCGTTGATTTTAGACCGAAAGCTCATTTCTCCATTCGGGTGGAAGAAGTCATCACATCACCGTAGACTTCGCGACAGCCGTGGAACGGGGACAAAGCGGATCGTCGATTTTGAGGCGTCGTGCATCCGCACTGAGTTTTCGGAACACGCAGGTTTTCTGAATTTCACACGGCTATCCCTGGGCTCGCGCCGAAGGTTATCATCCGCGGCTGCTCGGCAGCCAAAATCGCAGTTTACATGCGGCATGCAAAGGCACGTCAACCGCTGCACAATACGGATCGCGTTTCCAAGCCGAATCCGGCAATTGTGGGGACGGCGTCCCCACAGGTCATTCAACACTCCGGCGTATCAGAAATCGCGAAGGACGCTGGGGAAACGCATTCGGGAGTCGCTGACTGCCTTCGACAAACTCAGCCATAAGGAAAACTTAATGCACGATGACATTTTTGCTCTTCCACTACATAAGGTCGGCAGCTTCGAATTCGATGAACATGTTGTCCGTGTGTTTCCCGACATGATTGCGAGGTCCGTGCCGGGATACAGTTCGATTCTTTCTATGATTGAACAGCTTGCCGTTCGATATGTGCGACCGGGAACCACGGTCTGGGATCTCGGCTGCTCGCTGGGCGCAGCAACGCGCCTGATTCGGCGGGTCGCTCCGCTGGACTGTACAATCCATGCCGTCGACAGTTCTGCAGCAATGATCGAACGCCTGCGATCGACCCTTGCGGAATCGGACGATGCAGGTTGCCGGGTCACGCTGCATGAAGCCGACCTGCGTGATGCCGAAATTCGCAATGCTTCATTCGCGGTTCTCAATCTGACACTTCAGTTTCTGCAGCCCGAAAATCGAATGGAAGTCATCAACAACATCTTCAACGGGCTGATACCAGGCGGTGCATTGCTGCTGTCGGAAAAAATCTGCTTCGATGAACCGACGCAGCAACAACTGATGACGGAACTGCACCATGACTTCAAGAAAGCCCATGGCTACAGTGATCTTGAAGTCGCCCAAAAACGCACGGCGATCGAAAACCGCTTGATACCGGAATCGCTGGAGACTCACATCAGTCGTCTGAAACACGCTGGATTTCACACAGTGGCGCCGTGGTTTCAGTGCTTCAACTTTGTCTCGATTCTGGCCGTTCGCAGTAAGTAAGACATTATGCTGACTCCTTCAGCGTCCGGTAGCGTTTGATGAGACAATTCGTCGATGAATCATGCTTCAGCTCAGGCGTGGACTTGCTTTCGAGTTCCGGAATGATGCGATTGGCCAGCACCTTGCCAAGTTCAACGCCCCACTGGTCAAACGAATCGAGGTTCCAGATTACGCCCTGAGTGAACACGGAATGTTCATAAAGTGCGACCAGCTTGCCGAGAAGTCCCGGAGTAAGGCGTTCCGCAAGGATCGTGTTCGATGGGCGGTTGCCTTCGAAAACACGATGTGGAACAAGCCAGTCCGGCGTGCCGTCGGCTCGAACTTCTTCGGGGGTCTTGCCAAATGCCAGCGCTTCGGATTGCGCCAGCACATTCGCGAGAAGCATGTCGTGATGCCGTCCAACCGGATTGAGCGAGTGACCGAACGCAATGAAGTCGCACGGAATGAGACGCGTGCCCTGATGAATGAGCTGATAAAACGAATGCTGACCGTTTGTTCCCGGCTCGCCCCAGTAGATTGGTCCAGTCTCGTATCCAACGTCCTTCCCAGCCAGCGTAACCTGCTTCCCATTGCTTTCCATCGTCAATTGCTGCAAATAGGCGGGAAATCTTTTCAGGTACTGATCGTACGGCAGCACAGCGACCGTCTGAGCCCCCATGAAGTTTGTGTTCCAGATGGTGAGCAGTCCGAGGAGTGCTGGCAGATTGCGATCGAACGGCGCGGTTCGAAAATGCTCGTCCATCTGATGGAAACCATCCAGCATCGCTCGATAATTCTCCGACCCGATGGCGAGCATCGTTGAGAGGCCGATTGCCGAGGTCATCGAATACCGTCCGCCAACCCAGTCCCAGAATTCGAACATATTGTTGGTGTCGATCCCGAACTCGGACACTTTGGCGGCATTCGTTGAGACGGCGACAAAATGTCGGGCCACGGATTCGGTGTCGCCGCCAACGCCACGGACCAGCCAGTCGCGGGCACCCTGAGCATTCGTCATTGTCTCCAGCGTCGTGAAGGTTTTCGAAGCGACAATGAACAACGTTTCCGCCGGATCCAGATCACGGATGGCCTCAACCAGATCAGTGCCGTCAACATTGGAAACGAACCGAAATGTCAGGCTGCGATCGCTGTAGAATTTGAGGGCTTCCAGAGCCATCACCGGCCCAAGGTCTGAACCACCGATGCCAATGTTAACAATATTGCGGATGCGATTGCCGGTATGACCTTTCCATTCACCGCTCCGGACTCGATTCGTAAAGTCCGTCATTCTGTCCAGCACCGCATGAACCTGTGGCACCACGTTTTGGCCATCGACCAGAACGGAAGCTCCCTTTGGCGCACGCAGTGCCGTGTGCAGCACAGCTCGATCTTCGGTAATGTTAATCCTGTCGCCGGCAAACATTGCATCAATGCTCGTGCGGAGGTCGACTTCGTTCGCCAGATTCCCGAGCAGTCGCAGTGTTTCGTCGGTGATGCGATTCTTTGAGTAGTCGAAATAGATCCCGAGGGTATCCAATGCCATGCGTTCGCCACGTTTGGAATCGTCTTCGAAAAGCTGCCTCAGATGCAGTTTGCCGATAGCGTGAACATGGGACTCCAGTGCCTTCCATGCCGGAAGTTGTGTTAATGGTGTGGATTTGTTGGTCATCTTTGCCTCGGTGTTCTGTAAAAATTCGGGAAAATTATTCCATGGTTTTTGCAGGTTGTCGATTGTAAGTTGTTGTCAGTTTCTGCAACGATTGGAAGGCTGCAGCAGACAACATTTCTGCCGAGCATCGCCAGTCCCAGTTTCCTTCGACGGTGCCGGGCACATTCATTCGGGCCTCAACGTCAAGACTCAGCACATCCTGCAGCGGAATCATCGCCAATGACGCGACCGAGGACCAGGCAAGAGACATCAGGGTCGCCGCCGCCTCAGTACTCTGGAGCCGGGAACGCTGCAGGCAGTTCAGCACGATTTTTCGCTGTTGTTTTGACAGTTCGTCGTACCAGCCCCGCGTTGTGTTGTTGTCATGCGTTCCCGTATAAACAACAGTATTTGGAACGTAGTTGTGTGGGAGGTGAGGATTATCAGGTCTGTCGTTGAAGGCGAACTGCAGGACTCGTGTTCCCGCCAGTTGAAACTTGTTACGAAGAGCATCGACATCCGGAGTAATGTCGCCCAGATCCTCAGCAATGAACGGCAAAGTGCCCAGATCTTTCTGGACAGCGTTAAAGAAATCTTCGCCGGGCCCGGGCACCCATGTGCCAGACTTTGCCGTCTGGGATGCGGCGGGAACATGCCATGCGGCTGCGAACCCACGAAAATGATCGAGCCGAATTAGATCCACATGATCCGTCAAAGCACGCACACGGTCCAGACACCAGCGAAAGCCAGTCGCACGCATCGCGTTCCAGTCATAAACCGGATTGCCCCACAACTGACCGTCTGAACTGAAATAGTCGGGAGGAACACCGGCAACAAACCTGGGACGAAGATGCTCGTCCAAAAGAAACAGTTCCGGATTGGCCCACACATCGCTGGAATCTGGCGAAACGAAATAGGGCAGGTCCCCGATCAGTCGCACACCTTTTGCGTGAGCATAATCCTTCAGTCGCCTCCCCTGTCGAAAGACGAGAAACTGGGCAAGTCGAACTCGTTCAATCGGAATTGCCAGTTCTCTTCGCGATTCAGCAATCGCTAACGGATTGCGACGAACTAGATCTGTTGGCCAGTCGAGATAAGATGCACTGCGATACTTTTGCTGCAGCGAGCGGAACAACGCGAAGTCGTCCAGCCATGGTTTCTGTTCTTCACAGAATTGTTCATACGCCCGACGGATCTCCTGTCCGGCCCTCGCATCGAAATTCTGCCAAACCGTTTCCAGCAGCGGATTCTTGAATGCCATGACGGATTCAAAATCGACACGTGCTTCAGGAAATGAACGACCAGCAACGTCGTTGGTTCGCAACAGCCCGTCAGCAATTAAATCGTCCGGGCTGATCAGCAACCAATTACCGGCAAATGAAGACAATGGCTGGTACGGACAGTTTCCGGATCCCAACGCTCCCAGCGGCAGCACCTGCCACCACGATTGCCCGGACTCTTGAAGCCGGTCAATCCACTCGCGCGCGACTGGGCCCATGTCACCAATGCCATAGGGCGAAGGCAGAGACGTCACATGCAGCAGGACTCCGGACGCGCGAGAACCTGGCAGAAACGCTGGAGAAATCGTTGACTGGCGATCTGAGTTCATTGTTATCGTTCCAACCTGTTGGCGTCGATCACGCAGTCACTCGATGCAAAAACAGCCGCATGGCTGCGGCCACAAGCAGGGTCAGCAGCGCCACCATCGCACTCAGGAAAACGGCGGGAGACATGTGAGGAACCTCAGGTGTCAGAGCGCACCGAAGTCCTTCACTGATGTAAACGACCGGATTTATCAGAACAGCATAATGCAACACTGGCAATGGTGTCAGTGCCTGCCACGGATAATAAACACATCCCAGAAATGTGACCGGAATCACGATGATGGAAAAGATCAGCGGAACCTGTTGAGGCTGAAAGATGGTGCCGATCACAAGTCCGAACGCGCCGGAAATTAAACTTGCCAGCAGCATAATGATGATCAGTAACGGCCAGCTTGCTACGTGAATGGAAACCGGTGTGGCAGGAACCACAGCAACAACAGGAAACACGACCAGCGCCGCCACAATACTCTGTAACGCACCGAAGACAATCTTCTCCAGTGCCAAACCGGCAATCGGAAGTGGGGCCATGAGCCGGTCTTCGATCTCCTTTGTGCGGCCGAATTCATTCACCAAAGGCAGTGCCACCGCCGCAATGCCCTGAAAGATCATCGCCACTGCGACCAGTCCCGGAACCAGAATTGTGCCGAAATTCCCAGTCGGCCCAGCATGAAATCCTTCGCCGATTTTTGGAAGCACCCAGGCGAAGACAAACGTAAACATCAGCGGATTCATAATCGTCCGCACAGTGAATGGACCAAAATCTTTCCGCAGAACGTGCATATCCCGAGCCAACAGGCCGATGAAGGCTCTGAAGTAGATGCCCGTTCGATGACTCGATTCGAAACTTGAAACATCACTCACGCAACGCCCTTCCCGTCAGTTCAATGAAGACAGTCTCCAAAGTCGGCATCTTCACCGAGATGTTTCGCAGTATATGGCCGCGAGACGCATCAACCACTCGCTGCAGTAAACCGTCCTGGTCCGGGGAAAGGATCCGAATCCCATCAGGGACGGCAATTGCCGAATCAACTCCGGGAAGTGCAGCAATCGCCTTGAGCAGAGTCTCCGACACATTGGGCAGTTCGAGATAGATCTCTGTTTTCGCACCTGCTGAATGTTTCAGGTGTTCCGGAGCATCGCAAACGAGGATGTTCCCATGATCGATGATCGCCACTCGATCACACAGTTCCTCCGCCTCCGCCATGTTGTGTGTCGTCAGCAGGATTGTTGTGCCTTCACTACGCAACTCTCGCACCAAATCCCAGAGCACCAGTCGACTCTGCGGATCGAGGCCAGCGGTCGGTTCGTCCAGAAATACGATCTTCGGCGCATGACCGATGGCTCGAGCGATCTGCAGACGCTGGGCCATGCCACCAGAAAGCTCGTCCGGCATACGCCGCGCGGAATCTGACAGACGAAATCGAGCGAGCAGTTCTTCGGCACGACACCTGGCCTCCCGCTGGCCTGCACCAAAATAACGTGCATGAAAGTAGAGATTGTCGAAGGCCGTCAGCGACCGATCGAGGGTGCTGTATTGTGTGACGACGCCGATGAATCGCTTCACAAGTGCAGGATCTTTTGCGACATCAATTCCAACGACATGAACTCGTCCAGACGTTGCAATGACGCGCGTCGTGCAAACGCCAATGGTCGTCGTCTTGCCGGCACCATTCGGTCCAAGCAGACCAAAGATCTCACCTCGCTGCACTTCGAGATTGATACCGTCAACAGCAGGTGGCCCCGAAGAATCGTATCGCTTTACCAGCGATTCAATGCGGATGGCCAATTCAGGCGTAGCTAATGTCGTCACGTCAATTTCATTTCCTCTTGCCCGCCAAATTCAAACCGCATGGTGATCATAAACGACGCATTCATGGCCACTCTTCATCAAACGCTGGACCATATTGGCCCCCCCATTCGCCCAAGCCCGATCATACCAAATTACATCACAATCTCCATTTTCTAAAACCAATTGTCTTCGATTCACCTGCTGCATTTCGGCCGCAAACGCTATGCCGTATTCCATCAATTGGTTGATTGGCATGCGGGAGTATCATTGGCAAGTTCAATGGCTGCCGGCGCAGGGAGCCGAAAGTGTAGGCAAATTACCAGATACCCGACGCCTTCGGCTTGCCGTTAAACGAAAAAACTTATGCATGGGTGTTTATGTCATGGGTAAGGACGAGGTCGGTCGCGTTGGTAACGAGGCTATTGGCTCGTGGATTGGATCCGAACCGACAGCACTGGCTCGGCAAAACATTTTTTCTCGCCTCGGCCAAGAATGGCGATCAAACTACGGCCAACCGCTGCGGTCTGGGCCCGCAAACTCCGACTGACAGACATCGAGAAAAACCTCACAGAGCACGGAGCCACGCGATAAGACGGCTTGGCCGTCGGCGACATCGGTGTGTCGAACCTATGCAGGAAACCGCAGTCTGCGGAACTGCTTGGGTCTGGGCGACCGACGCAGCGAATTACGGTCTGTACCAGCCGCATATTGAGCAGCCTGTTTTGCTGAACAACGAGTAGTGGCTCTTGGTAACGCACGCTTGTCTCCAGGAATATCAGGAGTTTGAAATTATGGGACCTCTCATCGCGGCGTGGCGTCGGACATATCCAAAAGACACAGCCTGGCAGCAATCTTGCACGGGGTGACCTGAAATATGCATCCGAATCGCAATTTCATCGTTGCGGATGCCGGACTTGATGGCTTCTTGAGCAGGCATATCCCGGCAATGCAACTTTCCAATTCACGTTCTTCGACTCGCTCCATGCGACCAGTGGATCCGAATCCGGCGAATATCCCGTTCGCAATGGCCCCCGCCACTGCGGCCAGTCCTGTTCGCCCGCACGAGCCTCGGTGCATCTCTTAATCAGACCGCCGGAAACGAACACACTGGTGATCATCAAGTGCTGAATGATTCGTCTCATATGGATTAGGCTCCTTGTTGCGATCCAGTGAATCACGATAGATCCTGAAAGTCGATCCTTTCTGCCGGGAAAGATCCCGAACCTCGAACCTGCACTCCTTTGTACGTCGATATCCACGTCAGCTCGCGACGTCCAAAAAGAACAGTGGCTCCGCTGGATTTCAGCATCTCACTCAACGGAGCGAGGCACGGCTGTGGTTGATAAAAATCTCGCATCAGGATAAACTCCAGAATACAGCACCAGCGCGAATTCACCAAAATGCGTACGCTGTGACCAGTTCATTCGATCCAATTCTTTTATGGTTCAAAGGGCGTCAGCATGGCAGCAAAAAAGACTCACAAGAATCAGGATCCAAAGAAGAATAAAAGCTCCGCGATTCGCCGAGTGATAAAAAAAATGCCAACCGCTAACTCTACGGAAGTGGCCGCTGCGGTAAAGGATGAGTTTGGTCACACCGTAAATTCTGATCGCATCTTTATGGAAAAAACTAAGAAAAACATGGTGTCCGCTCGCAAAAAAACAAACACGCAATGGAGCACAGGTCATCCTGTTGGTGCTGCTCAATGGATTGAGGCGATCAAGATCGCCCAGCAGCTGTTGAGGGTAACTGGCAGCGTTGACAATGCGATGGCTCTCCTGAGTGCACTCGACGGTGCGGACTCGTGCTCTGTCAAGCCATGAAGCTGCGGTGCAATCCTCACTCACTGCTTGACCAGGCATGCGGCGGGAGCTTTTGCCATTGAATGGCTCCGACAGGCAGTGGGTTGCCGACTGAGTAACAGCATTTACCCGACCGCAACACCTGGCAGCTCAAAAACACCAGTACCAGGCGTTACATGTCGAGAGATCACTTGCTGTGATTGTGTCAGAAGCGATGCGGGTAGCTCAGGAATTGCTGAGAACCTGAATAGCCTGATGTGAACGCCGTTACCTGACAGCTTCCAGAAATCGATAATCATATAATGCCGCTTCATCTGACAAGTCGGTCAGGATGGCGATTCGACCTGTAGTAGAAAATGCCAGCTTGAAAATCTCCCATTGTTCGTCACTGATCTCACCTTGCTGTGACGACACGCCGCCACCTTCCCAGGCAATTGAAACGCTGCGGCCACCCGCGATTTCGAAATGGCCAAGTCCTGTCACCCGACCATAATGCCACTCAAATTTTGAGCCAGCCTTTTTCGCCTGTGCCGCTCCCAATGCTTCTTCGCCGATTTCATGCATTTGGTGCTTGGATTTTCTGGATTTCTGCTTCGACATACTTGTACCTTCTTGTTTGATTTACGGCATTGAAGCCGCAATGGTCGGACATCCAACTGGAGTCAATACGATTCTCTCTTCCGGGCGGAAGAGATTGCATGATATCGTGTTTTAACGGTTTCGGCGAGGGTGAGTACACTACGCGTCGGTGACGCAAAACGGTACAGTGAGCAAAGCACGTTGGACGCTTCTATCAACGGGGCCATCCAAACGTTGTTGCAAACGGGGCCATCCAAACGTTGTTGCAAACGGGGCCATCCAAACGTTGTTGCAAAAGTTGTTGACGCACGAGGTTGCGTTTGGTAGGCTCCTGGCAGTTTAGTCAATTTCGGCTACTTGAAAGGTTTGATCATGGCGCGGATCAATCGGCGAGAGGTTTTGTCAGCGGGCGAAATTCAGGTGGTTCACTGTGTGAATCGATGTGTTCGCAAAAGCTTCCTCTGTGGAACGGACCCTTTGACCGGCGATGACTATGAGCATCGACG
>Ga0105047_10003198_pt1 | contig 28954 bp, 23 predicted proteins | sample MAT04_FD_78384 | JGI IMG/M metagenome (GOLD analysis project Ga0105047, IMG submission 78384) | Freshwater microbial communities from Lake Fryxell liftoff mats and glacier meltwater in Antarctica - MAT-04 (megahit assembly) | ecosystem: Environmental > Aquatic > Freshwater > Ice > Liftoff... | reverse complement strand
TTTGAAAACCGCCGTGGATGCAAGTCCACCAGGAGTTCGAATCTCTTCTCCTCCGCCAGTAATCAGCGTGCGTGGCGGAGGGGTCTCCGCCCGGACGCTGGGGTTGCCTCATCGGGTTCGCGCCCTCGCACGAACACTCGGAGAGCCGTCGCCCTGGACCGTCGCCGGAGCGAGCTCGTCGAGGCGGCGACAATGCTTTCGGTGGGCGATCCTCGAGGTCCTCGAGCAGGCGCGTCGCGCGGCTGGCTCCTCGCCCCTGGAGGTACATGACCGGGTCGGAGCTCAGGTCGTACGGGAAGCCGATGATCATGCTCGTCAGCGTCGCCACGCCATGACGGCGTAGGTCGGCATGGAGCTCGGCGAGCGGCCGCCCTGCGAACGCTCACGACAAGCTGAAACGCTACGACCTGCGCTAGTGGGCCGGCGACTCCGTGATCGTCACGCGGTTGATGATGTCTCCGACGCGTATCGCCTTCACGACGTCGAGCCCCGCGGTCACCTTGCCGAAGACCGTGTACTTGCCGTCGAGATCCGGCTGCGGCGCGAGCGTGATGTAGAACTGGCTGCCCGCCGAGTTCGGCGTCGAGGACTTCGCCATCGCGAGCGCTCCGTCGACGTGGAGGAGACCGCTCTGCTCATCGGCGATGAAGTAGCCCGGCCCGCCCGTGCCGTCGCCGTTCGGATCACCGCCCTGGATGACGAAGCCCGGCACCACGCGATGGAAGACGAGACCGTCGTAGAACCGGTCCCGCGCCAGGAACACGAAGCTGTTGACGGCCACGGGCGCCGCCTTCGCGTCGAGGGAGAGCTCGATCGTCCCCTTCGTGGTCGCGATCGTCGCGGCATACGCCTTCGTGGGGTCGAGCGTCTGCGGCGGCGCGCTCTTGTACTTGCCGGGCCCCGGCGTCGAGGTCCCTGAGGTGCCACCGGAACCGCCACCGTCCCCGGTGGTTCCGCATCCGGTCAGGGTCGAGGCGATCACGGCAATGCCGGCGATGAGGGAGAGGACAGGGCGCATGCAGCGCCATCCTACGCGGGATCCATGGCGCAGCTCGGTCATCCGCTTGGCGGCGAGCGCCTCGCAGCCCGCGGTTCTCCGCGCTCGCGACGCGGTGAAGAGAGCGACGGCAAGCGGCGGAAGGTACCTCGACGAGCTCGTCGCAGGTCGCGTCGGCCAGCTAGGTGGCGTCGGCCTGCTTCGCGAGGGCGCGAACGGCGATGTCACGGAGCACGGCCTTGTGCACCTTGCCGATCGACGTGCGCGGCAGCTCCGCGAGAACGACGAGCTTCTCGGGCCACTTCTGGCGCGCAACGCCGGCGGCCGACACGGTCGCGACGAGCTCCTCGAGCGTGAGCGTCTCGCCCTCGTTCGGCACGACGCACACGCAGATCCGCTCGCCGAGGCGCTCGTCGGGGATGCCGACCACCGCCACGTCGCGCAGCTTCGCATGGCCGGAGAGGATGTCCTCGAGCTCGGCCGGCGAGACGCTCTCGCCGCCACGCTTGATGAGGTCCTTGATGCGACCGGTGACGAAGACCCAGCCGTCCGCGTCGACGCGAACCTCGTCGCCGGTGCGGAAGAAGCCGCCCGCCGTGTAGCACTGGTCGGTGAGATCGCGACGCCCGAGATAGCCGTAGAAGAGCGAGGGCGCGCGCAGGACGAGCTCGCCCGTCTCGCCCGCGGGCACGTCGTGCATCGCCTCGTCGAGCACGCGGAGCTCGGCGCCCGGCTGGATGAGCCCCGTCGCCATCTCCTTGTCGGGAGGGCCGAGCATGTTGTTCACGATCATGCTGCCGATCTCGGTCATGCCGAACTGGCGACCGAACCGCACGTGCGGGAGCTTCGTCGTCGACTCCTTGTGCAGCTCGGAGGTCACGACCTGACCGGCGAGGACCCAGACGCGCATCTTCGGCAGCGTGCCGTGCGCGGCGAGCGCCTTGGTCCGCAGGAGGTCGAAGAGGAACGCGGGCGTCGTGATCGTGAAGGTCGCGCCCTCGGTCCACATCCGCTCGGTGCAGGCCTCCGGCTCCCAGCGATCGACGAGCAGCATCTTGCCGCCCATCAGGATGGCCGCGCGCATGACCGAGTAGCCGAGCTGATGGCCGATGGTCGACGGGATGAAGAACACGTCGTCGGGCCCGAGCTGGTGCGCGCGCGCCCAGGTGAGATGCTCGGCGGAGAGCGTGTTCGACGTGTGGACGGCGCCCTTCGGGTCGCCGGTCGAGCCCGAGGTGAAGCCGATCTCCGTGACCACGTTGGGATCGGTGTCGAAGCCCGCCTTCCAGCCGGCCGACGAGCGATGCTCGAGCAGAGCATCCCAGGCCACGGCGCCCGCGGGCACGTCGTCGCCCTTGCCGAGCACGATGACGTGACGGAGCGCCGGCAGCTCGGGCCGGAGCGACGCGTAGAGCTCGACGTGACTGAAGTTGCCGAACCTCGGCGCGATCACCGCGGCCGTCGCGCCGGTGAGCTTCGCGATGTAGCGAATCTCCCGCTCGCGGAACATCGGCGGTAGCGGCACCGCGACGGCGCGCAGCGCCTCGAGCGCCAGGTTGACGATCACCGTCTCGGCCCAGTTGGGCGCCTGCACGAGGACGCACTGCTTGGGACCGATGCCGAGGCGGCGGAGGCCCTCGGCCGCGCGATCGACCTGCTCGGCGACGTCGCCGTAGGAGAGCCGAGAGCGGGTGTCGACGATGAGCTCGCGATCGGGCGCGGCGAGCGCCTTCTCGACGAGGATGTCGGGCAGCCCCCGCCGATCCCAGAGGCCGAGGGCCTCGTTCTTGCGCACGTCGTGGGCGGTCGGCTCTTCGTCGAGGGTCGTCATGGTCGGGTTCAGAAGCCGGGCGGCAACGGCACCTTCGCGCACTCCTCGAGGACCTTCACGAAGCTCGGGCGGGCGATCATCGCCTGGTACCAGCGAGCGACGTTCGGCCAGCACGAGAGGTCGGGGAGCGTGCGGTCGGAGAGGAGACACGAGATGGCCGAGACCGGCGAGAGGTCGCCCATCGTGAGCGCGTCGCCGGCGAGGAACGCGCGCTCGCCGAGCCAGCCGTCCGCGAGACCGAGCGCCGTCTCGACGGTGGCGCGCTGCGAGCGGATCTTGTCGGTGTTCTGCGTCTCGACGGTCTTTCGCAGCGACCAGGCGAGGTACGCCGTGGGGCCCATGAGATACGAGTCGCCGAAGCGGTCGATCGTGCGGGCTCGCAGGGCGACGCGCGGATCGCGAGGCACGAGCACGGGGCCGCTCTCCGAGGCGAGGTCGAAGTACTCCACGATGATGCTCGACTCGGTCATGATCTCGTCGCCGTCGACGAGGAGCGGGACGGTGCCGAGCGGGTGGATGCCTCGCAGGCGCTCCTTCGCGGCCTTCTCGAACGGCGCGCAGATCTCGCTCTCGAACGCGACGCCCTTCTCGTAGGCGGCGAGCAGGACCTTCCGCGAGTACGGGGCGTGCGGATAGTGGAGGAGCTTCATCGTCAGAACGAGGAGTTCGGTTCCTGGAGAAACGCGATCTCCTCGGGCGTGCTCTCGCGGCCGACGGCCTTGTTCCGATGCGGGAAGCGACCGAAGCGCTCGACGATGTAGCGATGCCGCTCGGCGAACTTGTAGGCCGACTCCAGCTCGGGCCGGAGCGGCTCGTTGCCCTCCGTCGCGAGCTTCCGATAGAGCTCCGACGCGCGCTTCTGGAGCGCGACGTCCTCCGCGTGCATGAGGGGCAGATAGAAGACGAGCCGCTCGCCCGCCGTCATCTCCGCGTCGGCGTGGTGCTCGAGCCCGTCGAGCGCGACGGCCAGCGCCTTCGGGTCGTTGTCGAACGCGCGCGGAGAGTCTCGGTTGAGGTTGCGGGGGAACTGATCGAGGAGGACGACGAGCCCGAGCCGGCCGAGCGCGCTCTCCTTCCAGGCGTCGAGCTCGCCCTTCGCGGCTCGCTCGGCATCGCTCTCGAAGCGCCGGCGGATCTCGGCGTCCGTGTCGGCGTTGCGGAAGAACCAGTACTTGGTTCGTGCCTTGAACGTTTCGAGGTCGCAGTCGGCTCGGGCCGCGTCGGCGAAGTAGAAATCGAGGAGCTCACGGCACCTGGGATCGGGATAGCGACGTTCGACCATCGAGGGCGATCATCGCCCGTGCGAGAGCCACTGGCAACCAGACCAGGCTCGTCCCGCACGCCCAGCGTAGGCGCATGTCGCACGCGCGCGAGCGAGCGGCGAGCGGCGAGCGGCGGCGTACATCGAAATCGCCGGTCGGTTTCGCTAGGCTCGCGGCATGGACGTGGATCAGATTCGAACGGCCTTCACCGCTCTCGTGACGAGCGCAGCCCCCGTGGAGCCCTGCGCCGCGGCGCGGGCGGCGCTCGCGGCCGCCGGGCGCACGAGCACGAGCACGAGCACGAGCACGCTGCCGTCGGGCTTCGGGAGCGACGTCACCCGCGACGGGGAATGGCTCGGCCACGAGCTCGAGGGTGTCATCCCGTGGCCTTCGATCCAGGCGATGGCGTGGTCGGGCGGCATCCCGCACACGGCGCTGGTGCCGCCCGAGATGCGCGCCGCCATGATGGCCATGCGCACCGGCACGCCGCCGATCGAGCCGGGCTTCTTGATGCACACGGTCCCCGACGGACGCATCGTCGTCTCGGACGTGGCGCCAGGCTGCTCAGCCGCCGCATCGGGCATCCGGGTGGGCGACGTCATCCTCCTGCTCGAGGGCGAGCCCGTGGAGCGCCCCGTCGCCCGCCTCATGCGGATGTACCGGCACCCCGCCGGAACGGAGCTTCCGGTGAAGCTCGTTCGTGGCGGAGTGACGCTCGACGTCACCCTGCGCCTCGCGCCCGGCCGCCTCCCGCTCGTCGAGTCGCGTATGGTCTCGAGCTCGGTCGGCCACGTGCTCATCCGCGCGGTGACGGCCTCGGAGGATCCCGAGCGCGACGTCGGCGCCCTGGTGCGCCGCGCGGTCGAGGGCATGCTTCGCGACGGCATGCGCGGCCTCGTGCTCGACGTTCGCTCGAATCCGGGCGGAAACAGCGACGGGTCGGTGCGTACCGCCTCTGCGCTCACCGCGGGCACGCCGATGCTCTCGTTCCGCGCGAAGGACGGCAAGGAATCGGACGTGCCTCGCTCCGGCGAGCCGCCCGCGCTCGCGGCGAAGATCGTCGTGCTCGTCGACGACCAGTCGTCGTCTTCCGCGGAGATGCTCCCCCTCGCGTTACGCGAGCACGCGCACGCCCGCCTCGTCGGCCAGGACACGGCCGGCGCGCTCACGCAGCCCGGGATGACGCCGCTGCGCGACGGGTACATGCTCATGACCCCGGTGGCGCGGAGCCTCGGGCCCGTCTCGCGGAAGGCCTTCGACGGCGATCGCCTCTCGGTCGACGTCCGCGTGGCGAACCGCACGCCCGAGGACTTCGCGGCGGGCCGCGACCCGCAGCTAGCCGCCGCGCTCGAGTTCCTGGACTAGTCCGCCGGTCAGCCCACGCGCGGCGAGCGCTTCACGTGCGAGCTCCGCTGCTTCGCGCTCGACCCGAAGAAGCCGCCGGCTACTTGATCTCCGAGGGCGCCACGATGTTCGTGAGCGCAGGCACGGCGCGGAGCGCGAGGATCATCGCCTCCTTGTCGTCCTTCGTGAGCCCGCCGTAATACGACCACGGCATGATGTAGAGGTTGCGACCGGCCTTGCCCTTGCCCTCGTCGAAAACGCGGCGAAGGTCGTCGTCGCTGTACGCGCCGATGCCCGTCGCCTTGTCGCTCGTGATGTTCGGCGCGACGGCGACGCCCTTGCCGTTCGGCAGCGGAAACGCCATGCCGCCGGCGAACGCCCGGCCGGGGATCTTCTCGCGACGCGAGTTGCGCGAGTCGTGACACTCGCGACACGAGCACACGTTGAGCAGCCAGTTGCCGCGCGCGAGCTTGTCGGTCACGGGCGGTGCAGGAGCCACGGCGGACTCGACGGGCTGCGGAGCCGCGCGGATGAACATCGAGACCGGGAATTTGACCTCGGTGCGCCCCGGGTCGTTCTTCACGGCCGGCAGCGAGCGGAAGTACGCGATGATCGCGAGCGCGTCGTCGTCGCTCAGCGTCTCGGCGTAGGTCCGGTACGGCATCTGCGGAAAGAGGACGTGGCCGTCGTGGCCGATCCCTTCGCGCATCCCGCGGAGAAACTCGCCGTCCGAGTAGTTGCCGTAGCCGGTGTCCTTGTCGGGCGTCAGGTTCGGCGCGCGCAGGTGACCGGGGAAGCCGGGCAGGTCTCCGAAGTCGCGGCCGGAGCCGACCTTGCCCGGGGCGAGCGGGTCGCCGGGCTTGTCTTCCTGGACCGGCGAGTGACACGCGACGCACGCGGCGACGTTGTTGGCGAGGTAGCGACCGCGCTCGATCGTCTCGGGCGTCGCCTTCGCGGTGACGCTCGTCGCGGGGCGCGACTTGGGCGAGAGCAGGTAGAACTTCACGACCAGGCCGAGGATCGCGAGCGCGACGAGCGCCCCGAGCACCTTCAGGACGCGAACGAGGGTCTTCTTCATCAGCGTGCGGGCTCCGGCGTGAGATGCGCGTCGCGTCCGACGGCGTGATCGAGCTCAGCGCGGCTGATGCGCGCGTCCGCGCGGGCGTTGAGGTGAGCGAAGCGCGCAGCCGTCAGGGCGTTCTCGGCGTCGAGGACGGCGGTGCCGTTCGTGCGCCCGCCTTGATAGAGCTGGCGCGCGACGCGATAGCCGCCGACGGCGCTCTCGAGCTGGCGGTTCGTGCTGAGGACCGCGGCATCGGCGGCGCGAAGCGCGGTGTACGCCTCCACGACCTCCTTGAGGACGAAGTCACGTTGCACGAGCGCCTGCGCCTCGAGGGACGCCGCGCGCGACGACGCATCGGCGGACTCGGCTCCGGCCGCGAAGAAGTCATTGGGCGACCACGTCAGCACGGCGCCGGCGCTCCACGACGGGAAGAAGACGGCCTCGGTCGGGAACTTCCGGAAGTTCGGATTGGAATAGACGACCTCGCCGACGCCGTTGAGCGCCGGATACCTCTTCGCGTTCGCGGAGGCAGCGAGCTTGCGCGCCGCCTCGGCGCTGCTCGTCAAGCTCTTCACCTCGGGCCTCTGCTCGTAGCCTTCGGCGAGCAGCACCTTCAGGTTGTCCGGGGCTGGAGGCAGCGCTCCGTCGAGCGACTCGCCGGGCTCGAGCTTCTCCTCGTCAGGCGCGTGCGTGACCGTGCGGATGTGCCAGTCGAGGTTCGTGGCGCCCGCCTTCGCCGTCTCGACGAGGAGCTCCGCCGACGCCACGTTCGTCTCGGCGCGGAGGACGTCGGCGGACGAGGCGTTGCCACCTTCGAAGAGCGTCTTGGCGTCCTTGAGGTGCGCCACGGCGACGGAGAGCGCTTGCTCGGCGACGATCACCGCCCCGCGGGTCCGGAGCCAGTTGTAGTAGGCGATCTTGCCGTTCTGGTACGAGGCCGCGCGCGCCGCGAGGACGTCGCTTCGCGCGGCGTCCTCGGTGCGGTGAGCGGCGGCGACGTCCTTGTTCGTCTTGAACAGGTAGTCGGAGAGCGGGACGGTGAGCCCCGCGGAGAGCACGTACTGATCGAGGATGACGGGGTTGAGGACCTGGACGTTGCCCGCGACGGTCGGCGGATTGACGGTGCCGGACGCCGCCTGCGTGACGACGACCTTGTTGTTGCCCTGCGGCGAGGTCGGCGTGAAGTTGCTGAGGCGCATGTAGCTGCCGGTCAGCACGAGGCGCGGCGCGTAGCCGAGCGAGGCCACCTCCGAGCGCGCGGACGCACTCTCGGCCGTCTCGGTCGCGGCGCGCGCGCCGTAGCTCGTCGCCATCGCGCGGCGTCCGGCCTTCTCGGCCGTGAGACCGCCGGGGACCGTCACGACGACGATCGGCTGGGGATCGGTCTCCGGCGGGGCCTGCTCTTCGACGGCCTTCGGCTTTGGCTTGGCCCCAGCGGGGGGCCGCTGGGCGAGCGCGGGAGCGGACGAAAACAGGAGCACGAGCGCGAGCGCCGCCCTCTCGAAATGCCTCATCAATCGACCTTCCTTCGAGTGTCCAAGAGTTCCGCATCCCGCGTCTGAGCGCAGACGAGCAGGAAGAAGATCACGACCGAGATCGAAACCCAGAGCCACTCGATCATTCGATCATTCCGAACGTCACCCCTGAACCGACGCCGCGAACCGGCGCGCGCTGAGCAGCGTGAGAAGGACCGGCGCGACCGCCAGGTAGACGAAGTCGGGCAGGAGATCGCCGAACCCCGCGCCGCGCAGGACGATGCCGCGCATGACCGAGATCATGTGCGTCGCCGGCAGCATGTAGGAGAGGGGCAAGAGCACCATCGGCACGCTCGTCAGCGGGAAGACGTACCCGCTCAGGAAGAAGTTCGGGAGCATGAAGAGACCGGCCTTGCCGTTGAACTCCGGCGCGGAGCGCGCGGACGAGGCGAGGAATGTCCCGAGCGAGAGCACGGTGAGGAGATAGAGCACCATCGCCGTCCCGAGCACGATCATGCTCCCGTTGATCGGCACCGAGAAGACCCAGCGCATGACGAGCAGGAAGCCGGCGACGTCGAGGAGGCCGATGAAGAAGTACGGCGCGAGCTTGCCGAGCATGAGGCCCGTCAGGTTCACGGGCGTCATGAGCAGGCGCTCGAGGTTGCCGCGATCGCGCTCGCGAACCAGCGCATTGCCCGAGAGGACGAGGAAGGCGGTGCCCACCATGATGGCGAGGAGGCTCGGCAGCAGGTAGTTCGCGGTGCGACCTTGCGGGTTGTAGAGGACGATCGAGTGCGGGACGAGCTGGGGCGCGGCGTTGACCGAACCTGCCGACTCGAAGTTCATCTGCGCGGCGAGGCCGTTGATGCTGCCGGTCGCCTGGTTGCTCGAGACCGGGTCCGAGCCGTCCACCAGCACGAGGGCGCTCGCGGGCTCGCCGCGCGACCTGTGGAGGTGGTAGTCGGGCGGGATGATGAGCCCGACGCTGGCGCGACCTGCGCGGATCAGGTCGCGTGCCTGACCCTGGCTGTTGGTCGCGAACTTCATGTCGAACGTACCGGTCGCCTTGACCTTGGCGATCAGCTCGCGGCTCTCGCTGCTCTGATCCTGATCGACGACGACCATCGGCAGGTCGTGGACCGTCGTGTCGATGAAGCCGAGCATGAGGAGCTGCATCGTCTGCATGATGATGAGCTGCCTGAGCGCGAACTTGTCGCGCTGCGCATGGACGACCTCCTTGAGGGCGACGGCCACGAACGAGCGCCAGAGAAGCATGCGGTCAGCCTCGCTTCGGGCCGGCCTGGGCGGCGGCGTTGGCAGCAGCTCGCTGCGTCAAGACGACGAAGACATCCTCGAGCGAGGGCTCGATGGTGCGGACCCGGACGTCGGCGGCGCCGACGGCGGGCCAGCTCCGGCGAATCTGCTCGTCGGACGCGAAGTCGCGGACGAGCGCGTGGATGGACGCGCCGAAGACCGTCGCCGCCTTGCAGTAGTCCTGCTTGCGGAGCCACGGGACGGCCTGGATGGCCTGGTTCGTCTCGATGTCGACGTAGCGAAGCCCGGGCTCGGTGCGAAGGACGTGCTGCTTCAGCTCGTCCGGAGAGCCGGCGACGATCAGCTTCGACAGATAGAGGTAGCCCACCTCCGTGCAGCGCTCGACCTCGTCCATGTACTGCGTCGTGACGATGATCGTGGAGCCCATCGCCGCCAGATCGATGAGCTCGTCCCAGAGGTCGCGCCGGGCGACCGGATCGATGCCGGCGGTCGGCTCGTCGAGGAACATGAGCGGCGGCCGATGGAGGATGGTCGTCGCGAGCGCGAGCCGCTGCTTCCAGCCGCCCGAGAGCACCATCGCCGGGCGATCGAGGTACGGGCCGAGACCGAGCTGGGCGACCACCTCGGCCATCCGATCCGTCTTCTCTTGCCCCACGAGCCCGTGCATCGTCGCGAAGAACTCGATGTTCTCGCGACCGGTGAGGTCGTCGTAGAGGCTGAATTTCTGGCTCATGTAGCCGACGGTCCGGCGGATCTGCGCCGCGTCGCGGGTGACGTCGAGCCCGAGGACGGTGGCTTGCCCGCTGGTCGGCGGCTTGAGACCACAGAGCGTGCGCACGAGCGTCGTCTTGCCGGAGCCGTTCGGGCCCACGAGGCCGAAGATGGCGCCGGGGCGAACGTTGAACGAGACGTCGTCGAGCGCCTTCGAAGGCCCGAAGACGGTGGTTAGGCCGTGCGCTTCGATGACTGCATTCATCACTTCGCCACGAGAATGTACGCCACCATGCCCGCCCGCAGCTCCTCGTGCCCCTCGAGGAGACCGACGCGTGCGGCGAAGACTTCGTTGGCGCGATCGTCGATGGTCGTCAGGTTGCGCGGCGTGTACTCGCCGACGGCGCTCACGTGCTCGACCTTGCCGCGGAACGTGCGGCCCGGGAACGAGTCGACCGCGATCGGCACCGTCTGTCCGATCTTGACCTTGCCGACGAGCGTCTCAGGAACGTAGACGCGGACGTAGACCTCGCTCGTCTCGAGCAGCGTGGCGGCGGTCGCGTTGACGGCGAGGAGGTTGCCGGGACGGACGTTCAACGTCTCGACGCGCGCATCGCGCGCGGCGTGGATCTCGAGCTCCTGGATCGCGACGTTGAGGATGGCGAGCTTCGCGCGCGCGCTGGCGAGCGTGGCCTCGCCCGCGCGGAGATCCTCCTCGCGGGTTCCGCCGGTGAGCAGGCTGAGCGCGGCCTTCGCCTCGTTCGCGCGCGCGGCGGCCTGCGCGGCATCACCGAACGCGGCGCCGGTGGCGGCCTTGCGCGACTCGAGCTCCGCTTTTGCGAGGGCGCGGCCCTCGACCATGACCTGCGTTCGCTTCAGCTCCGCGGACTCGTGCGCGGCCTTGAGCTGCGCCTGCGACACCGCAGCCGCCTGAGCGGCGAGCTTCGCGCGCGCTTCTTCGATCTCCTGCGGGCGAGCGCCATGCTGAAGCTTCTGGAGCGAGGCTTCGGCGACGGCGACGTCGGCCTCGGCGACCGCGCGCTGCGCGAGCAGGTCGTAGGGCTCGAGCGTGACGAGCAGCTGACCGGCCTTCACGTTGTCGCCTTCGCGAACGTGGATCTCCTTCACGCGGCCGCCGGTTCGCGAGCCGACCTGAACGGTCTTCGCCTCGACGGTGCCTGACCACTCGTACGGGAGGCGGCGAGCGCGGATCAGATACGCGCCGTACGCGATGCTGCCGAGCAGGATGAGGAGCAGCGGCTTCCGGAACTTGACGAGGAGCCCCGGCGGCTTCGGCTTGGCGGGCGGCGAAGGCTGCGGCTGCGCGACGGCGGGCGCAGGCGCGTGCAGCGGCTGCTGCTGCGTGTGCATCGGCGCGTGCATCGGCTGACCCGAGGGCGCGTGCGGCATCGCACCGGACGATGGCGGACCGAACGGCGGCACGTGCGGAAGACGACCCGAGGACTGCGGGACCGGCTGAGGATGCTGCTGCATCTGCCCCGACGGAGGACCGTGCGCCATCCCGCCGGACGGCGCACCCTCGACCGGCTCGTGCGGGCCGGGACCTTGCGGCGTCAGCTGGGGGCGCCCTTGCATGGTTGTCTTAACGCTCTCATACGGCACCGTTCGTGGCAAGCGAAGCACCCGCGCGTCCGGGCCCTTCACGTCGCGAATCACGGGCTGCCGACATCACCACACCACCGTAGAGAATCAGCGTGACGAGCTGAGGGAGTGTCCCGACGACAAGCGCGACCTCGGCGTGTCCCGCGAAGCCCTCGGGCGGCAGCACGACTCCGAGCGCTCCCCAGCCGAGCGCGAGGAGCGCCGCGCCGGCGAGTCGCTTGCGACCGGGGAGCGAGCACGCGACGAGCGTGAGGAGCCAGAGCGGCGCGAAGAGCGCATAGCCGATCGGCAGAAACGGGCTGCGCAGCGCGGCGAGACCGACGAACGCGAGCCAGACCCGCACCGTCGCGGCGCGCGACAGCTGGAGCCGGCCGACGAGCATCGCGCCAACGACGATCGCGAGCGTGTAGAGCCACGACACGACGGAGGCCATCTCGAAGGAGGCCCACGAGAGGCCCATCATCCGGAGCTTCAGCACGATGCCGTAGATCGACTGGTTGATGGTCACGGTCCACGGGAACGTGCGGAGCATCCCGAACGCCTCGCCGCTCGCGAGGCGGGGCAGCGTGTAGTGGACGAACGCGTCGAAGGGCTTCGGGCCCCAGCGCAGGAGCACGAGCAGGGCGTAGGCGACGCACCAGCCGAGCGTCCACGCGACGTCGCGCCATCGACGAGCGCCGACGAGGTATGCGAGCAGGATGCCCGGGTAGAACTTGCCGAGCATCGTGAAGGCGAGCAGGGCACCGCCGACCGCCGGGCGCTTGCGCTCGAAGGCGATCATCGCGAGCACGCTCCACGCGACGGCGATCGCCTGGAAGTTGCCGACCTGCAGCGCCAGGCGCGCCGGGATCGCGAGGAACACGACGACGGCGAGCAGTGCGGCGATGCGCCCGGCTCGTTCGCCGATGAACCGCGCGGCGAGCAGCATGGCGGCCGCGACGGAGAAGAACCCGAGCGCGTACCAGACCATCCGCTCGTGGAGGAAGTCGCGCGCGACGAGGCGTACGAGCTCGGGCAAGAGCAGGAACGTCGGCGGGTAGTAGTAGTCGTCGACGTTGAAGCCGTCGATCGCGCGCGGGCCTCGGTGAGCCGGCTCGGGCGCGTAGAGGTTCGGCTCCGCGCTGCCCGCGAAGCGCGCGCCCTCGTGGTACGCGGTGTAGCAGGAGTGATGCGAGAAGAAGCCGCTTCCCGGTAGGACCGAGAGCCGTGGCGTGCTCGGGTCGACGATGAAGGCCGCGAGCCCGGCGAGGAGCGTCGCGGCGACGAGCGCCGTGACCGCCCACGCCGCAAACGCGATTCGATTCTCGCCGAACGCCGCATCGGCCGCCTCCGCGAGCTTCGCGCGCGCCGCGTACACCGCCCCGAGCGCAGCCCCCGCAACGAGCAACGCGGCTACGGGCGTGATGAGCCCGAAGCCGCGTAGCAGGACGAATGACGGTGGGAGGAGAAGGAGCGCGAGGAGCGACGCGAGAGCGAGCCGTCGCAGCCGACTCACGAGCGGTGAATCAGGGAGGCGGCGGCGGGCAGCCGTTGAGCGTCCCGGTCGCCGGGTTGTTCGTGACGCCGTCCGGCGACGTGATGACCGACTGCTGGGTGTCGTTCTTGAAGTGGAAGCCGGAGCCCTTGAAGCTCGCGACCGCCCCGTTGACGACGTTCGGGCAGGTGACCTCGAGGCCGTACGTCGGTGCGGCGAACTGCAGATCGAAGTTCATGTTGCCCGACAGGCCCTGGATGTCGATCCCCCGGCCCGCCGTGAGCTCGGTGAAGCCCTTCGAGAGGTCACCGCTCTCGAACGTGCTGATGAGCGCTCCCGGCGGATTGAAGAGCGAGAGCGTCTGGGCGATGTTCTCGCCCGTGACCGGCTTCTCCTTCAGCGCCGCGATGGCGTAGGCGGCGAGGTACGTCGCGTCGTAGAGCGTCCAGACGAGCTGGTTCTTCGGCGTGTTCGACGCGGCGAGGTCGGGGAAGCGATCGTTGAAGCGCGAGAGCCACGCCTGCACCGGCGCGCTCGGCACCGGGAACGGCGGCTCGGCGGTGCTCGTGAAGTTCTGCGCGGCGAACACGCGACCGCTACGGAACGGCTGCGCGTCGAGGAACGAGAACATCGGCGTGAACGTGTTCCACGGCGGCGTGAGGCCGATGTGGTACGGGCGCGGGGTGCCGTCCATCGGCCAGGCGCGCTCGATGCCGAACAGGATTCGCTGGATGCCGAAGACCGCGTAGGCGTGGAGGATGATGTTCGGCTTGAACTGAACGAGCGCGGCGAGGACCTGCGAGATGCGGCCTTCCGGGTTCGGGTTGCCGACGGGATCGTTGAGGTCGCCGTAGTTCAGCGTGATGAAGTTGCCGTCGACCGTGTTCTCCGCGGCCGTCTTGCCGTTGAACTTGAGGGCCTTCGTCATCTGGCCGGCGCTCGAGAGACCGAGCTGGTTGCCTTCGGCGACGATGGCGACCTTGACCGGGGCGACCGCCTTCGCGACGAGGCGCGGCTCGAGCTGGTTGGTGATGAACTGCGAGGCGACCGTCGCGACCGAGCGATCGTCGAAGTTGAGGCGCCAGATGAGCGGCGTGGGCGCGATCGGGTTGGGCAGGTTGACGAGCCCGGAGATGATCGCCGTCGGAAGGATGTTGAGGACCTTGTTCGGCAGGAAGACCTGGCTCGCGGCGATACCGCCGTTCGACGGGTCGACCGGGCCGATCACGAGGGGGACCTGCACGTTCTTCACGAGGTGATTGGCGCCGCGGATGAGGCCCTCGAGGCCGCCGGTGAACTCGCGGCAGGCGACGACGACGAGCGGACGCGGCTCGGTGCTACCCGGGACCGGAGGCAGGCCCTTGAGGAACCCGTTCTCGATCTCGGCCTGCGCCATGTTGACCGCGTCCTCCATGACCGTGCCGAGCTCGACCGAGCCGGCCGGAGTCATGGCGCCGATGATGACGGCGTTGTCGTTCGCGATCGACAGGTTGCCCTGCTTCGCGAGGACGGTCGGACACTCGGGCGTCGTGAGGGCGACGCACTTCTTGTCGCTCTTGCGGCAGATGGCAGGAGCGCCGTTGAGGCGATCGATGCACTCCTGGTTCTTCGTGCAGAGGCCGACGTTGACCGGCGGCTTCACGCACGTCTTGGTGGCCGCGTCGCAGGTGCTGCCCGCGAAGTCGGGACCGAGCGCGAGGCACTCGGCCTCCGACGTGCATTGGACGGCAGTGGTGTTGGTGATGGCGTTGCAGCCCGGCCCCGCGGCGACCGCGAGGACACCGAGGACCATCGAGAGACCGAGGATTGCACGCTGATTGAACGGTCGCATGGTCGACCTCACTGGGACTTCCGGGTGGTGGGGTTCGCAGCGACCGCAGCGCCGAGCTTGACGTTCGCGCCCTGGACGTTGGTGCTTCCTTCGGCCACGCAGGCGCGAACGAGGTCACCGGAGAGCCCGAGGGAGTTGAAGTCGCCGAAGGCGCGGTTGCCGATGAACGAGAACGCGGTGCGGAGCTGGGAGATCCCGCCGACCGCCTTGCCGAGTGCGCCGCCGTGCTTCTCGAGGGCCGCGAAGAGCTGCGGATCCGAGACGGCGTAGATCTGGACGACCTTGGGCTCCGTGCAGACTGCACTGAGTGCAGCCGTCGCCTGGCAGGCGTTGTTGCACTCGGCGTTCTGGCCGCACATCACGTTGCCTTCGCAGAACTGGTTCTCGAGGGTGCCCATGCAACCGCCGCCGTCGACCGTGCGGCAGATGCCGTCGCACGTCGGGACGTTGCTCTGGGTGCACGTGCCGAGGCACGCGTTCGTGGTTCCGTTGCCGTTGGCGGTCCGGCAGACGCCGGTGCACGTCGCGGGCGTACCCGAGGCGCCGCAGAAGCCCGCCGTGAACTGCCCGATCGGCGGTCCAGCATCGGCGAACGTGAGGCAGGGCCCCTTGCAGTCGCCGTTGGCGCCGCTGCTGCAGAGACCGACGCAGAGGCCGGTGCAGTTGCCGTCGGCTCCGCCGGGCGGACGCTTGAACGTGCCGGGCGGTGCGCCCCCTTCGGTCGGGCCAGCGTCGGCGCCGCCTTCACCGGCATCGCCAGCTTCGGCCTCGACGCCAGCATCGGACGGCGGCGCGCCTGCGTCGCCGATCGGGACGCCGTTGCACATGCCCGTGCACGTGCCGGAGCAGGTGCCCGTGAAGCCCGCGGGACAGGAGCCGGTGCACTGACCAGCCCAGGCCTGCGCGCCGCAGACTCCGGTGCACTCGCCCTGGCAGCTGCCTGCATCGAGGACGGTCTCGCCGATGCAACGACCGTTGCACGCGACGGCGGGGCCCGTCTGAGAGCAGGTGCCGGTGCACGCGCCGTTGCACTTGCCGGAGAGCTTACCGGGCGTGCACTTCGACGGGTCGCACGGACCCGCGCACTTCGCGAGGCAGCCTTCGAGCGTGCCGGGGGGAACCTGGCATACCGGAGGGAAGCGAATCTCGACCCAGTCCGTCGAGGACGTGGAGCCCGGCGGCGGCGCCGGCTCCTTCTTGATGACGCTCTCGATGCGGGCCGTGACGCCCTTGCACGCGGACGCCGAATCGGTGCCGGCAGGCAATCCGAGGTCGACGTTGATCGCGTTGCAGACGTCGCGAAGCTCGGCCTCGACGTCGGTGCTCTTCTTCAGGAGCAGTGCCGTCGAGTCGACGTACGCCGCCAGGGAGGACTGAGGATTCGCGGGATCCGTGGAGAGCGAAGCGCGGTCGCACTTGTCGATCACGAGGACGGCATCGCCGTCTCGCGGATCGGACAGACAGCTCACGATCACGGACACACAGACAGCAGATCCAGCAGCGAGGGCTGCAAGAGGAACCAACCTCGAACGCATAGACGTCCTCCGAGTGAAACTGCGCGGCTAAACACGGACTCGTGTTCTGCCTTCGCGGTTTTCCACGATACCAGAAGAAACCCGAGTCGGAGCGGTCCGTCAACAACGCTGCGCGCGCTACCGCGCGCGATAGATGGCGGCCCGTTGACGCCTCGCAGTCGTGCGTCGTAGGTTCGCCGCCTACAACGAACGGAGAAAACCTTGGTCTCTGCCATTTTCAATCCGGCACGCTGGCGCGCGATCGAGGGCTTCGCCTTCAAGGACATCACGTTTCATCGGTCCGTCGACCACGGCACCGTTCGCATCGGCATCGCCCGCCCCGAAGTGCGGAACGCGTTTCGTCCTCAGACGGTGGATGAGCTCTTCACCGCGCTCGAGAAGACGCGCTTCATGACCGACGTCGGCTGCGTCCTCATCACGGGCAACGGCCCGTCGCCGAAGGACGCCGGCTGGGCCTTCTGCTCCGGCGGCGACCAGCGCGTTCGCGGCAAGGACGGCTACAAATACGACGGGCCGGGCGAAGGTCCCGACCCCGCGGGCCTCGGCCGCCTCCACATCCTCGAGGTGCAGCGCCAGATCCGCTTCATGCCCAAGGTGGTCATTGCAGTGGTCAGTGGCTGGGCGGTCGGCGGCGGTCACAGCCTCCACGTCATCTGCGACCTGACGATCGCGAGCGAGGAGCACGCGAAGTTCCTCCAGACGGATCCGGACGTCGCGAGCTTCGACAGCGGCTTCGGCTCGGCGCTGCTCGCACGCCAGTGCGGTCAGAAGAAGGCGCGCGAGATCTTCTTCTGCGGCAAGACCTACTCCGCGCAGGAAGCCGCCGCGATGGGGATGGTCAACCTCGTCGTGCCTCACGCGAAGCTCGAGGACGCCGCGCTCGAGTGGGCGCGCGAGATCAACACCAAGAGCCCGACGGCGGTCAAGATGCTGAAGTACGGCTTCAACCTGCCCGACGACGGCATGGTCGGCCAGCAGCTCTTCGCCGGCGAGGCGACGCGCCTCGCGTACGGAACCGACGAAGCGAAGGAGGGCCGCGAGGCCTTCCTCGAGAAGCGCAAGCGCGACTTCTCTCGCTTCCCCTGGTCGTACTAGTCGCGCGCTTCGTGCGCGGTCATGTCAGGGGGCGCCGCAGAGCGCCCGCTGCATGGCCGCCGTGCGCAGCGTGAGCTGATCGGCCTTGCCCGGGTTGTGGATGAACGGCGAGAGCCGCGCCACGCCCTGACGGAACGGCGAGATGTGGAAGACGGTGTCGACGCTCGGGTTCTCCTCCGAGTGACAGCCGTTGCACGTGTTCTGCGCGAACGCCTTGCGGGTCGCTTCCTCGACGTTCGGCAGCGACCACGAGAAGCGCAGCTGATCGGCAGAGCCGGCGCGCAGCGAGATCGGCATCTCGAACTTGTTCGACTTGATCGCGGCGGCGTTCGCCACGACGTAGTCGCGGAGGACGTTCGTGTTGTTGAGCGCGCGGGGCGGCGTGTTGCGGAGCCCGCGGAGGTGGAGCGTGCCGTCCGCCTCGAGGCCGAACTCGCGCAGCTGCCAGATCCAGTTGAGCGCCGACTCGTTCGTGCGGATCTGCCCGAGCGAGCTGCCGTTCACACCGGCGGGGCGGGCGCCGCGCTTCGTGAAGGCGTTGGTGACCTGCTCGAGCGCCGCGCGATATGGCTCGTCGAAGGAGGGATAGTTGCCGAGCGCGTGCCACGTGTTCGCCCACTCGACGGGGGTGCGGGTCTCGGCGAGGAAGTACTCGAAGATGATCGTCATCGGCATGATGACGGTCGTCGGGTCGTCGGCGACGCCGTTCACCGTGCCGAAGACGAGCCGACCTTCGCCGGACGCTTCGCCTGCGACCTCGTCACGGAGGTCCATGCGGTTCGCGATGCCGATGAGCCGGAACGGCGCGAGGGCGAGATCGAGATGCTTCGACGTGCAGGTGCCGCACTTCTCGTCGCATCCGTTCGCGGGCGTGCGCTTCAGCCACGGGCAGATGATGAGGTCGTTCATCGCCGCGTCGCGGAGCTCACCGGGCTCGTCTAGCGCGTAGCCGTTGATGTACGTCGCCTCGACCCAGTGGAGCAGCCAGCTGCGGACGAACTCCGAAGTGTCCGCACCGGGCGGCGTCATGTTCTCGACGGCGTGGCGGAAGCTCCACACGCCGCCCGTCGCGTTCTTCGCGCGAGCGTCGTCGAGCACCGCGGGCTCGACGATCATGAGCTCCTTGAAGCGGTCGACGTTCACGTCGGCGCACGGCGCGCCGGTGGGCCCGTCCTCGGACGACGAGCTGCACGCGGCTGCACAGACCGCGGCGACGAGCGCACAGGAGATGGCGGCAACGCGGATCATTGCTCTACCACCGAGCGTAGCTGCTTCGTTCATGGCGCGTCGACTACCCGAAGCACCATCGATGCCAGTGCGGCGCGCGCGAGCGAGACGTCTAACCCCGCGGGACGTCTGCTTACGCTAGAGCTCGAGCGCACGGCCTGTGAACGAGCCCTCCACAAGATGTGGAGCACGCGTCGACAACGCAGGCCTACCCGTTCAGATCGCCGTACCTTCGACGAGGCCGAGCGCCGGTTCGGTGTTGATGTGCGAGAGGCGGAACCCGGCGCCGGCGAGCAGCGAGGACCACTGCGCAGCGGTGCGCTCGCGGCCGCCGAGGATGACGAGCATCTGCAGATCGAGCAGCTTGCCCTGCTGCGGTGAGTTGTCCTCCGCGATGACGTCGTCAATGATGACGACGCGCCCGCCCGGTCGAGCCGCCGCGCGGCATCGCGCAAGGATCTTCGCGGCGGCCTCGTCGTCCCAGTTGTGGAGGACGCGCGCGAGGACGTAGACGTCGGCGTCGGGCGGAACGTCCTCGAGGAAGCTGCCCGCGACGCACGTGCAGCGCGCCGCGGCGCTCGCCTTCGCGACGTTCGCGCGCGCATCCTCGATGACCTCCGGAAGGTCGAAGAGGACGCCCTCGAGGGAGGGATGGCGCTCGAGCAGTCCGAGGAGGAGCGTTCCGTCCCCGCCGCCGACGTCGACGACCTTCTTCGCGGTCGACCAGTCGATGTCGACCAGCGCCTCGAGCCTGCCCCGCGCGGCACCGCCCATCGCCTTCGTGAAGAGCTCGAGCGCATCCGGATGCGCGGCGAGGTACTCGAAGTGCGGCGCGCCGAAGACCTTGGGGAACGCCGGCTCGCCCGTCTTGACCGAGTGCAGCGCCTCGCCCCACGCGCGATAGAGGTCGCCGCCGAACAGCATCGCGAGATGACGAAGCGACGGCTTGTGGTCGGCGCGAAGGAGCTCGGACGTCGGCGTGTGCGCAAAGCGCTTGTCGGCGAGCTCCTCGAAGACGCCCACGCTCGCGAGCGCGCGGAGCACGCGATGAAGTGCGTCCGGGTCGGCTCCCGCGAGCTTCGCCAGCTCGTCCACGGCGAGAGGCCCCCTGGCGAGGTGGTCGCCGACGGAGAGCTGAGCGGCCACGGAGAGCGCCTGGGTCACCATGTAACCCGACATGAGGTTGAGGAGCCGTGCCGGCGGCGGAGGCAGGCCAGGTCGTCCGTCGTTCATCACGGCGGAGTAGCGGCGGGCCGTGGCGAGGTCAACCCGCACCGAGCCCGCGGATTGTCCGCGATTTGAGGCCCGTCACGCGCTCGACATGAGTCTAGAATGGTAGTCCGATGCGACGAGCGCTGGACGCCGCGAGATCCGATCTCGCGGTCCTGAACGACCGCGACGCGATGCTGGACTGCTTCTTCGAGCACTCCCGTCATCTCTTCCAGTTCGCGGTGCTGTTCGTCCTCCGCGGCGACACGGCGCACGGCCGCAACGTCCACGGTGTCGGCGCACCGGACGGGCTCGTGAAGAGCCTCACCTTCCCGGTGAACGAGCCGGGCCTCTTCGCGCGCGCGCGCGAGCTGCGCCGGCCCTTCAGCACCGCCTCCGCGGGCGGTCCGGTCGACGAACGTCTCTTCGGGAGCCTCGGGCGCATGATGCCCGCCGGGCTCGCGGTCCCGCTCGTCGTGCGCGATCGCGTGGTCGCCGTCCTCCTCGGCGACGGCCCCGCCGAGAGCCTGGACCGCCGCGCACACGAGGCCGCGCGCGCACCGATCGAGCTCGCGAAGGAGGAGATGCTCCTCTGGGCAGAGTCCGTCAGCGAGGCGCTCGAGCGCTTGATCTTGCGCCGGAAGGGCGGCCGCGCCGGCTCCGTTCCGCCACCGGGCCTCGGCGGCTCGACCCAGCCCTCGCGGCCGGTGAGCGCCTGGCCGCCGGCGATGAGCGCGCCTCCGCCGGGCGCGCTGCGCGCCCCTCCCGCTCCCGTGTTCCGCGAGCTCACGGAGTCGCTCCCGTCGCCTCCGTCGTCCGCGGCGTTTCCCCCCGCCTCCTCCTCCACGCCGCCGGCGCGTCGGCGGCCCATCGTCCTCCTCGCGGGCGGCGCCGCCGTCCTCGTGGTCGCGGTGCTCGTCGGCCTGTTCGTCCGCGGGAAGCCCGACCCGCAGCGCGTCGTCGTGGAAGGCTCGAAGCTCGCGGGCTGGCCGGCCGAGGTCGATCCGCTCGGCGTTCGCGACACCGCGCTCCGCGCTTCCGGTCTCGGCGATCGCGCGGAGCTCGTGTCCGTGCGCGCCGAGGTGGTGAAGGGCGGTCGCGTCGACTTCCGCGAGCCCGCGAAGAACGCCGAGGCGCTCCTCCTCACCTATCGCTTCGGCAAGGACGACACCGAGGCCGAGATCCGCGTCGACGTGGACGGCCTGCATGCGCCGCGCTCGCAGCCACGCGAGATGTGCGGGGACAAGCCCTGTCGTCCGAGCGTTCCGGCCCCGCAGTGCACGTTCGCTCAGATCTGGCAGGCCAGTCTCGGCGCGGGGCTCGGCGAGGGCGATCGCGCGCTCGTCTCGTATCCCGGCGAGCAGGCCGCGGCCGGACCGGAGTGGAGCGTGTCGGCCGCGGGTCGCGGTCGGATCCGGCTCGATGCCGCGACCTGCAAGCCCCTGCCGCGCGAGCGGCTGAGGCCGGCGGCGGCGCCGCTGTCGTCGATCCCGGGCGCTCCTCACGCGATCGATCCGATGGCGACCCTGCAGCTGGCTCGCACGCAGTCGGGCCTCGACGCGGACGCGATGCTCTACGAGCTCGATGCGCGCGGCGTGAGCCGCAAGGGCCTCGTCGATCTCGACGAGCGCGGCAGCAGCATCCTCTACACCTTCGCCGACCCGCCGGGCGTCGCGGGCACGCGCCGCTGGCGTCACGTGAAGGTCGACTCGAGCGGGATCTCCTCGCCGGACGAGGAGGAGCGCGCGCCGGGCACGGCTGCGATGCAGGGCTCGATGCCTCCTCCGCCTCGCTGCAGCCTCGTGCACGCGTTCGAGTACCTGACGATCGGAACGCCGGTCACGAGCGGCACCGCGCGCGTCACCTACGGCGCGGACGTCGTCGCGCAGCAGTCCGGGCAGTGGTCGATCGAGATCTCGACGGTCGGGTTCCGCAAGAGCGCCCGCGATCTCGAGTGCGAGGCGTACGAGAAGGTCCGCAGGAACTGAGCGCTCGGCTCAGGCGACGGCGACGAGCGCCGACGCGACCGCAGCGCCCGTGCGGCGCCGATCGAGCTTGCCCGTAGCGTTGAGGATCAGCTCGGTGCAGATGGCCATGCGGCGCGGCCACTTGTGACGCGCGAGCCGCTGCTGCACGTCGGCGACGATCGCGGCGACGGTCGGGGGCGCCGAGGGATCGAGCACGACGGCCGCGGCAACGAGCTGTCCCCAGCGCTCGTCCGCGGTGGGGAAGACGCACGCCTCGCGCACGCCTGCGCAGGCCATGAGCGCGACCTCCACCTCACGCGGGTCGACGTTCTCGCCGCCGGTGATGATGAGATCCGAGCGGCGACCGATCACGTGGAGGCGCCCTGCCTCGTCGAAGCGTCCGAGATCGCCGGTCGCGAACCAGCCGTCCGGGAGGAACGGCGAAGGCCAGCGCTCCGCGGGTACGTAGCGCGTGAAGAGGGTCGGTCCGCGGACCTGGATCTCTCCGCCTTCGATCCGCACCTCGGTGCCCTGCAGCGGACGGCCGACGCCGTTCTCGGGCGACGCGCCCTCGCCCGGAGAGAGCGTGGCGATCTGCGAGCAGGTCTCGGTCATTCCGTAGGTCGTGAGCACCGAGATGCCGCGCGCCCTCGCGGCCGCGAGGAGCGAGGGGCTCGCAGCGTCGCCGCCGAGGAGAACCGCGCGGACGTGAGGCGGAAAGCGATAGTCGGGCGCCTCCTCGAGGATGCGCGCGAGCATCGTCGGCACCAGCGAAAGGAGGCTTGCGCCGAGCGCGTCGATGTCCTCGAGCAGCGGCCCGATCGCGCCCGTCCACGGCGAGAGGACGACGGGGACACGCGCCGCAAGACAGCGGAGCACGACCGAGAGGCCACCCACGTGACCGAGCGGCATGCAGAGCAGCCAGCGATCACCCGGCTTCCAGCCGAGATTCGCGGCGCTCGCCGCGGCGAGCGCGCGGAAGGCGCGGACGCTGAGCTCGACCCCCTTCGGCGTCCCCGACGACCCCGACGTGAAGAGGATCGCGAGCGGATCTTCGTCTTCCGCGACGCTCGCGGGCGGCTCGGCGTCCGGCAATGCCGCGGGATCGGGCGGCGCCCACGTCTCGTCGAGCAGCCGCTCGGCGCCGGCGAGCTCCACGAGCGCGGAGCGTTCGACGGCCGTGAGCCGCGGATGAAGAGGAACGACCGGAACACCGAGCTCGACGAGCGCGTACATCGCGAGCAGCGTCTCGAGACGGAGCGTCGCGACGACGGCGGTGACGCCTTGCGGAGCCGTCGATGCGTGGAGGGCCTGCGCAACGGGCCGCGCGCGCTGCCAGAGCTCGGCGAACGTGAGAACACCCGCCTTCGTGACGATGGCGGGCGCATCGCCGCGCTCGCGCGCGGCTTCACGGAGCGAGAACATTCTCGCGGGTGCGACTGCGCGCTCGGTCAGAACGTGCCGACCGCGGTGAAGCCGGTCGGCGAGACCTTGAGGTCGGCGGTGGCCGCGGTCGAGGGCTTGTCGCCTTCCTTGTGCTTCGCGCCGACCATGCGGACCGTGAAGTACGTGGAGACGCCGGCGAACACGATGGTCGTGATGCCGAGCGCGTCGGTCACGCCCGAGAGGGTCTGCGTCTTGTCGCGGGCGCTCTTCAGGTCGTCCTGCGTCGCGGTGGGGTCGGTGAGCTTCGCCTCCTGCTTGTCCTTCGCGTTGAGCGCGAGGACACCGAAGATGCCGGTCGTGATGAGGGCGGCGCCCGTCGCGGTCCAGCCGATGATGGTCGGCACGGTCCAGGGGTTCGCGGCCGGTGCGGCGGGGCGGTCGTAGCTCACGAGATCGAGCTTCACCTCGATCGTGTCGGAGCCGACGACGGAGACGAGCGAGGTCGCGGGCGCGTAGCCCTGCTTGGTCGCGGTGATCTTGTGGCGGCCGCCGTTCACGATGATCGGCGAGAGCAAAGGCGACTTTCCGACGCAGGACGACTCGATCGTCGCCGTACAGACCGGAATGTCGTCCGAGTAGACGTCGGCACCGTCGACGTTGACCTTCACGGTCACGAGCGCGACGCGCGGCTTGAGGATCGCGAGCTCGCCCTCGACCTCCTTGCGGCGATCGGCCGGGACGGCCGTGCCGCCCTCACGCAGGTAGCGCTCGTAGCTACGCATCGCGGCGGCGTAGTTGTTCTGCTGCCGCTGGATGCGGCCCATGTTGTAGAGAATCTTGTACGAGGGGGCGAGCTCGAAGGCGCGCTCGAACTCGAAGAGAGCGGCGTCGTAGTTCTCTTCGTTGAACAGCTGCAGACCGCGCTCGTAGTGGACGCGCGCGCGCTCGACGGGCTCCTTGGGCTCCGCGGAGGGAGCACTCGACGCGGGCGCCGCAGGTGCGGGGGTAGCCGGCTTCTGCGCGAAGGCAGGGTTCGCAAAGACAACGACTCCGGAGACCGCAACGGTAGCGAACAGCCAGCTACGCCGAACCATATTCATGCCCTTTCACTTGCCTGCGGGGCCGGACGGCACCCGCGACGATTCCCAAAATACACTCCCTCCTCTCGGATTCACAAGCTCTCATCAGTCGATGCGCCCGCGGCTGCCACGGGTCTGGCCCCGGTCTGGCCCCCGACGTCGCAGACGTACCTACGTTGGCGCGACGCTCAGCGGCTCATGGTCGGGACGAGGCGAACGATGCCGCTGGCGCGCGAGTCACCGAGGCGATCGCCCATTCCCATCGGCGGGCAGCCCGAGAGCGGAAGGAGCACGGTGAATCTCGTACCTTCCCCGAGCGCGCTGACGACGTCGATACGTCCGCCGTGCTGCTCGACCGTCTCGCGCACGATCGCGAGGCCGAGCCCGGTTCCTCCCGCGCCCGTCTTCGTCGTGAAGTAGGTCTTGAAGAGGCGGTCGAGGTTCTCGCGTGCAACCCCGGGGCCGTTGTCCTCGACGACGATGGCGAGCGCCTCGTGCCCGCGAGGCTCGACGCTGACGGTGATGAGCGGGATCTCGTCGTCGTCGCGACCGGCGCGAGAGAAGGCCTCGGCCTTCTCGGCGAGCGCCTCCGCCGCGTTCTTGAGGAGGTTGATGAGCACTCCCTCGAGCAGCGCGCGATCGACGTCGACGTAGAGCGGCGAATTCGGCAGGTCGATCTGCGTCCTGGCCACCCTGAGGATGCCCGTCCTCTTGAGCATTTCGACCGTGGTGCAGACGAGGCCGCCCGCGTCGAGGATCTCGATCTCGCGGTCCCGCGGCCGCGCGAGGTCCTTGAGCGCGCGGGTGTGCTCCTGGAGGCGGTTCTTCACGAGGCCGATGAGCCCGATGTCCTCGCTCGCCGGGAGCTCGCCCCGATCGACCTGCTGCTGGACGAGCTCGAGCGACCCGGCAAGTGACGCCACCAGGTTTCCGATCTCGTGGCCGATCGACCCGGCCATCGTCCCGAGCGTCGCTTGCCGTCCGAGGCGCGTCATCCGCTCGTCCACCTTGTCGGTATGCGGCTGCTTCGCGGACTCGAGGGCCTCGTCGAGCGCCTTGGCGAGCTGGGCAGGCGGGCACGGCTTGGTGAGGAAGCGGTGCACGCCGGCGTCGTTCACGGCCGCGATGGCCGAGGCGAGGTCCGCGTATCCGGTGAGGAGCACGCGGGCCACCTGCGGCGCGCGCTCGCGCACCTCGGCGAGGAGCTCCACGCCGCTCATGTGCGGCATCCGCTGGTCGGAGATCACGGCGCTGAAGGGCCCGTTCGTTGCGAGCGCCTCGAGGGCCGCGGCTCCGCTCGTCCGCGCGACGACCTCGTACTTGCGGCAGAGATGGAGCGTGAGGCCGTCGAGGACCTGGCGCTCGTCGTCCACCAGCAAGAGGCGCGGCTTCGCCACGGCAGGCGGCCCGCCGCTCACGAGGCCTGCGAGGACCGTCGGAGACTGAGCCATCGCGAGGTTGCCAAGGTTCTTCTTCATGAGGCTCTCTCCTTCGACTCCGACCCCTGGCGATGCGGTGACCGCAAGGCGACGAGCTCGCGCATCTGCTCGACCTCCTCGCGGCTCGGACGCGGGTCGTCCGTCACCTCGTCGACGATCTGCTCGGCCATCACGACGGCGCGAGCGATGGGCGACGTCGCCTCCGTGACCTCGTCGTGGTGACGCGCGACCGCGTCGATCACGGTGGGCGGAAGCCCCCAGAGGCCGAGGAGATAGGCACCGACCTTGGCGTGCCGCGACAACGGAGCGATGACCGCATCGGGCTGCACTCGCGGCATGACGCCCGTCATGTTGTCCATCTCCGCCGGCATCGACGACGCGAGGACGAGGCGCCCGACGTCGTGGAGCATCCCGGCGGAGAAGGCGTCGCGCCGGAACGGGTCCTCGGAGAGCTCCGAGGCAAACCCGGCGACGAGTGACGAGTGCTCGTGGAGGTCCTCCGCGAAGATGCGCACCCGCGCGGGCAGGCCGTGCGCGTTGAACAGCGTGGTCGAGAGCGTGAGGCTCTTGAGCGCGTCGAGCCCGAGCATCGGGATGGCTTGCATGACCGTCGAGACGGACCGGCCGCTCCCGAACATCGGCGAGTTTGCGAGCTGCAAGACCTTCGCCGTGACGGCGATGTCGGAGGCGATGATCGACGCCACGTCGGCGGTGGACGAGTTCTCGTCGTCGAGAACGCGAACGAGGCGCGCGTACGTGCGAGGGAGCGAGGGGAGCTCGCCGATCCCGCCGATGACGCTGCGCACTTCGGGGTCGGCCACGAGGTCCCCGAGGAGGAACGCGCGTCCGAGGACGGTCTCGAGCTCACCGAGCCGGCAGGGCTTCGTCAGCGACTGGTGCGCGTAGGGAACGACGGCGAGCGCAGAGGAGCGCTCCGGTGCCCCCGACAGGACGATCCGCATCGTCTGCGGATGATGGTCGCGCAGGTGCTTCAGCAGCGTGAGGCCGTCCACCCGCGGCATGCGCAGGTCCGTCACGACGACGTCGAAGGCTCGTTCGTCGAGCAGCGCGAGCGCGTGGTCTCCGCCCTCCGCGAACTCCATGTCCCACTCCCGGCGGTGCTTCCGGAGCAGGACGCGCAGCGCGTCGAGGACGTTCGCCTCGTCGTCGACGAAGAGGACCCGCTTCGTGGGGCTCATGCGGTCGCCCACCCCTTGTCGAGCGGCAGGCGGATCTCGAACGTCGTGCCCTTGCCGAGCTCGGACTCGAAGGTGAGCGTCCCGCCGTGCTTCACGACGATCGAGCGCGCAAGGGTGAGGCCTTGACCGGTCCCGACGCCGACGGGCTTCGTCGTGAAGAACAGGTCGAAGATCTTGTCGCGCAGCGCCACGGGGATACCGACGCCCGTGTCCGAGACCTTCACGACCGCGCTGCCGGCCTCGTACGTGGTCTTGATGGTGATGACCCCACGATCTCCCGTGTCACCGACGCGTTCGGCGATGGCGTGCGCCGCGTTCACGATCAGGTTCAGGAAGACCTGGTTGAGCTCGCCGATCTGGCAGGGGAAGGGCGGGATCGTCCCGAAGTCCGTCACCAGCTCGGCGACGTACTTGTACTCGTTCTTGCACACCACGGCGGTGGTGGTGATGGCGTCGTTGAGATCGGCAGGCGCCTTGGTCTCGTTGCCGGGGTGCGCGAACGCCTTCATCGCGCGGACGATCGCCGCCACGCGGTCGATTCCGTCGAGCGTTCGCCCGATCGCGGGCGGAACGTGCTCGAGGATGAATCCGGCATCCGCTGTCACCCACGCCTTATCGAGCTCGTCTGCGGCCTCCGCACATCCCCCGCTGCGAAGCGCCGGCGTGAGCGCATGCACGCACGCGAGGAGCGGGAGGAGGTCCTCGAACGCGCTCTGGAGGAAGTAGACGCTGTCGGCGACGTACTGAATGGGCGTATTGATCTCGTGGGCGACGCCGGCAGCGAGCTGCCCGACCGCCTCGAGCCGGTGTGCGAGCTGGAGCTCGGCCTCGACGCGCTCGCGCTCGGCCTTCTCTTCCTCGAGGCTCTTGTTCGCCTGAGCCAGCGCGGCCAGCGTCGACGCGAGGTCCTCGGCGGTACGGGTGAGCTGACCGTTCGCGGTCTCGAGCTCACGCGTACGTGCACGCACGCGCAGCTCCAGAACCGCGTTCGCGCGGGTCAGCTCCTCGGGCGGACGGCTATTCACAGTGCGGGGAACGGCCGTTCGTCCGTGAACTTTAGGACTCCTCTAGGAGGCCGCGCGGCAGCGCTCGCTCACCCGCGGCGTCCCTTCGAGGAACCTGCGGATCACCCCTCGGACCTCCTCCCGTTGCATCGCGGTGACGGCCGGCCTCGACCAGGGCTGCGATCTCGCGAGGCGTACCCTCGGAGACGTCGAGGAAGTCGCCGAGCAGCTCGCGGATGAAGTCCTCCTCGTGGCTCGCGCGCTCAGAGAGCGCCGCCAGATCGAGGACGGCCACGGACGCCGCTTCGGGGCCGCCGCTCGCACGGACACGACGGCAGCGCTCCAGGGTCTCGCCGAGAAAGACCACGTGAACGGGCTTCTCGAGGACGGCGTCGATGCCCGCGCGTTCGCGTGCGCCGTCGTCGAGGTCCGACGCAGTGAGCGCGATGATGACGAGCGCGTTCTCCACGTGGTTCGTGCGCTCGTGGCTGCGGAGCCGCCTCGCCACGTCGAGGCCGGAGAGCTCGGGTAGCCCGAGGTCGAGCAGCGCCACGTCGAAGTGCTCGCGCTCGAGGAGATCGAGCGCGGCGCGCCCGGTGTCCACGCTGACGACCTCGTGGCCGAGGCGCTCCACGGCGGCGATCGCGAACCTCGCACCGATCGCGTCATCTTCCGCGAGCAGGACACGTAGCTTCCGAGTGGACATCGTCTTGCCCAGTTCCTTCAGGCTGCAAGCCAGCGTTCGATCGTTTCGGTATCGAGCTCGCGAAGCGCGCTCTGGACGGCCGCGCCGAGCGTGGAGACCGCGGCGGCCGCGTCGCCCGATTCGAAGAGCGTCCGTTCGACGGCCTTGGCGACCGCCGAGACGGACCCGAACCCGAGCGCGGCGGCGGTGCCCGAGAGACGCTGCGCGGACGCTCGCAGCTCG
>Ga0105047_10003194_pt1 | contig 28966 bp, 16 predicted proteins | sample MAT04_FD_78384 | JGI IMG/M metagenome (GOLD analysis project Ga0105047, IMG submission 78384) | Freshwater microbial communities from Lake Fryxell liftoff mats and glacier meltwater in Antarctica - MAT-04 (megahit assembly) | ecosystem: Environmental > Aquatic > Freshwater > Ice > Liftoff... | reverse complement strand
TGGCGGACTTCAACACACAGCCTATCAACCATTAACGATCACGAATGCAAATGGAAATTTTCCCTGCCAAACGGCAGTGCGTTCCTTACAACTTGCTTCTTGCGGAATGTCCAATGGAAGTTTCCTTGTGATGCCTCCGGCCGGTGCTAATTATACATTACATAATGCGTCGAATTCCGTGGTCGTTCTTTCTGCAATTCCTGATACCTACCAGGGTCTTGCTGCTGGAAATTATTCTTTGTATGTAAATTCTGCCGCGGGTTGCACCGATACACTTTCACTTATGATCGAAACAGACAGTTCGACATGCCCGGGATGGACACCTGCATCCTGTCTAAATCTTGGAATGAATCTCGACTATGTAAATTATTACGACAGGCAACGAATGTTCAAAAATTTTTTCAAGGATGCCAGCGACTGGATCACCTACAATGCGACCAGTCCTACCCCATGGACGGTTTGGAATACGGGTGTCTTTAATCAGATTCCAATGGATCCAAATGGATATCCCACGCAGATCCCTTTCAATACAAGTATCGGCCTTCAGGGTGTACGTGTTTCATTATCAGCAAATGATCATATCCTTCCCGGTTCGTATTCCCTTTGGTATGATGGTACAGGAACCATCGAAGTACTTGGTGTCATTATCAATCAATCACAGGCAGGCCGAATTGATTTTACTGTTCCCCAAAATGCAGGGAATATCTATCTGAATATCCCCTACTCATCGGCTTCCGATCATCTTCGTAATTTTCGGGTACTCCGTCCCGGGGATGAACTAACCTCTCAGGCTCAACCTTTTTATCAGTCTTTTCTCAATAAACTATCTCCCTTTCATACCATTCGTTTTCTGGAAGCCACCGCTACAAATTCATCAGATTTTCAACCTGTCAATTGGTCCGAACGTGCACAGCATAATTATTATTCTGAAGGAACCTATCGTGGATTATCATATGAAACCATTATCGATCTGTGCAACAAACTACAGCGAAATGTTTGGATCAATATTCCGCATTCTGCTTCGAACGATTATATACAGCAGATGGCTATGTTGTTCAGAGACCGGCTCGATCCTAACCTTCAGGTATATGTGGAGTATTCGAATGAAGTCTGGAACTGGCAATTTCCGCAGGCACATTTTGTAAGTGATAATGGTCCTCAAAATATTTCCTATCCACGCCGGTATGCAGAACGTTGCCGCAATGTATTTGCAATCTGGTCACAGGTTTTTAGCGGGCAGATGAACAGGCTTCACCGTGTGATGAATACACAATACGGAAATAATTTTTACGGCGAACAGATTTTGGCGCATCTAAAGAACAACGAGTATGATGAGATTTCTCCTTCCTGGTATTTCGGATATTCGGGTACACCTTGTGCAGCAGGTTTTAATTCGTCTACCACAGCTCAGGATATCATTGATTGTACACGGCAGGTTTTTATTCAGAGTTTTCCATCTCTTCGTCTCGAATACAGGAATGCGTCTTTATTTGGGAAAAAGATCATTCATTATGAAGGCGGACAACATATGGCTGATATTGGTGCTCTTACGCCATGGCTTCCTGCATTATGGGCGGCGCAACTTCATCCTGATCTATATAATTTATATAACCAGGTTTTAGATAGTTTAAAACGCTTGAAACCGGCTTTAAGTTGCGCGTATAATCTTGCCCGTATGAATGAAACTCAATTTGGATCTTTCGGCCATATAAATGATATTGATGATATCCCTTCCATGAGTAATGCGCCTAAATGGATGGCACTTATGAATTCAAATTGCCTCTCTCCATCTGTTCTTGAAATAAAATGTTTTCTACAAGGTTATTATAACGGGGGAAATTTGATGCAAACTGTCCGTTATAATCAGGGTAGTATCAACGATACGCAATCTACCCAAACCGATTGGGTGACAGTGGAACTTCATCAGGCGAATACTCCTTTTCAATCAATCTATTCATTTAATGGGATCATTCATACAAATGGAATTATCCGTTGTCCGATTCCCGCATCGTTAAATGGCCAATCATTCTACATCGTTCTGAAGCATAGAAATTCGGTAGAAACATGGAGTTCTTTACCTGTTGTCCTTTCTTCATTCACTTCATACGACTTTACAATATCCATGAATCAGGCGTATGGAAATAATCTGGTGGAGGTGGAAAGTGGCACCTGGTCTTTTTTTGCAGGTGATCTTAATAATGATGAGAATGTGGACCTACTTGATGCGACGCTTATTGAAACAGATATTACTAATTTTTCCTTTGGAAATGTAGCCACAGACATTAATGGTGACGGAAATGTGGATCTCCTCGATGCACCACTTACAGAGATCAATATACGTGATTTTATCTACGCTATACATCCGTAAATTGTTTTATAAACACTCTATTCTCGCGTTTTTGCAAGGATTTTTACTTCCTAAAAAAACATTAACAGATTATTAAAATATTTGCCATTTCATATATGCATTAGAATAATATATGTAAACGCTTTCAAATATATCTTTTATTATTTAGCCCCTCAACATACAAACAGGATTTTTCCTGTTTTTTAATCGGCGTTCTCCGCTCGTCCGGCAATAGCGATGTTTAGACCTTTGCACTGTCTTACCTTCGCACAAAATAATAAAATCACACGCTATGAAATCTCTATTTCTCCTTTTTACCATCTTATTATTGGCTTTAGCCTTACCACAATCTTTAGTTGCACAAGGGTCTGGCGGCTCACTACCTGCACCTGTCAATACAACGCCATTATTTAGTCAGACTATTTGCAGCGGTCAAACAACGGTTCTTTCTGCTTCCGGTAGTGGGAACCTTACCTGGTATGACCAACCGGCGCAAGGCAATCTGCTGGGTTCTGGCAATTCGTTTACCACCTCTGTTCTAAATGCCTCCGAAACCTTTTGGGTACAAGATAATTCATCCACAATTTCTGCAAGAACTGCTATTCCGGTTACTGTGAATTCATCTCCGGTTATTTCCATTACCTCAAGTTCCAATGCCATTTGTACTGGTGGTTCAGTAACGCTTAGTGCCACTGGTTCAGATATTTCATCCTACAGTTGGCTTCCAGATGCAGGTGATGGCCCGTCTATTACTGTTTCACCTTTAGAAACAACTACATATTCAGTGACAGGAACAAGTAGCAACGGATGTACAGGGGTTGACAATAAAACCATTGATGTTACTCCATGTTCTTTATCCTATAGTGTAAAACTATTTCTTCAGGGATATTATAAAAACGCAGGAATTATGGAACATGTCTTGTATAACCAAGCGGTATCTGGTAGCACTTTAACGATGACTGATAGTGTAACAATACAATTTAGAAACACAATTGCTCCATACGAAGTGATCTATTCGTTTAAAACAATTTTGTATACCAATGGAATTGCCACGGTCTTATTGCCATCTTCTTCTACTAGCTATTACCTGGTTGTTAAAGAACGGAACGGATTAGAAACATGGAGCAAGGACCCTGTGTCCCCCAGCTTGCTTTCGGCTACATATAATTTTTCATCAAATGCCGGGAAAGCGTATGGCGATAATCTTATAGAGACAGAACCTGGTATATGGGCTGTCTATTCCGGTGACCTTTATCAGGACGAAAACATAGACCTGATTGACATTAATTTACTTGAAGCAAGTATTTCTAATTTTGAATTTGGGAATGTATCAACCGATATTAATGGTGACGGGAATGTGGATCTGATGGATTTCACAGTGATCGAATTGAATGTCTCTAACTTTGTTTTCTCAGGACATCCATAAGAGATGCTTATTTGGACTCACCCATCTTCTTTTTCGCTTCCATACACCACATCAATTCATTCATAAAAGTTGTTGCTCTTTTATCGGTAGCTGACTTATCAGCGGCATTCCCATCCTCATCAAAGGCGGCTTTTACGTTAGGAACAGGAAACATGGCAGGCACTGTCCAGGCTTTTATTTTCCATAGTGAGAATTGAAGCGAGGTAATCACCTGAGTACCACCAAATGCCCCTTCAGATACTGTAGAAATAGCAATTGGCTTACGATGCCATTCATCATACAAAAGATCTATCACATTCTTCAGACTGGCAGGATAACCTCCGTTATATTCGGGGGTGACCATCAAAATACCATCTGAGTTTTTGATCTTCTCTGCAAATGAAAGAACATTCGCTGCTGGATCATTTTGCAATCTCAATCGTTCATCAAACACCGGGAACTGGTATGCATTAAGATCGAGAATCTCAACCGTTGCAAGCTGATGTTCTTCTAAAAATTGTTTAAAATAAAGTGCTACACGATGACTGTTTCGTTCGATCCGCACACTGGATGAAATGATGGATATATGATGCATGCTGCAATTTAGGCTAATTTGGCCAATTGGATTTCACATTGAATCCATACATCTTCACTGACTGTAATACCCCCTGTTTCCAATAACGCATTCCAGGTTAGTCCCCAGTCTTTCCGGTCGATTTTTCCGTTGATTGTGAACACTGCTTTCACGCTACCCCATGGATCTTTTACGAGCCCTCCAAACTCAACGTCGAGTTTAATCTGTTTGGTAATCCCTTTCATGGTCAGATCCCCTTAAAGTTTATAGCTCCCGTCATTATCTACCGATTCGTAGGTATTGGCCTTGAAGGTGATCTCTTTGAATTTCTCTACATCAAAGAAATCCGGCCCTTTAAGGTGAACATCACGGTTTGTATCACCTGTATATATACTTGCCGGGTTTAGCCAAAAGTCGATTTCCGCAGTCATAAAGTCATTTCCTGTTGTGTAGATACTCGATTCAAATTCCTTGAATGATCCACGTACATTAGCGATCATTAAATGTTTTACTTTAAATCCAATTTCGCTATGCGAAGGGTCAATTCCCCATTTAGATTTTCCTGTTTCTGTCGTTTCCATGTTATATTTTTTTAGTTGTGGAAAACAAACTAGTTACTCTGTTGTTACAATCTCTAGTTGCGAATGCAATTCCGGATGACGTTTCAAATAGCCCATCACAAACGTACAATACACCTTCACCGCTTTATGGTGTTCGCCTGCATAAGAGAACGCATAGGCCGCCAACGCCGAACCTACCCCTTTACCTTCGAGGCTCTCCGGCACAACCGTATTCATCAACACAATCTGATCATTGTGAAACCTATATTCAAGAAAGGCGGTCTCCCCTTCTGCATGCACTTCAAAATGAAGTTGCTTTTTATTATTAACGACCAGATATGCGATTCTCATAATTAGTCTAATACTCCAAATTTACCTGATTGGAATTCCCTCATCGCTTCCTGCAATTCCGTATCCGTGTTCATCACAAAGGGACCATACTGGGCTATTGGCTCATTGATAGGAACGCCGCTCAACAGCAACAAAACACTATTCTCAGTTGCTTTAATGTTGATCGTTTCACCTTCATTTCTGAACAACACAAAATCATGTAATCCCGCGACCTCTCCGTTTACAACAACATTTCCTTCAACCACCAATATCCCTGTGTTATGACTTGCTGAAATAGATGTTTCAAAAACACCACCATCCTGTAAACGGATATCAAATACATTTAATTCTGTAAAGGTCGATGCAGTCCCTTTCACAGTATTCAATTCGCCGGCAATAATATTTACGATTCCGCCATTATCTGGCAGATTTAAACTTTGCATACTCCCGGCGGTTAAGGACTGATATTTTGCCGGGGTCAATTTATCCTTTCTGGGAAGATTTACCCAGAGTTGCACCATTTCAAAAAGGCCACCTTTTTTCGAAAATTCTTTCTCATGAAATTCTTTATGAAGAATACCTCCACCTGCGGTCATCCATTGCACATCACCCGGATGTATAACGCCAGAGTTTCCAGCACTGTCGTAATGTTCTACACTACCTTTATACGCAATGGTCACTGTTTCAAATCCTTTATGCGGATGCACATCAACGCCTCTTGGTTGATCAGACGGGCCGAAATCAAACGCCGGGCCGAAGTCAAGCATCAGGAAGGGACTGATTCTCTCCCTGATGCTATACCCGGATGGGAAATAATTGTATACCCTGAATCCATCTCCCACCATTCCAAATTGTGGTGGACGGGATAAAACTTTTTCGATTTTTTTTACTTCTTGCATAGTTCTGTAGTTTAAAAAATAATTTGATGTTGCAAAAATACAACTCTTGGTATACATTTGTAACCAAGGTACAAAAATATAGTAGTTTCTTTTTGTATACCATTAAACAGAAACATATGGCAGAAAAAATTGCATTACATTCAGAAGTTTGCTCGAAGAATATGCTGGCGTTAAGAGACACACTCGACATCATGAATGGTAAATGGAAAATGGCCATCATGTTCTCGCTCACGGAAGAGAAGAAGAGGTTTAAAGAACTTCAACGCCATGTCGGAAAAATCTCCGGTAAAATGCTTTCAAAAGAATTAAAGGAACTGGAAATGAATGAGCTCGTAAAACGCACTGTCTTCGATACCAAACCTGTTACGGTGGAGTATGAACTTACTAAATATGGTGAATCGCTTGAGAAGGTAACCTTTGAATTGGTGAACTGGGGTCTCAAACATCGTAAGCGGATTTTAAAGAAAGGAAAGTAGTTTCTTCTATTTCGATCTGCATTCAATTACCTAAAAGTATCATTCATTGTTTAAAAAGTTTTCTCCTTATTTCATACGATTCCTCTCGGGTTGGTTGTTTACTTCACAACTAATCTCTTGCAATGAAAAGAACTTAAACAACCATGAAATAAGCTTTTATTACTGGAAAACAAACTATTCACTTACATCCTATGAAAAAGATTTTCTTAAAGCCCACAATGTCTATAAAATTTATCTCCGCTGTTTTGATGTTGTTCTTGAGGATAACAAACCGGTTCCTCAAGGGGTTTTATTATGGAAGGAGGCTCCTGAAGATAAAATAGATTATATACCTACCGTTTTTATTCAAAACAATATCTTTTCCGGCGCTGACACGAACAGCATCAAGGAATTGGCTGAGAAGGTGCTCATCCTGTCTACACAAATACTTTCCTCTCAACATCTGTCCCTGAAAGAAATTCAGGTAGATTGCGACTGGACGCAACGCACGCGGGACAGCTATTTCTATTTCCTCACCTTGCTGAAAAAAAAGAAAATTATTGTTAGCAATACACTTAGGGTTTACCAGTACAAGTACAGAAAAGAGAGCGGTATTACGCCAACGGACTATGCCACCCTGATGTGTTATAACATGGGGAATATGAAAAATGAAAAAGCTGGAAATTCAATCCTGAATTCAAAAGATATACGTTTATATATCGCTACACAACAGAGCTATTCACAACCATTACAGATTGCTCTGCCGATTTTTCACTGGACCTTATTGTACCATGATCATGTATTTAAAGGTATTCTGAGAGAAGCACCTAAAGTGCAGAACACTTCATGGCAAAAGATGTCGGCGATTACTTATGTTTGCACCCAGGATTATTATGATGTATTTTGTACACAGCAATTTTATAAGGATGATATTATTCGGATCGAAGAAATATCAAAACAAGAACTAGATGAATCTCTAGACATTATTCAGAAAAATGTCAAAAATTTAAAACAGGAAGTTATCTATTTCGATCTCGACAGTCTTCAGATACGGAACTGCCTGGATTAGTATTCTTATTTTTTCATATCTCAAATGCTCTGCCTGCGGGCCAGACTTCACAGGTTATCAATATACCTTGCTTCTTGAGCATTATACCTTCAATCATAAATTCTTTCCATACCAGTTCGATCCGTATAACCGGTTTTATTCCCTAAGTTGGCAAGACTATATGGAAGAAAACAAAAATTACTCAAGCGTCATTCCACATCTAAATATCTGGCGCGATTATTTAAAATTGTCTATATCTGTCCAAGACAGCACATTGAAACATTTCATCTATAGTTCTTCAAGTTCAGATATGGAGAAGCTTCAGAATAAACCGAAGGACCTGAATACGATTGAACGAAGCATTTATGAGAAACCCAATGCCGACATAATTATTCAGTATTTCAAGCTGGTCAATGTCTATAAAAAAAGCATTCTTGTTACAAAGGATAATTGGAACTATAGCTCGTATACCAATATAACGTCAAGGGAAATTGTCGATCAGTTTATTGCAACTTGTGAAAACCTCAAACATAAAAGTGACGACGTCTTCTTAAAATGGAGATTATTGTATGTCATACTTAGGGCTAGTCATTTTAATAAATATCATGCGCTTGCCATAGCCAAATTTGAAAAGTATTACGGCACCTTTACGAAAGACAATTCACTTGCCCAGTTTTGGTGTGAAGGCGTTTATGGTGGAGCGCAAATACGAATGAAGCACGACGACAAAGGGATCTATTATAGTGCACGTGCATTTGCGAATTGCCCTGATCTGCATCTCGAAGCTATGAACACCTATTTATTTAGCAACAGGCAATGGAAGTCTGCGTTGCCATTTTGCAAGAATGCCAGCGATAGTATCTATGTTGCTATGTTGGAAGGCGCCAATCATCCTATGCCAACCATGGAGTTCATTAATATGGTTTATAAAACTAATCCTAACTCAGAGGTTCTTACTTTTTGATGGCTTCGGGAAGCAAAGAAAATAGAAGAGTATCTGTTGGGAACACATCAAGATAAGCATCATTCTTATGCTATGTTTTCCGAAGAGATGGTGAACATCGATAGTTTGTATGCGCACACATCAATTCTTCCGGAGTTTGTATCCTTATCAGAAAATATTGTCAATACTCCAACCAATATACCGGATAAAGTAACTGTGTCAAATGCGATTGCATTCTATTATTACAAAAAAAGTGACTACGCTAAAGCGACATTGTTTTTAAAGAAGCTCGAGCCTTTACAAATGGATAGTATAGAGCGGATTCAGTATCAACTCCTCAATAACCTAGTCAAATTGAAAAAAGAAAAAGAGTTCAACGCAACGAATTTTTTATCGCTGGTCGACTACTTTAAGTCCATTCCGTATACTCATATCAATCCGTTGGTTATTACCTGTTACATAACGAGATTGCGCCATGGCTTTTGAAACAGAAAGATACCTCAACCGCTTTCTGGGCCAACACCGCGGCCAATTGCTTTGATGCAGATTCCTTTATGCTGTATTCGCAGGATTATTCGCCAGAAAGTTTTAATCACACCAATTATGCGACCTATCTTTTAAATCATCATTTTAAAATTCAACAGGTAGAAGAATTAAAGAAAGCCTATACAGAACAAAAAGGAAAATCGGAACTTGAAACTTCTCTGATAAAAAGTACAGGCTTAATAGATGGTATAAAGTTGTTGAACCTTGTGATTGCCCGGAAATATATGCTTGCTGAAGAATGGGATAACGCGTTACTTTTGTGGCCGGAATTGCCTGTTTCATATACAAAAAGAACCGGACCGAATCCTGCTAATTTTTACATCAATGAGTATATAGAAGATGATTCGGTGCAGATGAGAAAGAATACCTATCCCGTGAAAGCCATTGTAGAACTGGCACAGAAATTAAAAACAAATGCAGTGCTTTCTGCAAAAGATAAACTTCTATATGGCACGCTCTTATACAATTTAAGCTATTATAGGAAAAATCATTATGTCCTGGATAATCACTGGAATCATTCGCAATCGATGGTTGCTTATTACAAGTACGACTCTGTCGACACACACTTATTTCTTGACGGGAATGATCTCTATCAGATGCCACTTCACAATAGTTATCAAACGTACTTCCATTTAAAAAGTGCAGAAAACTATTTGCAGAATGCGTTAACAGGGTTGACCTTAGACGAAGACAAAGCCCAATGCACTTTCTTACTTGCGAAATGCTGGCAAAAGTGTTGTCCTGTTATTATGAACTATAACACCGAGTAAAGGTATATCGAGTTCTTTTCTGATTATACAGCTAACTCTATCATCAATCCATATTTTAAAGATCTGTATGCACTTTATAGAAATACCCATACACAGGAAAACGTTTTTAATAGCTGTAGATATTACAGGTTGTTTCTTGGGAAATAATATTTTATTTTACCCTTAGCTCTATTGCCTTCTTTCCTGCTTTCAATGCCGGGATGAGGGAGGCAAAGAATGCGATTAGGACCACCGTGAATAAAACAAGCAAAAAATCGGGGAAATAAAGTTTCACTGGATAGGCCTCTATTAAAAATGACCCACCGGTTCCAAGCTTAATAAATCCAAAATACTGTTGCAGGCTACAAATTAATAAGGCCAACGTACAGCCTAACAATCCGCCGATTAATGACAATAACATGCCGGTGCTAATAAATATCCTGATGATCACAGACGGGAGCATTCCCATTGCCTTCAAAATGGCAATATCTTTTTCTTTATCTAATACCATCATCGATAAGGATCCGACAATATTAAATGAGGCGATAATAAGCATTAAAGTCAGGATTGAATAAACCGCCCAGCGTTCACTTTTCAGAATAAAGTAAAGTGTTTTATTTTGTTCATACCGACTTTCAACCTTTAGGTTTAGGCCTTGTATGAGTTGATGTATTTGCGTCTTGATTTCTTGTTCCTTACTTTCAGGATTCAAAACGATTTCGATAGAACTCGCGCTTCCTTCCCTTTGTATCAACTCCTCGACAACAGAAATAGGTGCTATGACAAACTGATTGTCGATCTCTTCCTGTAATACATACACACCTGTAACCTGAAACAACATGGAAGAATACGCAGAAGTCATATCCATCGCATTCATAGGGGTCTTCTTAAATGCATAACAATTCACTGGCAGATGTGTTTCCTCGCTAGCCCCAAGACGATTGGCGACCCCCAGACCGAGAACAAGAGGTGGAATATTGGAGGCTTCAGAAAAATTCATATGCCCGTATCGTACGCTTTTAGAAATGCCTGTTACTTTCTCATAATTTGAATCTACGCCCTTTATAGTAGCGATCACTTGTCGTTCGCCATTCGTGAAAAGAACCTTTTCCTCAAGCGTCCGACTAATCATTCTGACCCCGGGTAATTTGCTTATATTCACTATTAGATTATACGATGGTTTAAATGTTTTCCCACTCACTGGCTGGATGTTCAACTGAGGATAAAAATCTGAATAAAGATCTTTAATAAACCCTTCAAAACCATTAAAAACAGAAAGCACTATAATCAATGCTGCTGTGCCAATTGCCATAGCCCCAACACTTACCCATGAGATAATCTGTATCGCCTGGGTCGATTTTTTTCCTTTAAAGTAACGCCACGCGAAGCGGATAATCATTTCACCTTTGTATTAAACGTGCAAATCTACTTAAAATGGGTTATTTCAGAATAAGTATAAAGGCCACAAAAAAAACCCGCCTCGTTGAGGCAGGTCCTTTATTAAAAATGTTTGATTAATCTTTCTTAGTAATCTGATCCGTAAAGTTCAGTGAATTATCCTGAAAAACCTGTACCGTGTAAATTCCATCAGGAACTTCACGAAGACTTACCGTCATTGTGTTTAATCCTTTTTCAGAACGAGCCTGAATTTGCTTAACAACACGTCCTCTGATATCAGATACTTTTACAACGGTATTTGCCATTGATGCAGAAGTAACATTTACATTAAGGATATCTTGTGTTGGATTTGGAAATAAGCTGATCGTCGTTCCTTCTGTTAGATCAAGGCCTTGCTTTGTTGAGCTAGACTGAACACTATTGGTTGAAAGTACTCTGATTGCACCGTTTAAGGTGGCGGCGGAAGGATCAACACTTGTTTGATTCAACAATGGTGAGTTTACCACTTTTACTGTAAGATTCTTCTTAGCTGTACTGAATCCTGTAGGATTGATATCAGAACCAACATAACCGGTTGCAATCGATGTGCTGATACCCGGAACATTAAATTCATTCAATGTGATGGATGGATTACTGTTACTTGTCCAATCTGAGGCATTTGTAAATTTGAATCGACCAACTTTATAGGGAACATTTGCTAAAAGCACCGGAGCTTGTGCTCTTCTGGCTGTTTTCATGGTCATACGAAGTTGATTAGCATGTTCCCTGTTAGTATTTAGAACGCTGTAGTCGTTAAGCCCGTTTAACGCCTGAGACCTTGTTCCTGGAATAAATGAATATGCGGATTCCGAAGGTTTTGCACCATTTAATATCACGCCGCTATAGTTTACACCATATGCACAGGCTGACAATTTTAATGGCGTAGACCCATCATTGATCACGTAAAGATCATATTCAAGGGAGTTTGTTGTTGAGGTTATATTCTCAAGGCTTAATGTGATATGCTCCTGCGCAATCCCTGCAATTGACAATAGCCCTAACCCTGCAGTAAGAAATAGGCCTTTAATTTTTTGAGTGGTTCCTGTTTTCATAATTTAAATGTTTTAAAAGATAATTATTTTTTAGTGATTCTGACACGAATTCCATAGTGGATTATTCGTTAAATAAAGTTAAACCCTTTTTCCGAAAAAAGGTAAAAGATTCTAATTTTAACAAAATTTATTATATGATATCAATTTTCATACCAAGAGATTAGGAATTTCTTACTTACCGGATAAATCATCTTCGAAAAGGTAACCTTTAACCTCGAACCTTCTTAAAAGGAAAACTTGCTAGCATTGTATGCAACCCTGTTCTTAAATGTAAGAATTTCATTCCGGTTCGTGACGCGCTCAGACTTTGTAAACTCCGCTATTATGGAGCACATAAGAATGCGAAATTCGAAATATTATAGTAGAATGTTTTTTGACGAGCCGTTAAACTATCGACTTTTTCAATACGAAATCGCCCACTGTTGGCCATGTACTTCTTTGCCTGTTGGCAGAAATACTTTCAATGACAAGGCTTTAATTCGTTGCTTATCAAAACTTTTTTTGAAGAGTCATGATTATCTCTTTAAAAGAGAAACTCTGCATTCACTTTGCGGGCTGTTCCTTTGCGCTCTTTGCGGTTGGTCATTCAAAACACCTCCGTGGTTCCTTTTTACCGCCACTTCGGATGGTCATTCAAAACGCTTCAGCGTTCCTGTTTTTACCGCTCCTTCGACTTTACGCTGGATGACGGAAAACACTCAAAGGATACACGCTAAGACGCAATTAATTCAACGATAAAAACCTTTCCATTCACACTTTGCGGGCTGTTCCTTTCCGCTCTTTACTGATGGTCATTCAAAACGCTTCAGTGTTTCCGTTTTACCGCCACTTCGGATGGTCATTCAAAACGCTTCAGCGTTTCCGTTTTTACCGCTCCTCGAGTCTGCTCTGGATGACGGAAACAGCTAAAGTATACACGGTAAGAACAAGGTCGGGATATTACCAGGAGACCATTTAACTGCTATTGCTTTAGAAAAATACTTTTCGAAAATGAACGGGCCTTTTAATCATCTACATCCTTAAAAGCAAAACAGGGTCACCTGAAGGCGACCCTGTTTTTTTTATGTGAGAATTTCATTCCGGCTCCTGATCAGATCAGGCTCCGCAAGTTCCAAATTATGGGTGACTTGAGAATATGAAATTCGAGATATTACTCTCTAATGTAGGGGTATCAAGGATATCCACATTACCATCACCATTCACGTCAGTTGCAACGTAACCGGATACGAAATTGCTGATATCCGCTTCAACCGCTGTAAGGTCAAGAAGATCCGTACTTTCAGCAGCATCCTTAAGCACATCACCTGAATAGAAGGCAAAGATGAGAGGACTTGAAGAAATCTGAACCTGATTTGAACCATACGCCTGAGAAGCTGCAGATGAGAAGTCGTATGTAGCTGTTGTAGTTACGGCAACCGGAGCTGCTGACCATGTCTCAATTGCATTTCTGTGTTTCACCACAATATAATAGTTACCAGCAGCAACACCTGGGTTAATAACTACCGTAGATGTACCATTCTGATTAAGAACTGCACGGGCACTTCCTACAACTGCAAGTGTACCTGAATCACGCAATTCAACATCAATTGAATCGGTTGCATTTGCTGTCGTTGGCTCGAATTGATTAGCCAATACAGGCAACATGGCACTTGTACCATCCCAGAAACCTTCAATAAACATAGTAAGATTAAGAGTTGTGTTTGTTACAACTGGATCGATCGATAGGCGATAATCCTCTGTTTCCCCAGAACCCATAGCTAGACAGGCATCAGAAGCTCCATTTTGGTTACCCGTTAAACGAGTTCTAACTCTCATTCCTGTAACACCTAAAATGGCCGTAATTGGAATTGCAACTGTAATTGTTCCTGAGGTAGCAGATGTGAACACTTGTTGCCATTCAGAAGCAGCGTATGTACCATCCTGATTAAAATCAATCCAAACTGAAGCAATTGCTGCCGCATCGGTTGTTAATGAGAATGTGTAGGATGATCCCTGTGTAACTGAGGTCACCGGAGTTGGATATAAATTGTAGTTATTAGTACCTGTACATCCAGGAGTTGTATTATTTAATGTAGCGAAGCTAACGTTTGTAATACAAGCACCTCCAGCATTGGTAGGAGTACAATAACATAAGGTAGCCGGATTAACTGTAATTGCTACCGGAGTAGAAGTTCCAGAATTTCCAGAACATGTTACAATTGCATAGAAATTATTAGCAGCAGTAATGATTGTGTTATATGTGGAGTTTGTTGCACCTGCAATCGCACCGCTATTATTAAACCATTGGTATGTTACGCCTGAACCAACAGTTATGTTCTGTAACGTAAAATTCACTGCAGCATTTGCACATACAGCTGAAGCACTTGCAAGCGTATTACCAGGAGTAGGCGTACCTGCACATGGAGATGCAACTGTAATATTGATCAGATAGTCTTCTGTTTCACCATAACCATATGATAAACATGGAGTAAGACCAGCACCTGAAATACTTTCAGCTGCGATAACACGCATTGCTGTTTGTCCAGATAAAGCACCGATTGGAACAATAAATGTACCAGAGATCACCTTATCACCACCTGGAGAAGCTCCTGTAGCAGCACTTGTTGTTGCTTCTATATAAACTGCTTCACCAGGATCTGTAAATTGTCCGTTATGATTATAATCAATCCAGATTCCAATTCCATTAGAATAGAATGTTGCTCCATCGCACTCGTTTTCACGAACTTCAAAAGATACTGTAGCACCTTGCATAACTGTTGTTAAATTTCCTAGTGTTTTGAAATTAGAATAACGACTCAGTATAGAACCAGGACCAGGAGCAGGTGTAGTACAGCCGTTTGCATTCGCATAAGCAGGATCTGTAGAAGCACCATTTACCGTAACTTGGTAAATCTCTTCATCCGCAGTAGTAGTAGCGGCTGATGCACAATAGCAATCAGAAAAAGGATTTAATGAAATAGAAACAAGGTTGGACGAAGTTGTCATCCCTGAGTTCGTACAAGTTACAACCGCATAGAAATCATCAGCAGTCGTAATAGACTGAGAATAAAATGAGTTTGTTGCACCTGCAATGGCTCCACCGTTGTTAAACCATTGGTAGGTAATACCGGAACCAAGATTTGTGTTTGATAAACCGAAGTTTACCACTGTAGTCGGACATACCGCAGTAGCACTAGCAACTGTGTTACCAGGAGCAGGCGTACCTGTACACGGAGCAGGAACTATGATAGAGATTTCATAATCTTCTGTTTCACCATATGTCATTGAACTACAAGCATCTGCAGAAGTGATTGGAGCAGGGAAACAGCAATAGTATGCAGAACGTACACGCATTCTGGTTTGACCCTGAACAGCACTTAATGGTACGTTTACAATAGCAGTTCCTGTCCAGGCAGAACCTGTAGAGTTATTGTTTCCTGAAATATCAGTATACTCAGTCGCATCAAAACTTCCGCTCTGATTATAATCGATCCATACACCAATACCATTATATACACCACTGGTTACAGAGATTGTATATGACTGACCAGGCTCAAGAGTTGTTGTAGCAGCTCCTATTGCAGGATTAAGATAAAAGTAAGGTTGTGCATTCAAACATGGAGGATTATGATTTAATGTATTAATTGTAACATTAGAAATCACACCATAGAAACAACCACTTGTTCCGTTTGTAGAAGTTGGTACACAATAGCAGTTCAGATAACTATTCAATGTAAGACTGATCAGGTTCGATGATGTCGTTAAACCTGAACCTGTACATGTTACATCTGCATAGTAATCATCGACAGCATTAAAACCAACAACAGTATATGTTTGGTTCGTAGCACCGGCGATAGCACCGCTGTTATTATACCACTGGAATGTATTACCGCTCGATAAAGGAGGATTTTGTAATGACAAGGTTACATTAGCACCCGGACATACAGGGTTTGCACTGGCAAGCGTATTGCCTGGAGCCGGAGCTCCTGTACAAGCCGTCGTAGCTACGATATTCAAAAGATAATCTTCAGTTTCGCCCCATGTATATGTTCCACAAGGACCTGCTACTGTACCTTCCACATCTACTATACGCATCACAGTTGTTCCAACTGTAGCACTGATAGGAATGGTAATAGTTCCTGTACCTGTCCATGCACCTGCTCCTGTTTGTGAGGCAACTTCCTCACCTGGATCTGTGAATGAACCATTTTGGTTGTAATCGATATAGATTTTGAACTGATTACCGTAAGGTCCTGAATTACATTGTAAAATCGACACCGAGTAAGGTACTGTAGTGCCCTGAACAACGTTTCCTGCTGTTACAGATGTTCTGAAATTGGAATATAAACCTGCAACTGATCCAGGACCTGGAGCTACTACACCACAAATAGAGGTATTGTTCATACCTCCAATAGTTACATTCCCGATATCCTCATCGGCAGGACTTGTTGCGGCAGAAACGCAATATACAAGACATACTGCTCCGGAAAGTGTTGTAATTGAAACAAGATTTGACGATCCTGTATTACCTGAACAAGTTACATCAGCATAGAAATCATCTGCACCGATTATAGTAGCTGTATAGAATGCATTCGTTGCACCGGCAATTGCACCACTATTATTGTACCATTGATAAGTAACTCCAGATCCTGGAGTGTTATTTTGAAGGCTAAAAGTTACATTTGTATTAGGACAAACGCTTGTCGCGGTCGCCAATGTATTTCCAGGAGATGGGGTACCTGAGCATGGTGCTGGAACAACAAGATTTATTATATAATCTTCTGTTTCACCATAATAACCGCTTAGGTTATCACATGGTCCTGCAGGAGGTACATTATTCGCCCAATCGATTACACGCATTCTTGTGTTACCACCAAGAGCAGTAATAGGAACATTAATCGTAAATGATGTTGCTGTATTACCTGTAGAAACATTATCTACCATCTTTTCAGAAGCATCAAAAGTTCCACTTTGATTATAATCGATCCAAACCGACCAGTACGTAATATTACATGTACCGGCAGACTGAACATTCAAATTGAATGGTAATCCGATATTAGCAGTTAAGCCCGTAGACGGGAAGGTTGTATAACCTGGAACATTAAATCCTGCACTAACTGGTACTGAAATATTTACAGCAGCACCGCTGGTTGTTAATACATTAATATATGAACATGGGTTTGATGCAAACATTGTGGGAGCACAATAGCAGTTGAGGTAAGTATTCGTAGTAACTGATACATCTGTTGAAGTTGCAGAAAGTGCACTTGCAGTACAAGTTACAACAAGATGGTAATATCCAGCATTTACTGAAGCATATGAAGGAATTGAATATGACACCGCGGTAGCACCAACAATAGGTGCAAATGTTCCGAGACCGCCAGTTGTAGAGTATTCCCACTGGTATGTTAAGCCAGTTGCAGAAGTAGAACCCGTTACATTCAGGGCTAACGCTTGAGAAACACATGCGCCATTTGTAGTGGCCACTCCGTTCGCTGTGGTTGTACCACCAGTTGGTGTACCACTACAACCTGAAGCAGGTCCATTGTTTACAACAGTAGTCGTATGGCAGGCAAAATCGGTAGAGCACGCCGCATTACCATTCCAATGGATATAATAAATACCTGCACTTGTTGTTGTGAATTGAAAAGGAGAAGCACCGGAACCTACTAAAGGTCCGTTAAAAGATCCTGAACGGACAGTAATAAATCCACCACCTGAAACGGAAAGCGTGTACAGATTATTTGCTGCTGCACTATTCAGCGGGGAATACTCTCCATAATAATTACAAGTGCTAAAAGTTGCTGACCCTCCCACTGTAGGCGGGGCTGTGGCTGATCCGTAAGCAGATGTGTTCGTGCACTGGGCATAAGCTCCTATGCCGGTCGCACAGACTAGCAGGGTTAGGCATAACACGCGGAGCCATGTTGGTGTTTGCCATTTGTTTTTGTGTTGCATTTTGTTCATTTTTTGTTTTTTAGATGAAGAATGTTTAAATGATTGTTTGTTGTTATAAATTTTTGCGTGTCCTTTTTTGCTTCCACTCCGGTTTTTCTGATTCTTTTTTACTTGTAACCCGCACAGGGCTAAACATAAGAGAAGTGGCTGATATTTCTGTAGTGTTTTTTATAGTTAAAAAATAGTTTGTTATTGAATAATTAGTAAATAGTTAAAAAAATGTTCATAAACTTTCAAAAACGGTTGGTAAATCTAACGTTAAATTCTGAAGAAAAAAAAAAATTAACACTTTTTATCAAATACCCTCGTAAAATGCCTTTTTGATCCAACTTTTCTGTCGTTGATGTTTACCTCCTGCCACTACAGGTAAAATCTCAGGTATCGTTCCCCTCCTTTAAAATTCACACAAACAGTATTTGCTATATACAAAACGCCCCCAGAATTTCTACCAGGGGCGTTTCTATTTTCAAAATAAAGAATATGTATTAAACCCTACGGATGGTTTGAGAAGATGAAGTTGTTGATATTGGCTTCTAAAGCCGGACTGTCTAACAAATCCACATTACCATCACCATTGATATCTGTGGCACGGTAACCAAATTCAAAGTTATTGATATCCGTTTCTACCAGACCCAGATCCAACAAATCCATATTCTCATCGATCTCTACATCACCACTAAAGAATGCCCAGATACCAGTGGCTACTTCCACCTGATTGTCGCCGTAGGCTTGATTGACTGCGGTAGAGAAGTTGTAACTGGCTGGCAACGCGCCCATGGCAACAGGGGCTGCCGACCATGTTTGTATCGCATTTCTATGTTTGACAACAATATAGTAAGAACCTGATACTGATATAAAGGAGCAGATAGCTGTACCATCCTGATGAAGAACAGTACGTACACTTTGAACCGTTGCATAAGGTGCAGTTGCATTACGTAATTCAACATCAATCGAGTCCGTAGCAGTTGCGGTTGTTGCTTCTCCTTGATTGGCTAACACGGGAAGCATAGCACTGCTGCCATCCCAGTAGCCTTCTATAAAGGCAGTCAGGTTTAAGATACTATTACATGGCGTTACCACCACAGCTACAGTTTCTGTGCTTGAACATCCTGAGGTTACATCTCCTACGGTAACTGTATACGTTTGCGAAGAAACCATAGTTTGAGCAATTGGGTTCGAGATATTGGTAGCACTTAAATACGTAGGATTTGCAGACCAATCGTAGGTATATCCTCCCGGTGTGACACCACCGCTGATGGTAATATTGTAATCTTCCACTTCTCCAAACGTATACGAATTACAAGGATCGATATTGGTAGTTGAATACACATTTCGTACCCTCATACGCGTTGTTCCGTTATAGGCAGAAGGAGGCACCGTGAATCCGATGCTGAAGGTAAGACCAGTTTGTTCACCCAGTTTTTCTGAGGCTCCAAACGTGCCGTCATGATTGTAATCAATCCAGATGGCAACATTTTCTGTTCCTCCATTGTTGATTGTTCCTGTTACAGTATAGGAAGAGTTGGCACTAATATTGGCATTCAAACTGCTGTAATACGTATTGTATGGAGCAGCCGATGCACCGGTCGTATTATTGATAGTTTCTAATGTAACATTGGTGATATAATCGCTTGCGCCCGAACCTGTGGTATAGGTAGCCTGGCAATAAGTGCCGTTCACAGAAGCCACCAATTGCGAGTTACCTCCTGCACAAAGCGAGGATGGAGTTGCTGAAACCAATACATTCGGAGCCGCAATCACACTGATCGAAGTTGTTGCAGTATTTGTACAACCACTACCAATAGTAGAAGCTGTATACGTTTTGATACCTGCTGTAGACGCTTTCAGATAAACTGTTGTCGAATTTCCTCCAGAATAAGGGATGGTTGCGGCAGCATCGTCATAAAGATCTGTCAATGGTGTCCAGGAATAGTTCGTATACAATGCAGCACTTGAAGCACTCAATGGTTGAATAGTTCCAACGCAAATTGTATTGGTAGCAGGGGCTACAACTACAGCATTTGCAGAATTTGCCTGAACAAGAACAGGAACACGTGCACCACTTCCCGCCGGACATGAAGATGATATAGAAATTCGGAATGCTGTTCCATAAGAAGATGTGCTACCTCCGCTTGTTGCTGAGAAACCACCACCTGTTATTATAAAGACTCCACCCAAAGACATATATGGAGCTGCATAAGAACCTGTGTACGTGCTGTAATATGCGCAGGCAACACCGGTCGTTGTCAATTGATAATTTCCGGAACCTGCAACTGTAAGATTAACCGGAACATTTACAAAATTGCCTACCATAGCCGCAGTCACATTAAAGTTGAAGGTAGCAATATTAGTTGCAGAACCTGCATTCTGTAATGCTACCGTGAGGGTACCTGTGGCACCAGGAACTACTTTGATACTGTCTATAACAATACTTGCAGTTGTAGAGAACACCGTGGCGATACCTGTAGATGAACCTGTAGTACCCAATGTATTTGTGATCACTGATTGTCCTCCATTAAAATAATGATTCGAATATAATGTCGTTACTGGTTCAACATAATAGGTCACCGGCAATGAAGCGGGTGCAATGATATAATCGTTGCCGGAGAATAATGGAGAACCTCCATTGGCTGCACTATACCAAACCATGGTAGAATTTGGTCCAGGCACTGCACTTAGTGTCACATTATCACCAAGACAATTGACAAGCTGAGGTGAGTTTGTAGAAACAACAGTTCCTGCATTGACGGTTACGATCAATGGAGTTGAAGTGACCGGTGATGAAGAAGGACAGGTGAACGTTACTCTATAATAAGTATTCGTTGTTAATCCAAGGGTTACATAGGTTCCGGCACCATTCGATCCTGCTGATGTTGACCATGGTCCTGATACCGAACTTGACTCTTCCCAAAGGAAGGTTGCACCCGGAACAAAAATGTTAGTAGTCAGTGTCGTATTGTTACCATAACAAACTACATCCGAAAATCCTGGAGAAGCAACTGTAATGGCAGAAGAAGGTGAAGGATCTACATTGATCACAACATTACCTGTATTTGAGAAACATGAAGGATCACTCACTTTACGGACCCATACCGGATATGTTCCGGCAGCAAGACCTGTAAATGTATTTTCGATCTGCCAGCTTCCGTCATTTCCATTGGTACTGTTAATACTATATTCGAATGTACTGTATTGGATATTCAGATTATCGATGGCATGTAATTCATTGGAACCACCTGTTCTTGCAGAAAATCCATGGATCCAGTTACTCTTATTGGTTGTAAGATATGAGGTTGGCAATGCAACATGATCAAAAATAACCTCATTATTCAGTGTGACTGTTACATAACCGTTTTCTGAAATAAGAATCGTTGTAGGGGCATTGATTAATCCTTGCCAGAATGATCCTTGTCTGAAAGCAAGAACACCTGGAGTAGTTGGACCCTGATCGGCTGTTGTACAGTTGTACATCAGATATACACCTGGCAGATTCTGTGCACCATTCGCCGTTGCATCAAAGGCTAATTTAAACCCGCTACCAGAACCATTCTCTGCATTTGTACCGGTATTCGTAGCATTTACAATTCCCTGAAATACATTCGGACCATAGCTCCAGGCCATTCCATCAGCACCCAGTATATTGAATGCAAATCCGCGTGGACCAGTACTTATATCGAAATCAACTTGTAAATTATTCGTATTGACACTTCCCGGGTTACGAACAAGGAAAGTTCCTGTTTGACTATTACTCTGCGGCGTGATATTACATCTTCCACCGGTAAAATTCGTATTCCCATAAGATGCATCGAAAGCAGCACCTAATAACCCTGTTGCAAAATTATTACTATACCATGTCGAGAAATCTGTTTGTCCTTCTGCATATACAGCGACTGTTCCATTATCACCGCAGTTAGAATTTGTAGGAACAGCCAAAGCCGTAAATCCAATAAACACAGATGGAGAAGCGATGGCATACGAACTAGGGCAAACTGTGTTGCTCACTTTCACTATAAACTGCTTATTGCCGATAGAAACCGGAGTTGGTGGAGTGTAGGTATCAGTGGCAAGAGCATTTGTAGTAGATTGGAGTAATGTTGTTCCGGCACTGTTATACCAGTTATATACCCAGTTTCCTGCGCCTATCGTACCATTATTATTGATAGTAAACGTTACAGGAATTCCTGGTTCACATATCGGATTTGGTAAATAATCATAGGTTAATTGAAGTGGTACTGTAGCAGAAGTAATGACATTTAATGTCAGTGTAGTCGATGCGGTACATCCTCCGGCATCTGTTCCTATAACCGTATACGTCCACGTTGGTGTGGCTGATGTTGCAGGAGGAGTTGCGGTATTTGTAGCAAGTGTAGATGTAGGTCTTGACGTTACGGTTGCAAGATTATTAGCCGTGCTAAACAACGAAACTGTAGGATAACCCGATAGGCCGGGGTTGGCAGACCATGAATAGGTCACTGCTCCTGAAGCGGTTAAGTCTACATTTGATCCGCTACATACATTCGTTCCTGTAGCAGGTGTTACAACCAGTAAAGGTGCTGCATTTATCTGAACCAATACGCTGGAGGAAGTTGTTGAAAGGCCACCATTGGTGCATGTTACTATAGATTGGAACCAGGTTGTTGTATTTAATAAGGCCGTTGTATAGGTATTTGTATTTCCTCCGGAACCTGTAGTTACATCTACAAATGAACCCAGTAATCCTGTTGCAGATTCCTGCCATTGAAAACTATAACCCGGCTGACTGGTGAACCCGGCAAGGTAAATCGTTTTAGTTGCTGAACCACAACCAACTGATGTATTGGTAAGCGTTGCAGTACTTGGAGGAGGTGTTCCTGAACAGGCATTCACCGGTGTAAAATTTCCTGCATCGGCACCAATATCTTCAGGTGTGAAACCTGATCGTAGTTGTCCATCAAGATCTTCTGTGACAGAGGCAATATTGATACCGTTCTGTTCTGCAACAGTCTGGTTAGACAGGCTGATATGAAGATCTCCCGTAGAAACGTCACCTGTTGAGTTTATAAACTGAGGATCACCAACCTGACTGCTATTGTCGCCTGTTACCCATCCAACGGTATAGGCCGGAATATCTACACCAACGTTTGATGCAAATACAGATCCGTTACCTGCACCATAATACACGTTGTAGTTAAGATTCAATGTTGAAACAGAGGAAAGGCTTATCTGGTAGTGTTTACCACCTGAAGTAGCATTTGAACGGTTGTTCACAAAAATATTATTTCTGATATCGTCCGTGTTTGCTGCGGCAGTACGTGTGAATGCAAAGCTATTGGCAGCAGGTGTACTTAATACATTCGTTCCACCGATATAAATACTGTTGAAGTACACATTGGCAATGTTTGTATTCTTAGAGATCCCTCTGATTAAAGCAGGGCTTGTAATACTATTTCCATTTTCATCATAACCTAAACGAATCATGTTATTCCTGATGGTGACTGCACCTGTGGCAATATCCATCCCTGTAATCGCAGCAGCAGAACTCACAGTAGTAGAAGTAAGAACCAGACTATGAATGTTATTTTTTTCAATGAGGTTAGCCGCGCCCGCTGCACCACTATAAAAGATACCTGCAACAACAGGACCTGATGTGGTGGCTGAGGCAGTGTTCTTTAAGGTATGGATTGTGTTGCCACTAATAAGGGCAGGAGCTGTTGTTGAAGTATATGAAATTCCAATCACAGAAGGTGTTGATCCACCAGATGTTGATTGGGAGGAAGAAGTCAGGTTACGAATCGTATTTCCACTAACTGTACTTGTACCTACTGTCACGGCAATTCCTGCCATGGTATGTGCGACTCCACCTGAATAAGCAATATTACTGTTCATATTGGCGATCAGGTTACCTATAACAGTTGACGATGTGCCACTATTTACAATGATACCACGAATTGTTTGAACGCTCGCACTGGTTGTTGCCGTCACTGCATTAATACTGTTTGCAAGGGAAGAACTACCTATTGTATTATCCACAATATTGACTGAGGTAGCTCCACCTCCATTAATTCCATTGAAACCAGGATTGATTGAAACGGTATTGCCCAATACGTCAATCCCTGAAATTACATTGTTGTATACATTCACAATATTACCGCCACTGGCACGGATACCAATCAAACCTCCAAGGTTCAATGTAGTTTTGAATACGATGGCACTGTTGGATGATGTTGAACCAATCAAATTTCCTGCAACAGTTCCACAGTCAATTCTACCAGCAGCCGTATTTATTCCCACCCAAGCCGTTGAACTCGTACTGGCAGTTGTTACATTAAAATTTGTAATCAGGTTATTTTGTATGGAAGTGATTGCAAACGTTCCAACAGAAATATCCATTCCATTAAATACAGTCGCAGCCGTGGATGTTGTTGTAAAAGAAGTACCACCACAGTTAGGGGCTGTTCCTCCGATCGAATTTCCTGTAATGATAAATCCGCTGGATGCTACCGCTGAAGCATTTGGGGTAATCCAGAAACCGCGATGAGAAACTGCACCTGTATATGCGTACGTGCTGGCAGGACTTTTGTAATAACTGTTATTTGTAATGATGTACGAGTTATTTCCTACAAGCACATTAATACCAGCAGTTACAGTGGTTGCATGGAAGCAATCATAAATATTATTATTCGAAATGGAATTATTGTCATTGTTTGACAAATTACCTACAGCAGTATTGTTATAGGCGTAAATACCAACATTCAACAGATTCCCCGTGGTATTTACTGAGTGAATATCGCAATAGGAAATTGTATTATTATCATTTCCACTTAAACCTGTAGTAGATAGGATAGACATTACGCCAGGAACAGAACCTACTGTCAAAGTACCTGAGTTATTTGCAGGATTTAGATTCGATGCTTTAAGATCAAGATAGGTCAGGATATTATTTGAGGCTTCATTTCTTAAGAGGATGGCATTACCGGCTGAACCGGCGGTAGCAGATGTATTGGTCACAGAGATCATCTTACTACTTCCTGTTCCATCAGGGCGACCATCGATAGTAATATAACTTCCTCCATCCAAAAGGAGAGTGCCTGTTGTACTTGCAGACGTAAACGCTATAGGAGTGGCAACACCAACCGCAGGTCGAACCGTTAGCGGTCTGCTCGCATTTACACAAGGATTAGATCCAAATGTAAGTGGATAGGTCTCAACTACAGGGCTGTAATCTGTTTGCAATTCTAAGATAGTTGCAGCCCCCAAACCATTTGTTCCGATATATGTTAGGGCAGCTCCCAGACTTGGGAATCCATTCGGTGAAGCCGGTGCCGTAGGACCAATCGGGATCAAACCACTCATAGTTCCGCAGGCAGCAGTTGACTGAGAGCCCATTAATGATGCAGCCGACAAGTAGATTGGTCCACCGCATAGAGCACCTGAGTTATAAGAATATACATATACATCATAAATTGTGCTTCCGGTTAAACCGCTTGCACTGAAAGAAGTACCTGTTCCGGCAGTAACAACTACTCCGGTTCCGATGGGCTGACCGGTAGTATACGTCGTTCCATCTGTAGGAGCTGTTGGTATGCTTCCCGAAGGATATCTGACAACTACGTAACCCGAAGGTCCTGAAGCTGCTGTGAAACTACCATCAATCTGGCTGATAGAGATCGTATTCAGGACTAAAGAGGTGGGTTGCGCAGTTGGGGCAGCGCATGGAGGCTTAGCGCCTAAGGCAAAAACACTAAAGACATTGGTTGCGGTTGTTTTCGCAACATTAATAGAAACAATAAGCTTATTGATATTTCCAGCTCCGATAGCCAGAGACATTTCCGCAAAATACTGGCAGGTAGCCAGATTAGTACAGGTGCCTGTTAATTGTGCCCTTAAGTATGTGGTCGTTGTAATCTTGGTATAATTTCCTGAAGAAGTTGTATTACACCAGTCCGTGGTGGTTTGGTTGCTAAAAACCTGGTTGGTCCCATCCTGGAAGTTCACCGTTATGGTAACACCACTGGCAATAGCCCCTCCTCCGGAAACACATAAGAGATATAAATTAGCTGCAGATGAGGGCGTGCTTAATGTAAGCAACCCAGAACCAGCAACAACACCCGCTGCAGGAACTCTGAGCGCATTGTTGCCGCTATAGGATTGAAGCGTATACGTTAATCCAACCGCCGCTGTACTAGAAATCGTATTCGAGGCAGGAGCGATACCTGTAACATAAGGCCCGAAAGCGCATCCCGCATCAAATTTAAAGGTCCCGTCTACGAAAACAAAACCTGTCCCGGTACCATCGAGATCATTGGTAGCTGAGGTACTAGGCAAACCTACACCATTCGCCACAAGATCATGGCTGAATCCCGTGACAGGCATATTAAAATACTGGGCTTTCATCCCTACCACACTTCCGAGAAGAAAGAGGATTGCGAGACTCAATCGCCTGTTTCGGGCAACTGGATGGCAACTAAATGAGTTACGTTGTTTCATAATGGAACTTTTTATTAAATGATAGTGTTTAAATCCGATTAAAAACTCAGTTTTGACAAAGCGTGTTTGACGAAAAGGGAGTTTTGGGGGACCAATGTAATAACGCATTCTTATTTATTCAATTCTTTTTAATGTTTATCGGTGAATAACAGGAATTAGGATTTAAACATTAACGCCTTTTGGCCGATCTTTTGATTTCATTAATCCTTGAATTTCAAAGAAAAAATTTGATTTCACTAAATAACAATTATTACTATATTTAACCTTATGAAAAATTCTATTATTATCGGTTTACTTTTTCTTCATGTAAACGTCAGCGCCACCATTTGGCAAGTAGGCCCATCCAAAACATACAAGTTTTGCAGTCAGATTGCTTCACTTGTCCAACATGGAGATACGATCGAGATTGATCAGTTTGTTTATGTAAATGATCCACAAGTTATCTGGAATAAAAACAATTTGCTGATTCGAGGTGCTGGTGGAAGACCCATTTTACAGGCCGGAAGTAACATTGCCAATGATGCAGTAAACGGAAAAGGAATTTTTGTGATCAGCGGGCAGAATGTGAAAGTAGAACATATCGAATTCAGGAATGCCTCGGTAATGGATCATAATGGCGCAGGTATTCGTCAGGAAGGAAGAAACCTGTATGTGACTCATTGCAAATTTGATGGGAATGAAATGGGGATCCTTTGTGGTGATATTACCAATTGTAAAACCACTGTAGAGTACTGTGAATTTGTCAATGGCGGTAGTCTCTCCAATCCCGGTTACCAGCATAATATTTATATCAACCATATCGACACCCTGATCTTCCGATATAATTACAGCCACAATGCCATTGCCGAAGGGCATGAGCTGAAAAGCAGGGCCACCAATAATATCATCCTTTATAATCGTATCGCCAATGAAAATTCGGTCGACAGCAGAACCATTGATCTGCCAAATGGCGGGATCAGTGTGCTATTGGGAAACATTATTGAACAGGGAATTAATTCTGCTAATTCCAATCTGCTGGGTTATGGGCTGGAAGGGTTGACGAATCCAGCTCCACATGGCTTATATATGGTCAACAATACGTTTGTCAATAAAAAAACGACGGGAAGTTTTATCAATATTCAAAACGGCACTGACTCCTTGTTTTTAAAAAACAATATTCTTGCAGGAGCTAAAACTGGCGGTCTTCTAATCGGCACTCCTTTACATATTGATAGCTCTGGGAATAAAATAAACGATGCGATTTCTGCATTCGATTTTATGAATTCGACGCTGTACGATTACCATCTGCAAGCAAGCTCATTGGCAAAAGATGCTGGAGTCGCTGTCTATAAAACCATATTGAATACACTGCTTGTTCCTACGAATATGTATGTTGACACCTGCCAGTTTGTTGCCCGACCTCTAGCCTCTGGCATCGATGTGGGTGCGTTTGAAATACCTTTTGCAACAATCACTTCGGATGTACGCTCAGGAAAAAAGTTTACCATCTATCCGGATCCATGTAGCGGTATTCTGCATTTTAAAGAGCCGGTTGATGGGCGTTATATAATTTATAATTACGCTGGGCAAAAGATACAGGAAGGAATGATTCGGGATCAATCTCTTGATGTCACATCTCTTCCGACTGCTGTTTATTCTCTGCAGACAGGGAATCAGCTACTTACGTTCATTAAAGAATAAATTGTTCGTTTGTTGGCGCCTTGGTATTCCAGCGTATGGATTTCTTTACACATTTACTTTTAGACTGAATACAATAAGAACATTCCTCTGTACTTATTTCGAATTGCTTTTCAAAATTGCCAGGCAGTTTATTTCATCAGTTCGTCGAACTCCGTGCGCCTTTTTCCCTGTCTGCCGGACAGGCAGGTCTTTGAAAATTATTTTAATAACCCCTTTCCTATTTATTCTCTTTTTTCCTGTCTGCTCGACAGGCAGGTTCTTTGAAAATTCTTCCTTCACACTCGTCTTTTTCTTTATATAAATTCATTCTGTAAATTGAAAACGCTCCAGGCATTTCTACCTGAAGCGTTCTCTTTGTCTTTAAAAAAGTAAACTATGGATGGTTCGAGAAGATAAAGCTATTGATATTGGCTTCCAATGAAGGACTGTCTAACAGATCCACATTTCCATCTCCATTGATATCGGTAGAGCGGTAACCAAATTCAAAGTTATTAATATCGGTTTCTACCAGACCAAGGTCCAACAGATCCATATTCTC
>Ga0105047_10003192_pt1 | contig 28969 bp, 19 predicted proteins | sample MAT04_FD_78384 | JGI IMG/M metagenome (GOLD analysis project Ga0105047, IMG submission 78384) | Freshwater microbial communities from Lake Fryxell liftoff mats and glacier meltwater in Antarctica - MAT-04 (megahit assembly) | ecosystem: Environmental > Aquatic > Freshwater > Ice > Liftoff... | reverse complement strand
AGCGCAAGCGCGTGACAGCAATCGTATCGGCGCCAATAAGGAGCGTTCCCTATGCCTGATCCCGTCCTGGTCGGTATCGACGTCGGCGGTACCTTTACTGACTTTGTCGTTTGGCGTGACAATTGCCTTACCATCCATAAGGCGCCCACGACGCCCGACGATCAGAGCCGCGCCATTGTGCAGGGTCTGCACGAACTGGGGATCGAGCATGAGACGTCGCTAGCCATCGTGCACGGCATGACCGTGGCCACCAACGCGTTGCTCGAACGGCGCGGCGCGGCGACGGCGCTGCTGACAACGGCCGGCTTTGGCGACGTGATCGTCATTGGCCGCCAGAACCGGCCCCATTTATACCGGCTCAGTCAAAGCCGGCCTGCTCCCCTCGCCCCGCATGATCGTCGTTTTGAAGTGGGCGAACGCCTGGATGCAACCGGCGCCGTGTTGCGACCGTTGGACGAAAGCAGCTTTGCGGCCCTGGCCGCCCAATTGCAGGCCGCCGGCGCCGAGAGCCTGGCTATCGTCTTTCTTTTCTCATTTCGCAACCCTGTCCACGAACGTCGCGCCGCCGCCTTGATCCGCCAATACCTCCCCGATCTCCCCATTTCGCTGAGCAGCGCGATCTTGCCTGAGTATCGCGAATACGAACGCATGGCTACCACCCTCATCAATGCCTACGTCCAGCCCCTGGTCGCCCGCTACCTGGAGCGCCTGGAAAAGGCGCTAAGGGGGATGCCCTCCATCCGGATCATGCAGTCCAACGGTGGCGTCATCAACCTCCGGCAGGCCGCCGATCAGGCAGCGCGCGTTGTGCTCAGCGGGCCGGCCGGCGGCGTTGTCGGCGCCTTTGCCGTTGCCAGCCAGGCTTTGTCGCCCATGATCCTGACCTTTGACATGGGCGGCACCAGCACCGATGTCTGCCTGTGCCCTGGCTACATCCCCACGACGGCCGAGAGCGTGATTTCTGACCTGCCGCTGCGGCTGCCGGTGATCGACATCCACACTGTAGGCGCCGGCGGCGGCAGCATTGCTTTTGTCGATGCCGGCGGCGCCTTGCAGGTGGGTCCGCGCAGCGCCGGCGCGCTGCCAGGGCCAGCCTGCTACGGTCGCGGCGGGCAGGAACCCACTGTCACCGATGCTAACCTGGTGCTGGGTCGCCTGGACCAGGCGGGCTTTCTGGGTGGCACGGGCCAGGTTCGCCTCGACGTCGGCGCTGCGCGTGCCGTGATTGAGCGCCTGGGCGCCCAACTTGGGTTGTCCAGCGCAGCGGCGGCGTTAGGCGTCATTCGCGTGGCCAACGCCATCATGGAGCGCGCCCTGCGCACCGTCTCGGTCGAGCAGGGCTACGATCCGCGCGCCTTTACGCTGTTGCCTTTTGGCGGAGCGGGGCCGCTCCATGCCTGTGACCTGGCAGAGGCGCTTGCCATTCCACGCATTCTTTGCCCGCCGATGCCTGGCGTGCTCAGTGCGTTTGGGATGCTGGTGGCCGATGTGACGAGCGATGCCTCCCAGTCCGTACTCTCCAGCGTGGCCGCACTGCACGACGACCTTCGCCCGTTGGCGGAGGCCTGCCAGGGCCTGTGCGCCAAGGTGGAAGCGGCCATCGCTGCAGAACGAACGGCGCCGGCCACGATCACGGCGGCGCTCGATCTGCGCTATCGCGGCCAAAGCTACGAGTTGACCGTGCCGCTGGCGTTGCCGCTGAGCCGTGCGGCGCTCGATCAGGCCGTGGCGGCGTTTCACGCTGCGCATGCGCAACGGTACGGCTATGCTATGCCCGCCGAAAGCGTGGAAGCGGTCACCTTGCGTGTGCGCGCTACGGCAGCCGGCGCCAGCCTGACCTTGCCTGCCCGGCCAGTGGAGGGCGCCGATCCGTCGGCGGCGCGGCTGGCCGACCGCTCGGTTTGGTTCGATGCCGCCGCGCCGCGTGCGACCGCCTGTTATGACCGTGCGCGCCTGGCGCCGGGCAACCGCTTGGCGGGACCGGCGATCCTCTTACAATACGACAGCACCGTCGTGGTGGCGCCGGACTGGCATGGGCGCATCGACGCCACCAGCAATCTCTGGCTGGAACACGCACCGGGATGAGAGCGTGCTGAACCAGCCCCACCTTAGCTAATCCTGGTGTGAGCCTATGACACAAAAGGAAAAAGCTGGCCTTCGCGTAGGACGAACTGGTGCATCTCTCGAACCGCTTGCACCATGCAGTTGGTGTGAGGGCGTGTTATCCTCACCCCCAGGCGGAAACCGTTCACCGGTCAGCCGGTAGCTCAGATATGCTGTTTACTGCGGATCGATTCCAAGTGTACCGAGCCCATTGATGACCGTGTCGCCAAGCGGAATAATTGGTTAGCGCGCCAAAGTGATGGGATAGATAAGCTATCCCATCACTTTGGCGCGCTAACAAGAATCGGGACGCCCGAGCTTGCGGTTGTAGGATTCCAGCGCGTCATCGCAACGATCCTCGGCGTGATCGTCGCCGTGATCGCCGCGTGGGCTCTGGAGAAGGTGGTTATGCAACGGCAACCGAAATTAACTCTGGCCTGAACTGGCGCCTGCGGCTGCACCAGCCTGCTCTCCGGCGCAGCTACGCGGTCGAAGCATTGGCGGTGGTTGGCCCACCGGCGCCGATCCCTCATCTGCGCGTGCTGGTGCGCTTTGCCCATCTGCCCGACCTGGCCAGTTATCTTGCATTGAAACAACACTTGCATGATGTGCTACAGGTGGAGGTCGATCTATTGCCGGAGACGCAGCCTGCGCACGCTGCCGCCGAACCCGCCCTTCCGGATGTATATTGGGCTTGGCCATAGGCCTATACTGGCGCTTGCGCAGCCCGGGTTCGTGCTATACTGATGCCAAGATAGATGTCTGCGCGATTGGCAGAAAGCAGCGTCCCCCGTTTGCATATTCCGGGTCATGCCGTGCGCAACTAGCTGCTAGGCGTCGGTACAACGCGTTCCGCATATCGTTCCAGGAGTCAATACCAGTGGCGCACTTGTTTGAACCTTTCACCCTGCGCGGCGTCACGTTGCGCAACCGCATCGGCGTATCGCCCATGTGCCAATACAGCGCGCAGGATGGTTTCGCCAACCAGTGGCATCTAGTACACCTGGGGACGCGCGCGATCGGCGGCGCCGGTCTCGTCATCACCGAGGCAACTGCCGTGGAAGCGCATGGGCGGATCTCGCCTTATGACCTCGGCATCTGGCAGGATGAACACATGGCGGGCCTGCACACCCTGGCCCAATTCATCACCGACCACGGCGCCGTACCTGGTATTCAACTGGCGCATGCCGGGCGCAAAGCCAACGTGGCGCGCCCGTGGGAGGGTGGTCAACCCTTGCCCAATGCGCAGAACGGCTGGCGCATCGTCGCGCCAAGCGCTATCCCGTTCAACGAGGGCCATCCGGTGCCGCACGAGCTCACGCTGGAAGAGATCGACGACATCAAGCGCGCGTTCCGCATCGCCGCGCTCCGCGCGCTGCAGGCCGGTTTCAAGCTGATCGAGATTCACGCCGCGCACGGTTACCTGTTGCACAGCTTCTATTCGCCGTTATCCAACCAACGACAGGATGCCTATGGCGGCAGCTTCGACAACCGCGTGCGTCTGGTCATAGAGGTCGCACGCGAGGTGCGGCATGCGCTCACCGACAATCTGCCACTGGCGGTGCGCGTGTCAAGCACGGATTGGGTCGAGGGGGGTTGGACATTGGAAGATACTGTGGAACTGGCGCGCAGGCTCAAGGCCGAAGGCGTTGATCTGATCGATTGCAGTTCGGGCGGCAACGCTGCGTCAGCTCGTGTGCCGGCCGCGCCCAGTTATCAAGTCCCGTTTGCGCAGGCGGTGCGGCAAGGCGCGGGCATAGCAACCGCGGCCGTTGGCCTGATCACGCGACCGGAACAGGCTGACCAGATCGTCGCTGGCGAGGATGCCGATCTGGTGCTGATGGGGCGCGAACTGTTGCGTAACCCGTATTGGCCGCTGGCCGCTGCCCAAACGCTGAAACAGGGTATTACGCCGCCGCCGCAATATGCCCGCGCATTCTGAAGCGCAGTGCGTCTGCGCCCCGTCTATTCGTAGATGACGAACCCAGCAGCGGGCACGGTGATGCGCACCGCTTTGCCATTGCGCGCCTCGACGGCAGCCGTTGACCCGATTTGGCCTGAATCGGTGGCGTAGATACAGGTCAGAAAGTCCCCGGCCGCGTGCAGGTCATTGTCGAGCGTGACCCAGGCGGTGCCCGGTTGGTCGTAATCGGTGTTGATCGCCAGCAGGATCTCGTGTTGATTGAACAGGCGCGACCAGCCGACCAACGCGTGCAGACGTCCCCCAGCCATTTGCGGCGGCCCAAAGTTGATGCCATCACCCGAAATCGAGCGCATATATTGGCGACCCCGGCGCAGGGCGATTTTCTTGCGCCGCACAGCCAGGACGCCAGCCAGCGCGCGATAGGCGGGGCCGTTCTCGTTGAAGAAGTGCCGGTGGCGACTGCCAAAGGCGCCAAATTCACCCCCAAACATCGCCTCGCGCAGATAACGGTCGTTATCACCATTGCCGTTGAAGAATTGCTCGGAACCGTAGTAGATGCAGGGAATGCCGAGGGTCGTGACGTTGAGCGCCAGCACATTGACCAGTACCTTCCAGGCGTTTGGATCGGCACAGAAACGCGCCTTGTGGTTGCCTTTGCGCACCTGGTCATGATCGTCAAACATGGTCACCACTTTGTTGCGGAACCAGGTGTGTGATTCTTTGTTGACCAGCATCGAGTTGCGAAAGAGGTCAAAATAGTCCGCTGGCGTGCGTTCCCCCTTCACCAAATACTCCAGCTTGTCCGGGATGTCGTCGATGCCCAATGCCGCATCGAGACCGGTCAGTTCCAGCGTGGTGAACGCGCGCGATCTGCCGCCTGTGATCTCGCCGATCAGATAGAAGTTTTCCTTGCCGACGCTCATGGCGAACTCTTTGATCACAGCCGCAAAATAGCGCGTCGCACCTTGGTCCATATGTTTGACCGTATCGATGCGGAAACCGTCGATGTCGGCAAATGCGATCCAGAACTGATAGATGGTCCCAAGTGCCTGCAGCGCTGCTGACGGCTGATAGTGGTCGATGCTACCCTGACCGTGGCTGATATCCTTCAGGCTAAAGAAGTCACCCTCCAGGTATTCAGGATCATAGTCCCAACTGTTGATCCGCCCTTTTTGCGTGAAGGTCGCCGGGGCTTGCAATTCCGCCGGCCAAATCGCCCCGTCGGGCCAGGCTTCCGGATGGGCGGTGAGGTCGATCGTGCCGAAGGGCAATGTTGGCTCGCCCGTGCGGTCGCGATAGGCATTGACTGAGTATGCCCCACGGTCCCAGCGCGGATCCATGGTTACTTGCCGTTTCTGTTCGTCCCAGACGGGATAGCGATCGGCATTATAGGCGAAGACATCGCCGGCGTGATTGAAGATGATATCCAGGATCACGTAGATGCCGTGGGCGTGGGCGGTGGCGACCAGGTCGCGCAACTCCTCGCGTGTGCCAAAGCGTGGATCGACATCCAGAAAGTTCTGAATCCCGTAGCCGTGGTAGCTTTCCAGGGAGGCCAGTTGCTTGAAAACGGGGCTGATCCAGATCGCCGTGATACCCAACCGTTCCAGGTAGCCAATCTTGCTGGCGAGCCCGCGCAGCGTTCCGCCCACAAAGCGCCCACCGGCCTCCCGCCAGCGTGCGGCATCGTCTGGGCTGCCAGTGGCGTTGTTGGTGTCGCTGAGGTCAAAGAGCGGCGTCGTGCCACCGGTCACGGGGTTACCATGGTTGTCAAGATGGCCGCCCTGCTCGTTGCCGTTCGCGAAGCGGTCGAGCATCAGGAAATAGAGCACCTGGTCTTCCCATGCTGCCGGCGAAGGGTAAAAAAGGCCCTTGGACAAGGCCTCGAAATCCAGATCAGACAAGCGTTGCTCAGCCATAGGGTCTCCTTTGCACAGAACGCACAACCATCCGGCGGCCAATAATCGTCGAAAACAGGAGCTGTGTCAAGGGAGGTGAATCTTGTCTGAAGCGCAGATTGCTTGGGTTGTTGGAATACGGCCTGCGTAGGCATTGATCTACGGCTGCTTTTCGATGGCCGGCAACCAGGCGTGGTAGGGCAGGGTGCGGGTCTCCACCATCTTCGTGGTTAGCTTGGTCTGCATGACGGTGAGTTGCGCCGGGTTGTAGTAGGCGGTGTTCTGCGCATTCGCCTGGTTGTGCTCCTCGTTAGGATCGCTCTCCAGGTCGTACAACTCCTGCTGGGATGCTTCGATGCCGGTGGGGTCGAAGTAGAGCACATACTTCCAGCGCGCCTCGCGCAGGCACCGCAGATGATTGGGCTGGGTGACGATCACCTGGCCGTCCGCCGCGCCCGCCGATTCATCGTCAAAGGTGTAAAGGGTATTGTCCTGGACGGTCACGGTGGGATTGGCGGGATTCTGCGCCGCATCGAGCACGACCGGCATCAGATCCTTACCCTGGAAGGTCCATTGGGCCGGATTGGGCACGTGGGCCAGCGTGGCGAGGGTGGGCATGAGGTCGACCAGCGCTGCCAGCGCCGTGCTCTGCACCGGCGCCGGGAAGAGCACGGGATTGGCGACCACCAACGGTATGCGCAGGTTCTCTTCGTAGGCGTTGAACATCTTCTGGCGTAAGCCACCGTGCGATAACCCCAACTCGCCGTGATCGGCGAAGCGGATGACCACGGTCTTCTCGCTCAACCCTGTTTTGGCATCAAGGGCGTCGAGCACGGCGCCGAGGCGTGCGTCCACCACGGTTTGCAGGTAGGCATAGAAGTTGACATAGCGTTCGCGATCGTTGGTCAAGGGATTGAGCGTCCCAAGCCCGAAGTTCAGCATCGTGAGCGTCTGCCGCTGGGCAGTTGGCTTGTAGTTGGCCGCGAGATCTTCCTCGATCGTGGGCGGCAGGCTGATGCCCTGCTGGAAACAAGCGGGCGCCGCTGGTTTGTAGTTGCTGCACCCACCGTCTTCCGTACGATTCCACGTGCGCGGGTAGGCCAGCACATCGTGTGGGTTGACCAGCGATACGACCAGCGCCCATGGCTCCGGGCCATCGGCGGCGGCGCTGGTCAGAAAATTCACCGCTTCGTCCGTGTATTGAACGTCCCATGCCGTGCAGCCGCCGCCAAAGCCTTCGGGGTCGGCATTTTCGCCGGCCTCGGGCGGCACCCAGCCGTTGAAGCCGTAGGCGGCCAGATCGGCGGGGGTGGGATCGCCCTCGTCGCTGCCACGGCTCATGTGCCACTTGCCGCGGTATTGCACAGTGTAACCGGCCGTCCCCAGTAGTTTGGCCATGTTCTGGATCGTGAGGGGCAGTTCCAGCTCGAGGGGCGCGTGGGTGCCGCCACTCGTCAGCGTATACGTTACGCCGTGCGTGGCCGGATAGAGGCCCGTGAAGGTCGTAGCGCGGCTGGGCGAGCACATGCCGGCATTACAGCACGCGCGCGTAAAGGTGAGTCCATGATCGGCGAGCCGTTTGCGGTTGGGCAGATTGGCATCGCCCCACCCAGCCGGCCAGTGTTGCGGTGCGCGTTCCTGGTCTGTGATCAGGATGAGAATGTTGGGGTGCGTGGGAAACTCGGCCGGCGCATGCAGAGGCACGGACACGGTCTGACCCACTGCGCTGGCTGCTGCCGGCAGCGTGGCGCCTGCGGCCAACAGCGCGCCGGTGGCCTGCAAAAACTTGCGACGGCTGATACTTGCCAATAGAGCCATGTCCACCGGTTTGGAGTACGCACAGGCAGCAACAGTGTCTTCGCACATGATTCCTCCTCAACCGATACTACAGCGAGATACCCACCACTCCACGCGCGATCTGAAAATCGATGTTCCCCTGGTCAAGGCGGCGCGGGGTATAGCGCCGCGCCGCGACCGCCGCGATGCGGTCGAGGATGGCGTCCGCCCAGCCCTGGGCATCACCCGCCAGCACTAGATCCAGGTCCGCCGCGGCGCCGGCTTCCTGATCACCGGCCGCAGTCACTTGCAGCACCGGCATCAGCGGGTGCCCCTGCACCGGCACGCGGCCCACGTAGGCCACGACGATTTCCACCCCGCTGGCGCCCAACCCCGTCAAGATCTCGACCGGATTGGTGCTTTGGCATTCCATCACGTGAAAGCCAGGGGTGGCGGCGTGTTGGCCGTAGCCCAGGGTCGGCGCGTACGGTGGCGTCATCAGGGTGTGTTCAGCAAATTCACGGGCTTGCAGGAGATGATCGTCGGAGGCGGCGACAACTGTGCCGCCGGCCTGCACGACACTGCGCACCAGTCGTGAGAAGGCATGCGCGGCGTCGTCCGGCAATGGGCTGGCGGCCAGCAGACCCAGGCGTAGCCCTTCCAAGCCGATGGTTTCCACCGGCAGCACGGCATCGGCCGCCAGCGCATTCAGGAACCATGCTTCGATCTTGTCCAACACGCGGGCAATGCCGCCGTCCAACTGGACACTGGCCCAGCCGAAATGCGCTGGATCCAGCCCGGCCGCGACCAGCTTGCGCTGCATGTAGTCGTTATGCGTGACCTCACAGCCATGCTCCAAGAGCAGGCAGTGGCGCACCGAAGGATGCGTGGCATAGCCCAACAACACCGGAGTCGAGATGTGCTCGGTGGGGCCGGCGCAGCCCTCGGTGTGCGAGAGCGACACAAAGCGTGCGATGCCCTGCGTGCGACCGGCTTCCTTGCGATTGAGCCGGTCGGCCGCCATGTGGGCTACCTGCGCCGCGCAAAGGCTGGTGGGCACGATCAGCCCGACCTGGGCGAGCGCCAGGCCATAGGGAGTGTGTACGGCGTCAAAGTGCGCCGACAAGGGGCGCTCGATCGGTTGGATTGCCAGCGGCCGGCCGTCGAACGGGGGACGCTGCAGCATGCTCTCCACCTGGCCAGGGCGCGTCTGGCTCCAATTGCGCCAGATCTGCACCTGCGCCTGGCCCGTGCGTTCCCCGGCGGTGCGCAGGCCCGAAGCCACGTTCACCGTCAGCTCCAGCAATTGATGGCCCAGTTTGTCCATCGGCGTGCCATCCAAATAGGCGCCGGCATTGACATCCATGTCCTCGCGCAGCAACGCATAGCGGGCGGTCGTCGTCACGACTTTGATCGTGGGCACAAAGGGGAAGTTGGTCACGGATCCGTTGCCCGTGGTGAAGAAGATCACCGTGCACCCGGATGCCACCTGGCCGGCCACGCTTTCGAGGTCGAGACCGGGGCTGTCCATGAAGTAGAATCCGGGTGCGGCCATGCGTTCGCCGTACTCGATGGCGGCATCTAGCCGCACATCCGGGTGTTTCTTCATGGCGGCGCCGATGGACTTGAGCGTGATGTTGTAGAGACCGCGGAACTTGTTGCCATCCGACGGATTGCCCTCGGCCGAGGTGCCGTGGGCGGCGGCATAGGCCTTGAAGCGCGCCTGGATGTCCATGAAGCGCTGCGCCGTCGCCCCATCTTTCACCTTGTTGAGCACATAAGGCTCGGCGCCGATGAGTTCTGGCGTCTCGGTCAGATTGGCATAGCCGCCGTAGCGCACGGCCTCCCTTCCCAGCCAGCCGATCAGTGGGTTTGCCGAAACTCCGGAAAAGGCGTCCGACCCGCCGCACTGGAGCGCCACTTTGAGGTGTTGCAGCCCCTCTTCCGTGCGCGGCGTGCTGCTCACCGGCACGATCCAGTCGCGCACGATGGCCTCGGCCTGTGCCAGCCCAGTCTCGAAGTTGCCGGTGAGGGATAGAAAGTGATGGGGTACATCGGCCAGCGGATAGGCATGATCGTGCATGAAGCGGCGCAAGATCGCATTGCTGATCGGTTCCCAGCCGTAGTCGACGGCTATCACCGCACCGACATTGGCGTGCACCATAAAGCCGGCCAATGTGCGCAGCACATACTCCGCGTTGCTGGCATCCAGCACGGCGCCTTCGGTATGGGCGATCGCCACGATGCCATCCAGATTGGGAACGCCGGCGGCGAGCGGGGCCAGTCGTTGCTCCAACGTGCGCACGAAGCCGCCCGTCCACGATGTGGTGCCCAGCAACACAATGAAATTGCGTGTGCCTACGCCACGCGCCGGGCTGCGCCGGAAGCCCTGAAAGGCGCGCGGCGTGGTGTACAGAGGCAGTTGTGCGGATAGTTGGAGCGCGGTCGTGTCGAGGACGTAACTGGGGATGGGATCGACGAAATTGGCCTGTGCGGGGAGAACGGCTTCTATATTGCGCTTGCGCAACGAGGCGAGCGTGCGCTCGTTGCACACATATTCGCCCGGGGCAATGGCGTGGGTGGCGTAGCCAAAGGGCAAGCGCCAGGACAGCAGCGCATCGCCCACGGCCAGCGCATGAATGGCAAAGCGGTGTCCCTCCAGGATCGTGCAGGCGAGTTCGCGGGGCGCGCCGTCGACGAGCAGCGTGTCACCCGCCTCCAGTCTGCGGGTAGCGATTGCCGTGTTGTCGCCGGGCATGGGCAACCGAGCGATTTGATCCAGCGAATAGGTCTGGCCCATCTTTCGTCTCCTCCGCAAGGGTTGTGCGATGCGCACCAGTGCCGTGTTGACCGAAATCGCACCAATTCAGTCAGTATACTGACCGCAATCGCGCCAATTCGGTCAAAAGAGTAAATTCGGCTTCATGCCTCTACCGTACCCTGGGCCAGCTTGACCGGGATGCCGCCATTCACCAAAGAGAGGCGGGTGTCCAAGCGCATCCCCGTCTGCCCAAGCAGTTGGCGGTCGCTACATAGGATGGCAACCTGCCAGCCGGGGCATTGGGTGCGCAGCACTTTGCCAAACTGGGCGTAAAGATTGCGTAGATCCTGGTTGGCACTGACGCGTACACCGTAGGGCGGATTGGTCACCACCCAACCGCGTTCGGTTGGCGGTGCAATGGCCGAGAGTGGTTGGCACGCGAATTCGATCACACCGTCGACGCCCGCACGTGCGGCGTTGGCTTGCGCCATTTCGATGGCGCCGGCATCGCGATCCGAAGCCAGGATGCGCAGGCGGCCAGCGAGCTGGGTCGTCTGCTGGTGACTTTGCGCTTCGGCTTCGGCAAGCAAGCGCTCCCACAGCGCCGCATCGAAATCGGGCCACTGCATAAACGCAAAGTGCCGGCCACGCCCCGGTGCGATGCCCTGTGCCAGCAACGCCGCTTCTATCGCGATCGTGCCGGAGCCACAGAACGGGTCGAGCAGAGGCGCCGGCGCATCTCCAGCAGCGGGGTCCCAGCCGGCGGCGAGGAGTATCCCGGCCGCCAGGGTCTCGCGCAAGGGGGCTTTGGCGGTTGCCAGCCGGTAGCCGCGCCGGTGCAACAACGCGCCGGACGAATCTAAACTGATCGTGCAATGGTCGTGCAGCAGACGCACCACGATCAATTGCGGCGGCGTCTCATCACTCAGATCGTCAAATTTTCGTACTTCCGGCGGCGTCCCCAGGCGGTCGCCGACTGCAGCGGCCACACGCTCGGCGACCGCATCCGAATGATACAAGCGCGATTTATGGCAGGTGACGCGCAGCGCGATCGGTTGCCCGGGCGCCAGATAGCGCTCCCATTCCAGGCGACTTGCCCGCTTGCGCAGTTCGGTGAAACCGATTGCCGCAAAATCCCCCAGCCGCACCAATACGCGGTTGGCCGTGCGCAAGTGCAGATTGGCGCGATAGAGCGCCTCTAGGTCGCCGCTAAATTCAACGCCGCCATGTTCGTCGTCCGCTGCTTGGATCTGCCCGCGCGCGGTTGGTGGCGGTATCGTTGGCAGGGTGGGCAGCAAGCCTAGCTTGTGCAACTCTTGCGCAGTATATGGCGCCAGACCTGGTGAGGCGACCGCAAAGAACTTATCCAAATGTAATTCCTCGGTACTGTATTTTATCCAACGTTAATCCGGCTTCTCGTTGTGCTGTGCCAGCGCATTTACGTGTTCTTCGACCAGCATGCGGCGCAGGACTTTGCCGACCTGCGTCTTGGGTAGCTCGGCGCGGAATTCAACCAGGGCTGGTACCTTGTACGGGGCAAGGCGCTCTTTGCAGAAGTCGCGAATCTCCGCAACGGTGGCGGTCTGTTCTGCTTTGAGCACGACGAAGGCTTTGACCGTCTCGCCACGTTTGGGGTCCGATACGCCCACGACCGCGGCTTCCGTGACCTTGGGGTGCATGAAGAGGACTTCTTCCACCTCGCGGGGCACGATGTTGTAGCCGCTGGCGATGATCAGGTCCTTTTTGCGGTCTACGATGTAGAAGTAGCCATCGGTATCCATCTTGGCGATATCGCCCGTGTGGAGCCAGCCGTTGGCGTCAATGGTCTTTTGGGTCTCCTCCGGGTTGTTGTAGTAGCCCTTCATCACCTGGGGGCCGCGTGCGACGAGTTCGCCTTCTTCGCCCATCTCCAGAAACTGGTATGCGCCGTTGGCGTCGGCATCCAGCCCGACAAGCGCGATCTCGGTGCTGGGGAAAGGCATGCCGACCGAACCGAACTTCATTTGCCCGGCGACGGGGTTGCCGGTGATGAGTGGTGAAGATTCGGACAGGCCGTAGCCTTCGATCAGCTTGCCCCCGGTCACCGCTTCGAATTTCTGTGCCACTTCAACCGGGAGCGCAGAGCCACCGCTCAGGCACACGCGGATGCTGTGCAGGTCATAATCGGCTACGCGTGGGTGATTGATGATGGCAATATACATGGTGGGCACGCCCGGATAGAGCGTGACTTTTTCATGAGCAATGATCTCCAGGATCTGCAGCGTATTGCGCGGGTCAGGCACCTGCAAGAGTTCGCCGCCGATCTTGAGGCACAAGAGCATGCCCACACTCATCCCGTAGACATGGAAGGCTGGCAGCGCCAACAGCAGCTTTTCTTGGCCAGGCACAAGCGAAGGCACCCATGCGCTGGTCTGTATGGCATTCGCCACCAGGTTGCGGTGGGTCAGTTCGGCGGCCTTGGGCACGCCGGTGGTGCCACCGGTGAACTGAAAAACCGCGGTGTCGGTGGCCGGATTACCAGTAACACTGGGTATCTTGGCGGTGGCGATGGCGGTGGCGAGAAGATTCTTCATGAAATAGACATCGGGCTGGGGCGCTATCGCTTTCATCATGCCGCCCACGCGCGCCTGTTTGGCCACGCTGTTGCGGAAGATCCAGCCGATGTGGTCGGCAATGTCGGTGAGGATGATATTCTTGATGGCGGTTTTCGGCTGAATCTCACGCACCCGATCATAGAGACCGCTGAGGGTGACGATGGTTTCCACTCCAGCGCTGCGCATAAGTGGTTCCAACTCGTGCGCCGGATAGGTCGGGTTTGTGTTCACCACGATCGCACCGGCCTTGAGCACGCCAAAAAAGGCGATCACCTGCTGTGGGATGTTGGGCAGCATGATGGCGACGCGACTACCCTTGCCGACGCCCATACCAACTAGTGCAGCCGCGAAGCGGTCGCTCAAGTGGTTGAGCTCTGCGTAGCTCAGCCGCGCCTGCACCTTCAGCCCCAATGGCAGGTAGCGGAGCACCATGCGCACCGCAGTTTGCGTGGGGTATAGGGCGACCGAATCCACTAACAACTGGTGAACAGTCTTATCTGGAATCTCAACGGTGGGTTGGACACCGTCGTCATAGTGCGCCAACCAGCGAAAGTCCTTTGCCATGACAATTCTCCCCCTAGATTTAGCAGCTTGTCGGTGACCGTGATCGTACTGCATTGGTGCAAAATACGCTATTTGGTAAAACGTTTGACGGTAACTCTTGGTTGGATGTGTGCCAGGTGCCGACCTACGATTACTCACTGCATGAGGGTGATCTGGTATAATCGAACTACCTACCCGCTGAGAAAGGATTTGCCGGCACGGTTGTGTGCCATGCACCGAAAAACTATGCCATCGACCTCATCGACGCCATTATCATCGTCGTCCCTTCCCATCATCACACCGGTCTTTGCCCTGGCGCCGGGCGCCGCGCAGATTCTGGCCAACGCCGTCGCCGCGACGGGCGCGGATGTGCGCGCCTATCAGCTCCAACTGATGGCGCATCGGCTTGAATTGGTCACGGGTTTCGACGATCTGCTTGCCTTGGATGCCATCAGCTTTACACCCTTCGATTACCAAATACGCGCGGCGCGCACGGCATTGCGGCGCTTCCACGGACGCGGCCTGCTGAGTGACGAGGTGGGGTTGGGTAAGACCATCGAGGCCGGGTTGGTGCTAAAGGAATACCTCCTGCGCCAGATGGTGCAGCGTGTGCTCATTATTACGCCGCCGGGACTGGTCGAACAGTGGCGTGAGGAGTTGGTGACAAAGTTCGCCATCACCGATTTTGTCACCAGCAATGATGAGGCTTTCCGTAGCCTTGGGCTAGAGGCGTGGACGCACTTCCCGCATGTGATCGCCTCGCTGGCTACGGCCCGCCGGCCTGAACATCGCCAGGTAATCACCGCAGAGATGTATGACCTGGTGATTGTCGATGAGGCCCATCATCTTAAGAACCGCACGTCAGTCTCGTGGAAGTTGGTCAACGAACTTCAAAAACGCTTTATTCTTCTGCTGACGGCCACACCGGTGCAGAACAGCCTCAACGAACTCTACAACCTGGTCACCGTGCTCAAACCGGGCCAGTTGAAGAGTCCCAAAGAATTTCAGCGCGAGTTTGTGATGCGTGGCGACCCGCGCCTGCCCAAGAATCGCGGCCGGCTGCGTGATCTGCTGAGCGATGTCATGGTGCGCCATTCACGCAGCCAGATCAGCTTACAATTGCCGCCGCGCCGCGCGCACACGATCCAGTTGCACCTCTCCGACGCCGAGCGGCAACTCTACGACGCGATTGCGGCGTTGAGCCGGCGCATCTTGAGCGACAGCGAAGTGACGAGCGCACACCGCTTTGGCATGCGCAGTTTGCTGCGCGAGGCAGGTAGCTCCGCCGCGGCCACGCGCACCACCCTGCGCTCGCTGGCGGTGGTAGCCGGGTTGGTCGCCTATCGAGCCGAGCTGCTCCAACTGGCCGAACAGGCGGACGCCGTGGTGGGTTCGTCCAAGGCCGATGCGCTGCACAAATTGCTGGAGGCGCAGGCCAAGGGTGGCGGCCCCCAAAGCAAGGTGATCATTTTCACCCAGTTTCGCGCCACGCTCGATCTGCTGGCAACCGAGTTGGCGGCGTGGAAGATCGACTTTGCTGTCTATCATGGTGGCCTGACCAGCCACCAGAAGAATCAGGCGATCCAAGATTTTCAGGGCCAACTGCCGGTGCTGTTGTCCACCGAGGCGGCGGGCGAGGGGCGCAATCTTCAATTCTGCCGTGTGCTGGTCAACTTCGATCTGCCGTGGAATCCCCAGCGTATCGAGCAGCGCGTTGGCCGCATCCATCGCATTGGGCAGACGCAGCCGGTGGATATCTTCAACCTGGCCGCGCAAGAGACAATCGAGCAGTATGTGCTCGACATCCTCGACCGCAAGCTCAACATGTTCGAACTCGTCATCGGCGAAATGGACATGATTCTGGGACAGTTGGCCGACGAGCGTGATTTCGAGGAGATCGTGATGGACATCTGGACCCAGGCGCCGACGGACGAAGCGCTTGTGGCCGGGATGGCTGCCCTGGGCGATGCACTGGTGGAGGCGCGCACGGCCTATCAGCAGATGAAGGATTACGACGAAGTACTCTTTGGAGAGGATTTTAGCACCGATTGAGCGACCAACATCGCGACCGTTTTGATCTTGGGGCGTTTGTCCTCGGCTATCTGGAAGAGCAAGGCAGCGTCGTCATGCCGCCCGCGTTTGGCGTGTACGATGTGTTGATGCCAGAGGAACTTGCCGGCCGCCTGGGGATCGACGACTACCAGCACATCGCGTTTGGGGCGCCTGCACAAAGCGAGGCTGCCGGCGATGCCATGCACCTGACTGTCACCCATCCCCTGGTCGAGACGATTGCCCAGGCGGTTACGCGCCAGCCGGCCAATGGGCGCGCGTATATCAATGGGGTGCGCGTGGACAAACGGGGGCTGGCTGAGCTTGCGCGCAAGACCCTCAACTTTCCCAACGCACGGCTGGACGAAGTTCCCAAGGCTTTGGAGCAGGGCGCACTGCATCATTACCTGTACTTCAACTTCAAAGCTACCTTTGTGAGTGAAGAGAAACAAGAGGAACTGGCGACCGTGGTGATGGATGTACAGGCGGGCCACGCCGTGCGCGACGCCGCAATTCTCCGCCGTCTGGATCTGTTCGACCTGGAGCTGAATCGTGACGATCTGCCGGATGCGCCGCCGCGCTGGGCAGGCGCCGGACCCGGCGTCTCCGACGAGACCCTGCAGGCCCTGCTGCTGCGCGCCGAACATGCCCTGCGCCAGGAGATGTCGGGACAGGTCGCCGCGCTGGTGGCGCGCATGGAGCGCCACCTGACGCTGGACCTGGCACGCGTTGGCGACTATTACGACGAATTGACGGCAGATTTGCAGCGCCGCCGCGCCCGCCTGGGCGCCGACGCCGCCGCACGTAGCCAGAATCTCGACGACAAACTGGCCGCGCTGGAGGTGGAGCGGGGCGCCAAACTGCAGGATGTGCGCGGCAGCTATGCCGTGCGCGTGGAGTTGGAACTGGTCAACGTGTTGCTTTTGACCCAGCCCAAAGTGATTTTGCCGGTGGCGATCGGCAATCGCACGACGCAGATTGTCCGGTCGGTCGTCTGGGACCCGCTGGTGCATCGCCTGGAGCCGCTGGTCTGCGACGTATGTGGCCAGCCGGGCGAGGGCCTGCACCTCTGTACAGGGGGCCACCTGGCCCACGCCACTTGTCTGGCGCCCCAGTGCGTCGATTGCAAGCGTGTGTTTTGCCAGCTCTGCGCGGCGCAGGTGACCGAATGCGTGGTCTGCCATCGCCCCGTGTGCCGGCCGAGCCTGATCACCTGCCCTACTTGCGGGCGCGGAACTTGCCGCGAACATCAGCAACTCTGCCATGCCGCGAATGGCGAGCCGGCCGCCGTGCCTGAACAAGCCGCGCCACCGCCGGCGCCCAAACCCCCGGTGCCCGCCGCACCCCCGCCAAAGCCACCGCCCGCCAAAGCGGGTGCCAAACCGGCGCCGGTCGCCGTCCCGCGTGGCGGTAAGGCCAAGCCGCCGGTCCCGCCCGCTGCGCCGGTCAGCACGGCGCCGGTCGTGACGGGCGTGCGCATCAACGTCGAAGTCTATGAGACGGAGCCAAAAGTCATTGCCTACGTCATGCGGTCGACGAATCGCGTCTTGGCCAAGCGCTCCTTCGTCCTGACGCCCAAGGGAATTCTCGTCAATTGTGAGTGTGAGAAAACACCCTCCTGCCGGGCAAATGGGTTCTACCATCGGCCTTTTCTGGTGCCGGCGATCGTGGGGCAGGTAGAGGCCCAGTTGCTGAAATTGCAGCAGGAATACTTGATCCCGGCCAAGAAGGTAAAGTTTTACTACATGCTTGGCGAGCAAGTACGCGAAGAGAAACGCCTCGTGCTGCCGGAGATGTGGCACGACGCCGAGCAAATCCTCGAAGCCATACACGGCTTTGACCGTATGGTGCGGTCGGAGGAACGGTTTACCCGCGACTAGATCGCCTGCCCTTTGAACTGGCTACTATGCGTACCTTGAGCCGCAATATGGATTGGGTCGATGAGACGCTGGATCAGCCGCGGAATAGCCAGATCCATGAATACCAACGATGTCAGCAACAACAACGCGGCAAGGGCGCGGCGCCAGTAGGGCTTTACAAATGGAAGCAGATTGCGAAGATGATGCATGACGATCCTCAATTGGCTGGGTCCTGCTCACCCAACCGCCACATGACTTGTGAATACCTCTCATTGTTCTATATGGCAATCGATAAATCGTCAATACTGAAAGGTTCCGGGCTTCCGGCTTCTCGCACGTTGGCGTTTCGGTGTTTGAGGCGTATGCTACAGTTGCTACTCTTGCTACCAGGCCATTCGGCCGTGAAACTGAGGCATTATGCGTGGCACCTTCCTACTCATCCTTGTCCTGCTCCTGACGGCTTGCTCGCCGGCGAGTGCGCTGGAAGCCCAGCGTGCGCCGGCCCCAACACCAATTGTCTACCAGCCTTATCTGGGCCGCGCTCTGGCCTTCTTGGCGCGGCAGTACGATGCCGGCAGCGGGTTGCTGCGTGAGTCGGCGCAAACGGCGCCGGGCAAATACTGGTTGACGCCCGACAACACGCTTGCCCTTTGGGTGATGCAGGCAGCCCACGGCGAGATCCTGGCCGGCCAGGTGGCCGGCGGTCTCGCCCACTATGCCGCCCCTCCGCATGGGCTGATCGAGGCGCTGCACGGCGAAGCCATCACCTGGCCGCCATTGGCGGCGATCGAGCGTGAACTAGCCCCAGGCGTGTGGACGGAAACGCGCACCGGCGGCGCACCCGTGAACGACTGGCAGGCGTACAGCGACCTCACCTTGTATGGCGCGCTGCATGCGCTGGCGGCCGGCGATCGCGCCGAGGCACAGCGTCTATACGATCGCGCGCTGGGCCAGTTTGACGGCAGCGGGTTCAAGGATCCGGCGTTCGACGGACGCTATGCAACGTATAAACTGGCGTTGGCGCTGTTCGCCGGCGCCAAGCTTGGCGTGGCGATAGATCGGCGCCTGCTCGATGCGCTGCTGCGCCAGCAAGGGGATGACGGCGGCTTTGCCGCACATTATACCGTGGATGGCGCAGGGGATGACGCCGATACAGCAACTACCGCATACACGGCTTTGGCGCTCTATACACTGCGCCAGCCGTAGGGAGTTGTGCGGTGGTGTTGTGCGGGGCGACGTTCACTCGGCAAATAGCCGGGCAAACCCGGGGTACGCGGCCAGCGGAATTATCTCAAACGCAATGAGGTCTGCCGCAACCAGCGGCAGCGTCGCCAGCACTTGCCGTGCTTCTGCCACTGAACTGCATTCCAGCATGAGCACGGCCGCTTGCTGGCCGGCGCGAAAGTAGAGTTCACGGATCACGCCCGCCTGATAGAGCTCCCAGGCGCGCCGTGCTTCAGCTTGCAGCAGGGCTGGTGTGAAAGCGCTGCCGGAGACAGTAGGTACAGCAACCTCGATAGCCAGGATTTTCACTACGCAATTCCCTCGTCGTTGGGTTGCGCCACCGCGCGGACGGCGTTACCGCCGGATTCCTATTCTCGACTCTATGATTGTACCACCGATGCCACGCGACAAACATCTGTAGACGCTGCACGAGAAGCTGTGGCACCACCGGTTGGCGCGCTTTCCGTTTTGCGTGAATTTCGGTACACTGGCAAGGATCACCAAGTTGTTTGCGCAACGGGGTGTATGTCCGCAGACGCCGGGCAGCGCAGCAGACGCAACGGCAATCAGGTTTTTAGCGACGTGAGGAGCAAACCCAATGCAGGAACGGCCGGACTTGAGCGGGCTGCCAGCCGGCGTGCTGGCGTATATTGAAGATCTCGAAATGGAGTTGGCCCATCTGCGTGCCGAAGAGAGTCTGGCGGCGCGCAATGAACTACCGCTTGAACCAAGCGAGCCACCCACGACGATTCAAGTAATCTCCGTCAGTGCTGCCGGTGTGGCCAAGCGCACGCCGCGCCATCTCTATTTTCGCCAGCGGCGCGGCGGTATGGGCGTATTTGACCTGGATGCACCGGACGGTGATGCGCCTGCGTTCCTGCTCGTGGCTGAGTTCAGCAGCGGTCTGATCTTGGTGACGAACCAGGGACGTGTCTTTCGCGTGGCCGTGCGCGATGTGCCGGAACGCGAGGTGCGCGGCCGCGGAGAATCGATAGTGGATCGCTTCCCTTTCCGGCCCGACGAGCGGTTAGCCATCGTCATGACGGATGCACCCCTGCAGAGCGGTGCATTCCTGGTCTTCGTCAGTGAACGTGGGCAGGTGCGACGCATCGGGAAGCAGTATCTGGGCCCCAGTTTGCAGGCCGGCACTGTGCTCCACGATGTGCGCGAAGGTGGCGCACCGGCGGCGGTGTGCTGGAGCGGCGGCAATGACGAGTTATTTATCGTCACGCGGCAGGGGCAGGCGATCCGGTTTTCGGAGCGGTTGGTGCCCGTGCGCGGCTGCCTGGGGCTGCGCGTCGATCCGGGCGATCAGGTCGCTGGCGTGGCAGCGACCGGCGCCGACGGCGGCGTCTTCCTGCTTGCGGCGGACGGCAAAGGCACCATCCGCCAGTTGAGTGGCTTTACGGCCAACAAGGCGCCCGGCGCCGGCGGCAAAGTTGCCATGAAAGCGGACGTCATTATCGGCGCCGTGGCCGCCGGCGAACACACTGATCTCTTTGCGATCTCGCGTCTGGGCAAGATCATTCGTTTTCAAGCCGCCGAAGTGCCGCCCAAAGAGGGCGTCGTCCAAGGCGTCAACTGTATGAACCTGCGCGCCGACGAATGTGTGGCCCTGGCCGGGGCTTTGATCGAAAGCTGATCTTGACACTACTAAGTCGCCCCTTTCGCCCGTTTGGGGTAGCCTGTGGGCTTATTGTATGTTTTACACTATTCGATCGTGGGAACCTGTGCTATGCTTGAATAGTTAGTCAATAGGCAAAAAGCCATAAAAAAGGCTTGACATGGCGTTAAAGTAAGACGGCTATTCTGGTGTATGGGTACACTGGACAACACGCAGCGGAATCGAACCCGGTGGAACTGGCTGCGGGCGTCATGTCTTCGAATGGAAAGGAGTTACCAATGACAGAAGCAAGTGTGACCTACGAGTCGTTGGAGCGATACCGGCGTAGCGTCAGCAAGGCGCAAGTCGCCGATTTGTTAGGGATTATTACGGGCGCCAATACCGATTTGGTGAGTTACGACGAAGTCGCCAATCGGTTGCGTGCACGCCAACAGGTCGAGATGGGCACGCGTTCGGTGCCGCTGAGCCAGATTGTGGGCAGCGTTGGCCGCTACCGCGACTTCACACGCACCTTTCTGCCGCGTGCCGGTGTCAACGCCGAACGCTGGGCGCGCGTCGACGCCATCCTGCAGGGGCTGGAAGGTTACCCCCCGATCGAGCTATACAAAATCGGGGAAGTATATTTTGTGCGCGACGGCAACCACCGGATCAGCGTGGCGCGTGCGAACGGGCTGGATCATATCGAGGCATACGTCACGGAGATTGAAACCGACATCGACCTCACGCAGGACGATTTCGAGCGGGATCAGTGGATCATTAAAATTGAACGGGCGGACTTCCTGCGCAAGACCAGGCTGGATGAATTACGTCCAGACAATCATGTCATGTTGACTGAGCCAGGTCGCTATCAGATTCTTCAGCGCCACATCGGCGTGCATCAATACCTCCGCAACCTCGACCTGGAACGCGAAGGAAGCGCCGTGCGCATGGAGTGGGAGCAGGCGGTCATGAGTTGGTACGACAACATCTACCTGCCCATGGTGGAGGCGATTCGTAGCCAGAACCTGTTGGCCAACTTCCCCTCGCGCACGGAAGCCGACTTGTATTTGTGGATTGCCTACCACCGCGAGGAACTTGCCAAGCAGTACGCGTTGGCGCCGATGAGCGCCGACGCGGCGGTGCGCACCTTTGCGCAGGCGCACAGCGACGGCCTCTTGAAGCAGGTCGTCAAATCGATCAGTGCTGGTTTGTACAATACTTTTGGCGACAACGAACGGCCGAAGGGGATGACCGAAGAAGAGTATGCGGATGCCCGCACCCGTCATGAAGCCGGCGAACGCACAATCGGCGAAGTGGACGCCGAACGCGAAGCCACTGATGCTGCCATGCGCGTGCCCAAGCGCGCTCCCAGCACCGCCCGAGGGCCGCATGTTCCTGGCTTTGGTTATCGCGAGGCGCCAGCCGAGCTGGTCGATACGCGCATGCCGGCTGCGGTGTAGGCCGATGAACCGTGAGTCGTTGTCTGGATCGGTGACGGCGTCCCTTCGATTGTGCATAGTGAACTGCTCGTGCCTCGTCACATGCTTTTGAAAGCCCCGTGCTTGTGGTAGGATAGGGGCAAATTCATTCTGCAAGGTCGAGGAACCGACACCTATGCTGCGCGTCAAGATTGTTTGCACCATTGGTCCTGCCAGTCGTGAAATGGCTATTTTGCGGCGCGTTGTCGCGGCCGGTATGAATGTAGCCCGGCTCAACATGAGCCATGGCACGCATGAATACCACGCCGAAACTATCGAACGGGTGCGCATCGTCAGCGAGCAATTGCAACGGCCGATTGCCATCCTGGCCGACCTGCAAGGCCCAAAACTGCGCACGGGTAAGATGCAAGAGGGGGGAGTTCTCCTGCAGAAAGACCAGGAACTCATTCTCACCACCGAGGAAATCATCGGTGTGCCCGGCCGCGTCCCCATTCAGTACAAAGACCTGCCGAAAAACGTGCAAGCGGGCGAACGGATTCTGCTGGACGACGGCATGCTCGAACTGGAGGTGCTCAGTGCGACCGAGACTGAGATCAACACGCGGATTATTTTGACGGGCATTTTGCAGAGCAACAAGGGCATGAATTTGCCTGATGCATCGCTCGACATCCCCGCCCTCACGCAAAAAGATCTGGAAGATGTCAAGTTTGCGCTCGATCACCAGGTCGACTGGGTTGCGCTGAGTTTCGTGCGCAAGGCGCACGAAGTGCTGGAACTCAAGTCGATCATTCAGAATAACTCGGCGTTTGGCCGGGCGATTCCGCTGATTGCCAAAATCGAGAAACCGGATGCTGTGCGCAACATCGACGCGATTATCGAGGCGGCGGACGCCATCATGGTGGCGCGCGGCGACCTGGGCATCGAGACGAACCCAGAGACGGTGCCTACGGTGCAGAAGATTCTGATCAGCAAGTGCCATACCGCGGCCAAGCCGGTCATTACGGCCACGCAAATGCTAGATTCGATGATTCGCAATCCGCGGCCGACGCGTGCCGAAGCCAGCGACGTTGCCAATGCCGTGATCGACGGCACCGACGCCATCATGTTGTCGGGTGAGACCGCCTCCGGCATGTACCCGGTCGAATCGGTGACGACGATGGTGAAAATTGCCGAGGAAGCCGAACGGTTTATGGCGAGCATCCGCAGCAAGACAAAATTCGACGAGCCGCGTGTCTTCACCGCGGCGGGCGCGATATGTCACGCCGCGGTCTACACTGCCAACGAGACCAAAGCCCGCGCCATTATTGCGCCCACGATCAGCGGGGCGACGGCAAAGTTGATGGCTAGTTTCCGCCCCGATGTGCCGTTGATCGCAGTCACGCCCAGCCCAATGGTGCAGCGGCAGCTTGTGTTGTTCTGGGGCACCTACCCTTTACTCACCAAGCGGCTCAGCAACACGGACGAAGTGGTGACCGATGCCATCAATGTGGCGCAGGCCAAGGGATTTATCAACGAGGGTGACACCGTTGTTTTGACCGCAGGGGTGGTGGGCAACGTGCGCAGTGCCACCAACCTGCTGATGGTGCGGCGTATCGACCGCGTGCTGGTGCATGGCACGGGCATCGGCCAACGCGAGGTTGCCGGCACTGTGCTGACGATCCACCCGCCGGTAAACAATGCCGACGATTTGATGGTGGGATCGCAGCACATCATCTTCGCCGACCACATCGACCGTACCTGCATCAACATCCTGCGCCGCGCCGGCGGCTTGATCATGACCCAGGGCGGCATGGACAGTCATGGTGCGTTGGCGGCTGTCGAACTCGGCATCCCAGCCGTGATTGGCATCGAGGGCAATATCCACGAATTGATCGATGGGCTAAGCATCATACTCGACGCCAGCGCCGGGCAAGTCAGCGAGTGGAAGAAATAGGGATGTGGGATGTACATCCCACATCCCTAAATTTTTGCGGGCGCTTCGTTGCCGGCTTCTTCGATGGCGCGGCGTACGTCGACCATCGGCAGAAGGATCAGGCCAGCGATGAAGAAGACGCCAACCGAGAGCACGGCCAGGCGATAGCTATCGGTCAATTGGATGGCCAGCCCGAAGAGGAGTGGTCCCATCCAACTTGTGCCGCGTTCGCTGATCTCATAGAGGCTAAAGTACTCGGTTTCTTGGCCTTTCGGGATCATCTGCGAGAAGAGCGAGCGGCTTAACGCCTGACTACCTCCCAGCACGACCGCAATCACCGCCGCTACTACGAAAAACTCGCCCCCGCTGCGCAGAACGCCATACGTGTAAACGGTAACACCGGTCCAGATGACCAGGCTAAAGATGATGGCACGCTTGGCGCCGATCCAGCGCGCCAGCACGCCAAACGCCAGTGCGCCGAAAAAGGCCACAAACTGCACCATCAAGATCAGTTGAATCAGCGAATCTGTGGTCATGCCCAGTTCTTCGCTGCCAAACTGCGCTGAGAGCGCGATGATCGTCTGGATGCCGTCGTTGTAGAGAAGATAGGCCACCAGAAAAAGCAATGTCTGCGGATAGCGTGGCAGTTGGCGCACTGTGCGGCCAAATTGCTTGAAGCCGACCGTGATGTAGTGCTCGTTTGAGGGTAACTGGCGCCGCGACTGCCGGTTCACGATGGTGCTGAGCGGGATCAGGGTAAAGATCGCCCACCAAAGGCCGGCCGACGCCAGGCTGATGCGCACGGCATCGCCTTGACTAATCCCAAATTGCTCGCGCATCGAGTAGAACACCAGGTTTAGCGCGAGAAGCAGACCGCCCCCCAAATAGCCTGTTGCCCAGCCGATCGACGAGACCTTGTCGCGTTCGTCGGGTTCGGCGATATCGGGCAGAAAGGCGTTGTAGCAGACCATGGCGGCGCCAAAGCTCAAATTCGCCACCAAAAAGAGCAATCCGCCCCAGAGGTAGTTGGTTCCAGAGAGAAAGTACATCAGCATCGTGGCGACGGCGCCCGTATAGGCAAAGACGCCCATGATGCGCTTTTTGAGGTGGGTATAATCGGCCACGGCGCCAATGATCGGCAGGATCAGCACCTGCAGCAAAACCGACAGCGAAACCATGAAGGGGAAAAATGCGTCGGCGCGGATGGGGATGCCGAGGGGGTAAACAAAGCCGGTGGCATCCGCCGCCGCTTTGGTGATGCCGGTCAGGTAAGGTCCTAGAAAGACCGAGACAACGGTGGTCGAAAAAGCCGAATTGGCCCAGTCGTAGAAATACCAGCCAACTTGCTCGCGGTTACCCAGCATACGCCGAGGGACAGTGGTTGTGGTTGCGCTCATGATGTTCCTCGGGCGGATTGACCCCGGTTTCCCCACCGTGAAGAAACCGGGGATTGGATTTATGCCGGCACTGGGAAATCCTGCACCATCGTCGCCACATTCGCGCGCGTCTGATCCTGGAGTTCAGTGTTCGTCGGGTCCTTCGCAATCGCGGCGATCCAGCGAGCGATCTGCTCGAATTCGCGCGCACCGAGACCGCGTGTCGTGCAGGCTGGCGTCCCCAAGCGAATCCCGCTGGTTGTCATCGGTGGCTTTGGATCGAACGGGATCATGTTCTTGTTGCTATGGATGCCGGAATGGTCGAGTGACTTCTCGACCAACTTGCCCGTGATCTCATTGCCGAGATGATCTTGCCCCAGCACGCCCAGATCGACCAGCATCAAGTGATTGTCGGTGCCGCCGCTGACGATGCGCAGCCCCTCGCTTTGCAGCGCGTGCGCCAGCGTCTGCGCGTTGTCCAGCACACGTTGCTGATACGCGACAAACCCAGGCTTGAGCGCCTCGCCAAAGGCCACGGCTTTGGACGCGATCACGTGCATCAAGGGGCCGCCCTGCATCCCTGGGAAGACGGCTTTGTCGATCTCCTTGGCCAACTCGGCGCGACATAAAATTATGCCGCCCCGTGGGCCGCGCAACGTCTTGTGGGTGGTCGACGTGACCACATCGCAATAGGGCACCGGGTCGGGGTGGAGCCGGGCAGCGATGAGCCCGGCCACATGCGCCATGTCCATCATCAAGCGTGCGCCTACCTTGTCGGCGATCTGGCGCATACGTGGGTAGTCCCAGAAGCGCGAGTATGCGCTGGCGCCGGTGACGATGAGCTTGGGCTTGAATTCCAACGCCAGGCGTTCGACTTCATCGAGGTCAATGTACTCGGTCTGGCGATCGACACCGTAGTGTTGAAAGCTGTAGAGTTTGCCCGAACTATTGAGCTTCATGCCATGGCTCAGATGGCCGCCATGGTCGAGCTTCAAGGCCAACACGCTGTCGCCGGGGTTGAGCAGGGCAAGATAGACCGCTTCGTTGGCCTGTGCCCCTGAATGTGGCTGTACGTTGGCATGATCGGCCCCAAAGAGAACTTTGGCGCGATCAATGGCAATGTTCTCGGCAATGTCGACAAATTCGCAGCCGCCATAATAGCGTTTGCCGGGATAGCCTTCCGCGTATTTATTGGTCAGCACACTGCCCATGGCAGCCAGGACCGCCGCCGAAACGTAATTCTCGCTGGCGATCAATTCGACGCCGTGGGTTTGTCGTCCGCGTTCCAACTCAATCGCTTTGTAGATTTCGGGGTCGGATGTAGCCAACAACTCACGTGGATCAGGCATTTCTGTCCAAGCTGGTAGAGTCTCCACCAGGGACGGCGCAGTCGCAATACTCATCGGTCGTCGCTCCCTATAAGATTTCAACACTGAACGTCAGTTTCTTGTTGGAACCTGGTCGATCCGTGTGATGAATTACCCAAAAGCACGGGGAAAATAGCATGCTTTGAGCGATTCGTCAACAAACGGCAGCTTTGCCAGAGGTGAGCAGCCGCGGTTACGCTTGCCATCCCCATGACAACACCCCTCACTAACGGTCGAACTGGGAAAGCCGCTGCTGTCTGTGGTATAGTAGCATCCTATGGATACCCATTCTGTTGCCGACGGGCTTGTGTTGTCCAAGCCTACCCTTCCCACAGATAAGCTGCTGGCCTATCTCGAGGGGCAGACCTTCGAGCGGTTCGTTGCCAGTGCCGAGCGTTATGGCTCCCTGTTGCGCGGTCGCTATGCCGAGTCGCGGCTACCGCCCGCTCTCCAATTTGCCGCCGAACTTTTTCCAGAGACGATCAATATCCTTGCCCTGGTCACGGAAGAGGACCCCGACACGATCGCCGTGACACCGGCGGTGGCACGGCTTGTCAACGGCAGCCCGCGCCTGCAACTGCGGATCCTGCGTGACGATGACGACCTGACGCCACTGACCATTCTGGCGCCTATGCTCGATTTGAGCACCCTATTGGATGAGTGGGATCTCCCCCAGTTTCTCTTGTTTGACGAGGATTGGGAGTTGCAGGCACAATGGGGCCCACGCCCGGCTGCCGCCGAAGGCCCATTGGAAAGCTGGTTGGATGACCATCCCACCTACGCTAACCTGGCCGAGGACGAATCGCCCGCGGCGCAGGAACAGGCTGCCCTACTAACGCAAGAACTGGTTTATTCGATGCGAGTTTGGTATAACAGTGGTCTGACCAAGGCGTGCTACGACGAATGGTACGATTTGCTGCGCGCCTGGCAATCCGGCGATGATGCGACGGTACTTGAAAGTGACGTACCATGAAAAGGGTATTTTTAAGCTGCTTGGTTCTTCTGACTTTTGCATTGACAAGTTGTAGCCAGAAGCCCTATTCGTTCAACGGCACCCCGTTCGATCCGGTGATGGATGCACCGGAAATTTTGGGCATTCAGAAGGGAGACGCTGAATTCAAGCTCAGCGCTTTGGACGAGAAAGTGAAGGTGCTCTTTTTTGGCTACACTTTTTGCCCTGACGTTTGTCCGCTCACGTTGTCCAACTTGCGCGCCGCCTACGAAAAACTGAGCGAAAGCGACAAGCAACAGGTCGCCTTTGTCATGATTTCGGTGGATCCGGAACGGGACACGCCCGACCGGCTTGGCACCTATGTGGCTGCCTTTAGCCCTGCCTTTTACGGGGTTCACGTACCTTTGGCCGATCTACAGGGCGTAAAAAAGGATTACGGCGTCTATGCCGAGAAGCATTTCTTGGATGCGACGCAGAGTGCGGCGGATTACTTGATCGACCACTCTGCAATCCTTTATGTGGTGGACAAAGACGACAAGCTGCGTGAGATATTTCCGACTGACGCACCGCCTGAACAGATTGCCGCCGATGTGCAGCATCTACTCCAGCAGTAGTACGCAGGAGTAGACGCTAACCCGCCTCTCGGCATGGCAAGATACACCAAACACCGTATGGGCATCTGCTGCCATGCGTGCTAGAATCGAAGTTGAACTATTCGCTGTGGTGTTGTTCGTGGTTAACGGGCTGATGCACATTCGGATCGATCATACACGTTGGGCCAGACAGGTAAGCGCGCACCTACGGCGCTCGATAGTCGCACATACACGTCTGTATAGATGGGCTTTGCTGTTGGCGCTTGGCGTGGCCATTGCTGTGCTCACCGTGCAAACTGCTTTGGGCGCCATCCAGTTAAACTTCTTCACCGTCATCTCCAATCCTACGTCTGTCACCTTAGAATGGAGCACCGCCAGCGAAATCAACGTCGCCGGGTTTGACATTCAGTGCAAACTGGAGGCTGAACCCGACACGGCATTCCACGAAATTGGCTTCGAACAAGCGACTGGGGGACCCGGCGTTGGCGCTTTGTATACCTTTCCGGTGACGACAGGTGTGGTTCCTGGTACGTCCTACTGTTTTCGTCTCAAAGAGGTAACAACCGACGGCACGCAAGGCGACGTTATTGATCGCTGCGGGTATGGCCCGAACGTGACGCCGACGCCTGGGGTGGCTGGGGCGATTCCGACCTTTGCGCTGGTCGCTGTGCCGACGGACGCATTTGGCAATCCCATTCCGGCGACACCTGTCTTCCCTCCGCCCGTGGCGACGGATGCGTTTGGCAACCCCATTGTGCCCACACCGTTCATCCCTCCGCCCGTGGCGACGGATGCGTTTGGCAATCCAATTCTGCCCACACCGTTCATCCCTCCGCCCGTGGCGACGGATGCGTTTGGCAACCCCATTGCGCCCACGCCGTTCATCCCTCCGCCCGTGGCGACGGATGCGTTTGGCAATCCAATTCTGCCCACACCGTTCATTCCTCCGCCCGTGGCGACGGATGCGTTTGGCAATCCAATTCTGCCCACGCCGTT
>Ga0105047_10003191_pt1 | contig 28970 bp, 21 predicted proteins | sample MAT04_FD_78384 | JGI IMG/M metagenome (GOLD analysis project Ga0105047, IMG submission 78384) | Freshwater microbial communities from Lake Fryxell liftoff mats and glacier meltwater in Antarctica - MAT-04 (megahit assembly) | ecosystem: Environmental > Aquatic > Freshwater > Ice > Liftoff... | reverse complement strand
GTCCTTGTGCACGATCGCGCTGAACGCGTCGACCGTCTCGCCCTGGAGCAGGATGTCGACCTTGACCAGGGCGGCGGCCTGGTCGCCGGAGGGCTCGTAGTCCAGGGAGGCGTAGCCGCGGGTCTTGGACTTCAGCTGGTCGAAGAAGTCGAAGACGATCTCGGCCAGCGGCAGCGCGTAGCGCAGCTCGACCCGCTCGGCCGAGAGGTAGTCCATCCCGCCCAGCTCGCCGCGGCGGGTCTGGCACAGGTCCATCACCGCGCCGACGAACTCGCTCGGGGCCAGGATCGTCGCCCTGACCATGGGCTCGCGGACCTCACCGATCTTGCCGCCGGGGAACTCGCTGGGGTTGGTCACGGTCATCACCGTGCGGTCCTCCATCGTCACGGTGTAGACGACGTTGGGAGCGGTGGAGATGAGGTCGAGGTCGAACTCACGCTCCAGTCGCTCACGGACGATCTCCAGGTGCAGCAGACCGAGGAAGCCGACGCGGAAGCCGAAGCCCAGGGCCACGGACGTCTCCGGCTCGTAGACCAGCGCGGCGTCGTTGAGCTTGAGCCGGTCTAGCGCGTCGCGCAGCACCGGGTAGTCCGAGCCGTCGATGGGGTACAGGCCGGAGAAGACCATCGGCTTGGGGTCGTGGTACTCGGCCAGCGCGCTGGCCGCCGGCTTGGAGGCGTTGGTCACGGTGTCGCCGACCTTGGACTGGCGCACATCCTTGACGCCGGTGATGAGGTAGCCCACCTCACCGACGCCCAGACCCAGGGTGGGGACCGGCTCCGGGGAGATGACGCCGATCTCCAGCAGCTCGTGGTGCGCCCTGGTGGACATCATGACGATCTTCTCGCGCGGCGACAGGTGACCGTCGACGACGCGGACGTAGGTGACCACTCCCCGGTAGGTGTCGTAGACGGAGTCGAAGATCATCGCTCGGGCCGCGGCGGCCGGGTCGCCAGTGGGCGGGGGGACGCGCTCGACGATGCGGTCGAGCAGCTCGGCCACGCCGACCCCGGTCTTGCCCGAGACATGCAGCACGTCCGAGGGGTCACCGCCGACGAGGTTCGCCAGCTCCTCGGCGTACTTCTCCGGCTGGGCCGCCGGAAGGTCGATCTTGTTGAGCACGGGGATGATCGCGAGGTCGTTCTCCATCGCGAGGTAGAGGTTCGCGAGGGTCTGGGCCTCGATCCCCTGCGCGGCGTCGACGAGCAGCACGGCGCCCTCGCTGGCCGCCAGCGACCTCGAGACCTCGTAGGTGAAGTCCACGTGCCCCGGGGTGTCGATCATGTTGAGCGCGTAGGCCGTCAGCGGCCCGCCGTCGGCCGCCACGGCCCACGGCATCCGCACGGCCTGGGACTTGATGGTGATGCCGCGCTCACGCTCGATGTCCATCCGGTCCAGGTACTGCGCACGCATCGCCCTGGCGTCGACGACGCCGGTGAGCTGGAGCATGCGGTCCGCCAACGTGGACTTGCCGTGGTCGATGTGGGCGATGATGCAGAAGTTGCGCAGCAGGGCCGGCGGGGTGGCCGCCGGCTGGATGCTCGCGATCAGGGCGGCACTGGGGATCGGGGACAACGGGGGTGGGCTCCGGCTTCTGCTGTCGGGGGGCTGCGCCTCCATGGTCCCATGGGCGAGCCCCTCGACGACGCGCTGGGTCCGGGGCTGACGCCCTGACTGCTCAGGCCTCCCGGGTGATCCGCACCTGGACGTCGAGCGACTGCGTACCGCGGCCGGCGTGGATGCCTCGGATCGGCGCGACGTCCTGGTACTCCCGGCCACGGCCGAGCACGACGTGGTGCGCACCGACGTCGATCTCGTTGGTCGGGTCGTGGCCCACCCAGTGCCCGACCCACCACTCGACCCAGGCGTGCGACTCGCGGGTGACCGTGATGCCGATCTCCCCGGTGTGCTCGGGGTGCAGGTAGCCCGAGACGTACCGGGTCGGGATGCCCACGCTGCGCAGCGCACCGACGGTCAGGTGCGCCATGTCCTGGCAGACCCCCTTGCGGACCCGCCATGCCTCGATCCCCGGCGTGTGCACGGCCGTGACGCCGGGTACGTGCTCGACCACCTCGTGCCTCCGGGAGTCGGTCGAGGATGTCCGGCAGGTTCCCGTACTCCAGGCTCATCCGGGCGTGACCGAGCGGGCGGCGGGCATCGTCGGCGGCCGGCAGGCCCGGGTCGCTCTCCAGCGCGTCGAGGCAGCGCTGGGCCTGCCCGAGCGCGTGCACCACCGACCGGGGGAAGAACCGGTCGGTGACGCCAGGGGTGAGCACGACGACTGTCGGGTCGTCGACGCCCGACGGCGCCGCGACGGTCAACGCGGCGAGCAGCCGCTGGGGGTAGTCGGCGACGGGTCGGATCCGCAGCGCGGCGAACAGCTCGGGGAAGACCTGCGCCATCGCCCGCCGCTTGGACAGCACGCCGCTGACCCCGCTGGGCACCCGGACGTTGTCCTCGAGGACCCGGAAGGTCCCGGCCTCGTCACGCACCAGGTCGACGCCGGCCACGTGCACCCGCACACCGTTGGGCGGCTCGAACCCGTGGGCCGCCCCACTCCGCGTCGGTGACGACCCGGGGAGCGACGTCGACCGGGAACGGCCGTTCCTCGCCACCGACGTCGAACGTCACGCCGACCGGTCGACGACCTCGCCCCAGGCGAGGCCCTGGGGGCAATCCGTCCGCGAGATCGGCCATGCCCGAACCGTGAGCACCTCGTGTCACCTGCGCGTTTCGCCGCGCTCTCCGGCACGGGTCGCCGCGCCGGGCGCGGCACCCGACGGGGGGCGTGGGTCGCTACCCTGGCGCCCGTGGCATCGTCGTCGTGGTCCCGGCTGGTCGATGCCGTCGTGCGCGCGCTGCCCCCTGCGAGGCGCCCCGCCCGGTCCCGACCTGCACCGACGCCCGGGACGCTGCCCGCCCGCCGACAGAGGTCCGCGGGCACCCCGCGGCCCGGTCGGTCCGTGGACTACCCCGGCGACTTTCCCGGAACCCCTCGCGCCGTCTACGCGCCGCAGCCGGACGGCGAGCCCGACCCCGGCGAGATCGTCTGGACCTGGGTCCCCTACGAGGAGGACCACAGCCGGGGCAAGGACCGCCCGGTCCTGCTGGTCGGACGCGACGGGCCATGGCTGCTGGGGCTGATGCTGTCCAGCCGGGACCACGACGCCCGGCCGCACGGGGACGACTTCTGGGTGGACATCGGCGTCGGCGCCTGGGACCGGCAGGGCCGACCCAGCGAGGTTCGCGTCGACCGGGTGCTGCGGGTCGACCCGGCCGCCGTGCGCCGCGAGGGCGCCGTGCTGGACCGGCCCCGATTCGCCGACGTCGTGGCCGCACTCGCAGCCGCCCGGGGCTGACTGGTAGCATCACAGGTCGCGTGTCCGCCCAGGTCGGCGGGCACAGGTTCAGCTCCTCCCCCGCGGGTGTCTTCACGCCCCCGTCCCGGAGACGGACGACGCCCCTGCACGACCTGTCAGATCGCCCCGGCGAACGCACAAGAGAGTCAACCTACGTGGCCAACATCAAGTCCCAGATCAAACGCATCAAGACCAACGAGCTCGCGCGCGTGCGCAACAAGGCTGTGAAGTCCGAGCTCAAGACGCACGTGCGTCGGGTCCGCGAGGCCGTCGCCGCCGGCGACAAGGATGCCGCGGCGTCCGCCCTGACGGTCGCCTCGACCAAGCTCGACAAGGCCGTGGGCAAGGGCGTCATCCACGCCAACCAGGCCGCCAACCGCAAGTCCTCGCTGGCCAAGCAGGTCGGCGCGCTCTGATCCGGCTCCCCCTGGCGGCCGCCTCGCGGTCGCCTCGGGGCCCCGTCCCGGCGTCGTGACATGACGAGGGGCGCCTCCCGTGGTGGGAGGCGCCCCTCGTCATGCGACCAGTGGCGACGGTACACCACGCACCCGCGCTGGCTCCCCCTGCCGGCCAGCGATGGTGCGTCATGGTGGGGCTAGCCCTCGGTGGCCTCGCTGAAGCCGACCGCGTAGGCGTGGTGCCCGATCATCGGGTGGGTCGTCGGCCGGATGCCGGCCTCGGCCAGCGCCGTCGCGTAGGCGCGAGACGCGTCCTCAGGCGCACCGAAGCTGAGCATCCGGTCGCCCAGAGAGCGCCAGACCGATGCCGACTGGCGGCCCGCCGAGAGCATGGCCAACCGGTCTGCCGCCCAGCGGTAGGCCGCCTTCGCCCCGGTGAGGTCGCCGAGAGCGACAAGTGCGTCCCCGAGGACGATCTGCCCGTCGCAGACGTCGAAACCGCTGGCCTCGTCCAGCCGGGCCAGACCGGCCCGGGCGAGCTGCTCGGCGCGGAAGGCGTCACCCAGCATGAGGTGGGCCCGGCCGGACTCGTGCTCGCACCGCGCCAGCTCGTTCTGGGTGCCGACGTTCGCGAGCTCGGTGGTCGCGATCCCCAGCTGCTCGAGGGCGGCGACAGGCTCGGGCGGGTCGGAGCGCAGCAGCAGCCAGCCGTAGTTGAGCCGCAGCCGCGGCACGTCGCGGCTGGCCGCCCCTTCGCTGAGGTAGGCCAGCGCACGCTCGGTCATTCGGCGGGCCTCGGCGTAGTCGCCGCGACCCTCCGAGACCATTGCGGCGTTCCAGTACACGCTGCCGCGTCCGCGCAGTGAGCCCACCCGGTCGGCGAGCTCGATGAGGCCGGACGCACGGTGGGCGGCGAACAGCAGGTCGCCCCGCTCGTAGTACGACCACAGCAGGGTCGAGGCCAGTCGCAGGTGCTCGTCCGTCCCGGACAGTCCACCGTCCTCGACCTCGAGCAGCACCTCCTCGCCGAGCTCGATGCTGTGCGACAGGTCGCCGGCCTCGTGGTAGATCCCGACGAGGTGGCTGGCCAGGGAGGCCACCTGCAGCCATCGGCGCTGCGCGCGGGCCTCGCGGAGCAGCGGCTCGAGCACGCCGACCGACGCGTCGAGATCACCCAGCGCCTCGTGGGCCTGGGCGAGGGCGAACTGCACCTCCGCCTGGTGCCGCGGGCCGATCGAGGCCATGTCCAGGGCGAGCAGCCGGTCGCGGGCCTCCGCCGCCGACCCGTTGGTCAGCGCGAGGCGTGCGAAGCCGAGCTCGAGCCGAGCCCGCTCCTCGGACGGTGCCTTGTCGCCGAATCGCAGGTAGTCGGCCGTGGTGCCCAGGCGCTGGGCCATGACGGCCAACGCGCCGTCGGTCGGGGTGCGCCGACCGGACTCGATGAGCGAGACATAGCTCGGCGAGAAGTCGTCCCCTGCGAGCGCGGTCTGGGACAGCCCGGCACGCAGGCGTTCGGCGCGCAGGCGCCCGGCGAGTTCAGTCACAGTCGGTCAGCCTACCCGTGACACCCCGACCTTGGATACCACCCGCGTTGCCCGTTCGAGTGAATCCGCGGCCAACGCGCGGGCAGGACGCTGGACGGCGTCGCGCGGTCCGTGACCGCCGGGCGCCGAGTCCGGGGCGGGGCCCTTGCCGGCCCGGCGTCACTGCCGGCAGCAACCCGTCCCGGTGGACACGGTGATCCCGTCACCGCCCGAGGCGGGCACCGCCGCAAGGCCGAGACCCAGGGCGAGGGCGAGGACGGAGACGATCCGAAGTGTGCGATGCATGGCGAGCTCCTCAAATCAGATGCGGTGTGTCACACTTACTATGACTGCACCGATCGCATCCCGCACCCAAATGCGAGCCAGAGCCTTGCCCGGATCGGGGTATGAATCACCCTTAAACATCCCAAATCAGGGCAGTTCGAGTGTGTGATATTCGTCACACTCGGACGAGCCGCCCCAACCTCTAGGAGGTGTGTTACACCCGATATGACTCATCGGTTCCCCGGATGGGCCATGATGCGAGGCCATCAGGGCGCCCGGGAGCCGCCGTTGGCGACGCGCGCAGGACGGCGCGGAGAGGGTCGACGACGGTCGGGGACGGCGCGCTTCAGGGGAGGCCGCAGGACCGGGACGACATCGGACCGCGGGACCGCGGGTCAGCCGGACCGCGGGTCAGCGGCCGGGTCAAGAACGCGCTTCGGCGGCCACCCGCAGCACGGCACGCTCGACCGCGAAGACAGGGTCGCGCCCGGCGCCCTTGACCTCCGCGTCCGCCCGAGCGACCGCCGTGATGGCTGCGGCGAGCGACTCGGGGCGCCACATCGCGAGCTCACGACGCGCGCGGTCCACCTGCCAGGGCGCCAGGCCGAGGTCGGCCGGGTCGAGCCCCCTCCCGCGGGCCGCCGCCACCTTGGCCAGCACCCGGAGCTTGGCCGCCAGTGCGGCGACCACCGGAACCGGGTCGGTCCCGGTGGCCAGGGCGTGCCGCAGCAGGGCGACGGCCTCCCCGGCGCGGCCCTCGATCGCGGCGTCGGCCACCCGGAAGCCGGTGGCCTCGACGCGACCCCCGTAGTAGCGGGTGACTACCTCGAGGGAGACGGGTCCCTGGGTGTCGGCGACGAGCTGCTGGCACGCCGCCGCGAGCTCGCGCAGGTCAGCCCCGCACGCCTCGACGAGTGCACGCAACGCGGCCGGCTCGGCACGCCGGCCGGCCCGGCGCAGCTCGGCGACGGCGAAGGCCGTCTTGTCGCCGTCCCGCTTCACCGGGTCGCAAGCCACCTGTCGGGCGCCCGCGGCCCGCACGGCGTCCAGGGTCCGCTTGCCGCGCACGCCCCCGGAGTGCTGGACCACCAGGACGACGTCGTCCGCCGGGGCCGCGACATAGGCCACGAGGTCGTCAAAGGCGGCGTCGGTTCCCGCCTGGAGATCGGCGAGCACGACGACGCGTGCCTCGTCGAACAGCGAGGGGCTGGTCACGACCCGCAGGCGTCCCGGCTCGTAGACCGGGGCGTCCAGCCGGGTGACCTCGACCGCCGGGTCCTTGGCCCGTGCGAGCGTGACCACCCGATCGACGGCGCGCTCGGCGAGCAGGGCCTCGCCCCCGGTGACCAGGACGATCGGCGCGAGCTCGACCTCGTCCCAGGCGATCGGTGGTCGTGACGGACGGCGGGCAGCGGGAGGCACGCCCCCAGCCTGCCACGCACCACCGTCACTCCTGGATCCCGGGTCGAGACCGGGTCACCGTGCGCCAGGTGGCGACGGCGAGCACCGCGGCCGCCACCAGAGCGAGCGACCCGCGCGGACCGCCTGGCCAGTCCAGCCGCGCGCCGGGCAGGTCCGCACCCACCCTGGCGACGGCGGAGATCCACCAGGTGGCCGCACCGGCCGCCTTGGCCAGCAGCTCGGCGACCCCAGGGGCCCAGCCGGCGGTGAGGGCGGCAGCCAGGCCGAGGAGCGTTGCCGGGGCCACGGCGGGCGCGACCAGCAGGTTGGCCGGAACGGCGTACACCGGGACGGCCGGGTCGATGAGGACGACCAGTGGCGCACAGGCCGTCTGGGCAGCCGCCGGGACCGCGAGCGCCACCGCGATCCATCGCGGCAGTACCCGTCCCCAGGCTCTGGCCCAGGCGGGGGCCAGCAGGACGATCGCCCCGGTGGCCCCGACCGACAGGGCGAACCCGATCGACCGCGCCAGCCAGGGGTCGACGATCAGCAGCACGACGACTGCAGCCGCGAGCGCCGGCACGGCGCGAGACCTGCGCCCGAGCAGCATCCCCAGCACACCGATCGCCCCCATCACTGCGGCCCGGACGACGCTGGGCTGCGGGTGCACGAGCAGCACCAGGGCGCCCGTTGCCAGACCCGCGGTCACGGCCCGGACGCCCCTCGGCGCGCGCACGGCGGTGGCCAGGCCGACGACGGCGAGCAGGACGATGGCGAAGTGCCCGCCGGACACGGCCGTGAGGTGCAGCAGCCCGGCGTCGCGCATCGCCAGGGCGAGGTCGGGCGGCACCCTGCTGGTGTCCCCCAGCACCATCCCGGGCACCAGTCCCCTCGCATCGACGGGGAGATGGTCGCTCGCCACGAGGAGGCCACGGCGCAGCGCTGCCACGACGCGGTCCGTCGCGCCGGGCGGATCGCGGACCACCACGGCGGTGGCCGTCAGGGCGCCGACCGCCTCGTGGCCCTCGACCGCCGCCAGCCGCCCGGTCACCGCGACCCGGCTGCCGTAGGCGACGTCGCGCCACGGCGGACCGCCGACGACGGCGAGGGCGGCGGCGACCTGACTGGTGCCACCCCGGCCGGTCACCTGCTCGACCGCGAGCACGGTGCGGAAGCGACTGGCGGTGCCCGGCGCCCCGCCGGTCCTCACGCCCCACGCGGTGGACTGCGGCACGACCTCGGCGGTGACCATCCCCACCACCTCGACGACAGCCCGCTGGCGCACCAGGTCGTCGAGCGACCCCTGCCCCCGCACGTACAGCTGGGTGCCGGCCGAGGCCAGGGCGACCGCCGCCGCGACGAGCGTCAACGTCACGCTTGCTGCCACGGCCCTGGCCTGGCGCCGAGGGAACACCCTCCACCGTGCCGACATCGCACCGGCGGGGAGCACCACCGCGGCGCCGACCGCCACCAGCCCCGCGGCGAGCAGCACAGGAACGGCCGGCCGGTCGAGGGCGAGCCCGGTCGCGACCCAGCAAGCGAGCGCCGCCGGCAGCAGGCGCAGATCGGTCGGCTCGGCACGCTCAGACATCGACGAGGTCCCGCACCCCGCCCAGCACGGAAGGTCCGATGCCGGTCACCTCACCGAGCTCGTCGACCGTGGAGAACCGCCCGTGCTCCGAGCGCCAGTCGAGGATCCGCTGGGCCAGCACCGGGCCGATCCCCGGCAGGTCGTCCAGCTCGGCGAGGGTCGCGGCATTGAGGTCGACGGTGATCGCCCCACCGTCCGGCACGGCGGCTGCCGGCCCCGCGCCGCCCGGTCCGGGCACGAGGACCTGCTCGCCGTCGGCCAGCACTCGGGCGAGGTTGAGCCCGGCGAGGTCGGCCACGGGCGATGCCCCGCCCGCCGCGTCGATCGCCTCGCCGACGCGCGCGCCCGTGGCGAGGGTGACGACCCCCGGCGCGAGGACCTCGCCGACGACGTGCACAACGACCTGCCCGGGTCCCTCGACGCTCGCCACCGCCGCGCCGACGGGGGGCGTGGCGCCCGCTCCGCTCTCGTCCGTCGGGACGGCCGTCCCGGCGCCGGGCGCGGCGGCAGCGGCGGAGACGAGGACGGCCGGTGCCTGGGAGATGGCACGTGTCACCACGGCGCCGCCCAGCAGCAGGAGTGCGACGACTGCGACGAGCGCCACCCGCGGCCGGGTCACCCATCGCGCACCGCCGGGCGCGACCAGGTCCGGGTGGTCGAGCGGGTGCCCGTGCGCCGCGGTGTACGCCGTCGCCGACGCGGCGAGGGCGCTGCCGGCCCGGAGCTCGGCCTGGGCGAGCAGCTGCTGCCCGCCCGTGGCTCGCGGCGCGGAGGCGAGTTCGACATCGGTCGGCCGGCTCAGCGCGGCCAGGCGTGCCAGGGTCCGCTCCTGCTCCTCCCGGTCGGCCACAGCCGGACGCTAGGCGCCCGGCGGCACGACGGTCCCCGGGGTACCGGCCCCCTGTGGACTCCGCTCGGGCGCCCGGCGCCGTTCCCCGGAGGTGAGGCCACACGGGTTGTCTCCGCGCCTCCCGTCTCGTCGATCGCACAGCACTGTGCCGTCGCGCACTCACGTAGCCGAGTTCCGGATGCCCGGAGACGGCCGGGGTCGCCCCTGTGACGCGAGAGCGCTGTCTCGAAGGTGGCGGTGAGCTCGGCCCGGTCCGTCGTGGCCTTTGCGGGGTCAGGTCCGCTCGCCGGCGGCGTACCCGCGCATCAAGGCAGCTTCAGGATGGACCGGGAGGGCGGTCAGTCGCCGACGGCGTCGCGGGAACGCATCACGATCAGCGGGTCCGGCTCGGCGACGTTCGCGTGGTCCTTGCCCTCGTAGTCGAACTGGCTGAGGAAGTAGCGCATCGCGTCGAGCCGCGCCCGCTTCTTGTCGTTGCTGCGGATCGTGATCCACGGGGCGAAATCGGTGTCGGTGCCGGCGATCATCGCCCTCTTCGCTTCGGTGTAGGCGTCCCACCGGCCCAACGACTCCAGATCCATCGGGGACAGCTTCCAGCGCCGCACGGGGTCGATCTGGCGGATGGCGAACCGGGTGCGTTGCTCGCGGCGAGTGACGGAGAACCAGAACTTCGTCAGGTGGATGCCGGCGTCGACGATCATCCGCTCGAACTCCGGCGCCTGCTTCATGAAGACCTCGTACTCCTCGTCGGTGCAGAAGCCCATCACGCGCTCCACCCCGGCCCGGTTGTACCAGGACCTGTCGAAGAGCACGATCTCGCCGGACGTGGGGAAGTTCTGCACGTAGCGCTGGAAGTACCACTGACCATCCTCGGTCGTGGTCGGCTTGCCCAGGGCGACCACGCGCGCGGCCCGGGGGTTGAGGTGCTCCATGAACCGCTTGATCGTGCCGCCCTTGCCGGCGGCGTCTCTGCCCTCGAACACGATGATGTGGCGCTCGTCGTTGTCCTCCGCCCAGTACTGCAGCTTCAGCAGCTCGATCTGCAGGAGGTACTTCTGCTCCTCGTAAAGGTCCCGATCAAGCGGCTCGTGGTACGGGTAGTCCTCCCGCCAGGTCTCCACCGCCTTGCCGCCCGGGTCGATGAGCAACGGATCCGCGCCCTGGCCGCCAGCCACGGAGTACCCCTCGGCGACCAGGCGGTCGATGTACTCCCGCAGGTTGTCCTCGACGTCGAACGGGAGGTGCTCGATGTCAAGGGGGGAGGTCATGGCGTCCTCATCGTCGGTTCCGCTCTCGGGGCGCCTCAGTCGGCCGGCGTCGTCCCCAGCCTGTCGCAGCGGGCCCCAGGTGACCAATCGACGCACGTCCTGGTCGGCCTCACCACCTCCAGTGCCTCAGCCCAGCCCGACCACCGAGTCACCGGTCGACGCGACCAGGTGGTGGTCCACCACGGTGAGCGAGACCGTTCCGGCAGGCGTCCCGGTGCGCCAGAGCTGCGTGCCGTCGGAGATTCTTCGGGCGACCAGCTGGACCGCGGTGCCGTCGTCGCGCACCGGCAACAGCACGACCTCGCCGTCGATCAGCGCCGAGCCCTGCGTCACACCTGACGCGACCGGCGCGCTCCACAGTCCACCGCCGGTGCGGACGTCGATCGCGCGCACCGCGGCACCGTCGTCAAGGAGCATCACCCCGTCGACCAGTGCCGCGGCGCGGACCGGCAACGCGCCTCCGTAGGGCCAGGACCACCGACTCCGGCCCGTCCGCAGGTCCCGGGCGAGGAGCCGATCTCCGGCGGCGTTCATGACGACGAGGGTCCCCGCCTCCGAGTCGTCCGTGAGGGCCGGCACGAGCGGCGGACCCCAGAGGCCGAACATCCACCCGCCGCCCCTCCTCGTGACCGAACCTCGACCGGTGTCCCCGTCCGGGTTCCACGACCAGGTAGCCCGGGCTCCTCCCGGCAGGATGTACTCCTCGTGACGGATCGGCTCGCGGCGGGCCTCGGCGAGCGCCTGCGGGACAGTCCAGGTCGCCTCGCCCGTTGCCGGGTCCACCCGTTGGAGCGAGCCGTCCTGGGCGCCCGCCACCAGCAGCAGGTCGGCCTGATCGCTGACGACCCGGCCAGGCATGCGCCACAGCTCGACGGGAGGGCTCGTCGCCGGCTCCAGGACGCCCGGACTCGCCTCCATCGCGGCGTGTCGGGCCGCGGCCCGGCGGGCGTCGACCACGCCCGGTGCGATCGCCACCGCCAGAGCCGCAGCCGCGATCACGGCCAACCGCATGACGCGGCGCTTCCCGAGCCTGCGGATGAGCCAGGTCGTCGCGCGCCCGTCGGCGGCAGCCGAACCCTGCGCCTGAACGATGCCAGCCCCTGTCCGTGGGTCGCCAGGCGAGTGCGCGCGCAGAGCCACCGCCTCGAGCGCGATCTGGTGCAGCACGGCCAGGAACTCGTCAGCAGGCTCGTCCTGCCAGAGGATGACGTCGACCGTGTCGCCGGGCTCGTCGTCCCCGAGGATGACGTCGACCATGTCGACGTCGCCAGCACGCTGCGACCGAAGCCGACGCATGCGGCCAGACTACGTCGCGGCGCCCGTCCGGCGGGGCGACGCCGCCCACCGCCCACCGCTCACCGCACCGCTGTGCGGACGCTTCACATCCGTCGTATTCGACACACCAGTGCGCGCCGCCACGGCCTCCATGGCATCGGTCGCGTCGCGCACGACGTCCGGCGTCAGGACCAGGTCGTGGTCAGCCCGGGCCCCGGGCCCGTCGGCCTCGATCTCACCGTCAGGCGTCGGCCACGACGACGGCCAGCAGCCCCGGCCCGACGTGCGCCCCGATGACCGCAGACACCTCGGCGACGTGGACCTCGTGCAGACCCGGCGGACAGAGCGCCCGCAGCCGTTCGACGAGCCCTGCTGCGAGCTCCGGCGCTCCGAGGTGGTGCACCGCCAGGTCGTAGCTCGGGCGCGTGGCGACCGCGGCCAGGGCGAGCTCGACCAGCCGCTCCCGGGCCCGGGCGCTGGTCCGCACCTTCTCGACGAGCTCGAGCCGGCCGCCCCGGACGGTGAGCAACGGCCGCACCCCCAGGGCCGTCCCGACCGCGGCGGCCACCGCGCCCAGCCGGCCGCCGCGTCGCAGGTGCTCGAGGGTGCCCACGGCGAAGTGCACCGAGCTGGCGGCCGTCCGCTCGGCCGCGACCCGGGCGACGTCCTGCGCATCGGCGCCCCGACCGGCGGCCAGCGCCGCCGCCACGACCCCCAGCCCCAGACCCAGCCCCACCGTGCCGGAGTCCACGACGTGCACCGGCACCTCGACCTCCTCGGCCGCGCGCCGGGCCGCCCCGACCGTCCCGGACAGCCCGCCCGACAGGTGGACCGAGACGATCGAGGTCGCCCCCTCGGTCACCGCTGCGCGGTAGGCCAGGGCGAACGCGTCCGGACCTGGCTGGGCGGTGGTCACGGTCACGCCGGACAGCAGCGCCGCAACGAGCTCGTGCGCGGTCAGGTCGACGCCCTCGAGGTGGTCGACGCCGTCGACCACCACGTGCAGCGGCACCACCCGGACCCCGGTGGCCAGGGCCGCCGGGAGGGACGCGGTCGAGTCGGTGACGACCGCGACCCGTCCGGGCGCCGTGCTCAGGCCGGCACCACGTTGACGAGGGTCGGCGGGCGCACGATGACGGTGCGCACCGCGTGGCCGTCCAGCGCCCGCTGCACCCCCGGCGCGGCCAGGGCGAGATCACGCAGCTCGTCCTGGCCGATCGTCGGCGCGACCTCGAGCCGGTCGCGCACCTTGCCCTGGACCTGCACCACGCAGGTGACCGTCTCGGCGACGAGCAGCGCGGGGTCGGCCACCGGGAAGGGCTCGCGTGCCAGCGAGCGCTCGTGGCCCAGCCGGGACCACAGCTCCTCGGCCAGGTGCGGGGCCAGCGGCGCGACGAGCAGCACGAGAGCCTCCGCGGCCGCTCGCGGGACCGCCGGCAGGCCGGTCAGGTGGTTGGTCAGCACGATGAGGCGCGCGACGGCGGTGTTGAACCTCATCGCACCCATCTCGGTGCGGACCTCGTCGATCGTGCGGTGCACCAGGCGCAGCGTCTCGGCCGCCGGCTCGGTGTCCACCACGGTGACCGCACCGGTCTGCTCGTCGACGACGGTGCGCCACAGCCGCTGCAGGAAGCGCTGGGACCCGACCACGGCACGGGTGTCCCACGGCCGCGACACGTCCAGCGGACCCATCGACATCTCGTAGACCCGGAAGGTGTCAGCGCCGTACGCCTCGTACATCTCGTCCGGGGTGACGCTGTTCTTCAGCGACTTGCCGATCTTGCCGTACTCGCGGAACACCTCCGTGCCCTGCCAGCCGAACCCGCTGGCCAGCGCCTCGTCCGCGACGACCTCGGCGGCCTGCACGTACTGGCCGCGCGCGTCGGCGTACGCGTAGGCCTGGATGTAGCCCTGGTTGAACAGCGTGCGGAACGGCTCAACGCTCGACACGTGGCCCAGGTCGTGCAGCGCCTTGTGCCAGAACCGCGCGTACAGCAGGTGCAGCACGGCGTGCTCCACGCCGCCGACGTACAGGTCCACCCCGCCGCTGACCCCGGCCGCGGCGTCGTGGTGCGGTCCCATCCAGTACCGCTCGAGCTCGGGGTCGACGACGACGTCGCGCCGGCCGGGGTCGAGGTAGTTGAGGTAGTACCAGCACGACCCCGCCCAGTTGGGCATCGTGTTGGTGTCGCGACGGTAGGGGCGCGGTCCGTCCCCGAGGTCCAGGGTGACGGTGACCCAGTCCTCGTTGCGGCCCAGCGGCGGCTCGGGCGTCGAGTGCGCGTCGTCCGCGGCAAAGGTGCGCGGCGCGTAGTCCGGCACCTCCGGCAGGTCGACGGGAAGCATCGACTCCGGCAGGGCGATCGGCAGGTCGTTCTCGTCGTAGACGATGGGGAACGGCTCGCCCCAGTACCGCTGGCGGCTGAACAGCCAGTCCCGCAAGCGGTAGGTGACCGTCGCGACCCCCAGGCCCTTGTCCTCCAGCCAGGCCGTGATCGCGGCCTTGGCCGTCGCGACGTCCAGCCCGTCAAGGCTGATCTCGTCGTTGGCCGAGTTGATCGCCGGGCCCTGCCCGACGTACGGCCCGCCCTCGAAGCCCTCCGGCGGGGCGACGGTGCGGATGATGGGCAGCTCGAAGGCCGTGGCGAAGTCCCAGTCGCGGGCGTCCTGCGCCGGCACGGCCATGATCGCGCCGGTGCCGTAGCCCATGAGGACGTAGTCGGCCGTGAACACCGGGATGAGCTCGTGGTTGACCGGGTTGATCGCCAGGTGCCCGGTGAAGACGCCCGTCTTGGTCCCGGCGTCGGTCTGGCGCTCGACGGCGGTCTTGGCGGCGGTCTGGGCACGGTAGGCGGCGACGGCGGCGATCGGGGCGTCGTGGCCGGCGGTCCAGGTCGCGTGCGTGCCGTCGGGCCACGCCACCGGCACCTCGTCGAGCAGCGGGTGCTCGGGGGCGACGACCATGAACGTCGCGCCGAACAACGTGTCGGGCCGGGTGGTGAAGACCTCCACCTCCTGGCCGCCGATGACGTCGAAGGTGACCCGGGCGCCCTCGGACCGGCCGATCCAGTTGCGCTGCATCGCCCGGACCTTCTCCGGCCAGTCGATGAGGTCGAGGTCGGCCGCCAGCCGGTCGGCGTAGGCGGTGATCCGCATGTTCCACTGGCGCAGGCTGCGCTTGAACACCGGGAAGTTGCCCCGCTCGGAGCGGCCGTCGACGGTGACCTCCTCGTTGGCCAGCACGGTGCCCAGGCCGGGGCACCAGTTGACCGGGGTCTCGCTGACGTAGGCGAGGCGCTGGGCGTCGATGACCCGTCGGCGCTCGACCGCGTCCAGCTCGGCCCAGGTGCGTGCGGCCCAGCCGTCCGGCAGCGGGCGCGCGCCGGTCTGGTAGGCCGCGACGAGCTCGTCGATCGGGCGGGCCCGGCCCAGGCCGCCATCGGGACGCGGCGCCTCCTCGTCGTACCAGGCGTTGAAGATCTGCAGGAAGATCCACTGCGTCCACCGCACGTACTGCGAGTCCGTCGTCGCGAACGACCGGCGCGAGTCGTGCGCCAGGCCCAGGCGGCGGAGCTGGCGACGCATCGTCGTGATGTTCGCCTCGGTGGTGGTCCGCGGATGGCGGCCGGTCTGCACGGCGTACTGCTCGGCGGGCAGGCCGAAGGCGTCGTAGCCCAGGGCGTGCAGGACGTTGTCGCCACACATCCGTCGGAACCGGCCGACGACGTCGGTGGCGATGTACCCCAGCGGATGGCCGACGTGCAGCCCGTCGCCGGAGGGGTAGGGGAACATGTCCATGATGAGGAACGACGGGCTGGCGGGGTCGGCGTGCCTGCCATCGCCGTCGGTCAGCCGCCCGGTCGGGTTGGGGGTGTGGAAGGTCCCGCGCTCCTCCCAGAGGTCCTGCCAGCGCAGCTCGATCTCAGCGGCCAGCGCCGAGGTGTAGCGCTGCGGGAGCTCGGGGGGCATCGCGGTGCTGGGCATGGCGTCGGCGGAAGGTTCGGGCGTGTGCACCCGCCCAGGCTACCGGTGGGTCACCGGCACGCCGGTCACCGTCAAGGTTGTCAGCGCGCGGAGCGGTACTCCAGCGTCAGGGGGCACTGGAACGGGTCTCGGGCAGCCAGGCCGACCCGGTTGAGGTAGCGCACGACGATCGCGTAGGACCCGAGCATCGAGGTCTCGGTGTACCGGATCCCCCGGCTGGCGCAGAACTCGCGGACGATCGGCTGGACCCGGCGCAGGTGCGGGCGCGCCATGTTCGGGAACAGGTGGTGCTCGATCTGGTAGTTGAGCCCGCCCATGAACTCGTCGACGACGACGCCGCCGCGGACGTTGCGGCTCATCAGCACCTGACGCCGAAGGAAGTCGATCTTGGCGTCCGCCGGGACGATCGGCATGCCCTTGTGGTTGGGCGCGAACACCGCCCCCATGTAGAGGCCGAACAGGCCGAGCTGGACGCCGAGGAAGGCGAACGCCATCCCGACGGGAAGCAGCCAGAAGACCAGAGCGAGGTATCCGCCGAGGCGCAGGGTGACGAAGGCGATCTCGACCGGCCGGCGCTTGACCTCGCCGCGGCCGAAGATCGTCCGCACCCCCGAGATGTGCAGGTTGAGGCCCTCGAGCAGGAGCAGCGGGAAGAACAGCCAGCCCTGACGGGCGGCGAACCAGCCGCGGAACCCGGTGCGCGAGGCGGTCAGCTCGGCGGTCGTGAACACCAGGACGCCGGTGCCGATGTCGGGGTCGGCCCCGACCTGGTTCGGCTTGGCGTGGTGGCGCGAGTGCTTGTGCTGCCACCAGCCGTACGACATCCCGGCGTAGAGGTTGGCGATGACCAGGCTCGCCCAGTCGTTCCAGCGGCCGGAGGCGAAGATCTGGCGGTGCGCGGCGTCGTGGCCGAGGAACATCGCCTGGCCCAGTACCAGGGACAGCACCGCGGCGAGCGCCAGCTGCCACCAGGAGTGCCCGATGACGACGAACGCGACGACCAGACCGGCCAGCGCCAGGGTGATCAGGGCGAACCTCGTCCAGTAGTACCCGTAGCGGCGGCGCAGCAGGCCGGCCTCCTGCACGGTGCGGGTCAGGGCGGTGAACTCGCTGACCTGGCGCTCGCGCGGGCCGTCTGCGTCGAGCGCGAGCCCGGATGTGCTGGTGGCGTCCATGGGTGTCCCGGTCTGTGGGGCGGAGCTCGTGCGCACATCGGATCATGTACCTACGGAAGCGTAACCTGCGGATCGCCAGGGTGCCCAGGGCTGGGTCAGACCGCGCACGACCCACACCTCGCACCCACCGGTAGCGCGCCGGGCGCTGGGGCGCCCACCGGTCACTACGATCGCGCCATGACGCAGAGCAGCGCACCGGATCCCGCGGCGGCCCTGGCCCTGGCTCAGGCCCAGCTGGCAGCCGCCGAGGCCCGCGCGGCCGCCGCGCTGGCCGCCGCAGAGGCGGCCGAGGCCCGGGCGCACGCCCTCGAGGTAGCGGCCGGCGTCGCAGCGGTTGCCGCAACGACGTCGGCCGCCGGCTCGGCCCCGGGTACCGCACCCGCCGCTCCTCCGGCCGCGACCGGGACGTCGTCGTGGGCCCAGCAGGTCGCCGCCGCCTACACGTTCGACGGCTCGCTGCCGCTCGGAGCCCTCGTCGAGGAGGGCACCGCCACCCCGTCGGCGCAGGTGACGTTGCCGCTGGCGATGATGAACCGGCACGGGCTGGTCGCCGGGGCGACAGGCACCGGCAAGACGCGCACCCTGCAGCTGCTCGCCGAAGGGCTGTCCACGGCCGGCGTGCCGGTCTTCGTCTCGGACATCAAGGGCGACCTGTCCGGGGTGGCCAGCACCGGTACCCCCAGCGAGAAGCTTCTGGCCAGGACCGGCGGGATCGGCCAGGACTGGACCCCGGCGAGCTTTCCGGTGGAGTTCTACACGCTCGGTGGGCTGGGCACCGGCGTGCCGATCCGCACGACGGTGACGGACTTCGGCCCGCTGCTGCTGTCCAAGGTCCTGGGGCTCAACGACACCCAGGAGTCCAGCCTCGGGCTCATCGTCCACTGGGCCGACACCCACGGTCTCGCCCTGCTCGACCTCAAGGACCTCCAGGCAACCATCGCCTACCTCGTCTCCGACGAGGGCAAGGCGGAGCTCAAGGGGATCGGCGGGCTGTCGGCCGCGACCGCCGGGGTGATCCTGCGCGAGATCGTCGGCCTGCAGGCCCAGGGCGCCGACGTCTTCTTCGGCGAGCCCGCCTTCGCCACCTCGGACCTGCTGCGCACGGCCGCGGACGGCAGGGGCGTGATCTCCGCCCTCGAGCTGCCGAGCGTCCAGGACCGGCCGGCACTGTTCTCCACCTTCCTCATGTGGCTGCTCGCCGACCTCTTCTCCGAGCTGCCGGAGGTCGGCGACGCCGACAAGCCGCGCCTGGTCTTCTTCTTCGACGAGGCGCACCTGCTGTTCACCGGCGCGTCCAAGGACTTCCTCACCCAGGTGACCCAGACGGTGCGGCTCATCCGGTCCAAGGGTGTCGGGGTCTTCTTCGTCACCCAGACACCCAAGGATGTGCCCGGTGACGTGCTGGCGCAGCTGGGCAACCGGGTGCAGCACGCCCTGCGTGCCTTCACCCCGGACGACGCCACGGCCCTGCGGGCCACCGCGCGCACCTTCCCACACTCCGACTACGACCTCGAGGAGCTGCTCACCACCCTGGGCACCGGCGAGGCGCTGGTCACTGTGCTGTCGGAGAAGGGCGCCCCGACCCCGGTCGCCTGGACCCGGCTGCGTGCCCCGAGCGGGTCGATGGCGCCGATGGAGCCCGCCGCGATGTCCACGGCTGTGGCCGACTCACCGCAGCAGGCGCGGTACGCCGCGGCGGTCGACCGCGAGTCGGCCTACGAGCTGCTCACGGCCCGGACCGCCCGGGCCGAGGCCGATGCGGCGGCCGCAGCGGCCGCGGACGCCGCGCGCAGGGAGACGGAGGTCGCCGCGACCGCGGCCAAGAAGGAGGCCGACCGCCGGGCGCGCGAGCTGGAGAAGATCGAGGAGCGGATGCGCAGGGAGTCGGCAGGCGGGACGTCGCGGACCTCGACCCGGCCCCGCTCGTCCTCGAGCCCGCTGGACTCTCTCCTCAGATCCGCCGGGACCCAGCTCGGCCGGGAGATCACCCGGACGATCTTCGGCACCCGCAGCCGCTGAGGGGTCGAGCGGGCGCCGTCAGCGGACCAGGACGAGCAGGATCTCGATCGTCCCCGTCGGCTCGACGGTGACGAAGCCCAGCTCTGGCGGGTCGAGGTCGACGTCGGCCAGCGTGAGGGGTACCGAAGCCACCACCTCGACACCGCTCACGGTGCGCTGCAGCTCCAGGTTGGCCGTGGCCGGCACCGCCACCCCGCGCAGCGTGAGGGTGCCGGGTGCCGCGACGGTCACGGGGCCGCTCGCCGTCCCGACCTCGGAGACGTCGACCGGGGCGGACAGCTCGAAGGTCGCCTCGGGGAACGTCGTGGTGTCCAGCGCACGGCGGAAGTACGCGTCGCGAGCCGACTCGTCGGTGGAGATCGATGCCGTGTCGACCACCACCCGGGCGGTGGTCAGAGCCCCCCCCGAGACCACCACGGTGCCGGTGACCTGGTCGGTGCGACCCGCGACGACGACCGACTCGCCGGAGAGCACCTCGCCGATCCGGTAGCCGCCCTGCGAGCCCGTGGAGATGGTCCAGGTGCCGTCGACGTCCATCGCGGCAGGCGGGCCGGGAGCGACCGTCGGGGACGGCGACTGCGTGCTCAGCTCGAGCGGGTCCTGCGGCGCCGGGACCGTGAGGTTCGCGTACACCCAGGGCCCCCCGACGACGGCGGCGACGGCCAGGACGACGGTCACGACGGTCCCGATCAACCACCGTCGGCGGTGCTCCGGCGGCAGGTGCGCCGAGGTCGGCGTCGGTGCCGGTGCGCTGGACGCCAGGCGGCGGTCACGGCGGCGCAGCTCGGCCGGCGGCTCCCCCACAGGTCTCCTCAGGCGATCGGGACGGATGGTCGACCCCCCACGGTACGCGTGCCGCGGACCGGGACGCTCCCGGGGCAGGCCCGGGCTCTGGGCCGATACGCTCCCGGGGCGGGCCCGGCGCAGGCCCAGGGCTCAGCGTCGGCCGGTCGGCGGAGCGGCGGTGGGCGCCCTCCGCCCCCCGGTGGGCCACGGAGCCGCCTGGCCGACCGCCACGGACCCGTCGGGGGCGACCCGCACGAGCCGATGGTCCAGCACCGCGCCGGTGGCGGGATCCGCGCGCAGCACGGTGAGCTCGGCGATCCCCTGCAACGGACCGACGGTCGGCTGGTCCAGGGTGGCCCCCGCAGTGCTCGCCGAGATGTAGCGGACGCCGCCGCCGAGGCTCTGGGGACCGAACCGACGGTGCAGGTGGCCGGAGATCTGGACCGGGGCGCAGCCGCGCTCCAGGGACTCGGTGCCCATCGCCGGGGTGTGCACGAGCAGCAGGTCGACGTCCTGCGCGCAGGAGACGTCGGCAAGCCGGGAGCCGGCCTCGAGAAGGCTCTCCTCGCCGACCGACCGGGTCCCGGCGCCGATCCGGGTGGCGTTGGGGTCGGCGTCGCCGAGGATCCGCAGGCCGTGCACCTCGACCACGGCACCGTCGAGCACGACGGCGCCCGCCTGCCCCTGCTGTGCCGAGGTCTCGCTCGAGTCGTGGTTCCCGTCCGCCACCACAGTGGTCGCGCCCCCGGCGGCATCGACGAACGCGGTGACGCAGTACCCCTCGACACCTGTGCCGTTGACCGTGGTGTCCCCGGCGTTCAGGACGACGTCGACGTCGGCGAGCCGTGCGACCGCGCCGATCACCCTGGCCATCCCGACGTTGCAGTGCAGGTCGCTGACGACCAGCAGGACGACCGGCTCGACGGACGCCGCCGCGGCGGGCTCCTCGTCGCCCACGTGCTCGTCACGGCGGGCCGCGAGCGCCTCGTCCGCGACGGCCCGCTCGGCCCACGCCGTGTCGAGCGAGGACACGACGCCGTCGTAGAAGTCCTCGTTGCTGCGGTAGGCGTCCACGACGTAGCCGCCGTAGGTGTCGATCACCCCGGCGAGCCGCCCGGTCATCCGCGCGCCCTCGAGCGGTGTGCCGTCGAAGACGGCCGACGCCGTCCGGGTCCCCTCGTCGGGCTCCCCGGCCGGGCCGCTGGAGGTCAGGGTCACGACGAGGATCACCGCGGTGCCCGTGACGCCGACGAGCACCCGTCGCGGGGCGAGCCGCTCGGCGAGCTCCACCCGCCGCCGGGGTCCGAGCGCCGCACGCACCGCCGCGACGCCGAGACCGAGCGCGAGGGCGGCGAGCAGGCTCCGGCGGACGGCGTCGGCGACGATGCCGTCGACGGCATCGTCGAGGGTCTGCTGCGGCGAGCCGAAGAACTGGGCGTACCCCTGGAGGTCGGCGCCCAGGGCCTCGAGGGTCGCCGCCGGGTCGACGGCGGTGACCTCGTCGGGGATCCCTTGGACGACGACCCGCGCCCCGAAGGTCAGGGGCAGCGGGGAGTCGACGACCAGGGTGCCCAACGGTCCCAGGTCGACGGTGACGAGGTGGTCGACGGTGACCTCGTAGCGCGCCTCGTGCGGGCCGAGGCTCGCCTGCGCCTGGGCCGTCGTCACTCCCCAGGTGAGCGCCGGCACCAGCACGGCCAGCGCCAGCGCAGCAGAGCGCGGCACCCGGCGCCCGCTGGGCCGCCGCCGCCCGCGCTCGAGCCGGGTTGCCGTGGCGGGCGCCGCGCCGTGCGGGGCGTCGTGCGGCTGGTCGTGCGGCTGGTCCCCGTCCATGGTCCTCCTACCCTCACCCATCGGACGGGCGAGGGCCACCGCGGACCGTTGACGTGTTCGCTGTGGGCGAACGGCCGGGTCCTCGGCCGGGTGGATCGGCTTGGTCGATCGGTCGGCGGGTCGGTCCTAGGGTCCCCGGAGGTCGGCCAGCGCGTCCCGGTAGACACCGGTCCGGACGTAGCCGCCGTGGGTGGCGACCTGCGGCAGGTAGCCACTGGTGTCGATCTCCTCGGCGACACGGTCGAACCGGCTGCCGACGTACCCGTCGAGGGGGAAGCCCAGGTAGTCCGTGCGCCGCCACAGGCTGACCCACCGGACCGCACCGTCCGGACCGGTGAGGATCCCGACGACTGTGGGTTCGGGCCCGGCCGGGTCGTCGCTCGGGGTCCGTGCGGCGTCGTGCGCGAGGGCGTCGCGCCAGGGGTCGGGGGTGAACAGCCGGGCGCCACGGCCCCACGCCGTGCCCAGCACCGCCGGGCCGAAGAGCTCGGGGAACATCCGCCCGAAGTACGGCCGCAGCTGGACGCCGTAGGTGAGCAGGCTGATCCGGTCGGTCAGCCCCGGACCGTGCTCGGCGCGGGCGGCGACGAGGCTGGCGACCGTGAGCACGGCGCCCAGGCTGTGCGCCGAGACGACGACGCGCCGCCGGGCCGCACCCGCCGGCGCCGGCCCGGCGGGGGTCACCCACTCGGAACAACGACGGACGAGCTCGGGCACCACGCGCTCGGCATAGCACGGGGGGCCGAACGGGTGCCCGGTCCGGGGCAGCAGGCAGATGAGGTCCCACGCGAGGCCGAGCGGTCGGGTGCGGCCGCTGGCCGCCCCACCCACCATCCCCCCCACCACGGCCAGGCCGACCAGGCCCGCGCCCCAGGCTGCGGTGTCGACCACCCCGGCGTACACGGCGCCGAGGCCCTCGGCTGCCACCCGGCGCAGCTGTGGCGGCCCGAGGTCCGGTCGGACCGCGATCGCCACCGTGAGCAGCACCGCGACGGCCGAGCAGACCGCGCTGGCCTCGGCGAGCACGCGCGTGACCGGCTCGGCCCGGTGCGCGACCGCTGCCGAACGCCGCGCCCCCCGCAGCAGCCGCTCGGCCCCCGGCCGGGTGGACAGGTCCTCGACAGTGCCGCCGGGCCGGCGCGCGCGGCGGACCGCTCGAAGGACCGGCCCGCCGGCCGGCAGGGTGCTCGACGTGCGCACGGCGGCCACGGCGGCCAGCACGAGCACCACGCCCAGGGTGAGGAAGGTCGCGGCGCCGAACCAGACGTACACCGACGGGATACCGAGCGCGGGGTCGGGCACCGGGCAGACCACCGTGCACCCGTCCCGGGGCGGCGCGGGCACCGCTCCGGGCATCCCGATCCCGCCGCCGCGCAGCAGGTCGCCGGCCGGACGGCCCCCGTTGAGCCAGTCACCGGCCGCCACGACCAGCACGCTGGACAGGGTCAGCGCGACCCCGAGGGACAGCTGGAGGAAGACGGCCGGAGCCCGTCCGCCCCACGCCTCGAACCGCCCGTCGGTGGTCCGGCGCCACCACCGGCCCGACCAGGCGATCGCCAGCAACGTCGTCGCCAGCAGCACCGGCGTGGCCACCAGCCCCAGCAGGGGAACGTCGGCCGTGCTGTGCTCCACGACGCTCAGCACGAGCAGGTGTGTGCCGAGCAGGACCACCCCCGCCACGAGCAGTCGCACCGACCACCGGCCGACCGCGGCCGGGCGGTTCCCGGGCAGGGCGACCTCGCCCCACGCCCGCGAGACCAGGACGGCAAGGGTCGCCAGGAGGCCGAGCACCGCGAGCACCAGCCCCAGGACGAACGGTGACGCGCTGGCCGGCAGCACAGCCAGCTGGGCCCGGCAGTCCGCCGATCCACTCCCCAGCACCTGGGTCGCGGAGGTGCACGCCTCGCCGGTGGCGAAGACCTGGTGCCAGGCCGTGGTCAGGACGAGGAAGAACAGCCCGCCTGCCACGTGCAGCCGGCCGGTCGCACCGGTGAGCCGGGCGTTCGCCCAGAACCCCGGCGTGGCCAGGGCCGGGGTCGAGGGCCCCGCTGTCGTCCGGTCGGGCGGGACGGCGGCGAGCTGCTCGTAGCGGACCCGCGAGACGCGCGCCAGCATCGCGACGAGCGCGAGGGTGGCCAGCGGCGGGAGGGTGCCCAGTGCCAGCCGCCGCCCGTCGGACAACGTGGCCATCCCGTCCAGTGCGGCGGGCAGCCGGGCGCACCACCGCTGGCCATCGGCAAAGCACTGGCCGGCGACGAGGTCGAGGCTGATGACCGCGGCGGTGCCGACGAGCAGCAGGGTGAGCAGCAGGGCGAACACGCGCAGGGCGGCGGCCGAGGCTCCCTCCTGCCACCCGTGGGTCCAGCCGCGCCCCGGCTCCAGCCGGCGGCTCCAGAAGGCGACGTTGACCAGCCCGAACGGGAGCAGCAGGGCCCAACCGATGCGCGCGATCGCGCCGGTCACGACGGCCGGCAGGCCGGTGCCGCCCCCGGGTGAGGTCCGGGCCAGGCCGCCCCAGGAGTAGGCCTCGCGCTCGATCCCGTCGGGCACGTAGCCCCGGTCCTGGGGGGTCAGCCGTTCCCTTGCCTCCGCGGTGGGCCGCCAGAAGGAGCCCAGCGCGTCGCCCGCGACCTGGGCCACGTCACCCGACGGCAGGTCGAGCAGCGCGTGCGGCGGGGTGTTGTTGACGCCGTGCACCCGCAACTCCAGGACGGACGGTGCGGGCCCACCGGTGCCGTGGTCCGGCGCGCGCGGGACTCGGCCACTCCTGCGACGCTGGCCCAGCCACGTCACGAGCGCCATCGCGACCCCCAGGGGTGCCGTCCGGTCCGGTTCTCACGAACGCTAGCCCGCCGACCCCAACCACCGGTAGGTCCGGCACCCCACGAGGTGCTCAGCGCCGGTCAGGGCGACTGTGCGGGGAGGTCCACCACGACGACGTCCGTCGGGTTGCCCGCCGAGTCCAGCCCGTACACGCAGTACCGGGGCGGCAGGTCCTCGGACTCGAGGGTCAGCGGGACGATGAAGAAGTCCCCGAAGTCAGCGGTGTCGGTGCAGTCGAGGTCCGGTGCGCCCCAGGTGAACCGCACGGTGGCGAGCCCCTGCGGCGCGAGGTAGGCCGCACGACGACACCCCCGCCGATCTCCTCGACGTCGGCAGCCGCCGGGATGAGGGGCGGCGTGCGATCGACCTCGAAGATCACCGACGCCGCCGCCTCGACGTCACCGTCGGCGGCCGCGCACAGCAGGTACCACCCTTCCTCCTGCGGCCTGTCGACCGCGACGGTCGTCCCACGCAGCTCCCAGTCCTCGCCCTGCTGGGGCAGCGCACGGTCGGCGGCGCCGTCGTAGGTTGCCGGGCTGGTGCATGCGGTGCCGTCACCGATCGGGACGGGGGCGGTGCGCAGCCGGCCCGCCTCGCGCCCGACGAGGCTCACCTCGGGCAACCGGCCGGCGCAGTAGGGAAGGTCGCCGCCGCGGAACGCCCCGCCACCCTGCTCGGACCAGACGCCGGAGACCGGCAGCGGGCACCCCTCACCGAGCTCGAAGTCCCCGCTCCGGGAGTCGAAGCAGGCGCCGATCCCTGCGGCGCTCTGCGCGTAGCTCGTCTCCTCGACCATCTGCGCGACGCAGTCGTCCACCTGGCACGGCCGGTTGAGGAAGCACGCGCCACCGTCGGCCGGCCGCGCCCCGCCGGACGTCGTGTTGATCACTGCGACGACCTCCTGCGTCGCGCCGTCCGCACCGACGGACAGCAGCGGCGAGCCGCTGGAGCCCTGGATGATCCCGGGGCAGTCGTTGGACCAGACGCCGAACCACAGCCAGCCGAACTCGACGAGCGTGTGCTGGGCGCCGAGCGTGCACTCGCCCAGCCGCATCACCCAGTCCTCGGTGTCGAGGTCCTGGACGGGCATCCCGACGTTGACGACCTCGCTGCCCTGCACCGGCTCGCCCGCCGTGATGGGGATCGGCTCAACGCCCCACGAGCTCGCCCAGCGTGGCATCCAGGCGGACCACGGCGGTGCCGGTGGCCCGCATCGTGGAGTAGGCGATCTCGGCCACGTCGACCGTGAGCGTCGCGTCGAGGTTGCCTGCCGCGCGGAAGGACTCCGCGGTGCCGAACCACTTGAGGCCGAGGGTCGTGCGTTGGGCCGACCGGCCGACGCCACCGACGCAGTGCCCGTTGGTCAGCACGTAGGCCGGCCCGGCCGTCACCCCGGTGTCGACCAGCGTCCCGGTGCAGTTCGAGCCGGCGTTGAGGGTCGCGACCCCGGAGAAGTCGGCCACCCTGTCCAGCGGGAGCGGGTCGGCCGGGAGCACCACCGCCTCGGAGGTGGGCCCCGGGCCGGGCTCGACCCCGTCGTCCGGGGTGGCGGTGCACCCGCAGAGCAGGAGCACGGCGAAAGGAGGAGGGGTCGGGTCATCGTGACTCCGTGGCGGCCCGGGCCGGCCGAGCACGGCGAGGCCACGCCAGCGCCGGGTGGGGCCCGGGGGCCAGGGCCGTGCCTCCGTCGACGGGGCAGGGACGACGAGGGGCCGCCCTCGCGAGCGGCCCCTCGGCCCGGTGGAGCTGAGGGGATTCGAACCCCTGACCCCCTGCATGCCATGCAGGTGCGCTACCAGCTGCGCCACAGCCCCGGCGCCCCGAAGGGCGAGATGGAGTCTAGGCGATCGGCTGCCCGAAGGGCCAATCCGCCTGGTCCGCCGACGCCCTCAGGTGCGCAGCGCGTCGGCCGTGCTGCTCGGCAGGACCTCGGCCGGCATCCCGGCGTTCCAGTCGTCCACGCCGACGGCAGGTCCGAGGTTGTGCGCCTCGAGGTACCAGGGTGTCCCGGCGAGCCGGCCGCTGGGACGCAGCAGGCTGTAGTGGGCGTTGTGCAGCCCGCCGAGCCCGCGCCAGGAGCCGGCGTCGAGGCCGAGCAGGTGCACCAGACCCAGCGTGATCGCCGCGCCGTGCGAGACGACGACAAGGGTCTGGTCGCCCCCGAGCCCTGCGGCCAGCTCGCGAACCGCCGCACCCACCCGCTCGCCGACGACGACTCTGGTCTCCGCGCCCGGCCGGTGCGGGTCTCCCCCACCGCGCCAGATCTCGTACTGCTCGGGCCACCGCTCGGCGATCTCGTGGGCGGTCAGCCCCTCCCAGTCGCCGAAGCACCGCTCGCGCAGCCGCACGTCGGTCTCGACCGGCACCCCGACGAGCTCGCCCAGGCCCCGGGCGGTGACCTGAGCGCGGACGAGGTCCGAGGCGACGATCCGGGTCGGCCGCAGCCGGGCCGCCAGGTGCTGGGCCGCCTCGGCAACCTGCCACCGCCCGACCTCGTCGAGCGGGATGTCCACCTGGCCCTGGAGCCGCCCGGCGGCGTTGTGCGCCGTGCGTCCGTGCCGCCACAGGACGACGGCGCGTGCGCTCACGCCCCGGCCGCCGACCCGTCGCCGCCGCGAGCGTCCGCCGGCAGCTCGATGACCGGGCAGTCCGACCAGAGCCGCTCCAGTGCGTAGTAGAGGCGGTCCTCGGCGTGCTGCACGTGGACGACGACGTCGCCGAAGTCGAGCAGCGCCCAGTGGCCCTGGCGGACCCCTTCGCGCCGCAGCGCCTTGACGCCGATCGCGTGCAACGCCTCCTCGACGGCGTCGACGATGGCCGACACCTGGCGTTCGTTGGTCCCCGAGGCGATGAGGAAGACGTCGGTGAGTACGAGGCGCTCGGAGACGTCGAGGGCGATGATCTCCTCGGCCTTGCGGCCGGAGGCTGCACGGGCGGCCGCGAGCGCGACCTCCAGGGCATGGGGGGATGCGGGCACTAGTTCCCTGTCGGGTCGGAGGGGAGGGCGACGACGACCGCGAGGTCGCCGGCCCCCTGGGCGCCGGCGGCGCCGGTGTCCTGGGTGACGACCATGAAGATGAGCATGCCGAGGACGAACGCCACGACGATGAGCACGATCATGTGCAACCAGGTGAACAGGTGGGTCGGGGTCGCGACGGGTGCCTCCTCGGCGTCCACCTCGACCTCGTCGAGCGGCGCGGGCACCGCGGCGGGCGCACGGTCGGCCCGGGGTGCGCCCACTTCGGCGAGGGCAGGGTCCGTCGCGCCCGGAGCCAGCGCCCGCTCCACCTGCTGGGCCACCACCGGCCAGCCCGCCGACGGAGCACGCTCGGCACTGGTCCTCGGGCCCCAGGAGTTCCCCGGCGGGACGATCGGTCCCCACTGCGGCACCGGAGCCGCCTCGACGTCGGGCACGTCACGGTGCAGCCGGCCCACCCGCGCGGGCGTGCCGGGCACCGAACCGCTCGTCGCGGTCGGGCCCTCCGGCGGCGCCGCGGGGGCGTCGGAGGCGGTGAAGGGCACCGGCGGCGTGGTCGGACGGGCGGCCGGACCGGACGCCGGCCCCGGCCAGACCGAGGTGCGGGTCGGCGCCGGAGCGTCCGGCTCGAGCGTCGGGCCCTCGGGCGGAGCAACATCGCGAGGACGCTGCCCCTGGGTGATCGCAGCGAGCCGGCGGGCGGTGCGCTCGACCTCCTGGCGGGTCGTCTCGTCCTGGAGCCGCTCGGCCCGCTCGTGCTCGACCCGCGCGGCCTCGGCACGCTCCCGCTCGCCGCGTTCGACGTCGATCCGTCGCTGCTCGATCCGTTCGCGCTCGAGCCGCGCCGTCAGCGCCTGCTGCTCCTCGATGCTGGCCCGCTGGGCAGCCTCGGCCTGTGCGCGCAGCACCCGCTCGGCGGCCTCGCGCTCGAGCCGCTCGCGCTCCGCGCGCTCGGCGTCGGCCCGCTGGGTCGCGAGCCGCTGAGCCTGGGACCGCTCGAGGTTGAGCCGGGCCGCCTCCTCGCGCTCGGCCTGCGCCCGCGCCGCCTGCGCGCGCAGCGCCGCGGCCCGCGACTCGGCTGAGAGGACCTCGCCCCGGTCGGGCGCCGCGGCCCCGGGCACCTGGACGTCGGAGAGCTCGCCGTCGGGCGTGACCCGGCGGATCCCGCCGGTCAGGGCCGGGGGGCTGACCACAGGCTGGATCGCCGTGGCGGCACGCAGCTCGCGCCGCGAGAGCTGCCGCGGCGGCTCCGGCACCGGAGCGGGCCGTGCCTGCGGTGTCGGTCCGGCCTGCGGTGTCGGTCCGGCCTGCGGTGTCGGTTCGGTCCGCGGGGCCGGGGTCGGGGTCGGCTCGGCCGCCGCGGGTGGCGGCGCGGTGGGTGCCCTCAGCTCTCGGCGGGATCGCGGCCGCACCGCGGTCGGCG
>Ga0105047_10003190_pt1 | contig 28985 bp, 26 predicted proteins | sample MAT04_FD_78384 | JGI IMG/M metagenome (GOLD analysis project Ga0105047, IMG submission 78384) | Freshwater microbial communities from Lake Fryxell liftoff mats and glacier meltwater in Antarctica - MAT-04 (megahit assembly) | ecosystem: Environmental > Aquatic > Freshwater > Ice > Liftoff... | reverse complement strand
GCTTGTTCGGGTACGTATGGGGCAATTGTGGCGTCTGAGCATGCAATCCGGCCGAACTGGCCAAGGACACTAAAATCAGCATTATTATCTTGATCATGTCGTCTCCTGAGGGTTTAATGAATCCGTACCATCACTATAATGCATTCATTAATGGCATGTCAACTGTGAATTTTTAGAGAAAATCATGGGTTGACTCCATGGCTGCAAGAACCACTGAACCGATGAAAAAACTGCTCCAGGCCGACAAGGCATATGAAGTGTTGCGTCAGCGCATCATTTCAGGTCATTACCCGCCCGGCACAGCGGTACTGGAGCCAGAGTTGGCCGACGAGCTGGGCATGAGCCGCACACCGCTGCGCGAAGCGCTGGTCAAATTGGAGCACGATGGTCTTGTCGAACTGATCCCCCGCAAAGGAATGCGGGTTAAGGAGTTGTCTGCGCGTGATATCACTGAAATCAGCGAGTTGCTCGCGTGCCTCGAGTGCGAAGCCGCTGAACGACTTGCATCGCGCAAGCTGAGCGCTGAAGAACTCGATAGACTCGATGCCGCCATCGCCGAGATGGACAAGGCCCTGGAAGATGACGACATGGGGAAATGGGCGCAGGCCGATTTCCAGTTCCACCGTCTGTTGATCGAGTTGCACACCAATCGGCAACTGGTCGCGGTTGCACTCGGTTATCTCGACAAGGCGCATCGTTTTCGGTTACTTGCCGCACCGTTTCGCGCAAAGCCGATCTACTCCAATGTCAACCACGCAGCGGTTGTGGAAGCGATTCGACGCGGTGATCCTCAGTCTGCAGTCGACATTCACCGTTCACACAAGCGCCGCTGGACGCGCGAACTCAATGAGTTGATGCCGAGATTCGGCGTCGACCGGAGCTGAAAAATGTACTCGCCAGACCAGACAACCCGACCGCGCATTGCGCTCATCCATGCTGTGCAGGTTGCAATGCAGCCAATCGAGGAGGCGTTCAGGGAACATTGGCCACAAGCGGAAGTTACGCACCTGCTGGAAGACAGTCTTTCCCCCGATCGAGCGCAAGATCTGCTGCTCGCGCCGGCTCTGCATGCCCGGATCAACATGCTGGCCGATTACGCCATGTCCGCCGGCGCTTCGGCTATCCTTTTCACTTGTTCCGCGTTCGGCGAGGCGATCGAGGCCGCGGCTATGCGACTGTCCGTACCCGTGCTCAAGCCGAACGAGGCCATGTTCGAGGCTGCCCTCGATTGCGGCAAGAGCATCGGCATGCTGGCCACATTTGCGCCGAGCGTGGAGTCGATGGAGCGTGAGTTCCAGGAACTGGCGGCAGCCAGGGGCGTCACCGCGCGTGTAGAAACCGTACTCGTCTCTGATGCGATGGCAGCCCTCAAGGCTGGCGATGTCGCGAGCCACAACCGGCTGCTGGCTGAAGCGTCTGTCCAGCTGGCGCGGTGTGACTGCATCATGCTTGCGCATTTTTCCACTTCGCGCGCCTTCTCAGCGGTCCAGGAGAGGGTCGCGTCGGCCGTGCTCACGAGTCCTTCAAGCGCTGTGGTGAAGATCCGCCGCCAACTGGTATCGATTCTGCATTGACGTTGGTACGGCGGTTGAGGAAGGGCACCAGACGGCTCCAATCGTGGCGGCGTGCGCGAACATCGGCTATCGTTCAGCCTCGTCATTTTCCAGGAATCCCCGCACCATGAGTCAGAAATCCACAGCGCGTTACCACGGCGTGTTCCCCGTTGTTCCCACGATCTTCGATCACCAGGGGGAGCTGGACCTGCCGGGTCAGTTGCGCTGCGTCGATTTCATGATCGATGCGGGCTCCAACGGTTTGTGCATTCTGGCCAATTTCTCCGAACAGTTTTCGCTCTCCGATGCCGAGCGCGAGACCCTGACCACGGCCATGCTGGACCACGTGGCCGGTCGCGTACCGGTAATTGTCACCACCACCCATTACGGCACGCGTATCTGTGCCGAGCGAAGCCGCCGTGCCCAGCAGGCCGGCGCCAGCATGGTGATGATCATGCCGCCCTACCATGGCGCCACGATCCGGGTCGGCGAGGCCGGCATCCGCGCTTTCTTCCAGGCGGTTTCCGACGCCATCGACATTCCGATCATGATCCAGGACGCGCCGGTCAGCGGGACGCCATTGAGCGTGGCGCTGCTCGCCTCGATGGCCAGGGAGATCGCCAACGTGGCCTATTTCAAGATCGAGACGCCGCAGGCGGCTTCCAAGCTGCGCGAACTGATCGCTGCTGGCGGCGATGCCATCGAAGGGCCCTGGGACGGCGAGGAGGCTATCACGCTGATGGCCGATCTGGATGCCGGCGCCACCGGAGCGATGACCGGTGGCGGCTATCCGGACGGCATCCGCAGCATCCTGGACCCGTTCATGGCGGGCCACCGGGAACAGGCGATGGCGGCTTACCAGCGCTGGTTGCCGCTGATCAACTACGAGAACCGCCAGGCCGGCATCCTGACCTGCAAGGCCTTGATGCAGGAGGGCGGCATCATCGCCAGCGACAGCGGTCGCCATCCATTCCCGGCGATGCTTCCTGCGGTGCGTGCCGGCTTGCTCGAGCAGGCCCGCCGCCTTGACCCGATGGTGTTGCGCTGGGGCCGTTGAGGTGATTGGCGTTTGCGCGCCGGTGGCAGCCAGAGGGGTGCGTAGCGGTGCCAAGTGTCAGTGCACCAGTTGCTGGCGCGCCCGGTGCAGCCGTACGAACAAGTTGTCCGGCGTGATCGCCAGCGTCTTGCACACGGTCTCGGTCGACTGATCCTGCAGGATGCGCAATTGCATCACCGCGCGAAGCGGCGCTGGCAGTGCCTCGATCTGCGCCAGTGTATGGGCCAGCAGCTGGCGTTGTTCCACCGTCTCGTGCGGCCCAGGCTGCGGGCAGGCGATGCCCAGTGCCCCGTCGGAGTCGTTCTGTTCTTCCAGGCTGTCGGTGCCGGCGCGCTGGCGCACCAGATCGACGATCTTGTTTTTCAGCACGGCGGTGAGCCAGGAGCGCAGCGCGGCGCGACCGGCAAATGCGGCGCGGCCGGACAACACCGCCTCGAACACATCGTGCACCACGTCCTCGGCCAGCATCGGGTCGTGCAGGCGGCGCTGGGCAAAACGCACCAGGTCCTTGCGGTGGGACACCATGTCGGTCCAGCACACGTGCACGGCGGGGCAGGGTGAGGGAACGGCTGACAGTGTGGCGGCGGCTGTGTTCATGGCGTGCTCCGTGAGCGGTTGGACGATCTCCGTACTGTGAGCTGCCACTCTCGCGCCGCGCTCGCGCAACATCACAGCCAGATAACATTTGCGTAAGAAGCTTTCAATCCACACGACACTCAGGGCATGGCCCCATCGATACTTGTTGCAGAAGATCAGGACGACATCCGTGAACTGCTGGTCATGAACCTGCGCAATGCGAGTTATGAGGTGTCGGCAGTGGCCGACGGCGTCGCCGCGCTGAACAGCCAAAACGAACAGGCCAGCGACCTGCTGATCCTCGACCTGATGATGCCGGGCATGGATGGGCTGGAAGTCTGCAAGGCCTTGCGCGCGCGCGGTCGCACCACACCAATTTTGATGCTCACGGCCAAGTCGACCGAACTTGACCGGGTGCTGGGCCTGGAACTGGGCGCCGACGACTATCTGACCAAGCCGTTTTCGCTGGCCGAGTTGCTGGCCCGTGTCAAAGCCTTGTTGCGCCGGGCCGATGTGCGGCGTGCAGCCCAGGGCCAGGCGCTTGGCCAGCCGAGCCTGATCCGTAATGGCAACCTGGAGGTCGCGCCGGTCAAGCGCAGTGTGCGGTACCAGGGCGTGGCCCTGGACTTCACCGCGCTCGAGTTCGATCTGCTGCTGTATTTCGCCCAGCATCCCGGGCATGTGTTCTCGCGAGCCCAGTTGCTCGATGCGGTCTGGGGTTATACCCATGACGGCTATGAGCACACGGTGACCACCCATATCAACCGCCTGCGGGCCAAGCTCGAGGCCGATCCGATGCGTCCCCAACTGATCCTGACAGTGCGGGGGGCCGGCTACAAGATGCGCGAGGCGCCCGGATGACGGGCCGTTCGGGGCACAGGACCGACCCGCGATGAGTGTGCGACTGCGTATTGCGCTGACGATTTTTGTCATGGGCGCGCTGACGGCCCTGGGAGTGATAGCCACGGTGCTGTTCGCGTTCCAGCGCTTCGAGCATGAGACCACCTTCCAGCGGGCCGATGCCTTCCTTGGCCGTGTCGTCACCATGTACGACAACATCTTCGAGATGCACCAACGCCAACCGCAGGAGTTCAATCAGTTTCTGCGCAACCTGGTGTTGTTCGAGCCCGATACCCAGCTCTACCTGCTCGACGCCCAGGGCACCGTGTTGTCGTCCACTGGCAGCGCGCAGTTGCCGCCGGGTTTCAAGGTGCGCCTGGGGCCGGTGCAGGAGGCCGCGAGCACGCCGGACATGCCGTATGTCATGGGGGATGATCCCGAACGCATGGACGCCAATGCCATCGTTGCCGCCCGCGTGGTGCGCCGCGCGTTGATCCGCAATGACGAGCCGGTAGCCGGCTATTTGTACCTGGTGTGCCACAAGCAATTGCTGCCGCAAGGGCGGCTGCAGCTGCTGGGCAGCAGCATCGCCAAACCGGCACTGGTGGCCATTCTGGCCGTGCTGGTGCTGGCAACCTTGCTGACGGTGTGGATGGTTGCCACGGTGACCCGGCCGCTGCGCCAGCTGACCCACGCGGTGGCGTCTATCTCCCAAGGCGGCCTGGATGAGGGAGCACCCGACTCTCCCGAGCGGCAATTGCCCGCCAAGACACCGGACGAGTTCGGCAAACTCACGCTGGCATTTGAAATGATGCTCTCGACCGTGCGCCGACAGTGGTCGTCGCTGCGCCGTCTGGACCACTTCCGGCGCGAAGGCGTGAGCAATCTGTCGCATGACCTGCGTTCCCCGTTGACAGCCACCGCCGCCTGCCTGGAAACGCTGGAGGGGCGTTGGCACGGGGATGCTGCCCGCGATGCCGATCGCGACCTGGTGGTGATGGCGCTGCGCAACACGCGCAATGCCGCCCGCCTGGTGCAATCGCTGGGCGACCTGGCCTTGCTCGATGAGCCCACGTTCCGGCTGCGCTGCGAAGTGCTCGACGCCGGCGAACTTCTTGACGACATTGCCGTGCGCTTCGGTCAACGTGCAATCAGCCTGGGCGTGCGCCTGCAGACCGTGCATCCGGACGAACCTGCCGCGCCAGTGCCGTTTGTCGCGCTGGACATCGAGCTGTTCGAACGCGCGATTGCCAATCTGGTCGACAACGCACTGAAGTTCTGCGCCCCGGGCGACAGCGTGACACTGTCGGCGCAGATGCGCAGCAACAAGGTGCAGGTGTGTGTCGAGGACACCGGGCCGGGCATTGCGCCGGCCGATCTGCCGCATCTATTTGATCGCTTCTACCAGGCGCGCCAGTCGGTGGCGCCAAGTACGGGCGCCGGCGGCAAAGGTCTGGGTCTGGCGATCGTCAAGCGGATCGCCGAACTCCATGGTGGCGAGGTGCGGGTCGACAGCGCAGCAGGGCGTGGCACCCGGGTCACGCTGGTGTTGCCGCCGGCGGTCTGACCCATGGGTTGTCGTGGCAGGCCGGCGACCGCCGCCCTGGCAGACCGGCCACGACCACCGCAGCAGAGCATGAAGGTCGCGCACAACTCAATTGGCGCCGCTGCACAGGAATGTGAGAATGCGGGAATATGAATCACCACGTATTGCCGCGTGTGTTGGCAAGGGCTCTTCCGTTGCTTGTCCGCTCTGGCACGAAGCTGGCTGCGGCATGTCGTACGGTTGGCACAGGTGCGGTGACTATTGGGTAGGAGCGCATGCAAGACATTTCAGAAGAATCGCGCCGAATGGCGCAGTTGCGGGATCTGCTGATTCTGGACAGTGCGCCCGAAGCCTTGTTCGACAGCATCGTCAAGCTGGCATCGGAAGTTTGTGGAGTGCCGATCGCCCTGGTAAGCCTGGTGGATGCCGAACGCCAGTGGTTCAAGGCCAGCATCGACCTGCCCGGCGTCAACGAGACGCCGCGCGACGTGGCGTTCTGTGCCCATGCCATCGAGGATGACGCACTGTTCGAGGTGCCCGATGCAACGCGCGACGCGCGGTTTTCGAACAATCCCCTGGTGACCGGCGATCCGAGAATCCGCTTTTATGCCGGCGCTCCGCTGGTGCTTGACAGCGGCATGCGCATGGGAACCTTGTGCGTCATGGATCGCCAGGCGCGACAGCTCGATGCGTCGCAAAGAAGCATGCTGACCGCGCTGGCACGCATTGCCACCCTGGCACTGCAGGCCCGGCGCGACCTGATCTAGCGCGCGGCTTCGGTGCGCAGCGAATACGAAAAGAAGTTGGCCGACAGCGAGGCGCGCTATCGGGCAATCGTCGAGGCGCAGGCGGAACTGGTTTCACTGTCGCAGGCCGACGGCACGCTGGTTTTTGTCAACACCGCCTACGCCAGTCGCTGCGGCAAGACGCCGCAGCAGATGCTGGGGCTCAACCTGTTCGACGTCATCACCTCGCAGGACCGTGCCGCGGTGGCTGCGCAACTGGGCCAGGTGTGGGAGAGCGGGCAGAGCCAGGCCAACGTCAACCGCATGCTCGCCCAGGATGGCAGTCAGCGCTGGGTCTCATGGACCAACAGCTTGCAGCAGGACCCGCAAGGCCAGCCGTTGCTGCATTCCGTGGGCCGGGACGTGACCGACCGCAAGCAGGTGGAACTGGCGCTCGAGGCCAGCCAGGCGATGCTGGCGCGCACCGGCCGCATTGCCGGCGTGGGCGGCTGGCAACTGGACCTGGCCAGCAATGCGTTGAGCTGGACCGACGAGACCCGGCGCATCCACGAAGTGGACGCGGATTTCCGGCCCAGCCTGGATACGGTGGTCGGGTTTTATGCGGCCGGCGCGCGGGAACAGGTCGAGCAGGCTGTTCAGTTGGCCATGGCGGATGGCAACCCCTGGGATCTGGAACTGCCGTTGGTTACGGCCAAGGGGCGTCCGATCTGGGTGCGCGCACAGGGCGAAGTCGAGTTCGAGCAGGGCCGGCCGGTGCGTCTGGTTGGCGCGTTCCAGGACATCAGTGAGCGCCGGCAATTGCTCGAACGGCTGGCCGACAACGCACGTTTTGTGCGCCAGGTCACCGACGGACTGCCGCTGCGTGTCGCCTATCTGGACAAGGATCTGCGCTTTCGTTTCGTCAACCGGGCGCATTGCGAGCGCTTCGGCCGTGCGCGCGAAGACATCCTGGGCCGCACCCTGGTCGAGCTGACCGGTCGCGGCAACGACGCAATGGTCAGCGCAAAAGTGCGGGCGGTGCTCGACGGCGAGGCTCAACATTTCGAATACGAGGAAACGACCGACAGCGGCATGCGCCGTTTCGAAAGCCATCTGGTCCCCGATATCGCCGATGATGGTCAGCTGCGCGGCTTTTACTCCACCGGCGTCGACATCACGCAGCGCAGTGCCACGGAGCGTGACTTGCGTGAGCTGACCGAGATCATCGACAACACGACTGACTTTGTTGCGCAGACCGATTGGCGCGGCACCATCAGCTACCTGAATCCGGCGGCGCGACGCGTGCTGGGCATCGCGCTGCGGCAGCCGCTCGATGGCCTGAACTTTGCGTCGTACAACACGGCGCAGACCAACCGTAATTTTGCCGAGGTCGTGTTGCCGCTGGTCACGCGCGACGGGGTCTGGATCGGTGAGTCGACCTGCTATGCCGCCGGCGGTCGTGAAGTGCCGGTCAGCCAGATCGTGATTGCGCACCATGACGCGCTCGGACGCATCGCCCGCTATTCGTCTGTGATGCGCGACCGGACTGAACAGCAGCAGGCCGAGCAGGCGCTGGCGCGCCAGACGGCGACACTGCACTCGGTAGCGCAAGCCATTCCGGCCAGTGTGGCCGTGGTTGGAAACGATCAGCGGTACCGGTTCGTCAACGACGCCTTTGTGCGTTGGGTAGGAGTGGAACGCGCGCAGATGATCGGGTGCACCATAGCGGAGGTGCTGCCGTCGCAGGACTATGCACGCAGCCGCGCTTGGATGGAACGGGCACTGGCTGGTGAATCGGTGCAGTTCGAACGCGATTACGAAGGACACAGCGGCCCCACCCATATCGCGGTGAGTTACATCCCGTTGTGGATGAGCTCTGGCAAGGCGGATGGTTTCGTTGCGGTGTTGCAGGACATCTCGCAGCACAAGCGCAAGGAAGTGCGCCTGCTCCAGCTGGCGCAACGCGACGCGCTCACGGGTCTGCTGAACCGTTCGGGCTTCGAGCAGCAGATCGAGCTTGTGGTGGCCGACGGCAATGGCCCGTCGCTGGCACTGCTGTACATCGATCTGGACCGCTTCAAGCCGGTGAATGACCGGTACGGACATCCGGTCGGCGACCAGGTGCTGCAACAGTTTGCGCAGCGCCTCTCCTCGCTGGTGCGCCCGTCTGACGTGGTTGCCCGGCTCGGCGGCGACGAGTTCGCGCTGCTGCTGTCCGGTGTGCGCTTCAGCGCCGATGCCAAGGCGATTGCCGACAAGGTGATTGCCGCCGCCCATGCGCCGTTCAAGGTGACCGGGCATGTTCTGCATGTTGGCGCCAGCGTCGGCGTGGCATTTGGCGTCGACGCCGCGTCAGGTTGGCCCGATCTGGTCAAACGTGCCGACGCGATGCTGTACGAGGCCAAGAATACCGGCCGCGGGCGACAGGTGGGCGCCGGTGGCTGAGGCCGCCCGTCAGTGATTGCTTCTCACGCTCTCACGCCGTCACCAGACGCAGGTGCGTGATCTCCGACGACACGCCAAACCGCTTGGGCGGCCCCCAGTAGCCGGTGCCACGGTTGGTATAGACCCATAGATCGGCCAGTCGGTGCAGCCCGGCGGTGAAGGGCTGCTGGAACTTCACGAAGTGCATCCAGGGCCAGAACTGGCCGCCATGGGTGTGGCCTGAGAGCTGCAGATGGAAACCAGCGCCGGCCGCCGCAGCTGCGCTGCGGGGCTGGTGGGCCAGCAGCAGGCGCATGCGTGCGCCGACAGGCGCACCGGCCATGGCCGCAACCGGATCGCTGCGGTGGCTTTCGTCGAAATGGTGGGCGCTGAAGTCGGCCACGCCGGCCACTACCACCATCTCGGTATCACGCTCGAAGCCGGCGAATCCGACGGTGTGACCGGCTTCATGGTGCAGCACCTTGTGTTCATTCATCAGCACGTGTATGCCCAGGCGACGCAACTCGTCGACCCAGGCATGGGCGCCCGAGTAGTACTCGTGGTTGCCGGTGACAAAAAACGTGCCGTGTGTCGAGGTCAGTCCGGACAGCGGCGCCACATGATCGCGCAAGTCGACCACTTGGCCATCGACCAGGTCGCCAGTGATGGCCACCATGTCGGCACCCAGCGCGTTCACGCGTGCCACGATGCGTTGCACATAGGCTTGGCGTATCGTCGGACCCACGTGGATATCCGAGATCTGCGCCACCGAGAATCCGTGCAGGGTTGCCGGCAGGCCGGCAATGGGAACGTCCACCCGCACCACCGACGCGGTGCGCCGCGCAGCCCAGAATCCCCATGCGGTGGCTGCCAGCCCCAGCAGCGGAACTGCAACCGCGGTGCCAGTCTGCAAAGGGTCGAGCCAGGGCGCTTCAGAGCCGACCAGAGCGCCGACAACCGCCGCGCCAAGCGCCAGGGCCAGTACGACGTCACGCATCAACGTGAGCACGAACAAGGTCGAGAACAACCCCATGAACAGCAGGCCGACCCACGTCAGCACGGTGGTCGTCGCTCCGCGGCTCAGGCGGCGCCCCATGAGACCCAGCGGCATGACCAGCGCCGATGCCATCAACACCACCACAAGCCACGGCTGGGCCCGTGGATACGCAACGGCCAGCGCGGGTGCGATACGCCAGCCGACCCAGCCATGGAGCAGGGCGGACAGGAGCAGGACGGGAATCAAGGGCATTGCAGGCAGGGCGAAACGGGGTATCGGAAAAGGTTGGAACTGGCAGCACTAGCGCCTGGGTTCAACGGCATCGGCAGTGCGTTGGCGACTGAGTACTGACACGCGGCTGCATGCCAGCGCATTCACTTGGAATCGCGCTGGAATGATAGGACGCCGCGCGCCGCTATGACGACGTTGTGGTCATTGCGCCTGCCATGTCTTGATGACAGTGTCCAGTCCCTGGCAATAGTCCGTCACTGCGGGTTTCCAGCCCGGCACCTGCGGCCGGAGCGGGGTGGTTGGCATGGCCAGCGCCACTTGCTGCATGTGTTCCTTGCGCACGATCAACTGCATCAACGGCGCTGTGATGCGCGGCACATGCAACGGACATCGCGTGCCCAGGCCGCGCGCGAAATGGTCCATGAAGCGCATGAAAGGCACGGCTGCTGAGGCGTTGGCGTACAGAGTCTTGCCGGCATGCTTCGGTTTGGCGGCTTTGAGCAATGCTTTGATCGCATCGTCGTGGTGCAGGTGGAACTGACCGGCGCCACGCGGCCCGGCCCAGTAGGGTCGTCCGAGCTTGAATGCGGTGCGGTAAGCATGCAGGTCCTTGCTGGTCGGGCCATACAGGTATCCCAGGCGTACGACCACTGCGGGCGTCGGGCCGGCCAACACCATCTGTTCACACTCAAGCACGACCTGCGCCAGCGCGCGCAGCGGATCCTTGGCCGGTTCGGCGCACACGAACGCCATGCTGGCGTGCACCAGCAAGCTCGCCTCGCTGCGCATCGCCCGGCGTGTGCCGGCGCGGGTCGTACGCGCAAAGTCCTTCCAGGCGTGGCCGTCGTGCAGCAAGGTGTTGGCCTGCTGGCCACTGAGGTTGAAATGCACGCCTGCGGGCGCGTCGGCCTGGCGGGCCAGGATGCGCCCGAGTTCGGATTGGCGGCCGGTGATGGATGGAGTCATGCTTGTTCCCGTGTTCCCGTATTTGATATGCTGGTCGCCGTGCGGCGCGCTCGAAACTGCCTTCGCGTGCGACCGCGGACAGGGTCTGCAGACAGGGGTAGTTCAATATGACGTTTTCCTGAGTGCCGATTGCATAACTTGAATGGCCGAATTTGACCACGCGGTGCATCATCGCGCCCCATGAACCTTCTTGCCGACCCGATCACCCTGTCTACTGCCCTGACCACCGCCGTGGCCGGCTTCCTGCTCAGCCTGTCACTGATCGCCGCCATCGGGGCGCAAAACCTGTTCGTGTTGCGCCAGGGACTGCTGCACCAGTACGTCGGCCGGTGTGTGGCGTTCTGCGCCACCGCCGATGCCACACTGGCTGCACTGGGCGTGTTCGGCATGGCAGAACTGGTGGCGGAAAGTCCGCGTTTCGCGCAGGCGATGGCGATTGGCGGAGCCCTGTTCCTGCTGGCCTATGGTGTCTCGGCGCTGCGCCGCGCGGCGCGTGGCGGCACTTCGGCGCAGGTTGATGCTGTGCTCAACCTCGCCTGGCCAGTGGTGCTGGCGCAACTGGCCGCGCTCACCTTGCTCAATCCCCACGTCTACCTTGACACGGTGGTACTCATCGGCTCGGTCGGCGCACGCCAGCCCGGTGACTTGAAGTGGGTCTTTATTGGTGGCACCAGTCTTGCCAGCGTGTTCTGGTTCGCGTCTCTCGGCTACGGCGCTCGCTGGCTCAAGCCCTTGTTTGCACGGCCCTCTGCCTGGCGCGTGCTGGACCTGGTGACAGGCATCACCATGCTGGCGCTGGCTGCAGGGTTGATGCTGACGCTGCCAGCAGTTGCCTGACCGCGGCGTGGCTGTATTTGCACATGCAGCGACCCACCGAAAGCGGTAGCGCTGCCGTTGCGCAGAGTTCGCTTTCAGCCTTTGAAGACAGCATCCAGATACAAGGGCGCTGGCCTGGGCTGTCACGGTCCCCGGCTTGCCGTGACCCATCCGTCGACCTTGGGTCTATGAGCGGCACCAAAACAGTGGCGGCGAGCGCGACTGCTCCGAACAGGGTCAACCCGGCGCTACGTCTCGACGTCATGGCGTGCGCCGCGCCCGGACTGTGGATCTGTCTCAGACCTGGCTACGCGCAGCGCGGCGGCGAGCGACAGCGCCCACCGCGGCCAGGCCGAGTGCCATCATCGCCCAGGCGCCGGGCTCGGGCACCGGAGACGTGAAGCTCAGGTTGTCCAGTACCACGCCGTTGCCTTTGAACGAGATTGAGCGGATATCGGCCTGCGGGCGCACGATGCCCAGGAACAGCCCGTCGTTGAGGCTGTCGGCAGCCGTGTCGACCATCACCGTGTGGGTTTCGATGATCTGGTTGTTCACGCCATAGGCGGAAATCACCACCGAGAACGGCAGCGGTGAGAGCGCAAAATGGTTGACGAGGGCGCCAGCGCCGCTGGAGACCAGGCCGCCGTTGAACGTGAAACGCAGTTCGCCGATGAAGTCGCTGGCGGCAAATTTGTTGCCGGCGCCCCACAGGCCGTTGTCGCCCAGGTCGGCAATGAAGGCGCCGAGCACCGAGCCCTGGTCGCCGGTGAAGACCAGACCGGGCGCTACCAGTTCAGGGCCGGTAGTGATCAGGCCATCGAAGGTTTCGAAGTCCACCATCTGCGACGGCGCAGCGATGGCGCTGACGTCATTGGTCAACGCGGCCTTGGCCGGCAGGGCGGCCGCCAGCAGGAGGGCGGCGGCGATGGGAATCAGTTTCAGCATCATGGATTTCCTTGGTAGAAATGCGAGGGTTGGGGTGGCAGGTCAGGTGCCGATGACGCCGCCATCGTCCTTGGTTATCACGACCACCGATGAACGCGGCTTGACCGCCACCGCTTGCGTGGTCGGGCCGTTGACGCCGCTGTCGGGCCAGGTGCTCTTGGCGGTGTAGCCGGCCGGCGCCCAGTCTTCGCCCGGGTGCTGGATGCCGACGAACATGGTCTTGCCGTCCGGCGTGCTAACGACGCCGGTGACCTCGCAGTTCTTGGGGCTGGTCAGAAATCGCGTGATCTGCCGCGTGCTCGGGTCGGCGCACAACATCATGTTGCCGCCGATGTTGGCCCAGTCGCCGAGGCCGTCGCCCTGCTGGTCGGTCTGGATCCACAGCCGGCCGTCCTTGTCGAACCACAGGCCATCGGGCGCACCGAAGTCGTCGCCGTCGATGTTGCCAAGGTAGCGCGTGGGGTTCGGCAACACGGTGCTCTTGTCACCGCACTCGACGAAGATATCCCAGTCAAAGGTGGTGGCGCCGACGTCCCCGCCGGCTTCGGTCCAGCGGATGATATGTCCGTAGCGGTTGTCCACGCGTGGGTTGGCCGCATCCACCGGCGGGCGCGCTCCACCGGCGGTGGTGGTGCCGCTGGCGTTGTTCGACGACGCCGGGCTGCTACCGCGGCGGTTGTTGTTGGTGAGCGTGAGGTATACCTCGCGCGTCGTCGGGTGCACGGCCACCCACTCCGGGCGGTCCATCATCGTGGCGCCCAGGCGGTCGGCGGCCTGGCGCGCCTTGATCAGCACTTCGGCCTGGTCGGCAAAGCCGTTGGCCGGCGTCAGGTCGCCCTGACCCCACACCAGCGGCAGCCATGTGCCGCTGCCGTCGGCGTTGAACTTGGCTACATACAGGGTGCCGCTGTCGAGCAGGTCGCGGTTGGCGGCGCGGTTCTTCGGGTTGAATACACCAGTACAGACGAACTTGTACTGGTAGTCGTTGCGCTCGTCGTCGCCGAGGTAGATCGCGACTTTGTTGTCGGCGCCGACCACATGGCCCGCGCTTTCGTGCTTGAAGCGGCCGAGCGCGGTGCGCTTGATCGGCTGCGAGTTCGGATTCCAGGGGTCGATCTCGACCACCCAGCCAAAACGGTTGGGCTCGTTGGGGTTGACGCGGATGTCGAAGCGCGCGTCCTGCTCGTACCAGCGGTAGCCGAAGCCAGTGCTTGACAAGCCGTAACGCCGTTCCAGGCTAGTCAGCGGCTCTGCCGTCAGGTTGGCCGCCGGGGTACCGAAGTAGCCGTTGAAGTTTTCTTCGCAGGTCAGGTAGGTGCCCCAGGGCGTGAAGCCATGGGCGCAGTTGTTCAACGTGCCCAGTACCTGCATGCCGGTAGGGTCGGCAGTGGTCTTCAGCAACGCAGCGCCGGCGGCAGGGCCGCTGATGCGCATCGGTGTCTTGCCGGTGATGCGGCGGGCCAGCACTGAGGGGCGGTGCACCTTCATCTCGCCGCCGACCTTGCGCAGTTCGACGACGCTGATGCCGTGCGAGGCGATCTGCCCGGCCACTTCGGCACCGGTCAGCGGGTGGGTGCCATAGGTGGCGCTGTTGACGCTCAGACCCGGGTCCACGTACTCGTGGTTGACGCACAGCAGGCCGCGGTCATTCGACACGCCGGCAGCACCAGCGGCGGGGAACGGAAAAAAGTGCATGCCGTCGTTGTGCTGGCCGAAGGTGGTCAGCTGCACCGCTTCGGTCATCGGGTCGGCGGCGTTCCAGTGCGTGTTGGCCATGGCGCCCGGCCGGCCGATTGCGTCACCCCAGCCGATCAGCACCTTGGCGGTGTAGCCCAGTGGCACGGTGATCGCATCGACGAAGCCGCCGGGGTTGGACGGCCGGTTCGCGCCGACGCCGGTGAAGGTGATGCCGCCGCCGCCCGGGGTAGGGCTGGCACCGCTGTAGGCTTGAGCCTGGGTTGCAAAGCCTCCCAGCGTGGCCACCGCTGCCATGCCGAGCGAGCCCTTCAGGAAGTTGCGGCGGCCCTTGAACTCGGCCATCACGTCGCGGATGCTGGTGTTGCCCGAGGGGTTGATCGTGCTATCGTTGTCCGGATGCATGATGCTCGACATGAAGGCTCCTGGTGTGTCGTTGGGGTGGTGAAACCTGCGGTGGGACGACGACGATCACGCCCATCGTCCCGCCGCCTCGGGGCGAACTCAATCACAGTTTAGGCACCGCTTATGACACTTGATCGGCCTCACGGGCCATCGGCCATGAGCCGTTTGGAGGATCACTCCGTGGATGGGGGACGTTCAGGCGGGAAATTCTGATCGATCGCCGCGCGCAGCCGATCTCGCCGACACTCGGGACCTGACGAGGATGTGGGGCATGGCAAAGCGTCTGTCCGGTGATGGCCCTGCTTTCGCGACTTCGACCCATTGATGCGGGGCTTCATCCGCCCCCAACTGCGCCGCCCTGGCGCAAATGCGCGCGCAGGGCCGGACCCCGCGGCAGGAAACGCAAATGGAGCGCTGGCACTTGGCCGAGGGCGGCTGGAACCAAAAACTCACTGTTGTCGGCAATCTGGCGACGTTGAAGTCGTAGTCAGCGCGGTGCCAGAGCGCCTCAGTCGGCCTGGAAGCCAGAGGCCTTGATCGGTGGGCCCCATGCAAGTTTGTCGCCCGCCAGGCGGCTGGTCATCTCGTCGGCGCTGCCGGGCGCAGTCGTAAGCCCCAGCCCGGCCAGGCGTGCGATCACATCCGGGTTCTTCAAAGCCGCCTGCAGCGACGTGTTGAGCCTGTCGACGGTGGCCTTGGGCATGCCGGGGGGACCGAAAACGCCGAACCAAGCCAGTGCGTCGATGTCGATGCCCTGTTCCTTGAATGTCGGCACATCCGGGAACGTGGCGTTGCGCTGCGCACCACTGAGCGCCAGGATGCGCAGCTTGCCAGCCTTGTGGTACTCGGCAAACTCGGCCGGTGTGTCAAAGCCGATCGGGATCTGCCCGCCCAGCAGGTTGGTGACCAGGGGCGCACCGCCCTGGTAGGCGACATGGGTCAGCTTCATCCTGGCTGCGTTGGCCAGCATTTCGCCCATGAAGTGCGGCATCGAGCCGGCGGCCGGCGAGCCGAAGTTGGCCTTGCCAGGATTGGCCTGGAACCAGGCAATCAGCTCCTTCATGTCCTTGGCGGGTGTACCGGGACCGGCTGCCAGCGCCAGCGGGAAGGTCACAGCATTGCCGACCGGTGTGAAGTCCTTGGTGGTGTCGTACTTGATGCTCTTGAACACCATGGGCTGCACGACCATCACGGCGAACGGGACCACCATCACGGTGTTGCCATCGGGCGCAGCATCCTTGACCATTTGTGCGGCAATGCGGCCGCCCGCGCCCGGCTTGTTTTCCACCAGCACCGACACGCCCAGTGTGTCTTTCATCTTGTCGGCCAGCAGCCGTGCCGTCGTGTCGGCCGATCCGCCGGGCGGAAATCCGACCACCAGTCGCACCGGTCCGGTTTGTGCCGATACGTTCTGCGCGAACGCCAGGGCGAGGCTGATCAGCCCGAGTTTGAATTGCATGCCATGTCTCCCGAAGGTTTTTGAGGAGCCCCAGTTTAGTGTCAGTTCGGGGCAGCAGCGGGGCGATATTCGCCCAAAAGTCTCAGCGAAGGTTGTCGTTGAGCGACCAGTCGTAGTCCAGGTACCGGATGCGCACCGAGCCGGCGCGTATCGGGGCGCGCTCGGCCATCGGCACGCCCAGTCCGTCGGCATACCGCAGCACCAGGTCATTCAGGTTGCGGATGCCGCGGTGGCCTTTCTGAAAATCTTCTCCGAACCATTTGAAGATCTCGCTCAACTCGGCGCGTCCGTCGACATAGCGATTGCGTGTCGGGTCGGACATGAAACGGTTCATGCCGTCGTCCATTTGCTCGTCCAGCCGTGGCGCGACGAAGGCTTCGGGTCGCAGCGCCGGGCAACCGATCGACGCGCAATTGACCGCGGCATGCACCCGCCAGTCGTTGTAGCCGGGACGCAACTGCTCGTGTTCGATCCAGTCCAGATAGCGCTCTTCACCCAGCAGACGGAAGAATTTCTTCTTCCAGGGGCTCTGGAACACACTGCCCAGGTCCTTGATCGATTTCAGGTTCGGGTATTGGGTAAGGATCAGCTCGACCGTGAAGCCGTTGTAGGCGTTGATCAGAAAGGCCATCTTCTGTTCGCGGTTGAAGCCGGCGAACTGGGCTGGCGTCACGGCCGACCAACGGGTCAGGATCTGCTTCAGCGCTGCGCGGTCAATGGCAAACGCCTTGTAGTCCACCTGGCTCTGCTTGTTATCTGGCAGCCAGCGCACATGCTTCTTCAGCAAGGCATCCCAGGCCGCAAATTGATGGTCCAGTGCGCCGTCTGCGCCTTGTGCCTGCACGGCCACCGCGGGCCAGCCGAGTACCAGCGTGGCCGCAGTCGTCACGAAAAATCGTCGATTCAGCATGGGGTGTCAGCCTCGTTTCCAGTCATGGTACTTGCGTACCCAGTCGAGCAGGCGCACCGGCTGGTGTGCCCGCTTCCATTCGCCTGCGGCGTATTTGTTGGCCTCTGACCATGTCGGGTAGGTGTGGATCGTGCCCATGATCTTGTTCATGCCCAGGCCGTGTTTCATGGCCAGTACATACTCGGCCAGCAATTCGGCCGCGTGCGAGCCGACGATGGTGACGCCCAGAATCCGGTCCTTGCCCGGCACCGTCAGCACCTTGACGAAGCCGCGCGCCTCGCTGTCGGCAATGGCCCGGTCCAGCTCATCGATTCCGTATCTGACAACTTCATAGGCGATGCCTTGTTCTTTCGCGTCCTGCTCGTTCAACCCGACCCGCGCCACCTCCGGGTCGATGAATGTCGCCCAGGGGATCACTGAATAGTCGGCCTTGAACTTCTTGAAGTCGCCAAACAAGGCGTTGACCGCGGCATACCAGGCCTGGTGCGCCGCCGTATGCGTGAACTGGAACGGACCGGCTACATCACCGGCAGCGTAGATGTTCGGGTAGATCGTTTGCAGGTACTCGTTGGTCTCCACCGTCTTTTGGGTCGGAATGCCGAGCGCCTCCAGGCCGTAGCCGGTGAGCCGCGCAGCGCGCCCGACCGCGACGATCAGCGCGTCGAATTCCAGCCGAATTTCCTGGCCCTGGTGCTCGACGATGATGGACTTGACGCCGTTGACAGACTTTTCGCAGCGCAAGGCCTTGTGCGACACCAGCACCTGCACGCCATCGGCTTGCAAGGCCTGACGCGCGAACTCGGATACCTCTTCGTCCTCGCGCATCATGATGCGCGGCGCCATTTCGATCTGACTGACCGCGGCACCCAGGCGGGCGAACGCGTGCGACAGTTCGCAGCCGATGGGCCCGCCGCCCAGCACCACCATGCGCTGCGGCATCTCGTCCATCTTCGCGAACGCATCCCACAAGGTGTCGCTGGTGACATGGTCGACGCGGTCCAGGCCGGGCAGCGGCGGCACGAACGGTCGGGCGCCGGCCGCAATGACGATGTTGCGCGTGGTGAGGCGCTGGGTGGCGCCGTCATGGCCCTTGATTTCCACCGTCCAGGGATTGACGATGGTTGCGTGGCCCAGCTGAACGTCGACGCCCAGACCGACATAGCGTTCGACGCTATCGTGGGGCGCAATGTCGGCTATGACCCTATGGATCCGCGCCATCAGCAGGCGAAAGTCAAAGCTGCTCGTGGCCGATGCCAGACCATAGTGCGAGGCATGCTTGATCTGGTGGCGCAGTTTGGCAGTACGGATCAGCGCCTTGCTTGGCACGCAGCCGAAATTCAGGCAGTCGCCACCCATCTTGTGCGACTCGACCAGCGTCACCTTGGCCTTGACCGCTGCGCCGATCAGCGACGCCACCAATCCGCCGGCACCCGCGCCGATGACCACCAGGTTGCGGTCGAAGTGGCTCGGGCGCACCCCGTTCCAGCGCGCGAACACCTTGCGGCGCTTGAGCGCATCGACGATTTTCTTCGCCAGCAGCGGGAACAGGCCCAGCACCACGAAGGCGCCGATCAGGCCGGGCGACAGGATGGAGCCGAGCGAGTCGATCTCGGCGATCTCGGTGCCGGCATAGACGAACGCCACAGTTCCGGCCAGCATGCCGACCTGACTGACCCAGAAGAAGGTCAGGGTTTTCATGCGGGTCAGGCCCATCACCAGATTGAGCACGAAGAACGGGATGGCCGGAATCAGTCGCAAGGTGAACAGGTAGAACGGTCCTTCGCGTGCCACGCCCTTGTTGACCTCGGCCAGGCGGCGGCCAAAGCGCGCTTCGATCGCGTCGCGCAGCACGTAACGCGCGACCAGCATGGCCAGCGTCGCGCCCATCGTGGACGCAAGCGAGACCAGCACCGTACCCCAGAGCAGGCCGAACACCGCACCGCCGGCCAGCGTCATGATGGCGGCGCCTGGCAGTGACAGTGCCGTGATCGCCACGTAAATCACGAAATACGACAGGCTGACCTTGAGTGGCTGGTCGGCATACATACCCGCAATCTGACCCTGGCTTTGCTTGACGAAGTCGAGGCTGAAAAAGCGGCCGAGATCGAAAGCGAAGAATGCGATGGCGCCGACAGCGACGACGAGCAGGATCAGAACTTTTTGAAGGCGCACAGTGGATCCGCTTACGGGTTGGTGACAACACGCCGGGTGTCGTCATGGCACATGCTGGTGGTCGCCAGGTGGGGCAAATTCTTACATTTTTCCGCACTGCCGCGCTCGAGGCCGTAGCGCCGTGTCTCACCCGGCCCGCTCAGCCGATTCACGGTAGCCCTAGATGCAGGTCGCCGACATGGGACAGGCTGCTCGATCCGGTGTTGTCGGTATCGGCACCGACAGCCAGAGCCAGCAGGGGAGGCAGCACCGAGGTTTCGTGGCCGAACGCCCGCATGAAGTCGCTCGCCAGATTGCGTTCGATCGTCATCCATTGACCGGGGCGCGCCGGACCGTGGCCGACAACCAGGTAGCGCACGCGCGCGCTGTACACATTCTCCAGCGCAGTGCCGATGGGGAGCTTCGCGTCCCACACGTAACACAGCGTCGCGGACGGCAGAGCCTCACCCGACACGGCGCGCGCTACACGCAGCCGTGTCTGTTCGCCAAACGACATGCCTTGCAGTGGCATGTCGAATAGTGCGCAGACCTTGAGCGGGGCGTCGTCGCCGTCCTTGCGGCGCAGGTCGGTGCCCGACGGTGCACGATCCAATTGCCAGCGCCAGCGCAAAAGGGCGTTGGTCGCCAGGCGGGTAACGCCCATGTCCAATACCAGATTGCCATAGGACGCATCGGCTTGCATGCGCAACACCTGGGACTCCCCGTCGCGCACGATGGCGAAAAGCGTGAGTGGCATCTGCTGGCCGGGCAGGCCGACAACGCGCCAGGGCAGAGCAACTGTTCCCACACGCAAGGCCGAAAACCGATTTTCCAGCAGCGATGCAACGGCCTTGTCGGCAGCGTCGGCTGGCTGGACTTGCGCCGACGCGATGGCCGACGCACCCGCGACGAAGATCGCCAGAGCGGATCGAAGGCTACTGCAATTCATTCGACCGTATCACGACAGAGGAATGGCGCATCGCGTTGTGAGTGCTGCGGATGGATGGTACGGCTGAAACGATGGCATGGGGAGATGGTATGCCAGCCGGGTGATGCCGGTACGCAAGAGGCCCGCTGTCCAAGGTGGACAGCGGGCCTTTTGGTCAGAGTCGGGCCCGCATGTCGCGGGCGACAATCAAGGGCTGACGCTCAGTTCGTTCTTGACCATCTTCACGCCGCTGACGCCCCGGGCCAGGCTCCCGGCCAGGACCTTTTCGGTCACATTTTTGGCGAAGCCCGACAACATCACGGTGCCGTTGAGGGTTTCAACCTTGATGCTGGTCGCATCGACCTGTTTGTCCTGGACGAAGCGCGCCTTGACCTTGGTGGTGATGGCCGCGTCGTCGATGTAAGCGCCGGCCGTCTCCTGGCCGCGCGTCACGGCGCAGCCGGTGGCGGTCAACAAGGCTGCGGCGGATACGGCTGCGGCGATCATTGTACGAATTTTCATGGTGGTATCTCCTGATGTGTGACAGTGATGGGTGGTAACAAGGTGCGCCTTGCGGGCTGCCCCGTTGCCATGGCTGCACTTTAGGGTCGCCGAGCAGTTGCGCCTATCGGCCGGCAGGAACTGTGCTTGTAGGAATAGACCGCGTCGGCGGGTCACATCCAGCGCGCTGCGCGAGCACATGCGCTCGACGCGGCGTCGATTCCTGCGGCTGCACGTCGTGCCGTCCGACAATGGCGTTCGCAAAGCGGGTGCCATGATCCCCCTTTCACACCGCGTCGCAGTGCAGAATCCGACCATGAACGGCGTAATACACATCCCTTTGTCCATCTCTGCGTACGGCCGGATCGCCGCGGGTCGTTGCGTGAGACATGGACGCTGGTTCGCGCTGGTTCTGGTGCTGGTTTTGCTGGCCGGTTGCAGCCGCCTGCCCCGGTATGTTCCGGACCTGATGCCGCGAGAGGGGCCGATACAGGTCGCCGGAACGCGCGGCCTGTTGTCGGACGCGCGCAGCCGGGTGATTCTGGACGCGCTTGAGCGCCGCGGCCTGGCGACCAATATCTTTGAACGCCACCTCGCGCTGGAGGAGGCGATCGCCGGCTATCCGCTGACCACCGGCAATTCGGTGAGGCTGCTGCAGGACGGGCCGGCGACGTACGAGGCGATGTTGTCCGCCATCGCCGGTGCCCGCGATCACGTCAACATGGAAACCTACATTCTGGACGACGACAAAGTCGGCCAGCGTTTTGCACAGGCGCTGATGGACAAGCAGTTGCAGGGTGTACAGGTCAATTTGATCCACGACAGTGTCGGCACACTGAACACACCAGCGGCCTTCTTCGAGCGGTTGCAAGCCAGCGGTATCCGGGTGCTGGAGTTCAATCCGATCAATCCATTGCAGGCGCGCAACGGCTGGGAGCTGAACCAGCGCGACCATCGCAAGTTGCTCATCGTCGATGGCACCACCGCGTTCCTGGGTGGTATCAATATCAGCGGCGTTTACTCCAGCTCGCCGTTGGCGCATGCGAAAGCACCTGAGGCCAGTGCTCTGCCTTGGCGCGACACCGACCTGCAGATCGACGGGCCGGTGGTGGCCGACCTGCAGAAGATTTTCATGGGCGCATGGCAGTCGCAGAATGGCGGCCCGCTGGAGGCTCGCAACTACTATCCGAACCAGAAGCCGCCGGGGCAACAGTTGGTTCGGGTGATCGGCAGTTCGCCGGACGAGTCATACAGCCGCATCTACGGCACGCTTATTTCGGCGATCCATCACGCGCAAACCAGCATCCGGATCACAAACGCGTATTTCGTTCCCGATGAACAGTTGCTGGACGCTCTGGAGCGCGCTGCAGCACGCGGCGTTGACGTGTCGCTGATACTCCCGGCACAAACCGACTCCTGGCTGGTGTTCCACGCTGGCCGCACGCACTACGGGCGACTGCTGCGTGCAGGCGTCAGCATTCATGAGCGTCAAGGAGCTATCCTGCACTCGAAAACGGCATTGATCGACGGGATCTGGGCCACCATTGGTTCCACCAACCTGGATTGGCGCAGCTTTCTGCACAACTACGAACTCAACGCTGTGGTGCTCGGCGTGGAATTCGGTGGCCAGCTTCAGGCCATGTTTGATCGCGACCTGAAGAAGTCCGAGGCGGTGACACTGGCGCAGTGGGAACGCCGCCCCCTCGCGCCGCGGGTCAAGGAAATTTTTGCGCGACTGTGGGAGTACTGGTTATAGAGAGGCGATTGGGCGCCTGGCCGGTCGTTGGGGCCCCGCGGCCTGCGCGGGACTAAATGTTGGCCCGCAGTATTCGCAGGCCCCGGTCATCCCTTCCTTACCAGGCTGAACAGGAAGCTGGCGATGGCCAATACCGCGAACACGAAGAACAGTATCTTGGCGATTCCCACGGCGCCGGCCGCGATGCCGCCGAAGCCGAAAAGCGCGGCGATCAGGGCGATGACGAAAAATACGACGGCATAGTGCAACATGACAAGGCTCCTGGTTTGTGGGGTCGTTCGGTCCGTTGTCGAGACCGTTCGCAACGGTGTGTCGCGATAGTTCCAGTGTCACGAAACCACGACGCCACGGCGATAGGTCCGGCGGCCCCGGCCTTGTCGGGAGACAGCGGCTATCCGTGTAGGAGCGGTCCGACAGGCTGATTCAAGTGTCCGACTCAATTGTCCTATTGACAGAACAATTAGCCTGTTGCATCATTATTTCCACGCCAGCTGTTGGCGGTTGTGCTGCCCGGCCCGTGCGGCTGCGGCATTCCCTTGCGTCGATCTGGGAGGACATTTCCGTGGAGCATTCATCCAAAACCGGCCGCCAGTTGTTCACTGATTTCAAGGCCAATCCGACCCGCAAGCGTTTCGGCTTTGGCGCCATGCCGGCACTCATCAATATCGATCTGCAGAAGTCCTATACCTGCGTCGGGGAATTCGCGACTGCTTATGAGACTGATCCAAAGCAGATGGACCACGTCAACAGCCTGGCCGAGGAGTTTCGCGCGCGGGGGTTTCCTGTCATCTGGACCTATGTCGCCTACATGGAATCCGGCGAGGATTGTGGTGTCTGGGGCACCCGTACCCACACGCCGGATTCGCTGCAGAACATCAAGGTCGGCAGCCGGCGCTCGGAGTTCGACGACAGACTCCACATCGACAAGGTGCGCGACATCATCATCAACAAGCGCATGGCGTCGGCATTTTTTGAAACCAATCTGGGTTCGATTTTCACCTTCCACAAGGTCGACACGGTGGTGGTGACGGGCGGGTCAACCTCGGGCTGTGTGCGGGCCACAGTGGTCGACAGCCTGTCGCGCAGCTTTCGCACCATCGTGCCCGAAGAGTGTGTCGCCGACAAACATGAGGGCCCGCATTTCGCCAACCTGTATGACATGGCGGTGAAGTACGCCGACGTTTTATCGGTGCAGGAAACGCTGGAGCAGTTGCGACGGGTGGCCCCCGCGGCCGGAGCGGCCCGGTGATGCGTGATCCCGGCCTCTACGACTACCTGCCGTACGCCGATCGGCCGAAAATCCGCTGGCCGGGAGACGCCCGGGTGGCTTTCTGGGTCGCGCCCAACATCGAGTTCTATGAGCTCGATCCGCCGTGCAATCCGGCGCGCGCCGCGTGGGCCCGGCCCGCACCTGACGTACTGAACTACGCCTACCGCGACTATGGCAACCGGGCTGGCTTCTGGCGCATGCTGGAGGCCATGCAGCGCTGCAACATGCGCGGCAGCGTCTCGCTCAATGTCGCGGTATGCGAGCACCATCCCGAGGTCATCCAGGCCTGCGCCGACAGCGGCTGGGAGTTCTACTCGCATGGCACCTACAACACCCGCTACCTGATGGGCATGACTGAAGTTCAGGAACGGGCAGTGATCCAGGATTCGATCGACACCATCCGCAAACATACCGGCCAGAAGCTCGATGGCTGGCTGGCACCGGCCCTCACCTATACCGACAACACACTGGACCTGGTGGCCGAGATGGGCCTGACCTATGTCTGCGACCTGTTCCATGACGACCAGCCGGGTGCGGTCAAGGTGAAAAGGGGACGTCTGATCAGCGTTCCGTATTCACTGGAGATGAACGACGTGATCGTCTACAACGTCAACCTGGTATCGCCACGGCGTTATGCCGACATTCTCAAGCGCCAGTTCGACCGCTTGTACGACGAGGGTGAAAAGTCGGGCACGGTGATGTGTATCCCGCTGCATCCGTACCTGGTCGGCCAGCCGTACCGGATGGCCGCTTTCGAAGAGGCGCTGTCGTATATCACCGGCCATGAGAAGGTCTGGCTGGCCACTGGCCGCGAGATCGCGCAGCATTTCAACGACCACTATTACGACGCATTTGCACAGGCCAGCCAGGCCGTGGGAGAGGCGCCATGACGCGGACGTTCGCCCCGATGGTGCGTGGCCGCGCTGAGGTTTCGCAATGAGTATTCCCGACAGTTACCTGACCTACGCGAATCGCCGCTATGGCATGGACCACGACCGGTATGACTGGTCGATGTTGCCGCGTCGCAAGCCGGTGGCATGGCCGAATGGTGCAAGGGTCGCGTTATGGGTGGTGCCGGCTCTCGAGTGGTTTCCGCTGGATATGAAAGGGGTTCCGTTCAAGCCGCCGGGTGCGATGCAGACCGCTTACCCGGACCTGCGCCATTACACATTGCGCGACTACGGCAACCGGGTCGGCATTTTCCGGGTGATGCAGGCACTGGACCGCCATGGCATCCGGGCCTCGGTGGCGGTGAATGCAGCGGTAGCGGCGCGGTATCCGACCTTGTTGCAGGAGTGCACGCGCCGCAATTGGGAGATCATTGCCAACGGACAGGACATGGACCACCTGCACCATGCAGGCCTGGCTTTGGCAGACGAGAAGAACATCATCGAGAACACGCTGGCCTTGCTGCGCAATGCCACGGGACAGTCGGTAAGGGGCTGGTTGTCGCCGGCCAAGTCGGAGTCACCTGCCACCCTTGACCTGCTGGCGGCGGCCGGCGTCGACTATGTATGCGACTGGGTCAACGACGACATGCCGTATGCCATGCGCACGGCCAGCAGGGCCTTGCACGCGATGCCGCATCCGGTGGATATCGACGACTACACGATCCTGGTCCAGAACCATCACACCGAGGACGATTTCCGAGACCAGCTCTGCGACCAGTTTGACGTGCTTTACAAGGAGTCGGCCACGCACGGGGGGCGCATCATGGCGATTTCGCTGCATCCCTGGGTGATTGGTCAGCCTTACCGTATCAAGGCGTTCGAAGAGGCCCTGCAGCACATCATGGCGCATGACGGCGTGTGGGTTGCGACCGGCAGCGAGATCCTTGACGCCTGGAAGGCGGAGCAAGCCTGAACGGAGCGATACCGGGTGTGCACTGCAGACTACTCACGTATCGGTGGCGCTGCGCGTTCAGGGCGCTGCCGGTGCCGCCGGAATTGGCTGCAGTGCCATGTCGTTCCAGACATCCTGGCGGCAGATCCTGCCGTCACGCACTTCGAACCGGTCGATGAACCGGATGCCTTCGAAGGGGGTGCCATCGAGCCATGTTCCGCGCAATTGACCGAAACAATAGACGATGGCGCCGTCACCGGTCCAGCATTCGTCAAAGCGCTCGTAGTCCTTGATCACGTTAAGGTAGCGCCCGCGCGACCATTGCACGAGCTCATCGAGTTGCTGCATCGCTGGCGCCCCGGGGAACGTCATCCGGAAATCCGGCGCCAGCAGCGCCTGGGCGGCCGGCAGGTCGCGCTGCTGCATCCGATCGAGAAAGCCATGGACCAGCGCCGACGCGTCGGGCCGCTCCGGGCCTCCGCTGCCAAATACCTTGCCGTCACGCTGGTAGGTGTTGGCATGCTGCACGAACACCGTGGTGCCGGCCGGCGCCGCCGCGATGACCGACCGGGCCGCGAGCGCCACGCGTTGCACCAACCGGCTTTCGGCCTCGCTGGAGTAGCCGGGCAACAAGGTGACGGAAATGACGGGCATGGTGGGTTCCTGCGGGCTGGTCGGGTGTGTTGATCATGCGCGATACCGAGAAGCCCCTGGGCATGGTCGATGGCTCCGAGCGCATCAGCTATTGTGCCGCTCTCGATCGTGCGCCGTTGCGCTGGCCGGGTGGCGCGCGCGTGGCCTTGTGGGTCACCCCCAACATTGAACACTACGAGTTTCTGCCCGGGAAGATCCGGGTCCGCGACCCCTGGCCGCGAACCCCGCATCCGGACATCCTGGGTTACGGCCTGCGCGACTATGGCAACCGGGTCGGCGTCTGGCGACTGATGGAGTTGTTCGATCGCTACCGCCTGCCCATCACGGTGTCGCTGTCAATGGCGGTGTTGCAGATGTACCCGGACATTGCCGACGCGATGATGCGGCGCAACTGGGAGTTCATGTCACACGGCCTGTACAACACGCGTTACCACTGGGGCCTGGATGAGGACGCCGAGCGCGCGGCCATCGCCGAATGCCAGCAGATCCACCGTGCCGTCACCGGGCGCGACCTGACCGGATGGTTCTCGCCTGCGGCGTCGAACACCTTCAACACGCCCGACCTGGTGGCCGAGGCCGGATTGACCTACCTGTGCGACCTGTACCACGACGACCAGCCGACACCGGTGCGGGTGCGGCAGGGCGAACTGGTGTCGTTGCCATATTCGATGGAGATCAACGACAGCATCGCATGGCGACGCGGCCAGGAGTCGGCTGCATTTGCGCAGAAGATCCGCGACGAGTTCGACGTGTTATACGCCGAAGGCGCCGAACACGGCAAGGTCATGAACATCGCCGTGCATCCCTTCATCATGGGCCAGCCACACCGCATCGACCACCTGGGCCAGGCACTGGCATACGTGCTGTCGCACGGTGGTGTCTGGTGTGCCACCGGCTCCGAGATCGTCAACCACTACCGCGCCCATCTGAAGGCCCTGCCTTCGGCAACCGCCGCCTCTGGCGGCACACCGGAACCCACGCCATGAATCCAACACCTGCCAGCGACTACATCCGCGCCTACATGCCGCAGCGGACTGTCGACATTGCGCGGACTGCGCTGCTGATCATCGACATGCAGTACGCCACCGGCTCGCGCCAGGGCGCGCTGGCCCGTACGCTGCAGGCCCAGGGCTCGACCGTGGGCGACTACCGCTTCGAGCGCATCGAGCAGCAGGTGCTGCCGCACACGCAGCAGTTGCGTGATCGCTGCACGGCGCTGGGCCGCCCGGTGCTGCACGTGACCGTGGGCGCAGCGCTGGCGGATGCGGCGGACGCGCCAATCCACATGCGCCGGCTGTTTGTCGAATTTGCAAACCACATCGGCAGCCGCGAGCACGAGATCCTGGACGAACTCAAGCCACGCCCCGGCGAGCATGTGCTGCGCAAGACGACGATCGGTGCGTTTGCGTCCACCAACATCGACAGCCTGCTGCGCGCCCTGGGCTGCGAGCAGCTCTACCTGTGCGGCATTTCGACCAATATGTGTGTGGAGACGACGGCGCGCGAAGCGGCAGACCGCGGCTACCTCGTGACCCTGGTCGAGGACGCCTGCGGCACCACGCACGCGGACCTGCACGACGTCACGATGCGCAACTTCCAGCGCCTGTTCGGCCGGGTGCGTTCGACCGCGCAGGTGCTGGGCGAGTTGTCGTTGCCGGCGTCCGTTGCCACCACCGCCTGAGGTCCACCCATGCGCAGGATACTCGTCGTCGTCCCCTTCGTCATGTCGCAGGACAACCTGCTGCTGCGCCAGCTGCAACTGGAAGGTCTCGCTTTCGGTCCTGACCTGGTGTTCGAATACCGTACTGTCAAGGCCGGTCCGGCCAACTATTCGAGCCACCATGACTTCGTGCTGGCCGACGTGGCCAATTTCGAGGCCGCCTGCCGCGCCGATCAGGAGGGATTCGCTGCCGTGTGCATAGACACCATGAGCGATTCCGGTGTCGCCGCGCTGCGCTCGGTGCTCGACATTCCGGTGTTCGGGCCAGGCAAGGTGGCCATGCTCACTGCGCTGATGCTGGGTGAGCGATTCTCGATCCTGACCATGGCCAGCCGCTGGAAGCCGCTGTACAAGAAGGCGCTGGACGAACTGGGACTGCACCACAAATGCGCATCCGTGCGCGCCATCGAGGTGCCACCGGACAACCAGGCGCTGCTGGCCGGCAAGGAGGAAGAGGTGTTCCCGCTGCTCGAGCAGGCTGCACACAAGGCCATCAGTGAAGATGGCGCCGACGTGCTGATCCTGGGGTCGACGACGATGCACCAGGCCCATGCCTGGCTCGCCGAGCGGCTGCCGGTGCCGATCATCAACCCGGGGCCACTGAGTTACAAGATGGCCGAGGCCGCGCTGGCACTGGGCTATTGCCACAGCCGGGCCGCCTACCCGAAACCGATGCACCCCCGGCTCGAGATGCTCGAGGCCATGGTGGCGGGGGCGCACAACGCGAAAGGAGCAGCCTGATGTTGCGTGTGCTGAGCCATGACCAGCTGGCTGGATATGGACGCGATGGCTTCGTGTTCCCGGTACCGGTACTGGACGCCTCCGAGGTGAGCGAACTGCGCGGCGAACTCGAAGCCTGGGAGAGCGCCCGTGGCGCCGCGATCGATTTTCCGGAGCATGTGACCGCCTGGGTCGCCTTGTCCGATGCATCGGAGCTGGCCGGCTGCATGTCGGTGCTGCCGGGCAGCCAACACTGGGGCGCGTTCGCACACGACGACCGGCCCGGGCCGGACAACAT
>Ga0105047_10003188_pt1 | contig 28993 bp, 24 predicted proteins | sample MAT04_FD_78384 | JGI IMG/M metagenome (GOLD analysis project Ga0105047, IMG submission 78384) | Freshwater microbial communities from Lake Fryxell liftoff mats and glacier meltwater in Antarctica - MAT-04 (megahit assembly) | ecosystem: Environmental > Aquatic > Freshwater > Ice > Liftoff... | reverse complement strand
TAAAATTCTCATCGGTTACTGTTTTAGCAGGCTCCGCAACCCCGCTTGTGCTAACTGTTGGAATTGTTGCATCAATGTTTTTTGTCTTTTTCTTCGATAACAAGTTAACTGATAGAGCTGCAAACAACTTGGCAATTAAGCAATATCTTAATAGTGACAACCCACCTGAAAGCGCCTTAGATTGGTTGTTAGCTGACATGAGTAGGATTAAGCTACTTCTCAAGAATGTTGATTTAAGTGAAAGAGATTCGTTTGTCAATACACTAATGAAAAGAGGTGGTTCTAGACAAAATGAGCGATTTGGGGGACTAAGAGGTTTTTCTAATTTAATGTTAAGAGCTGCACGTGATGCTGATACTGAGCTTTTGTGCCTTTTTTGGAATCAATGTAATGGTAAAGATAAAGAAGAAGCTTTTACTACATTTCTTGCGCAAGTGTGTAGAAGTGAAAAAGAGTGTTGTAAACAAAATCTTGATTTTCTCATCGACAACAAAATGATTTTACCTGAAATGTTCACAAACCAACAGCAGTTTAATCTAATGTATTTGTGTTTAGTTGGTTTAATGCCAACAGCTAATTCTTTAAAATATTTAGAAAAACTTAATGATCTTGGTTTTTCAATTGATGCAAAAAACGATAAAAATCAAAGCATAAGAGATTTTATCTCTTATTTTATATTTAGATTTGCCTTAGACAATTCAAGTCTAAGGAAATTCACTATAAAAGTTGGAAAAAAAAAATCAGTTTTAAGAGCAATTCATTTTTTGCAAGATTATGAGAATAAAAAATCCGGTTTATTGGTAGAGAAGCCAGCACTTGAGGTTGAAGAGGTTTGGACTGAAGATAAGCTAGAAAACGTTGCACCTTATCTTACAAATGCACTTACCGAAAGTCTAGATATGTTCCAACAAGCTTGTAAAGACGATAATGTGAAAATTGGGTCCATATTATGGGACAAAACTAATGTCGCAGAAAGAAAAAATGCATTTCGGACAAATTTGTTTTGGCACCCAAATCCAAAGCTTGCCATTTCCCTTATGAAGGGAGCTCAAGTTACATCCACAATGTTTACAGAAGAAGAACAAAACCATTTATTTCTTGCCAGGTTTATTGGTTGTTCTTTAAATAATCATGAAAACCTTGAATGCGTGAATCTACTTCTTGATTTGGGCTTTAATATTAGAGCAAAACATGCCGGTAAACCTATAAGGGATAGTTTAGTTGAGGCAATAACTTACTCCACTAAAAAATCAGACTACTTAATTAAATCATTAGATGTCCTTGATAATATCCTCAAAAAACAAAATATAACTGCAGGTGTTGTTTTAAAACAGGGACAGATATCAGAGGAATCCAATTTAAGTATGTTCCCGGACGATATCCTGAATTACATCGTTCAGACTATGGTCGCAACTCACTAGAAAAATGTTTCTTTTTGGCATCTTTATTGCTCAAAAATAATTCGTTTTTCATCTCAAAGGATTCTTAAGCGCTTTAAAAAAAAGGGATCAAGGGACAGTTCTCTTACAAGTGCATATCTTTTAATCGAATTTAAGAATTATATAGTTAAAGATATCGATTAAAAGATATCGCACTTATAAGAAAACCGTCCCCAAAATTAAATATTCTTCCTTAGGTTTAAGAAACAAAAAAACCCAAGCCATGGCTAGTAAATTGTCCGTCACCAGACCAAAACACTGAAATATTTATCTCTGTGTTAAAAATAATATGTACACTTTATTATTGATTATTATAAAATAAATATGATAGTTATTAAATAAGGTTAAAAACTTATATTTTAGGGGTTATATGAAAAATTCTTTTAAGCTAACACTATTTATTTTTCTTTCTATATTAACTGCGCAGGCTATTGAGGCAACAGAAGCCACGAGCGCTTTAACGCCACAAGAAGAAGAGCTAATCACTGATAGAAGTGATGCTTCTCGAGAAAAGCCAAATCTTTACGATTTTAACAGACAAAATGTGCAGTATGACAATACTTTTAGATCTGGACGTAGTAATGATTATCAAAGAGATAGCAATTACTATAACCAACCATCCCAAAATAATTTTAACCAGTCCAATTACCTAGATAATACAAGTCCTAATTTTTATATGAACGAATAAGGAGTAGTTATGCGTAAAATTTTATTTTTTATACCACTCACCTTTGCTTTAATTGCAACTGTTACTGCTGAAAATAATGAAATTGCAAGAGGTGGGGGTGGCGGCGGTCATGCCGGTGGTGCTGATCGTGGCGCCGGTGATCGGGGTGATCTTAACCGAGGCGATCTACATCGAAACGATGGTGTAGGTGGTTATGGTGGATACGGGGGCGGTGTTTATTATAATGGCGGTTACGCGCCCACTCTACTTCCCGATCCTGTTCTTACACCAAATGATGATATGGACAGCCTTTACGAGCAAAATTTAAAAAACATGAGAAAAACCGGCCAATAATTGATTATTTTGGCGGTTCGTTCTTTTTATCGATATCTGTCATAAGTGAAACATGCTCGAATACTTTCGTTAATTTTTCAAGCGACTTTTCAATTTTTGAAAAGTCGCTTATTAAAACTTTATTATGACCTGATGCAAGCTTTTCTTTAAATGTGTTTAAGGAATGTTTAGCATCTAATGCCAGCGGTTTAAATTCATTTCCAAGTCGTCTTAAGATCGACTTATTGATTTTTTCAATTTGTATGAGCATCTCTTTTTGATTGGCACGCTCCTCTAAAAATGAGCGTTCAATATGATACCCAAGCTGCTTTGACACTGTATAGAGGAAATTTTTTTCGTCTAAGCTTAACATTTCCCCCTTTCTTTTTTGACAAACAAGAATTCCGACAATTTCATGAAACCCTTTTAAGGGAATGTATAAATTTTGCGAAAGAGGCAAAGTATCTGTTGACCAACCGGCTTCCACTTCATTTTCAAAAACCCAACTGATTGCGGCTTTTTCCTTTTCATCGGTGAGAAGTTCGGACTTTTCACTAAAGACAAGGCCGTCATTAATTTCTTTTATGACAATTTCAACATTTGTTTTAAAAAGCCTTTCAAGACGTTCATCGATTTCTTTAAATAGCTTATCTGATGATGTAGCTGTAGCTATCTCACGGATGATGCGATAGAGCGCAAGTGACTGCTCCTCTCGCTTAGCAAGCATTTCTTGGTGCGTTCTGTACCTATCCACTAAAATGCCTGTTGTAATTGCAGTCATAAAAAAGAGTAAAAGCAATAAAATGCTTTCAATGGAAAATTTAAATTCATCAGGAATAAAAAAGAAAAACCAAATCAATGAAAAGAGGAGTGTTGCAAAAAAAATAGGCCCCTTTTTAAAAAAAAGGGTTAAAGCCAAAATACCAATGAAAAAAATTTCACCGATCACTTGATAGCCAACCACAGGATAAATCATAAAATTAAGAAGGGCTAAAAGACCTACGTAGAAAAAAACGAACAAATAGGAGCTATAGTGATTGGTTTTAACTGTAGCCCTTAACTTTTTTCGATGAGTCGTCAGTTGCTGCTCTTGCCTTACCATATGGATATCAATGTCTTTGCAATCTTTAGCAAGCTTTTCTTGCAAACTCATTTTTTTAAAAAAACTAAAAAAGGTGTTTTGAGGGCTTCTTCCAACAATAATTTGTGTTATCCCCCTTCGTCTTGCAATTCGTTGAATGGCATCTGCAATGTTAGGATCGTAAGTAGTAATCACCTCAGCGCCAAGGTCTCTTGCCAGCGATAAATTCTTGTCGAGCATGCTTTTATCTTCCTCTGATAAAGCATCACCTGTATCAACGTAAACGGCTATCCATGGAGCTTCAAGGATTGAGGCCAAGCGACGGGTATTTCGGATCAATTTTTGTGAATATGGACTTGATCCTACAGCTACAAGCAATTTTTCTCTTGGTTTCCAATAGTTTTCGTTTTCGACAATGGAAACCATATTGTGCAAATCATGATCAATTTTTTCAGCAGTATACCTTAAAAGGATCTCTCTTAATGCGGTTAATTTGTCTTCTTTAAAAAAATTAAGGGCGGCAATTTTTGACTGATCGCCAAGGTACACCTTTCCTTCGTCTAACCTTTTTAAAAGCTCATTAGGAACAAGATCAACAATTTGAATAAATGCAGCTTGCTCGATGATAAGGTCGGGGACAGTTTCTCGGATCATTATGGAAGAAATATTTTCGACGATGTCTTTTAAGCTTTCAATATGTTGGACATTTAAAGTTGTGTGAACATCAATTCCGTTGGCAAGAATTTCCACAACATCTTGCCAACGCTTTTCATGTCTTAATCCCGGGATATTGCTATGAGCAAGTTCATCGACCAAAACAATTTTCGGCTTTAAACGAATGATTTCATCAAGGTTTAGTTCGCTAAATTCCTTATCTTTATAATAAACAATTTTCTCCGGGATAACTTTAAGTCCTTCGACCAACTTCATTGTTTCGATGCGGTTATGCGTCTCAACAGTACCAATACGAACATCAATGCCGGCCTTATTTAAATTTTGAGCTTCTTCTAACATGGCATAAGTTTTTCCAACACCGGCTGCCATGCCAAGAAATATTTTTAGACGACCTTTTTTTTCTCGGTTTTCATTTCGTTGAATTGCTTTAAGAAGCTCGTCCGGATTGGGTCTGTTTTCCTGATTCACATCAAACTCCTAAAAGTCAAATCTAATGAATGATTGAGCAATAGAACATTGATATAAGGCTTTCCATACGACCTGAATGGTTGAGAATTTAGTTCATCGATGAGTTTAAGAATTACATATCTATGTTCTGCATTTAAGCCTCTTGCGGCCATAACGCTGTCTACTTGCATTAAAGCTGCTTCCTTACTGATATGGGGATCAAGACCGCTTGCAGATGCAAAAAGAAGTTCAGAGGGGATGTGACCTTTAAATTCAAACTTTTTGGCAATTATTTCTTCTCGTTCTTCCACCTTTTCTCTTAATTCGAGGCTTGTAGGACCTAATACTTTTTCTCCTGAATTAAGAGGGTTATAATTGATGTTTGAGGGACGATTATGAAAATATCGATCACTTTCAAATTTTTGTCCGATAAGTTTGGCCCCGATTGGGCGATTTTCTACAAAGATGATATCACCGGTTCGCTTGTTGTTAACAAAAGTGTAACCAATAAGAGTAATAATTAGCGGGTAAACAATGCCTGTGAGGAATGTAAGCCAAAGAAATAATCTCAACGATGTTGATAAGCTACTCATATTAACCTTATTTAAATGTCATCTTTTACATTTTTATCAAGAGATCACAGGACTGGTAAAAAAAATCTATACTATATACTGGACAAAGAGATCAATGATTTTAATTCCTATAAAAGGGGCAATAAATCCTCCAACACCATAAATCAAAATATTTCGTTGTAACATTTCATCGGCAGACTTTGGGGAGTATTTGACTCCTTTTGCTGCAAGGGGGATCAATGCGATGATTACTAACGCATTAAAAATGATCGCACTTAAAATAGCACTTCTCGGTGAACTCAAACGCATAATATTTAAATGTGCAAGCGGTCCCACCGTTTGATTATTGCCAAGATATAAAGAGCTAAAAATTGCAGGGATAATGGCAAAGTATTTGGCTACATCATTTGCAATGCTAAATGTTGTCAAAGCACCTCTTGTCATAAGTAATTGTTTTCCGATTTCTACAATGTCAATAAGCTTTGTAGGATTACTGTCAAGATCGACCATATTACCGGCATCTCGTGAGGCTTGTGTTCCGGTATTTAGGGCAACAGCAACATCTGCTTGTGCAAGTGCCGGAGCATCATTTGTTCCATCTCCCGTCATGGCAATAAGATGACCATTATTTTGCTCTCTTTTAATTAGCTCAAGTTTGATTTCAGGGGTGGCTTCAGCGATAAAATCATCTACACCGGCTTCTGCGGCAATTGCCGCTGCAGTTAAAGCATTGTCACCCGTGACCATGATGGTCTTGATGCCCATTTTTCGCATTTCTTTAAAACGCTCTTTAATACCGCCCTTGATGATGTCTTTTAGATGAATAACCCCAATAATTTGTTCGTTATCGGATACAAGAAGTGGAGTACCGCCACTTTTTGAAATGAATTGCAGCGATACATCAATGAGTTCAGGATAAATGCCACCAAGTTTTTCAATATGTTCTTTGATTGCGCTCGAAGAGCCTTTTCGAATCATACGAATCGCTTGCCCCTCTTCATCCAAAAAATTCACCCCGCTCATCCTTGTTGCAGCTGAAAAGGGAATAATTTTAGAGTTTTTAATATCAAGAGATTCGGCCCTTAAATTAAAGTTTGTTTTTGAAAGTACAACAATGGACCTGCCCTCTGGTGTTTCATCCCCGAGCGATGCTAGCTGTGCAATTTCTGCTAATTCTTTTTCAGACTTTCCAGTAACCGGGATAAACGCTGTCGCTGCGCGATTGCCGATGGTGATGGTACCAGTTTTATCTAGGATGAGCAGATCCACATCGCCTGCTGCCTCAACGCTTCTTCCGCTTTTTGCTATGACGTTTCGTCTTGTTAATCGCTCAATTCCTGCAATGCCGACAGCACTTAAAAGGGCACTGATTGATGTGGGTATTAAACATATAAGAAGGGCAATGAGAATGGGAACGGTAATATCATTAGCGTTTGGTCCTCCAAATGAAGCAAAAAATCTTAAGGTGACGGTTATTATAAGAAAAAGAATGGTAAGTCCTGACAATAAAACATTAAGGGCAAGTTCATTAGGCGTTTTTTGTCTTTTTGCCCCTTCAATAAGATTGATCATGCGATCTAAAAAGCTATTGCCGACCTCTGATGTGACTTCAATAATAATCTGATCACTTAATACTTTTGTGCCTGAGGTAACAGCGCTCCTATCCCCTCCGCTTTCTCTGATGACCGGTGCTGATTCCCCGGTAATTGCTGACTCATCGATAGTTGCAATCCCATCAACGACTTCCCCATCGACCGGAATTATATTTCCTGACTCACATATAATTAAATCACCTTTTTTTAATTTATTGGTTTCAGTTAGTACTTCAATGCCGTTTTCTATTTTGCGGATAATTGTTTCAATCTGAGTTTTCTTTAAAGATGCAGCGTGTGCTTTTCCGTTGGATTCAGCAAGGCTTTCGGCAAAATTAGCAAACAATACGGTAAGCCAGATCCACATACAGACTTCAAAATTAAAGAAAAGAAAATTGTTGTTCCAAATATCAGCTACAAAATAAAGGGTTGTGACAATTGCACCAATATATGTGATAAACATAATAGGGTTTTTAAATTGAACCGACGGACGAAGCATTTTAAAGGAATTAATTAGAGCTTCATTTAGTATTCTTTTACTGATTAAACTTTCTGAATTATTCATGTTTTCCTTTTAAAAATATCTATGTTGCATCAGCAAAATTTGCTCGGCAACGGGCCCTAAAGCTAGTGCCGGAAAAAAAGTGAGAGCACCGACAATAAGGATCACGCTTAAAAGAAGTAAAGCAAAAAACGGACTGTTTGTAGAGAATGTACCAATAGATGGGGGAACCAATTTCTTTTTAGCTAGAAGTGCGGCCAAATTTAAGCTTGCAACAATAATTGAAAATCTTGTGATGAGCATGATGCTGCCAAGCATTATATTATAATAAGGTGTGTTGGTATCAAGGCCAACAAAGGAACTCCCATTATTTGCAGCAGCTGATGTAAATGCATAAAGAATGGTGGTAAAGCCGTGAGGGCCCATGGGTTCCAAGTTTTTGATAGTTAGTGGTAAGATAGCTGTGATTGCTGTACCGATTAAAATTGTAGAAGCAGGCGTTAAAATGGCCAAGGTAATCCATTGCATTTCGCGAGCTTCAATTTTTTTTCCAAGATACTCTGGCGTTCTACCAACCATGAGGCCGCATAAAAAAACAGTCAATAACACAAAAATGATTAGGCTGCAAAGGCCGACTCCAACACCTCCGAAAATTAACTCGTCAACCATCATGTTAAAAAGGGCGATCCCTGATGCAATTGGAGATAAGCTTTCCATCATTGCATTAACGGAACCGTTTGAAGTAACGGTTGTGGCTTTCGACCAAAATATGGAATTAAAAAGACCAAAACGCATTTCCTTACCTTCCATAATCTTTAGTCCATTAAATGTATGACTATATAAATATTCACCAATTAGTGAAAATAACACTCCGATAGCAAAAAGGAAAACCACGACAGAAAAAAGAGCTATAATATGTTTTTTTTTGCCTGTCATTAAACCATAAAAATAAATAGAGGCGGAAGGGACAAGGAGAATACATAAGGTTTCTAAAAAATCGGTGAGTTTAGTGGGGTTTTCAAAAGGGTGGGCACTGTTTGCACCAAAAAAACCCCCACCATTTGTTCCGATTTGTTTAATGGCAACCTGGCTTGCAACTGGACCAAAAGGAATTACTTGCTTAAAGCCTTCTAAGGTAATTACTTCCAGATAAGGCGAAAATGTTTGGATGACGCCTTCAAAAAGTAGAAAGGGTGCAACAATTAAGGAAAGAGGAAGGAAAATGTAAATTATTGATCTTACAAGATCAACATAAAAATTTCCGATTGTGTCTACTTTATGGGATTTAATTCCTCTTATAAAGGCAACTAAAACAGCAAGACCTGTTGCGGCACTTAAAAAATTTTGTACGCCAAGTCCTAGCATTTGAGTAAGATAACTTAAAGTGTTTTCTCCCTTATAAGATTGCAAATTGCTGTTTGTCATAAAACTTAACGAAGTATGATAAGCTAAATGAAAGGATGTTCCCGGGAAATTTTCTGTATTAAGAGGTAGAATTCCTTGGGCGATCATCAGAAAAAAAACAGCCATAAACCCAAGAAAATTAAACAAACAAAGATTCTTTAAATAGGTGGAAGCGTTCATTTCAGCTGTTGGATTTATATTGGATAGCCGATAAGTTAAATTTTCAAGCCAAAGAAAGGGTTGAGTCCAAATTGAGGCCTGCCCTGTAAAAACAATTTTCATGTAGGAGCCAATCACAATTGTAAGTAATGAGAAAGCCAAGATAAAAACGAATAATTCACATAAATCAAACAGTGTCATGGTTTACCAATTTTCATAGTTTTTCAGGATTGATTAAAGCGTAAATGAGGTAGACAAGAAGAGCCGAACTCAATAACAACATCAAGATATATTCCAAATCCAACTAACACCTGCCTTTTTTTAAAGAGAGTGCACTTAATCGCACCACTAAAAAACCAAAATACGTTTAAAAACAATCTATACATGAAATGTTAAAAAAATGAGTAGCTAAATCTTAAAGATTTAGTTCTGCAATTAAATTGAGCTTTTGCAAACGAGTGAGCTTTTTAATTTCGATTTCCCTTTTTGTGGCTTCCCCTCTATTTTCAAAAGTTTGGCGGTACACAATTTTTTCAGGGCTTGCAAAATGGAAAAATTTAGCCCCTTTTTGTTTTGATGAATGTTCGGAAAAACGACGCTCCATATCTTTTGTAATTCCCGTGTAGAGTTTTCCATCTGAGGTTTTAATCATATAAACTTCCCATGCGCCATCATTCATTTTTTTAACTACCCTATTAATTACATTTTAGACAAGATGCGTTTAACTACAAAAGGGGGAAACGTGATCGGTAAAACTAGAAGTTTTATATTATGTTATTTGATTTTTTTTAGCTCATCTATCTTTGCAGAAGATATAGCAGGGTTTTGGAAAACCATTGATGATGAGACGCATATGCCAAGAAGTATTGTGGCCATTTATGAATATCAAAAAAAATATTACGGCAGACTCATTGCAACTTATGATGATAACGGTAAAATTTATGACTCAATTGAAAAACCTATTAAAAGAGCCCCCGCTGTTAAAGGAAATCCTTATTATGTTGGTTTGGATTTTATGTGGGAACTTGAAAAACATGGCAAAAAATTTACAAATGGCGTCATCTTAGATCCTGAAAAAGGATTTGAATATTCAGCCTCTGCCTGGATTGACGATAAGGGCGATTTGACCTTGCGCGGGGAAATGTTTTTCTTAGGAAAAAACCAGACGTGGCCAAAAGCTGTCGATGCTGATTTTCCGCAAGGCTTTATAAAACCTGACCTAAAAACCCTTGTCCCCAAAATCCCGGAAGTGATCGAAAACTAACCTCCATATGAATTTATGTCGATCGAACTTGACCTCAAAGGATACTGTAAAATATATATATTTTACAAAAGACAACCTTGAGGAGGTTCACTTGCTTTCTAAAATAAATATGTTTCTCAAAATTGCATCCCTATCATTGCTGCTAGGTCACACTTGCAGTTTAAATTCTGCCGTAGTGCAGCCAATTACCCAGTTTACATTTGGTGGTAATTCATCACCAATTGAAGTGGGAGCTGATAACAACAACAATGCCATTGCAGCTTATTCTGACAGTAATGTGGTTTTTGGTGCCTACTCTCCTAGTGGTGGACCATGGCAAATTCAACAACTTTCAGATCCTTTATTGAGCAGTCGGGTAGTATCAGTTGCAATGGATGGTACGGGAACCGGTCTTGCAATTTGGAATTCTTTTGATAATGTAGCTACATATAGTATAAATACAGCCTCTTTTAGTGGAGGAATTTGGTCAACACCAACTCCTGCACCCCTAGATATAGGGCCCAACCAATTGGTAAGCTATAGTGTTTCAATGAATGGGTTAGGTCAGGGGCTTGCTGCATGGGCTGATTTAGCTTTCGATGAAATACGCACAAGTTTTTTTTCCGCAGGATCTTGGACTCCTGTCGTCCCAGTTTCAATAGGTGTAGGAAGCGGTGGAATGAAATCTGTTTATAGTGCAAGCGGTAAAGCTGCGGTTATTTGGAATCGTTTTGGTGGCCCGTTAGCTGATATTAATGTTGTTACCTTTGATGGATCTACTTGGCAACCCTTTGTAAATCTTGAAAATTCAGCTCAGGGATCTGCAGATATTGGAATTGATGCCAATGGAAATGCCATTGCAATATGGACTTCAACACCGGCGCAAAATATTGTTGTAAGAAGATTTGACGGTACTTCTTAGTCATTGCCTCAAACGCTATCAACACTTCCAGGAAATGGATTTGCACCAAAAATTGCAGTTCATACCGATGGAACAGCTATTGCTGTTTGGCAGGATGCAACAAATACTATTTTGATGGATCAATTTAATGGCACTTCTTGGACAGGTGCACAAGTGGTTACAACAGATGGATCTGAGCCGGCAGTAACTTTTGACAGTGTAGGTAATGCAATTATTGGTTGGGCAGATGCCGCAGGAGATAATCTTTATAATGCTTATTTACCAAAAAATGGTGTATTAGAAGCTCCTGTTTTTATTGCCACGGCAACGATTCCAATTTTTAATATTAATCTAGCCTTATCAAGTGGCAGTATTGGATTTCCTGTATGGAATGTTGGTGGTGCAGAAGGTAATGATAGTTTTGGAACCTCTGTTCTTTTTCCGGTTAGAGCACCAACTGACTTTGTAGGAACTCATTGCAAAGTGCGTTTTGCAACGCAAACGGATCGCGTAAATATTTTGACATGGACAGCATCGGTAGACCCTACTATTGTCGCTTACAATTTGCTCCGCGATGGAGAATTGATAGCAACAATAGCCTCGACAAGTCCTTTAATTTATCAAGACCATAACCGTTGTAATCAACCCTACGTTTACACCTTAATCGCAGTCAATGGTGCTGGGGTTGAAAGTGAACCTGTGACAGTTACCATACAATAATTTCATTTTAATCATGCTATTGGTTTTAAACCCGTAGCATGATATTCTTAAAATTTAAAAAATTTCAAGGATTTTTATGAAGCGTGGTCCTGATTATTATAATGAACATTTCAATTTTTATCCTGAAATTTGGAAAATCATCATTTTTGGCACAAGAGAAACCTATTTTGGTGTCGATCCAAAAGCTGAAACGATACTTGCTTCAGTTTGTAAAGCATTTTACAACATGAGCCTGTGCATTGAAACACACAATGAATTTTGGAAAAACCACTTCATTGAAACATTCAAAAATTATAAGCATAATGAGCTGTTTAAACTGAATCAGATTTGGAAAAATGTTTTTAATAAATATTGTAAAAAAGAAAAAACTTTAAAAGTTGCTAAGCAAGAAATGGTTGAAATCATTGCATTTTATGGCACGGAAAAACCTTTAATTTATTCAGAAAAAGAAAAAATACTAGAAAAAACATCTATTTACTGCCTTAAACTTATTAAGAGCAAAAACCAATCGGTTGAAAAAAGTGAAGTTTTTAATTTATTAAGACCTAGCATAAAATTCATCTCTGATCTAAAGACCAATCCAGTTGCCCTCTATTGCCTTGGAATATGTTATCGTGCAGGTTTTGGCGTTTCGAAAAATGATGAATCAGCTTTTAAATATTTAAAGCTTAGCGCGGATCAAGGATATTTAAAAGCGCAATATGACTTGAGCATTCTTTATGAAAAAGGTCAAGGGGTTGAACAGTCTAATGAAAAAGCATTTGAGGGTTACAAGTTAATTGCAGATCAAGGCCATGCTGAATCGCAAAATGTGCTGGCAATTTTTTATTCCAGTGGTTTTGGTACAGAGGTAAATATTGAAAAAAGCATTGCTTATTACAAACTTAGTGCAGATCAAGGCAATTATTATGCTCAATACAATTTGGCCATGCGTTATGCAAAAGGCGTTGTGTTAAGCCAAAATTACACCCAAGCATTTAATTATTTTAAATTAAGTGCCGATCAAGGGGACCTTGATGCTCAATATCAGGTTGGGATTTCTTATGAACTTGGTAAGGGAGTGGACGTCAATCTTTTTGAGGCTGCCAAATATTACAGATGCAGTGCAAGCCAAGGCCATCAGATTGCAAAGCAGCGGCTAGAGTTCATCACATAACCTTGTATCTTAGGCCTAAGCCTAAGGTACAAACTCAGGCTAAAGCCTAAGGTACAGGCATCCAGAAAAAATTTATAGGGACGATAAAGGTGTAAGGTTATTGTTTATTAAATGTGTTAATTAGTTAATAAATTATTTGACTTTTTATTTATAATAGTGTATCATTAGAATTTATTAAACGTGAATTTAAGGAGAAAGAGATGCAACGTGATTTTAATACAATGAGTGGTAGCACCTCAATGCCTGTTAATGTGGAACCTGTAACAATGGATTTTTATAGTTATCTAGAGGCTATTAAACTTGTCGTTTATGGTACAGGGCTTGATCCAAAAAGTGCTACTCTGATGGAGTCCACTTGCAAAGTATTTTCCGAAATGAGCACAGCTCCCGAACTTCCGACTGAATACTGGAACGGCCAAGTTTGTAATAAATTCAATTCTTCTTTAACCAATGAACAATTCCAAGTTAATTTTAAATGGAAGAATTTATTTTCAAAATGCATGAATGATTTAAATCATTTGAATAAAGCTAAAAAAGAAATGGTCGAAAAGACGGAGAGTTATCTTCTTACCAAAGAACTTCCTGGTTTTGCTGGAAAAAGTATGAATTTATTTAATATTATTCAAAAGCATTCAATACCCTTATCGCAAACCGCTTCCCAGAACAAAAAAGGGATGATGGATGCGATAATACTTTACTGTTTAGAAATTATAAACAGTACAGATAAATCAATTGATAAAAAAGAGGTCTATGAGCTTTTAAGAAACTTTAAAAATAAGCTTAGCCAAGCCGATGCCAATCCTATTGCTCAATATTGTCTTGGAGTTTGCTATCAATCAGGTTACGGTACTAAGATAAACCCTGATAAAGCTTTGATTTATTTGGAACTTAGCGCAGACCAAGGAAATAAAGAGGCTCAATACTTGCTCGCAAGTATTTACTACTCTAAAGGAAATTTTAAAGAAGCTTTTGAACTTTATAAAAAAAGTGCAGACCAAGGTCACCTGTCCGCACTAGATAATCTTGGTTTTTTGCATCAAAAGGGACTAGGTACAAGTATTAACATAGATGAAGCGATCAATTGTTACAAGTTATCTGCCGACCAAGGTTATGCTTTAGCACTATCAAATCTAGGATTTGTTTATCTAAATCTGCTTGACGACAAAACTTTAAGCTTTGACAATTATAAGTTGGCTGCCAATCTTGGAAATGCAGACGCACAACACACGCTTAGTACTTTTTATCGAAATGGGACTGGAACAAAAATAAATCCAAGAGAAGCATTTAAATATTGCAAACTTAGTGCAGATCAGCAAAAACATCATTCACAATTTGAATTGGGTTTATGCTACAAACAAGGTTATGGCGTAGTTATTAACTTGAATGAGGCTTTTAAATATTTTCAACTTGCAGCATTGTCAGGCAACAGTCAAGCGTTAAATGAGTTAGGTTTATGCTATTTAAATGGATCAGGAACTGAAGTTAACTTAAATGAAGCAACTAAATGCTTAAAAAAAGTTGCAAATAAAATCATTCCGGATTCTAACTCTGTTAATGCACAGTTGTTTCTTAGTAAATGCTATAAATTAAAGGGTAATTTAGCTGAATTTATTACAAATTTAGATGCTGCCTGCAGTAATGGATTAGTCGATGCAAAAAATGAGCTTGATGCCTATTTAAATTCTTACAAATTCCTGGCTGATAAAGGAGATTCCGAAGCACAATTCATGATGAGTCTTATATTAAGCGGAAGAGTGCATAGAAATATACCGGAAGCATTTCGATATGCTCAGGCTAGTGCCAGTAAAGGAAACGCTAATGGCCAAAATATGGTTGGTAGAATTCAACATTATGAATTTAAACAACCAATAGAGGCATTTAAGTATTTTAAACTCTCTGCAGAACAAGGCAACGCAGATTCCCAAAGATATTTAGGGTCTTGTCATGAATATGGAATTGGCACTCCTATCGATTTAAGTGGAGCCTTTAACGCTTATAAATTGTCCGCCGATCAAGGTAATGAATGGGGGCAGAAGTCGGTAGCTTCCATGTATCAAAATGGTAAGGGTATACCTCAAGATTTTGGTCTTGCCTTTAACTATTTTAGATTAGCTGCGGATCAAGGTAATGTAGAGGCAATTGCAAATCTTGCTTTCATGCATTATCAAGGTAAAGGTACTCCTGTTAATTTTCTAGCAGGTTTTGACCTTTTAAAAACAGCTGCAGATCAAGGTAATACTGTTGCTCAAGTTAATTTAGGGTTATATTTTGAAAGCGGCATCAATATGGCTGTAGATTATGCACAAGCGTTCTATTATTATAAGCTTGCCGCGGATAAGGGAGATGCAACTGGACAATGTTATCTTGGTAGTCTTTATCAGGAAGGCAAAGGCACACCAATTAACATGGAAATGGCTTTTAAATATTATAAATTAAGTGCTGATCAAGGAGACGCAAAGGCTTTTGATCGACTAGGTTACTTTTATAAAAATAACTTACAACACCAATTTTTAAAAAAATCTTAAGAAATATAAACCAGAAGAACTCCACTAAAAAGAAGTTCTTCTGGAAATTCCTAGCTCAAAGTCTGTAATGATTTTAAATTAACCTTATTTCAATATTATTAAAATAAAAAATTGGCAGTTATCTTTGAGTTTTTCCTTCGTTTTAAACGAAAATATTTTGGTTCATCGCGCAAATGAGTGCCTCACTTATGTAAATTATATAATCTTAATTTGTAATAATCTATTTTTTCCAAAATAAAGCTGTTTATAACGTTAGTTTTTCAATATAAAGCAGGCCTACAGCCTGCACCGTAACTTACTCATACCTAGGGCGTTGCCCTAGGCTTTTATAAATTCAGGCCTTCAGCCTGATAAATGGGATCTTTCAGGGCAAAGCCCTGGTTTATGGAAGCCTAGGGCAACGCCCTAGGTATGAGTAAGTTACGATGCAGACTGTAGGTCTGCTTTATAAAAAAAATTGAGACATTTTCACATAAGTAGAATTAAAATTAATAATAATTTTAATTCTACTTATTAAATTCAGATATCTTATTTTGGAGTTAATCTTTCTCGAGGAGGTACTCATTTGCGCGATGATCCAATATTTTTTTATTTTAATTAAAACACTAAATCATTAATCTATATGCTAACCAACAAACAAAGTAAGGAAACTTCATGAAAAGAATAAACGATAATTTTCAGCCTAATCTTTCAGAAATAACATATAATAACACGGTCACGGTCATGGACTTGGTTTTATATGGAGCCACCGAAAATTATACTGGTGTTAATCCGATAACTGCTGCGAAGGCGTCTCAATGCAGTAAGGCTATGTATCAATCAAGTTTTTCTTCTGAAGCTAAGGCTTATTTGAGCAAATGCATTAACACTGAATTTGCTTTTTTGAAAAAAATAAATTTTATCGATGAAATGGATAAGACACCAAAAGAAATTTATATTTCCTATTTTAGTAAAATCAAAGAAACCGTTGCCGAATGTAAAGGATTCATTAACAATGATAATCATACATCTGCATTTAATTTATTAAATCCCCTTACACCCTATTTGAAAGAGTTTTTTGCAAACTATGAGGCTCAATATGTTTATGCTGTTTGTTGCATGGGTCAGGGAGGCATTTCTCATCAAAGAGAAGCAAAAAAATATTTGCAACTTAGCGCCAATCAAAAGTTTCCTCCAGCATTATTTGAAATTGCTAAATCCTTTGAAGAATCAGGCAACAAAATCAAAAGCTTTGAATTTTATAAGCTGAGTGCTGATGGTGGGCATCTAGAAGCCCAATATAAAATGTTTTATTGTCATTTAATGGGATTAGGCACGCCTATTTCCAATAAAAAAGCCTTTGATTATTGCAAATTGGCAGCAGACCGTGGCCATAGCCTTGCTCAACTAGAGCTTGCAATCCTGCACAAGGAAGGTATGGGGGTTAAAGCTCAGCCGGAACTTGCATTTGTTTATTTTAAAAAATGTTTTGATGAAAATAAACTCAGTGTGAAATTATTACTGGAATTGGCTGAGTGCTACTGTCGAGGTGTGGGAACTCTTAAAAATTTAGACGAGGCTTTTAATTGTTTTAAATTAACTGAGGATTTAATAAAGGTTGATGCTAAAACAACAAATTCAGAAATAGTATTCCTTTATTATAATCTTGGCCTTTTTTATGAAAAGGGCAGAGGTACAAAAATAAATTTAGAAAAAGCCTTTAAATATTACAAAATTGCTGCCCATCATGGAAATGCGCAGACTTTATACCAAACAGCTCAAAAGTATGAATATGGCAAAATGGCGCCTAAAAGCCATGAGAAAGCTTTTAAATATTATAAAGCTGCCGCGTTCAAATCTTAGGGGCAATGAGTCGTTTAAGAGAGGAACTTTAGTTCCTCTCTTAACTCTATGGTAATTAAAGCAATCCCTGTGGTAAAAAATAGGTAATAACTATTGGAGTACCACATGGAAAAGTTTCATAAATTGACAGCAAAGGAAGAGCAGATCATCGTTCAAAAAGGAACAGAATATGCTGGAACGGGCGAGTATAACGAGACAAAAGAGCCTGGCATTTACGTCTGCAGGCGTTGCGATTTACCACTTTATCTATCGGAAGATAAATTTTCTTCAGGCTGTGGCTGGCCAAGTTTTGATGATGAAATTGCAGGTGCTGTTCTAAGAGAAACGGATGCGGATGGCCGTCGAACAGAAATTATTTGCGCTCGTTGTCATGCGCATCTTGGACATGTTTTTTTAGGGGAGTCTTTTACTAAAAAAGACACAAGGCATTGCGTCAATTCCATTGCTTTAAGATTTATTCCGGCTTTTACCAAAGAAGGGTTCTCAAAAGCAATTTTTGCAGCAGGCTGTTTTTGGGGGGTGGAATACCGATTTAAAAAGTTTAAAGGCGTGATAAAAGCCACATCCGGATACATTGGCGGCACAACTGTTAAACCAACTTACGAAGAAGTATGTAGTGGGAAAACCGGACATGCTGAGGCTGTTGAAGTGATTTTTGACCCAAAAGTAACAAGCTATCAGACTTTAGTTAACTATTTTTTTGAAATTCATAATCCAACACAGTACATGCGACAAGGGCCAGATATTGGAAGTCAATACCGCTCCGCGATCTTTTATTTTACAAAGACAGAAAAAGAAATAAATGATAATATAATATTGAGGCTTAAAGGAACAGGTCTTGACATTGTAACAATCTTAGAGCCGGCAACAGTTTTTTATGCGGCTGAAGATTATCATCAGGATTATTGCAACAAAACAGGGCGTTTGCCTTGTAGCATTTAGGAGGTTTTAAGATGGATGATCAATTTGAAAAAAGACATAAAGTATTGCATTATAATGGTTCGGTTTTCTGGCTGATTTTTTGGTTGATTCTTTTATTTCCAATCGCCTTTGTTTTATTTCTTATGAATAGCACCTTTGAAATTGGTGACACTACATACGGTTACCGCTATGAAGGTGCTAGATTTTGGGTTTATTTTTGGACGATTATCTTCTTTCCTATTATGTTTCTTTTACTTTTCCTTAACGGTAGCATACACTCAATCACCACCAGAAGATAAATGAGCCTTTTGCCTAAAAATCCAAATGAATGCCCAACGCTAATTTTAGCCCCAATGGAGGGCGTTGGCGACCGGGCATTTCGAAAAGCCATGGCATCGGTCGGTGGCTTTAATCAGGCTACGACCGAATTTATTCGCGTGCCAACGAATGCCCATATTCCAAGTTTATCTAAATTTTATGACCCTTTAGAGACTGCGCCCATTCCGCTAGCTGCCCAACTTATGGGAGTAGATCCTGACTTAATGGCAGAAATGGCAATTGAGCTTGAAAGAAAGGGCGCTCCTCGCATTGATCTTAACTGCGGTTGTCCGTCCGGTACCGTTACCGGCAAAGGGGCAGGGTCCGGTCTTTTGAAGGAACCTACTCTTTTAAATAAAATTGCACGCGCCATGGTTATGGCAGTTTCCATTCCTGTTTCATTAAAAATGCGCTCAGGCTATGAAGACACTTCCCTTTTTAAAGAAAATTTACTTGCAGCAGAAGAGAGCGGAGTTAAATTTATTACTTTACACCCACGCACAAAAGTTGAAGGATATGGCCCTCCTGCAAATTGGGATTTGATTGCGGAGGCAAAATCAATTTTGAAAATTCCTTTGGTTGGCAACGGAGACATCTTAACTGTTGATCATGCTCTAAACATGCTAAAGCATACAAAATGCGATGCTTTAATGATTGGTCGTGGTAGTATTATCAACCCTTTTATTTTTCATGAAATTCAAGCACATTTTTCAGGCACTGCTCATAAAGCATCAAAAGAGGGGCTTTTAACTTATTTGAACACATTCATTTCGGGTTTGCCAGAGGGAATGCCAGAAAGAGGTAAAGTCAATAAGATGAAGCAGCTCATGGGCTTTCTTTTCAAAGCCAACGCTTCGCTACTTGAAAAACGCCAACAGATGCTGCAACTTGGCCATCTATCATTAGATGACTTCCTGAACCTCGCCCTACCCCTCTACAAAGATGCCCTCCGGTAGAAATAGAGAATGATGAGAGGAGGTATTTAGCTCAAAGCAGCTAAAAGTGTGTAGCCGCATTGGGTAACTCCTATATTGTCTATTGGTTCTAAGTCTTTTTTTTCGCCAAATTTGCGATTGAGCGATTGGGGGACGGTTCTTGCATAACTGCATAACTTTTAATCAACTACTTAAGCGTTAGCCACTTAAACTCGATTAAAAAGTTATGCAGTTATGCAAGAACCGTCCCCAATCGTTATAAAGGGTCTTTTCGAGCGCGTCTATAGAAAATAGGGAGACATATTAGAGGATGTGATTTTTTTTTGATAAAACGTTAGAAAATTAACATCCTAACCCGCGGCTACACGCTTTCGCTGCTTCGCAGCTAACTTACGCCTCTCTATCGTGCTCTATTTGTGGTACTTGGTGCCTTTGAGGATTTCTGTGGCGCGGTATACCTGCTCAAGCAGCATAAGCCTTATCAGCTGATGTGTCATAGTTAGGTCGGAAAAGCTAATCAGGTTTTTATGAGATTTTAATTTGGTAGGTAGCCCGTCAGATCCGCCGATCACTAGGCTAAGCCTTGCGCCGCCTTCGATGAATTTTTTTTGCAAATAATCGGCAAATCCTTCGCTGTCAAGTTTGACACCTTTTGGATCCAAGCAGATGATGACAGGTTCTTTTTCACTTAAAAAAGCAAGTTGCTCGTCTGTTTTTACAAGACAAAATTCTATGGACATGGTAGGTTTTAATCGCTTGATATATTCATCAAGGGCCATATCAAGCCAATCTTCTTTGGTTTTGCCGATAGATAAAATTTTAAGTTTTAGCATCTTAGTTGTGGTTTTTCATGGCTTGAGCCATGCGTTTCACATCGTCCCGTTTCTTTTCGGTTTCACGTTTATCACCAAGTTTTTTACCCTTAGCAATTGCAATGCGTACTTTAACACGGCCTTTAACAAGGTAGAACGAGAGAGGAATAAGCGCAAGCCCTTTTTCCTGGGTGGCGACTTTTAAAGTTTTAATTTCACGCTTATGCATGAGCAACTTACGGTCGCGACGCTCTTCATGATTATAAATATTTCCATATTTATAAGGGGAGATGTGGCAGCCGACAATCCAGATTTCCTGATCCATGATTTTAAGGAAGGCATCTTGTAAGTTGCCGCCATTGTCGCGTAAAGATTTGATTTCCGTGCCTACAAGCACAATCCCTGCCTCGAAAGTTTCGAGGATTTCATAGTTAAATGAGGCTTTTCTGTTGGAAACGAGTTCTTGTGGTTTATCTTTCATACAAAAAAGTATACTATAACAGGAAACATCTTGACAACCGATAAATTACTGCTTATCTTAATAGACTTATTTAATCAAGGAGAGACCGGCATGAAATTTGTAATCTCAACGCAAGAGCTAAACTATCTGATCAATAAATGCCAAAACGTGGTAGCTCCACAGCAAAAGGCAACAATCCCTATTTTATCTAATTTTCTGATCGAAGCTGCAAACGATGAACTTGTGATCACAGCAACAGATCTTACTGTCGGCGTTCGTTGCTTTACTGAAGCTAAAATTTTGGAAGAAGGCGCTACAACACTACCGGCAAGACGTTTTGCCCAGCTTGTCAAGGAATTGACAGCAGTGAATGTTCAAGTCTCATCAGATGAGCGTGAAATGACGGAAATTGTTGCAGATTCTTCTAGATTTAAGTTAAATGGAATGAAGAAAGGGGAGTACCCTTCCCTTCCAAATGTTGCCGATGCCACCCAGTTTAAAGTAGCACAAGCTGATCTTAAAGACATGCTTTACCGCACAGCCTTTGCCGTTTCAAGAGAAGACAACCGTTACGTGCTAACAGGCGTTTGTATGCAAATTGCAAATGGTGTTGCAACATTTGTAGGAACCGACGGAAAACGTCTTGCAAAAGCGCATCTTGAAATTGGCCTTGAAGCCTCTTTTTCAGGTAACTACATTATTCCTCTAAAGGCTGTTGAAGAAATTCTCAAAAATTTGTCTGACGAGGGCGAAGCCACTGTCTTTTTAATGCAGGACAAAATCGCTATTGAAGCCTCAAATACCATGGTTGTAACAAAATTGCTTTCCGGTGATTTTCCTGATATCCATCGTGTAATTCCACAAAAAGTTGAACATCTTTTACTTCTTCACAGAGAAGAACTTATGTCTCTTCTTCGTCAAATAGCCCTATTTACCATCGATTCCAACCATTCGGTTCGTTTTACATTCTCTGACGGAGAATTAAAGCTTACGGCCAATACAATGGATATTGGCGAGGGTAAAGTGAGTATGCCGGTGAATTATTCGGGCCAAAAATTGGAAATTGCATTTAACCCCAATTTCTTTTTAGACATTTTACGCCATTGCAAAAACGAAACCGTAACAATGGGAATCACGGATGCTTATAACCCTGGGTTTATTACCGAACATCAAGAAAATATTAGCGATCCTCAATTGATTACGCCTTTATTTATTTTGATGCCGATGCGGTTAAATGAAGAGTGATTAGACCTCTTTCGAAATTTGCTTTGCTTAGTAAAATTAGAATTTTTTGAGCTTGTTTTTTTTGATAAGTTTTGGAGATAATATAGCTATATGGTCGAAAAAATTAGCGAAAAAATAATAATAGTAAATGGAATCTCGAAAAAGGTCTATTGGTGCATTTAAAGTCTATTTATCTAAAAAACTTTCGCGTCTATAAAGAAAAACTTTTTACGTTTACTCCGGAAATCAATGTGATCTACGGGGAAAACGCAACCGGAAAAACAAGCCTCCTAGAAGCTATTTATTACTTGATTGCAGGCAGATCCTTTCGATGCGAAAAATCCCAAGATTTAATTGCTGCAAATGAAACCTACTTTTATATCGAAGCTCAATTTGAAAAACATGGCGTTTCTCAAAGCCTAAAAGTTTCGTATGATCAAAAGATACGCAAAATTATTTATAATAGCACAAAATTGCAAAGTGCCACAAATTTGCTTGGTATCTTGCAAGGTGTTTTATTAACGCCTGATGATGTGGACCTTGTAAAGGGGTCTCCTGCTATCAGACGCCATTTTTTTGATTTACAAATCGCACAAGTCGATCCTTTGTACATCCATTACCTAACCCGTTATGCACATGCCATGAAGCAAAGAAATTGTTTGCTTCGCACTAAAAAAATGGCATCTATTGAAATTTTTGAACTTGAAATGGCAAAAGCTGCAGCCTACATTACTTCTCAGCGTCATATTTTGGTCAAAGAGCTTGAAATTTTAAGTGCACCCCTGCATGAAGCCTTGGCAGGCACAAACGAAATCTTAAATTTTAATTATAAAACAAACAGCGGTGAGCTTTTAGATTTGAATGCCATTAGAGATTTTTTTGTTGGGCAGTTAAAAAAAAATAGACCGCGTGAAATGGATTTGGGTATGACGCTTGCAGGCCCGCATAAAGATGATCTCACTATTTTTTTAAATGGCAAGGAAGCTAGGCATTTTGCAAGCGAGGGACAAAAACGTTGTTTGGTCTCTTCTCTTCGCCTTTCTGAATGGTATCGTTTAAAGACAAGATCTGAGGCCGCACCCCTAATGTTGATCGATGATTTTGGCATCAGCCTCGATGATGGCCGAAAAGAGAAGCTTTTGACAAACTTAAAAAATTTTGATCAGGTTTTTATCACGGCAACCGAAGTGCCTGAAATTTATCGATCAAAAAGACTTAACAATTTAATCGAGATTATTTAACTTTAGGTTTTAAGATTAAGGTGAAAAAATGAAACAAAAATCAGAAGATGATATTCTTTTAGCAAATCTTGCAGAGGCTATTGTTGAATATCACAAAAAAGCAAAACTTACCGCAGAAGACCCATTTGATCTTTATACAGAGAGGGTTTCGTCGAGTTTCTTTTCCGATGAAAAACTTTTCCGCTCCCGCTTTATCAAAGGCTACCATATTTTACTAGATGCACTAGCTAACAAAAGGCTTTAAAGGACAGAAAGTTTGCTTACCCTACGAAATAGATTTTCCCATTCTCTAGCTAGATAAATCTTGCTAATTTGGAGTGCTGTGGCCTGACACAGCTTTGTTGCTCAAATCGTCTCTGGCGATTTGTTCTACCATATTGTCAGCTTACTAGAACGATATAGTAAGTCAAATCTTTGGAAAAAAACAGCTTGGCCAGAGACCAAGCTGAGCAACAAAGCTGTGTCTAAGCCGCCGCACTCCAAATTAGCCAAATCGCTAAAGCGATTTTCCCATTCTTTAGCTAAAAAATCTTTTTGGCATGAAGAAGAGCAAGAAGATGCCAAGAGACAAGATCATTGCCCCGGGGTAGGTTAGAAAATATTTTGCAGGGTCATGATTGACCACAATTTGTACGGTTTGGATCGATGTTTCAACGCCCGGACTGATATTGGAAAGATAAAAGCGATACCCATCCCAAGTCTCATGAACGTTGTTCATACTGATCGTTACTTCCTTTATTGTACTATTTTTCTTATCGGTAACGATCAAGTCAGCCTCAAAACTAAAATTTGCATTTGATCCCGGGTAATGAATCTGCCTTGCATTACGTAAGCGCAATCGGTAGGGAATCGATTGGATTTTTGACTGGTAGCGAAGAAGGTACTCACCATTTGATGTTGGCCATTTTAATTCTGATGCGAATTTATCGTACGACAATGTCATCAGCTCGCGATTTAAGGCTAAATGAACAAGGGGCAAGTTGTCTTCAAGTTTTTGATGGGGTGTTGCTTTTTCTATTCTTTGCGTAAGCGGCGTTTCAATTGTGACGGTTTCTATCTGGACTTTCGGCTGTTCAATGATAATTTCGGTAATAATTTCTTTAGTGTTAATCCCATAAAGTTTGAGATACGCTTCAAATAGCGCATTTGAATGTACAGGGGTAATTTCGGGCAATTGCTCTGATAGGGCATAAATTTGAGCAATAAGCTCATCTGTTAAACCTTTTATTCCATTAGCTTCAAAGCTTTGCTCTAATTCATGAATGAGTGGCCATCCACTACTTTTAAGCAATTGGATGCAATTTAGCCCCATCGCTGCTTTTTTTTCTAAAGGGGGGATGAGACGTGCAATCCAACAGCAAGTGGTATGTTCTTTTTTTGGGATATGGGACCAATCAAGTTTAGGCAAATTTGCAGAGTCGGCATCATTTAAGAACTCTGTAAAGACTTTGGCCATTCCCAGGTTTTCATTTTTACAGCCCTCGTAAAGAAGTTTAAGAGGTGCAATTGTGCTGGTTTCTAGTTGTTTGTTGAGTGTTTCCATTTGCCAATTTTCTATTTCTTGCAATGAAAAAGGATTAAGTGGAAATTCAAATTGTGCCCCATAGCCATGAAATCCACGATTATAGGCAATGTAGCCATTTAGTCGGGAAGGTTCAGCATGAATCCTTCCATCTTTGTCATAAACATAAATATTAATGTTTTCGTCTGAATCTTGAATCAATAAAAGGGTGGGTTTTTGCTTTAGAATTGCACTGTAAGGGGATGCTCTATTTTGATTTTCCAAAGCATGTTCACCATTTAATGAAATGAGTATTTCACTCTCGTTAAAATTAATTGTTAATTTGTTTTCCTGAAAATCAAGTGTAGCTTGTTTTAATGTAGAATGGTTTTCAAGTAATTCTGAAAGGGGAGCTTCAAATTCTACTCTACATGTATTTTTTTGCTTGATAGAAACAATGATATCTTTCAAATAAAGTTTTCTGCCAAGTTGCAGGGTGTCTTGTTTCCCATTTACCCGAAAAGCCATGATTTCAAATTCAGGGTACTTGGGTGCAATTTTTGCCAAAACACTGATTGGATTTATTGCAACAAGATCATTTATGTGAATTGGTTTTAAGCCAAAAATTGCGCATACATCACCTTTAAACCAAGTCTCAAGAGTTTTTTTTGAGTGCGGATACTGATTTAGTACTTTAAAATTTAAATTTTTAAATTTTAGCGGATCATCCCTTAAATTAAATGTCTGATGATTTTTTTCATCTTCAACATAAATTGCGTAAGAATCTGCGATGAAAATTTCATCAATTCCCGCACCTTCTTTGATAAATAGCGTCCCTTGTGTGCCAAACTGATTTTTAACCATAACTCCGCTTAAAATCATGAGTAAGCCCAAATGAGTGATTAAAAATGGAATATGCTTAAACTTAAAAGGAAAACGTCTTGTTGCAGAAAAAAGAATATTTATAAAAAATCCAAGGATGAGAATAAAAAACAAAGGGCTGTCATAGGTAAACTTAGCAGCAAATTTATGGGATTCGGTTTTAGATTCGATCAGTGTGCCTGCTATGACAAAAAGAGCTGCCATTGTGATCAAAAAAATGGCAAATTTAATTCCTCCCAAAAAATGATAAATAGATTTAATTTTCATACCCAATTTCATTTATGAGCTCAAAGCTTCTTGCAAATTTTATAATTTCACTTGTTTTGTCTTTAACAAGCTCTTTTAAACCAACGATTTTAATTGTATAATCAGCCTTCATTTGTTCGTTTTCCAATATTCTGTAATGCTCTTTTGCAATTTGCATACTCCAGCAAATCATGGTTTGGATTTCTCCATTTAAAAAACCTGTGGCCTCAAATAATAAACCTGTAAAACCGGCAAAGGATTGAGGGGTGATTGTCAGAGATTCTTGATCTAGCTCTTCAAATTGCTTTTTCCAGCGCATAATTTGAGCTTGTGGTGGAATTCTTTCTTCCAACGATTTTGAAGGGAAGTTGTGGATTGTGATTTTGATCTCTGCTAATTCATCTTGAATAAGAAATTCACAAAGTGACTTTCTTGAATCGCTCAAATCTTCATTTTTTTCAGGATGAACAATTTTCCATTCTTTTGGCGATTTTATGCGGTAGACATAAGTGTGATTCTCATCACGTCCGCAAATTTCATGGACAATCAAGTTATTTTCTACCTTGTCGCTAGTCGTGCAACCGGTGAGGAGAAACCAAGAGGATATTGTTAATTTAAGTATGTTTTTCATAGATTCGCCATCATACTAAACATGGCTCTTTCTAGCAACATCTGACATTTAAAATTTTTTTACCATGAGACCAGTGAGAGGTAACCGTTTTTTTTGTTTTTTTTGCCGCGAAGTACTAATAACAGCAATTACAAGCCAGGCCTACGAGGCTGTCAGAAAACATACACGTTCTACTTCAAAATGAAAATTTTTTAGACGCTTAATCTAGTTATATAACTTTTAGGATTTTTTTTCAGGATATGCAGGATCGCTAAAGCGGCAGGATATTATTAACCTCTAGGATATGTTAGAGATTGATAATATTCTGCCGCTTTAGCGATCCTGCATATCCTGAAAAAACTAGGAAGATGTTAAATTTACTAATTTTCTTAGCATTGCAAGTTTTCACTTTCAAGTAGCATCAGTATATACTCTTCGTGAATGATTTGTGGATTTAAAATAGCAAATATGTTATTTTTTTTTGCATGACTAAGTTATCACCAACCCAAAGACACATTTTTGAATTACAAGTTAAAAAAACTCGGGATATGCATGAACGCAATCGGTTATGTGTTATTCTTGCACGCGATGATGGACTAGAACCTGAATTAATTGCTCAGGTCCTTCGACTAAGTCGGACAAGTGTTTATGATTATTTGAGAGAATATGAATTAGAAAAAAAACACAGCACGTTGCATAAGACCCTTACCTGCATCCTTTAATGTTTCTCAAAAATCTAATTCCTAGCCTATTTCCTGAGAGCCTCTACAGGCTGCAACCCTGCCTTATAATTACTTCTTAGGTTGATGCGGTCGCTAAGTTTTTTTGTCTATGAGGTAGCCTGCGGTTGTCAAGAGCTCCAATGCGGCAACATCATTGATGAGGCCGGCATTTCTATCGTTAAAGAACTTATCTTCTGAAAGTACATTTAAGAGGCTTTTTTTAATTTCGGCTGATGAGTTATTTAAAGCATGGGCTAATTCTTTGACCATGGTTTCTGGTGTAACTCTTTTAAAGAATACCTTCAATACAGCTTCGCGATCTTTTTGAACAAGTTCATCGTTAAGAAGACCTGTATGCCAATCGAAGGTGGGTGATGGGGCAACTCCTACAAGATGACCAATAAGATTTTGAATGTAGAGGGCTTGATGCACGCTTTCTTTAATGTCTGATGTACCTGTTAATTGTTGCATCAACTCATTTTCCCCAAGAAATTGAGCTTGCATCATCCCTTTAACTGCTTGATTGATTATTTCAAATATTTTGGGAATATTACTTAAAGTAAGAGCTGCAGATTCTTTTAAAACATAAGACATTCCATCAGATGATGATTTGAATTCACTTAAAGCCACGTCCCATTCCCAAAATTTCTTATCCAAAGAAAAAAGACGCATTGCATGTAAATACATTAAGCCACCTGAATTTACGCTTTCTAAGATGGCTTCTTGACTATTTTCAAGAACAAAATTCTTAACAAATTGAATCGATTCATTTCTTTCATTTTTATCCAATGCATCTTCTGCGCTTATCCATTTTGGAAGACGAATGGTATATTTGTATTTTGCATCGATTAATTCGTATGCTGTGGCAACTCCCTCATTTTTTTTAGGGCCGCAATTACCAATTCCTGAAAGTACAGTGATCAGGGCAGATTCTTGATTTGTAAAATAAAAATTTTCTTTGTTTTCGTCTGATTCATGTAAAATACTATTAAGAACAGCTCTTAGTTTAAATTCAGGCTCTGAAACTTTTTCACTTACCGAAGATAATAAATTTCTTAAATAAGGAATACCGGCTTCTATACTAGCTTCGGTTACTTTTAAGTTTTTAAGAGCGATATCATTTTCTTTTGAATTTTTTTTAAATTTGAAAAAAAGATCTTGAATGAGTTGATCGAAGGCTTTAATAGTTGCAAGAGGCGGTAGTTCATCTCGTGTTATGGAAGAGTTGTAAGTTAAGCTTTCTAGACGTTCCATATTAATCATGATATTGCGATCATGAATTAGCGTTGAAGGCGGTTTAAATGCAACATTTTCAAGAGATAACCTTTTTAACTCGTTAAAGAGATCAAATGGATTTTTTTTCCCTTTAATAGCATTTGCTGATCTAATAAATTCAGCATCTTCAATTAAGGAATTATTGGTCAAAGTTTTCTTATTTGCCAAAATATAGTTTGCCATTGTCAAAAAAAGTTCTGGTTTAACTTCATCTTTTTGTAAGTTTGTTTCCAGCTTATCCAAAATGTGATCTAAAATCTTATCAATCTTTTGAAAAGCAAACCCTTCCAAAAGATTGATACCCTGCTCGATGTTACTGTTCAGTATCGAGGATAGAATTTCAAAGCGATACTCATCACTCATCTTATCACAACCGCCAAAGTCAAGCTCTATGAGTTTAGGTAAATTTAAATGTCCGATTTTTGTTAAGCTTTTACAACCGGAAAGATCTAAAAAAACAAGCGATTTTAAATTTAAACTAGGAATTTCTTCTATTCCTTGACAGTCGCTTAGATCGATGGCAGTTAATTTTGATAAATCGGGTAAATTTTTTAATCCTTCATGTGTTAACTCATTTGAATGGATGAT
>Ga0105047_10003186_pt1 | contig 29017 bp, 22 predicted proteins | sample MAT04_FD_78384 | JGI IMG/M metagenome (GOLD analysis project Ga0105047, IMG submission 78384) | Freshwater microbial communities from Lake Fryxell liftoff mats and glacier meltwater in Antarctica - MAT-04 (megahit assembly) | ecosystem: Environmental > Aquatic > Freshwater > Ice > Liftoff... | reverse complement strand
GTATTCACCATGTGGACATTGTATACATTTATAAATTATGCTATTCTGAATTTACACGCAACCTGATCCGGACGCCATGCCCAAGACCAAGAGCCAGCCAACTCCAATTGCGACGCCCGTGGTTCGCGAACGGACTGAACCCGCAGGAATTCGACCTGATCGTGGTCAAGTCGCCCCACACCGAGCACCACATGTACGAGGCCTGGGCAGACTGCAATTTCAATGTCGACGTTGCTGGCGCCACCTCGGCCAACCTGCCGACGCTGGGCCACACCATCTGCGCGCGTCCGATCTATCCGCTCGATGCACAGGTTCCGTTTGAACCCCGGGCGGTGAACTACCAACGGCCATGACAGCCCAACCCGGCCAACCCATGCAACTGTGCGCCACGGGAACCGTCAGGCGCCGCACTGACTGGAGCTTGCACCATGCAGATTGAATCGGTCGACTTTTTCTATCTCTCCATGCCCGAGGTCACGCTCGAGGCCGACGGCAGCCAGGACGCGTTGCTGGTGCGGGTGGCCGCAGGCGGTCATGTCGGCTTTGGCGAATGCGAGGCCGCGCCACTGCCGTCGATCGCCGCCTTCGTGTGTCCGCCGTCTCACGGCGCCTGCCAGCCCGTCAGCGCGTCGGTGCTGGGCCGGGCTCTGAACAGTCCGGCGGACATTGCCGCGATTGCCGCCGACGTGGCCTACAACAGCATGGACGTGTTGCAGGCCGCTCATACTTTTTCGGGTATCGAGATGGCCTTGTGGGACATTCTGGGCAAGGCGCTGGGCGAACCGGTGTGGAAGCTGCTCGGCTACCGCGCCAGCCACGCAAAAACACCGTACGCGTCGTTGCTGTTCGGTGACGACGCCCAGCAGACGTTGTTGCGGGCACGGGATGCGAAGGCACGGGGCTTCAAGGCGGCCAAGTTCGGCTGGGGGCCGATCGGTCGTGGCACACCGCAGCAGGATGCGGAACATTTCATGGCGGCGCGCGAGGCATTGGGCCATGACGGCATATTGCTGGTCGATGTCGGACAGATCTTTGGCGAGGACGTGGCGCGTGCGGCCGCGCGCTTGCCGGCGCTGGAGGCGGCCGGCGTGGTGTGGCTGGAGGAGCCTTTTCACGCCAGCGCCTTGCAGGAATACGGCGCGCTCGCGCGGCAATGCGGCAAGGTGCGCCTGGCGGGTGGCGAAGGTGCCCACAACGCCTCGATGGCGCGCCATCTGATCGACTACGGCGGCATCGGTTTCGTACAGATCGACTGCGGTCGCATCGGTGGCATCGGTCCGGCCAAGCAGGTCGCCGACCATGCAGTGGCCAAGGGGATCACCTATGTCAATCACACGTTCACCTCGCACCTGGCGCTGAGTGCATCATTGCAGCCATTCGCAGGCCTTGCCGACCACACGATCTGCGAATATCCCGCAGCGCCCAAGGAACTGGCGGTCGCGCTGACCCGCAACCATCTGCTGCCCGATCGTCACGGCACCGTGTGTGCGCCCGACGCGCCAGGGCTGGGTATCGAGATCGATGGCGATGCGGTGCGTCGTTACCAGCTCGACACCGAGCTGCGGGTGGCAGGCCGGATCCTGTACCGGTCGCCGACGTTTCCCGGCTGAGCGCGGCTCGCCACAAGCGCTGTGCGCAGATTGCAGCGCACAGCGGATAGGATAGGAACAGGTCGGGGCCTGTGATGTTCCAGCCATCCATGGAGTCGTCATGAAACATTGGTTCGTGCATCTTCCAACGGCGGTCCTGCTCCTGGCTGCCGCCTTCCTGGTCAGCATGCTCACGCGTGGCCTCGGTGACACCAGCACGGCGATGATCATCAGTTCCCTGGTGATGTTCGCTGCCTGCCTGGCCAGCGCCATCCATTTGCTGGGCCCACGTGCCACGGCCTGGTTTGCGGTGATCGCCATGGCATTCGGCTGGTTTGCCGAGCAGATGGGGTCGTCCCGCGGCTGGTTCTTCGGTAGTTATCGCTATACCGATGTGCTCGGTCCGACCCTGGGCGATGTGCCGTTCATCATTCCGCTGATGTGGTTCGCACTGACCTACATCGGTTATGTGCTCAGCAACCTGATTGTCTGGCGTGCACCTGCGGATGGTGACTTTCATTGGGGCGAGGCCGTTTGGATGTCGCTGCTGGCGGCGATGATCGTCACCGCCTATGACCTGGGCGCAGACCCCTACATGGTGTTTGTGCTCAAGGCATGGATCATGACCAAGACCGACGGCGCCTGGTTTGGCGAGACCGTGCAGGGTTTCGTCGGCTGGACCTTCGTCGGTTTCTGCATTCTGCTGACGTTCCGGCTGGTCGTACGCAAGTTGCCGGTTCGTCCCGCCACATCATTCAGCCGGCGCCATGCCCTGGTGCCGGTACTGATCTACGCCGGATTGATGGCGTTCCAGATCGTTGCCGGTTTTCCGGTCGAGACGCGGTCCGTCGCCGTGTTCGCCATGGGTATTCCGTTGCTGTGCGCACTGGCTGGCTGGCGACACTGGAAAACGCACGATGCAACGAATACCGGGGAGACGGCATGACAGCATTGCCCGCCGCAGACGTTGAACGCGATACGTTGCTCGCACGTTTGCAGTACGAGGCCGATCCGCCAGCGGACGCGGCCGTGGCGCGTATTGTCGGCAACTGGGCGGAAATGCCGTCCGATGCCAGCGCGCAGCAGCTGCGTGACGCACACCAGGCCCAATGGGACCGTCTGCAGCAGGCCACGGCCCTTTTGCAGCAGCTGGGCGACAACGGCAGCCTGGCCCTTTGGCGCGCGCAAGCACCGGAGCTGGACCCGATCATCGTGCAGGCGGTGCAAGACTTCATCCATGCCGAACAGGCCCTGCCGTCCTGGGCCGATCATGCGCAACTGCAACGGGCCGAAACGCTGTTCATGGAGCATGGGCCGCTGTCGTGCATCCTGTTGTTCTGCGCGAGTCTGCCCGAGTGTTATGTGTTGCCCGATCTGGCCGAGGTTCTGCATCGGGCCGGCCAGCTCGAGCAACGCACCGAGTACCGGATCCGCAGTACGGCCGCCATGATCTTCCCTGTCATGATGCATGGTGGCCTGGCGTCCGATGCCGGCACCGGTCGCGCCCAGATTCTCAAGGTGCGGTTGATCCATGCCACGATCCGCAACCTGATCCTGCATGGCAGCCCCGAGGCGATCAAACAGGCCATGGCCGCCCCCGATGCCACTGCGGATGCAGGTATCGTGCCCCCGCATCCCGCGCTGCACGGGACACGCAGCATGCACGCAGCGATGTTCGGTGCCGGCTGGGATGCGAAGGCGCGTGGCCTGCCCTGCAACCAGGAGGAGCTGGCTTATACGCTGCTGACGTTCAGTTTTGTGTTCCTGCGCAGCATGCGCCGGCTCGGACTGGGTTGTACCGACGCCGACGAAGCCGCTTTCCTGCATGCCTGGAACGTCGCCTCCAGCGTGCTGGGGGTGCAGAGCGCGTTGATGGCACACGACATGCGGGCTGCGCAGCAGCTGTTCGCACGCATGCAGTCGCGTGCGCGCCAGCATCCGGTCGATCCGGATCCGCGACCGGCTTTGGGTCGGGCACTGATGCAGGCCATGGAAAAGTCGATACCGGTGACCGTTCTCAAGCCTTTTTCGGCCTTGATGACGTTGTATTTGTGTGGTCGACCCACGGCCCACATGATTGGCGTGACCGAACGAACGCCCATGGTCTCGCGCGTGCTGTTTGCGCTGCTGATGGCGCTGACCCGCGCCATCGATGCGATGGCACGACGGGTATGGCCACAGTTCTCGATTGCCAGGCTGATCACCCGTGTGCTGGGGTACCACCTGATAACGCATCTGCTGATGGATCAGACCCGCTCACTCGCGCTACCGACCCATTTGCTTGATCGTGCCAACGGCATGCTTGATCAATGGAGCGAAGATGCGCATGCGCCAGGCTGGATCAATGCCCTGGAAGACCGCTTGACCGTGCGCGGCAGCTGGCGCGGCGATCCGCGCGGCTGACCACGCGACGATAGCGGCGGCCGACAGCAAGCCGACCTCAGCCTGCGTCCAGCGCGCGTGCACGCGCCAGCGCATGGGCAGCGCCGATGCGCTCGAATATCTCGGTCGCCTGGCGCGCATGTTCGGCGCGCCGTGGATCGCCGGGCGCGAGGTGGCGCGCTAGTTCCAGATGGCCCTTGCCGGTTTCATACGGGATGGCAGTCTGCCGGCCTTCAGCGATCGCCTGTTCCCAGCCGACCAGTGCCTTGGCATGCCGCCCCTGTTGCCAATGCATGAGAGCGGTGTGGCGTGCCGCCATCGGCCTGCCGATGGCGAACCGCCGCGCGTATCCGCTGGTGCGCCGGGTTGCCATGGCGCTGTCGTGGGCCCACTGCCGCCACGCGTCGCTGCCGCGTGCCGGCGCATCGTGTTCCCACAGGCGCAATGCCAGCTCGGTGAAGGTATCGAGTCCGTTGAGCAGGTGGTGGGCCGTGGCAATACGCGGCAGTGCCGCCAGCAAGTGGATGCCTTCGCGTACCAGCGGTCGGCAGGCGTCGATTGCACCGGTCTCGAACAGGCACAAGGCGAGCAATCCGGTGTCGGCCAGGTAGGAAATTGCCTCTCCGGTGCGCCGTGCCAGCGTCACCGCGCGCCGCGCATGGATGGCGCCTTCGTCGAAGTTGCCGCGTCGGATCGCCAGCATTGCCATGCCACCTGCCGCCCAGCATTGGCCGACTTCGTCACCGACCTCCCGGGACAACCGCTCCAGCAACTGCCACAGATCCGCCGATCGATCAAATGCGCCCTGCAGTTCCGCACTGTTCGCCATGATGGCCAGAATCACCATGCGCGACTGGCGTTCGCCCAGCCGCTCGAAGTTCTGTTGCGCGTCAGCGGCAGCGCGTTCGCAGGGCGCCCAGCGCGCCTCGCCCATATAGGCCAGCGCCATCGTCAGGTTGGCGTCGGCATATGCCAGAGGGTGTTGCAGCCGCCGATGCAGTTCGGTCACCCGGGTGGCGTAGGCGTCGGCCTGCCGGTGGCGGCCCATGAGGGTGCAGATGTACATCATGCCGCCACAGGCACTCATCTGCTCGGGGCTCGGCGGGTGTGCTTGCAGCAGATTGATGCGGCGCAGGATGGAATACACGGTGTGTCGGGGGCGCTGCGTCAGGTGGTAGATGCGCCCCAGCGTGCTGAGCACGGCGGCGCGCTGGCGCGCCCGGCTTGCAGCGGTTTCACTGCTGCCCCGCTTGCGCAGGCGTGCGGGCAGCAGTGTCTGCGCAGCCTCCCATGCGACGCGCAGGCCCACCCCCCGTGCCGAGGGCACCGCGTCGCCCAGCAGACGTGCGGCTGTCTCCAGCGCTACCCGTGCCTGCTCCAGTTCGCCCAGGTCATAACCTGCCTGGCCGAGGTTGAGCTGCCAGCGTGCGCGCTGGTCGTCACGGGCGGGTACGGGCTCCGTGGCGCCTTCGCCGAATCCGTGCTGCGTGATTGCGACCAGGCGAGCGAACAGGGTCTGCGCTTCGCGGTAGGCGCCGGTGCGCAATGCGTGGTCTCCCGCCTGCTCGAGCGCCGCGACGGCGTGTGCCGGGTCGTGTGCCTTGTCCCAGTGGGTGGCGATGCGCGCGAGCATCAGCGGATCGTCACCGGCATGGCGTCCGTACCAGGCGGCCATCGCCGCATGAAACCCGCGCCGTACGCCGAATGGCAGCAGGCTGTAGACCGCATCGCGCACCAGCGCGTGGCTGAAGCGGAACTGGCTGCTGTCGGCGCCGGTTTCGATCAGACCGTCCGCGACCAGCGCATGCAGGTCCTGCCACAGGGCCTCAGCGCCCGCGCTGTCCGCATTCGCGTTGTTGAGCGCATCAAAACTGAATTCATGTCCCGCCACGCTGGCGGTCTTGAGCGTCGTCTGCTGGCGGGTTGTCAGTCGGTCGATGCGCGAGATCACCACACCCTGGATCGTGTCCGGAATTTCGTAAGCAGCCAGACCCTGCGCGTCGTAGCTGATGACGCCCTGGCTGCAATGCACGATCAGCCCGTCAACCAGCGATGCCACCACCTGGCGCACGAACAAGGGCATGCCTTGCGTGCGGTCGGCCACCGCCCGCAGCACCGGTTCGGGCACTTCCCCGGCTCCCAGTTCGTTGGCAATGATGTCGCGCACCGCATTCTCGTCCAGTGGCGTCAGGGTCAGGTGCGTGCAGTCGGCATCGTCGAACGGGAGCGCGGGCCCTGCGCCGTTTTCGGATGGCCGAGTGCTCAGCACCAACAGCAGGCCCGGGCATCGTCGCAGCGCCTGTTCGAACACAGCCTGCGACGCCGAGTCGAGCCAGTGCAGGTCCTCCATCATCACGACCCGCAAGCTGCCGTCGCCGGTGGCCCGCAGCAAACTGACCAGCAGGTCGGTGGTGGCTTCGATGCGGCCCCGGCCACGCATTTGTTGCTCGGTGGTGCTGGCAGGCAAGGCGAGGTCCAGCACCTCGGACAGCAGGCTGGCGTGTTCGCGCGTCCGGTCGTCCTGGTCCAGCAACGCCAGCACGCGCTCTCGCCGCGTGGCGGCCGGGGCATCGCCTGCCAGCCCGAGCAACGAGTCGAAAATGCCGCGCAACGGGCGGTAAGCGGCCGAGTTGTCGAGCGGGTCGCTGGCACCTGTTGCCAAGCGCAGGCCGCGGCCACGCACGGCACGCGCGAACGCCGCACACAGGTGCGACTTCCCGATGCCGGCCGTGCCTTCGATCAAAACCACTGCACTGCGCCCCGGGTCGTCGAGCAGGCGTTGCAGGGTCGCCAGCATCCGATCGAGTTCCGGCTGTCTGCCGATCATCGCGCCGGTATCGACGGTCGCGTCGACCCGTCGCTGGCCCAGCGATTCGTATACGGCAGTACCGGAAAGGCCCTTGAGCCGGATGGCAGGGCGGGGTGCAAAGCCGATGGCTGCCACGGCACCACCGGTTGCCGCGTCGCACAAGACCTGGTTCGGTTGGGCCGTCTGCGCCAGGCGGGCGGCCCGGTTGACGACCGCGCCGATGAGCGCAAATTCTGCACGCGAAAGGTTGCCGCGCAGGCCGGCGAATACGCGGCCGCTGGCCACTCCGGCCGCCAACGGCGTCGGCGTGTCGGCCATGATGTTCACCAGTGCGTGCGCGCTGCGCACCGCCCGTTCAGCGTCGTCCGGATAACTGCTGCCCGGGATGCCCCAGGCGGCGACCAGCACCAGGTCGGCCTTGTCGTCGACCAGGAACTGCACCACGCTGCCACCGCTGGCATGCACACCGTGTTGCAGCGCCAGCGTTACCGATTGCAGTGTTGCCAGATCCTGTGGAACAGCGAGGTTGGCAAACAGCACAGTGGCAGCGCGCAGCTCGGCCAGCTGGTTGTGGTGGCCGGCACTCAGGCGCTGTACCAGATGGCGCGGGACGAGCGCGGCCAGTGCCGCCGTATCGGCGGGCGGTTCTTGCGGGGCGGGACCGGCAAGCGATGCCGGCGTGACGGCATGCAGCGCAAAACCGCCTTCGGCAAGGCTTTCGCCGCTGCAGTCATGCTGCAATACCCGCCAGGCCGGTTGAGATAACAACACCTGGCCTGATGTCACCGCACGAGCGGCACTGACCTGCTCCAGCGCATCGCCCCCGAGCAGGGCTTCCCAACGACCCTGGTCGCCGCCGACGATGGCCGTGAACGCGTTGCCGGCGCCGATACCGACACGCAGGCTGAGCGGGTTCTGCGGCTGGCCGGCCAGTTCTGAGGCCAGCGCCTGCAGCCGCAACGCGGTCGCAGCCGCGGCGGTCGTGGCCGCATGCAGGTTTCCGTCTCTGGCCGGCCACCAGGCGATGGTGGCATCGCCGGCAAATTTGTAGACCTCGCCGCCGCCCGCCTCAATCGTCGTCACGATCAGTCCGAAGCAGGCATTCAGTAGATTCTGAAGGCCCTCGATGCCCGCCGGACCCTCACGTGCCTTGCGCTCCGTCAAGGCAGAGAAACCGGCGATGTCGGCCACCAGAACCGCACCGGTGCCGGTGTGCATCTGCATCGGTGCCGATGCCAGCTGCCCGGCGATGGCATGGCGAGCAAAACCCGGCACGAACCGGCGCAGCTTGTCGGCCAGCGCTTGTGCGTCGGACACCGTCGCCTGCTGCACGGCTGCCGGGTCGTTCACGGCCAGGGCGTACGCCATACGGTCGCTGCACCGGGCGAAGGGCCGCAGCGGGCCGCAACGGGCGTGACAAGGCAGGAATGGCTGAACAGGTCAAATGGCATGCGGTGGCCTGGGTGAGCGCACAGAGTGCTGACGCAATCGGCAAAGGCCGGTTGGCGTGTGGAGTACTTTATACCGATGGGGGCCATTGGCGTCGAGCGGAACTGTCAATATCCCGTGCGGTATCGTCGAGCGTTTGGCGCGCCGACCGTGCGCGACTGTTGCATTTCTGTTTGATGCTGCTGCCCACCTCTGCCCACCTCTGCCCTGTCTGCGCACTCTGCCACATGAACCGCACGATACGTCCGTTGCTGCTGCACGGCTTCCCACCGCTTGCCGCACCGGACGCCCGGGTTCTGGTGCTCGGCAGCATGCCGGGTGTTGCGTCGCTGCGTGCACAGCAGTATTACGGGCACCCGCGCAATGCGTTCTGGCCCATCATGGGCGCCTTGTTCGGCTTTGAAACCCAACTGCCGTATGCGCAGCGGGTACTGGCGTTGCAGGCCCATGGCGTCGCGGTCTGGGATGTGCTGGCCTATTGCGAGCGTCCCGGCAGTCTGGACTCTGCGATCGCTCCGGCCAGTGTGGTGCCCAATGATTTTGTCGAATTCTTGCGCCAGCACCACGCGATCACGCGCATCTGTTTCAACGGCGCAACGGCCGCCAATCTGTTCCGACGCCATGTGGCAACCACCGTGGCGCTGGCGCCGTCTGTGCAGACCTTCCGACTGCCTTCGACCAGTCCGGCGCATGCGGGAATGACGTTGGCCGACAAGTTGCAGGCGTGGGAAGTGCTGCGCGCCGATGAGTGACTTTGTTCACCAAGCCACGAGATAACAACGCGGAGAATTAGATAAATCATTTCAGTATCAATCACTTGGCAAAACCGTTGTTATCTTTTCTTATCCGAAGGGCGGTCTCGTTCGGGTAGGTTGTTGACAGCGGCAATCGAAAACGGCGCCAGTTGGCGCCGTTTGTCAGAAATGGACAACTTTCGCTTATCTCAGACCGCCCCAGCCTTCACCTTCAGCCGCCACGCATGCAGCAGCGGCTCGGTATACCCGCTGGGTTGCGCCACGCCCTTGAACACCAGATCGGTCGCCGCCTGGAATGCCGCGCCTTGCGGGTTGCCGGCCATTGGCACGTACAGGCTGTCACCCGCGTTCTGCATGTCGACTACCTTGGCCATGCGCTTGAAGGTGGCGCGCACCTGGGCCTTGCTCACCACGCCGTGCAGCAGCCAGTTGGCCATGTGTTGGCTCGAGATGCGCAAGGTGGCGCGGTCTTCCATCAGTCCGACGTTGTGGATGTCAGGCACCTTGGAGCAGCCGATGCCCTGGTCGATCCAGCGCACCACATAACCCAGGATGCCCTGGGCGTTGTTGTCGAGTTCCTGCTGTTTTTCGGCATCGCTCCATGTCGGCGTCTTGACCACTGGGATGGTCAGCAGGTCGTTCAGAATGGCGTCGCGCTGATGCACCGGATCGGCCTGCGCGGCATCCTTCTCCATCTGCTTTTGCACGCCCGACACCAGCACCTGGTGATAGTGCAGCGCATGCAACGTGGCACCGGTGGGGCTGGGTACCCAGGCGGTGTTGGCGCCCGCCTTCGGATGACCGATCTTCTGTTTCAGCATGTCGGCCATCAGGTCGGGCATGGCCCACATGCCCTTGCCGATTTGCGCCTTGCCGCGCAAGCCGCAGGCCAGGCCCACCAGCACGTTGTTGCGTTCGTAGGCCTGGATCCAGGCGCTGGTTTTCATGTCGCCCTTGCGCAGAACCGGGCCGGCTTGCATGCCACTGTGCATTTCGTCGCCGGTGCGGTCGAGGAAACCCGTGTTGATGAAGGCCACGCGGCTGGCAGCAGCGGCGATACAGGCCTTGAGATTGACGCTGGTGCGGCGCTCCTCGTCCATGATGCCGAGCTTGACCGTGCTGTCCTTGAGGCCCAGCAGCTTCTCGACGCGGCCGAACAACTCGCCGGCAAATGCGACTTCGGCCGGCCCGTGCATCTTGGGTTTGACGATGTAAACCGAGCCCTGGCGCGAGTTGCGGATCGCCTGGCCATCGGGTCCGACGCCGCGGCCCTGCAGGTCGTGCAGCGCGATGGTGGTCGTGACCACCGCATCCAGAATGCCTTCTGGGATTTCCCGCTGCGTGCCGTCGGCCGCGGTGTACAGAATGGCCGGGTTGGTCATCAGGTGGCCGACATTGCGCAGGAACATCAACGAGCGGCCGTGCAGGCGCACTTCGCCGCCCGTGGGCCCTCGGTAGACACGATCGGGGTTCAGTCCGCGGGTGAACGTCTTGCCGCCCTTGCTGACGTGCTCTGTCAGGTCGCCCTTGAGAATACCGAGCCAGTTGCGGTAACCCAGCACCTTGTCCTGCGCGTCGACTGCTGCGACCGAGTCTTCCAGATCCAGGATCGTCGACAGCGCGGCCTCGAGCACCACGTCGCTGACGCCTGCTGCATCGACTGCGCCGGTGGTAGCGCCATGGTCGATCCGGATGTCGATATGCAGGCCGTTGTGCTGCAGCAGCACCGACGAGGGGTTGGCGGCACCGCCCTGATAGCCGACGAACTGTTTGCTGTTGCGCAGTGACGTGGTCTTGCCATTGGCCATGTTGACGGAGAGTTGGCCGCTGACCACCGAATAGTCGGTGCTGTCCACATGCGAGCCGGATTTCAGCGGTGCCGTGCGGTCCAGCACATGGCGCGCATACGCGATTACCTTGGCACCGCGCATCGGGTTGTAGCCGCCGGAGCGGGTGGCGCCATCGCTCTCGTCGATCACGTCGGTGCCGTACAGCGCGTCGTACAGCGAACCCCAGCGGGCATTGGCCGCGTTGAGCGCGTAACGCGCATTGAGGATCGGCACTACCAGCTGCGGGCCGGCCTGCAATGCCAGCTCGGCGTCGACGTTTTTCGTGGTGGCCCGCACCTTGGCCGGCTCTGGTACTAGATAACCGATGCGGGTCAGGAACGCGCGATAAGCCTGCATCGACCGGATGGGTCCCGGGTGCACCTTGTGCCACTGGTCCAGTTCGCCTTGCAGTCGGTCGCGCTCGGCCAGCAAGGCAGAATTTTTTGGCGCCAGGTCGGTGACGATGGCATCGAAGCCGCGCCAGAACGCGGCGCTGTCCACGCCGGTGCCTGGCAGTACCTGCTGTTCGATGAAGTCAAATAGCTCGGTCGCGATAGCCAGCTGGTGCATACGGGTGCGTGTGGTCATGGGTTTCCCTCAATAGCCAAAAAATTCAGAAAAAGACGCTTACGTCGCGCAGCGAGCTGCCGGTGTGGGTGGGTTCGGTGCCCAGTTCCTCGAACGGCAGCTGGTAGCGGTTGACCCACAAGGTTTGATATCCGTACCAGGTGGCGGCCAGCGCGTCCCAGGCGTTGCAGCTGACAAAGCCGATCTGGCGCGCTCGCAGGCCAGTGGCCCGTTCACCCAGCGCATAGGCCTCGGGCGCCGTCTTGTACTTGCGAACGGCGTCCACGCTGATCACATGGTCCAGCAGATCGGCCAAGCCGGCCGATCGGACCGCCAGGTTCAGCATCGCAGGATCGCCATTGCTCAGGATGCCGGTGACGATGCCGCGTTGCCGCAGGTCCTGCAGCACTTCGCGGTTCTCCGGGAACGCGGAGAGGCTGCGGTACTGGTTCATCAGGCGGTCGACGCGGGCCTCGAATTCGGTGCCGGTGCCTGCCCCGGCCGCATCCGGCATCACCACCAGCTTCTTGACCGCGTAGACCAGCGCACTGCGCGTCAGGTCCCAGAACGGCCGGTAATGGGCCCCGTTGTTGCTCGTGGTCACCAGCCGGGAATATTCGATCTGTTTGTCACGCCAGAGCAGGCTCAGTGCCTGGCCCTGGCCGGGAAACAGCTGTTCGGCCATCAGCCCCACGCTGTACACGTCGAACAAGGTGCCATAGGCGTCGAAAAGAATGGCTTGGGGTTTTTCCATCCTTCTACTTTATTCGATACTTTATGAATCATTAACACGAGGAAAGTCAGAAAATATGTGACTTGAACGATGGTAATTGACCCTGACGGTTGCAACCTCCTCTGCCCACGGTCTGACGTGGCTTGCATTGTTGGGGCACATTCCAGAGCGCGCCCGCAACGCGCACAATGCGCTCTGGAGCATCTTTGCGTGCAATTAGTGCACATTTGGCCCATCCGGAGGGCGCAAGCCACATGGCGTTTCGTGTACAAACAGCAGGGCCAGGGACTCGTTTCGGAGCCCGGCAACCGCCATGGCGCTTGGCCGATGCACCGCTAAACCATTTTTGATGTCCGACCAACCACCTGCCCCATTGGACGCTGCCTCTCGCACCCTGGTGTTGCGCCACGCAGGTGCAATGATCGCGCGCGTGCAGGCTTTTTTCGGCCAGCACCAGGACGCGCACTTCAAGCGGCTGCGTGCGCACTTTTTTGAGCTGGTCGACAACCGACCCAATACCACGCAGGCGCAGAATCTGCGCACCGCCGGCGTCATGCTGGACAAGCAGGCTGCCTTGTTCGGCCGCGCATTCCAGGCTGCACTGCGGGAGTCGATCGAGGACGAGATCGAAGCGGTCATGCCAGGCGCGATGGCCGTGCTGCGGCCGGCCTCCAACGGTGATGACCATTCCGGCCCGAGCAGTATGGCATTGCTCGATGTCGACGAAATCGAGCGCCATCTGCTGGTGGACCGTGTGGCACAGCGCTTCAACAGTCGCTACGAGCCCCAGCTCAAGGCCTTGACTGCCAGTGTCGGCGCTTTGCTGCGCCTGGAGGACTTCGCGCTGGTCGACAACCCGTTCCGTCCGGCGAGTCTGATACGTGCCTTCCTGATGGCCTGGCATTCCAGTGCCTTCGACCCCATGGCAGCGGAAGATTTTGTCTCGGTTATCGAGCCCGATTGCACGATTGACTGGACGCCCCTGTATACCGACCTGGCCGCCATGCTGGTTCGGGCAGGGTACTCGGCCCGGCAGGTCCATCGCATCAAGCGTACGGCCGGTGGCGATTCGGTCGCAGGTTCGCTGTACCCGGAATCCGGACCGGCCACGGGCGCACGCACCGGGCATGGTGCCCTGGAGTCGGGAACGGGTGGCGCGGCGCCGCTCGCCGCGGGCGCGGGTGAACCGGCTGCCTCGGGTGGTGGCATGCAGGCGGCCGCGCGGGGGATTGCCGATCGTGCCCGGCAGTTTCTTCAAAAGCTGGGGTTTGGCGCTGGTGGTAGTGCCGGAGGTAGTGCCGGTGGCGCTGGTGGTGACGCCGACGATGCATCCGGCTTCGGTGCCGGCGGCAATGGTGCTGGCGGTGCCGGTGGGTCAGGCGTAGTGACGAGGCTGCCGGCCGACCCTGGCCTGATGGGCTTTCTCGGCGGTCTGCAGGCTGGCGCCAGGTCCTTGCAGTTTCCAGACTGGGCGCGGGGTCAGGATATCGCCGGTCAGAACGTCTTGCGCCAGATGCGCGAGCGCGAGGAGGTGCAGCGCGCGCCCGAACTCGATCGCGGCACCGTCGATGCCTTGGCCGAGGTATTCGACTATGTCTTTGCCGACAAGGCCATTCCGCTGCAGCTCAAGTATGTGATCGGACGCCTGCAGATCCCGGTTCTCAAGGCGGCCATCATTGACCGCGACTTTTTCCTTTCGAGTGCGCATCCGGCGCGGCAACTGGTCGACAGTCTGGCCGCGTCGGCCGTGGGCTGGGTGCCCGAAATGGGCGAGGATGACCCCCTGTACGTCTGCATCGACGACACGGTCAAGCGCGTGCTGGCCGAGTTCGAGGATGACCTGGCGCTATTTCGCCAGTGCCTGGCCGATTTCGAAGCTTTTGTGCAGGCGCACGCACAACGTGCCGAGGGCCAGATCAAGCCGGCCGCGTCGCAGGAGCAGCTCAACGAGGCGCGCGAGGCCGCGCTCGCCCATGCCGACGAGGTGGTGCACCAATGCATCCACGCATTGCCGATTGACGAGCCGCTGGTACCCTTCCTGTTGCCATTTCTGACCCAGCAGTGGCGCGAAGTGCTGGCCCACGGCTGGATCGCGGTTGAAAGCGATCCGGCGCCCTGGCACGAGGCGGTGCGCGTCATGGACCAGGTGATCTGGTCGACCCGCCCCAAACTGCAACCCGACGAACGCACTCGCCTGATCGCCATGTTGCCCGACCTCGTGCGCCAGCTCGATGCGCGACTCGACGCGATCGACTGGAAAGGCGCAGAGCGTGACGTCTTCACCAAGCGGCTGATCGATACCCACATGCGGGCCATTCGCACACCCAAGACCGGCGTGGTCGCGGCGGATGTGGCGCCCGCGGAGACCGAAACCCAGGCTGGCCGCCTGGCCATCCAGGCGCTGGATCAGCGCGTGACGCCGCCGCCCCAGGCTGCGCCAGATGCGTTTGATGCGATGGCGCACGGGCTGGAACGGGGAATGTGGTTCGACTTCGAATACGACGCTGAGCGCACGCGCCGCTACCGCCTGAGCTGGGTCAGTCCGCAACGCAGCCGCATGCTGTTTACCAATCGAGACGGCTTCGAGGCCTTTGTGCGCTCGCAGCGCGAGGTCGCGGCCTTGCTGCGTGAAGGGCGCCTGACGATCATCGACCAGCAGCCGATCGTCAAACGCGCCATCGACCAGATCATGGCCGACGACGCACCGGCGCCAGAAAAACTGGAGTTGCGGCTGGAATGAAGCCGCCACTGGCCTGGCAACCCCTGACCGGTCTGCGTGTGGTCGAGTTCAGCCACATGGTGATGGGGCCGACCTGCGGCGTGGTGCTGGCCGACATGGGCGCCGAGGTGATCAAGGTGGAGCCGATCGATGGCGACCGCACCCGCCACCTGCTGGGCGCCGGAGCCGGGTTCTTCCCGATGTTCAACCGCAACAAGAAGAGCATCGCCATCGACCTGCGCCGGCCCGAGGGTGCTGCCGTGGCGCGCAAGCTCGCGGCCAGCGCCGACGTGGTGGCGGAGAACTTCAAACCCGGCACGATGCGCAAGTACGGGCTTGATTACGCCAGTCTGGCGGCCCAGGACCAGCGCATCATCTACGTCAGCATGAAAGGCTTCCTGCCCGGTCCCTATGCGCACCGTCCTGCGCTGGACGAAGTGGTGCAGATGATGGGTGGCCTGGCCTACATGACCGGCCGCTCGGGTGATCCGTTGCGCGCGGGCACCAGCGTGAACGACATCATGGGGGGCATGTTTGGTGCCATCGGCGCGTTGGGCGCACTGATTCAGCGCGGCATCAGTGGCAAGGGCCAGGAAGTGCAAAGTGCGCTTTTTGAGAACAATGTGTTCCTGGTCGGCCAGCACATGCTTCAGTATGCGATCACCGGCACGCCGGCCGCACCGATGCCCGAACGCATTTCGGCCTGGGCGGTGTACGACGTGTTCACGGTCAAGGACGACGGGCAGATTTTCCTGGCTGTGGTGAGCGACCCGCAATGGCAGGTTTTCTGCGCTGCCTTTGGTTTGGACGATTTGCAGGCCGACCCCGGCCTGGCCACCAACAACCAGCGCGTTATCGCGCGCCCGGCGCTGATGCCCCGGCTGCGCGCGTGTTTCGCCGAGCTGACGGTGGCCGAGCTGTCAGCGCACTTTGAGCAGCTGGGCCTGCCTTATGCGCCGATCCGCAAGCCCGAAGAGTTGTATGACGACGAACATCTGCGCCAGACCGGGGGCCTGGCCGACATCACCCTGCCCAATGGTGTGCGCGCCGGGCAGCGCGCCGGTACCACCTTGCTGCCATTCACGATGCAAGGTCGCCGTCTGGCGGTGCGCGAGCAGCCCCCCAAGGCTGGTGAACACTCGGATGCGGTGCTGGCGCAACTGGGCTATACGGCCGCCGAGATCGCGTCGCTGCGTGCTGCGCGCGTGGTGGCGTGATGTTCTGGCCAGCGCCAAAGCCATCCCATCCCGGGGACGTTCGGCACTAGGCGAATGCCATGGACAAGTTCAAGCAGCTCGAATCCTTTGTCGCCATCGCCACCCGCGGCAGCCTGACGGCAGCAGCCCAGGCCGAAGGGGTGGCGCCGGCCATCATGGGCCGGCGGTTGGATGCGCTGGAGGCGCGCCTGGGCGTGAAATTGCTGCAGCGCACCACGCGGCGCCTGACGTTGACCCATGAAGGCAGCGCCTTCCTGGAGGACTGTCAACGCCTGCTGGCAGACGTCTCCAATGCCGAAGCCAGCGTGTCGGCCGGCGGCGTCAAGGCCAGCGGACATCTGCGCATTACGGCGCCGGCCGGTTTCGGCCGACGCCATGTAGCACCGCTGGTGCCGCGATTCCGGGATCTGCACGGCGACGTGACGATATCGCTCAACCTCAGCGACCGGGTCATCGATATCGGCGCCGAGGGATTCGATTGCGCCGTGCGGGTCGGAGACCTGCCGGATTCTTCGATGGTCAGCGTGCGCCTGGCCGACAACCGTCGCCTGTGCGTGGCAGCGCCACGTTATCTGCAACGCCACGGCACGCCGGCCCACCCGTCCGATCTGACGCGGTTTGACTGCCTGGTGCTCTCCAGTGATGCATCGCAGACCCGCGGCTGGGCGTTCCAGCTACCGGCTGACGATGGCGCCGCCGCCAGCGACCGAGGTATGCCGTTCAAGGCCGATTTGCTGCATATCCGCCCGGCCGGACCCCTGGACTGTTCCGACGGGCAGGTGCTGCATGAATGGTGTCTGGCGGGCTTTGGCATCGCCTGGCGCAGCAGTTGGGAGGTTGAGGCCGAGGTGGCCACTGGTCTGCTGGTGCCGGTGCTTGAGCAGTTTGCCGGGCCGCCTAACGGCATTTTTGCGGTGTTTCCACAGCGCAAGCACCTGCCGCTGCGCGTGCGGCTGTGGATCGACTTCCTCAAGCACCACTATGCCCGGCCGGGCTTCTGGAAGACCTGAAACGCGCGGCAGTGGCCCAGGCCGGCCACGGGTCTCGAGCGGCTCAGGAGGATTTCTTCAGGCACTGGCTCATGAAGGCCTTGCGCTCATCGCCCTTCTTGTCGCCCGCGTCGACGTTGCAGGTCTTCATCTTGCTTTGCTGGGTCACCGGCTTTGCGCTCAGGCAGGTTTTCATGAAGGCCTTGCGTTCGTCACCTTTCTTGTCGCCGGCCTCCGCGTTGCAGGTGCCCATCTTGGTCTGCTGCGCGGTTTTGGCTTTTTCCTCGGCGTGGGCGACACCCACGGTCAGGGCAATACCGATGGCGAGCATGGAAATCAGTTTGTGCATGGAGGCTTTCCTTGGTTGAGATGGGATGGCGAGCCTGCGAATGGCTCCTTGCTTAACGCAGCCAGTGGCTTAGCGGCTGACAGTGACGGAGCAATTTAACCGATTTCGCGACGCCGGCGGCGGCCGCGCTGGCGAAAGGCATCCGTAAACGGCGGGCCTCCTAGAATCGAGGGCTATGCTCAAGATCAAACAGGAACTGCAGAGCGGCCTGGCCGCGATATTGTCCGAACTGGCGCCCGACGCCGCCACGCGTGCGGCTTTCGAATCGCCCAAGGTCGCTGCCCATGGTGACTTTGCGTCGACCGCGGCCATGCAACTGGCCAAGCCGCTCAAGCGCAATCCGCGCCAACTGGCGGAAGAACTGCGCGACAAGCTGCTGGCCTTGCCCATCTATCAGCGCTGGGTGTCCGACATCGACATCGCCGGCCCGGGGTTCATCAATATCCGGCTCAAGCCCGAGGCCCGGCAGCAGGTGGTGCACGAGGTACTCCGTGACGCCGAGGCATTTGGCGTATTGCCAGCCAACGGCCAGCGCATGTTGGTGGAGTTCGTATCGGCCAATCCGACAGGTCCGCTGCATGTGGGGCATGGCCGGCAGGCAGCGCTGGGCGATGCGATCTGCAATCTCGCAGCGACCCAGGGCTGGGAAGTCTACCGCGAGTTTTATTACAACGATGCGGGCGTGCAGATTGCAACCTTGGCGCAGAGCACGCAGTTGCGTGCCCAGGATTACAAGCCGGGCGATCCACAGTGGCCCGAGGCGGCTTACAACGGCGACTACATCGCCGATATAGCGGCCGACTTCCAGGCGCGCAAGACGGTGCATGCCGACGACCGCGAAACCACGGGCAGCGGCGACATCACGGATATCGACGCAATTCGCGAGTTCGCCGTCGCCTATCTGCGCCATGAGCAGGACCTCGATCTGAAGGCGTTTGCGGTGCGCTTCGACAACTTCTATCTGGAGTCGAGTCTGTACAGCAGCGGCAAGGTCGCACAGGCGGTGCAGCGGCTGCAGGATGCCGGCAGGACCTACGAGCAGGATGGCGCCTTGTGGTTGCGCTCGACCGACTACGGTGACGACAAGGACCGGGTGATGCGCAAGAGCGATGGCAGCTTCACCTATTTCGTGCCAGATGTTGCCTATCACATCTCCAAATGGGAACGTGGTTTTTCGCGTGTGGTCAATATCCAGGGCACCGACCACCATGGCACGATCGCGCGGGTGCGCGCCGGCCTGCAGGCGGCCGACGTCGGGATTCCAGCCGGTTATCCCGACTATGTGCTGCACACCATGGTGCGGGTCATGCGCGGTGGTGTCGAGGTCAAGATCTCCAAGCGCTCGGGCAGTTATGTCACGCTGCGCGATCTGATCGAGTGGACCAGCAAGGATGCGGTGCGTTTCTTCCTGCTCAGCCGCAAGCCCGACACCGAATACGTGTTCGATGTCGATCTGGCGTTGGCGCAGAACAACGACAACCCTGTCTATTACGTGCAATATGCCCATGCCCGGATCTGTTCGGTACTGGCCGCCTGGGGTGGCGAGGTCGACACCTTGCGGGGCACCGACCTGAGCCCGCTAGGCAGCGAAGTCGCAACCGGCCTGATGTTGCTGCTGGCGCGGTATCCTGACATGCTGACGGCAGCGGCGCGCGACTTCGCACCACACGACGTGACCTTCTACCTGCGCGAGCTGGCCGCGCAATACCATAGCTACTACGATGCAGAGCGCATCCTGGTCGACGACGCGCCGATCAGGCTGGCCCGGCTGGCCTTGGTGGCAGCCACGGCCCAGGTGCTGCGCAACGGCCTTGCCTTGCTCGGTGTCAGCGCACCGCGCAAAATGTGAACGCAACCATGGATGCAATTGACAGGCAAGGACCCCGGATGAAGCAACTACGAGCACAGCAGTGGGGCGGGACGATACTGGGCCTGATCATCGGAGTCGTGATCGGTCTGGGCATCGCCCTGGCCGTGGCGGTTTATGTCACCAAGGTGCCGGTGCCGTTTCTGACCAAGGGGCCGAGCCGTACGATCGACCAGGATGCGGCCGAGCAGCGCCGCAACAAGGACTGGGATCCGAACGCGCCGCTGTACGGCAAGAATCCGGCCCGCGCGGCCGTGCCTGCCGTGCCAGCCTCGGCTGAGACGCCCGACTACAAGGGCGTGCCGCCGGCGGTTGCCGGCATTCCGACACCCGCGCCGTCTGCCGAGCGCGGGGCGGTGGCCAACCCGCCGGCCGTGGCAGCGCCGTCGGCGGATCCGCTTGGCGATTTTGCAAAATCGCGCGCCGGCGCCAGCACCTCGACGGCGGACCCGTTCGCCTATTTTGTGCAGGTGGGCGCCTATCGCACGGCCAATGACGCTGAAGGCCAGCGCGCCCGGCTGTCCCTGGGGGGTATCGAGGCGCGTGTATCCGAGCGCGAACAATCGGGCCGTACCGTCTATAGGGTGCGTGTGGGGCCGTTCGACAAGCGCGAAGATGCCGACCTGACCAAGCAAAAGCTCGAAGGTCTGGGCATGGAGGCGGCGCTGGTGCGTGTGCAGCGTTGAACTTTCGCCACCCGCCAGCATCCGACCGCCATTTCAATCTGCCTGTCACCGCGTCGATGCATGCGCGGGACAGGCGTCACAGGAGAGTTGATCCATGAAGCGTCGTGATTTTTCTGTCTGCGCCTTGACGGCTGCCCTGGCCGGATCGGTCGTGTTGTCCCCGGCCCAGGCCCAGACCCGCAAACCGGAGGCGGGCCGGGAATACCTCAAGCTGGCACGCCAGGTGCCGGTCGAGACACCTTCCGGCAAGATCGAGGTTGTCGAATTCTTCTGGTACAACTGTCCGCATTGCAATGCCTTCGAGCCATCGCTCGAGGCCTGGAGCAGGACCCTGCCGGCCGATGTCGTTTTGCGTCGGATTCCTGTCGGGTTCCGGGACAATTTCGTGCCGCAGCAGCGGCTGTACTTCGCCTTGCAATCCATGGGTCTGATCGACAAACTGCATGCCAAGGTGTTCACCGCCATCCATGTCGATCGGATGGACCTGTCACGTGGCGATGCCATTGCCGGCTGGGTGGCGCAGCAGGGCGTGGATCGCGCCAAGTTCATCGCCGCTTACGATTCCCCCGAGATCGGCAAGATGGTGAGCCAGGCGACCGCGCTGCAGGATGCCTACAGCGTAGCTGGCGTTCCGGCCCTCGGAGTGGCCGGGCGCTACTACACCGATGGCGCAATCTCCGGCTCCATGGCGCGGGTGTTGCAGATCGTGGACTACCTGGTGGCCGACGTGCGCGCTGGCAAATGATGGCCGTCCGACACTGAGCGCATTTTTTGGCCGGCGCCAGCCGGAAGCGGCACCGTCGACACCGGGGGCTACAATGATTTCGCAGATTTGACTGCAAGTTTCGTGCCCTTATGAAGTCCTCCATTTTTCCTTACACCTTGTTGCTGGCCGCCCTTTTGCAGGGCGGCGCCGCGTTGGCAGAACGTGCCGACCGGGACAAGCCGATGAACATCGAGTCGGATACCTTGCGTTACGACGACGCCAAGCAGACCAGTGTCTTTACCGGCAAGGTGGTGATGACCAAGGGTACGATGCTGATCCGCGGTGCCCGCATGGATGTGCGCCAGGACAACGATGGCAACCAGTTCGGCGTTGTGACGGCTGAGCCTGGCAAACTGGCTTTTTTCCGGCAAAAGCGTGACACCCGGGGCGACACGCCGGATGAATTCATGGAAGGTGAAGCCGAGCTGATCGAATACGACGGCAAGGCCGATACCGTGACCTTCACGCGGCGTGCGATCTTGCGCCGCTATGTCGGCGCCACCCTCAATGACGAGATCACCGGTCAGGTGATCGTCTACAACAACACCACCAGCGTGATGACGGTCGATGGCGGGGCTGCAGCTACCGGCGACAGTGGCCGCAGCGGCCGGGTGCGTGCCGTATTGACGCCGCGCAAGGACGACGGCGCCGCGCCGGCCAAGGCGCCCCCGCCAGCAGCACCGTTGCGCAAGTCCCAGACGCTGGGGGGCGACAAGAAGTGAGCGATGCCGGAGCAGGCACCACGGCGACCCAGATGGCCGACGTGGCGCAGCAAAGTGGTGCGCCGGTCTCGCGTGTGCGTCTGGAGGCGCATCACCTGCAGAAGTCGTATGGCAGCCGCATGGTCGTCAAGGACATCTCGCTGTCAGTCGGTGAAGGCGAGGTGGTCGGCTTGCTCGGTCCCAATGGCGCGGGCAAGACCACATCGTTCTACATCCTGGTCGGCCTGGTGCGCGCCAGCGCAGGCGACATCACCATCGATGGCCGCTCGGTGGCTGGGTTGCCGATCCATCGGCGCGCCCGGCTGGGGCTGAGTTACCTGCCGCAGGAAGCGTCGATCTTTCGCAAGCTCAACGTCGAAGACAACGTGCGCGCAGTGCTCGAATTGCAGACCGATGCTTCGGGCCGTTCGCTGACGACGGCACAGGTGGATGATCGCCTGGGCAACCTGTTGCAGGATCTGCGCGTCGAACATCTGCGCAAGTCGCCGGCCCTGGCTTTGTCCGGCGGCGAGCGCCGGCGCGTGGAGATTGCCCGCGCGCTGGCGACGCAACCGCGGTTCATCCTGCTCGACGAACCCTTTGCCGGCATCGACCCGATCGCGGTGATCGAGATCCAGCGCATCATCAGTTTCCTGAAGTCGCGTGGCATTGGCGTGCTGATCACCGACCACAACGTACGTGAGACCCTGGGCATCTGCGACCACGCCTACATCATCAGCGATGGCCAAGTGCTGGCGCAAGGCACCCCCGAAGAGATTGTCGACAACGCCGAGGTGCGACGGGTTTACCTGGGCGAACACTTCAAGATGTAGATGAAGCCCGGTCTCTCGCTTCGCATATCGCAGCATCTGGCTCTCACGCCTCAGCTGCAGCAGTCGATCCGCCTGCTTCAGCTGTCGACCCTGGAACTGAGCCAGGAAGTCAACCAGATGCTGGACGACAACCCTTTCCTGGAATTGTCCGAGGATTTACCGGCGCGCGAGGAATTCGGTCTGGACACCAGTGACACGCCGGTGCCGCAAGCCGAACGCGAGGCCGAACTTGCGCCGATGAGCGCTGCTCAGGACTATGTATCGGTGACCGATGCGCCTTCCAACGACGACAACGCGACCCCTTTGTCGGCCGAGGATGGCCAAAGCTGGGAGGGCGACGGCACGCAGGAATTTGCCCCCGACGATGGCGAGTGGGGAGGTGACGCGAAGGCCCATGGCAACAACCTGGGGACCGAGGATGATGTCGACGCCGGGGAGCTGGCACGTACCCAGGAGACGCTGCAGGCCCATCTGCATGCCCAGGCGCTGACCACCCGGCTGGGCGACGAGGATCGAATTGCGCTGCGTTTTCTGATCGAGTCGCTCAACGAGGACGGTTATCTCGAAGACACGCTGGAAGAACTCGCCGCCGGACTGGCGCCGGCCGACGAGGAGGAGATGGACCAGCTTGGGCACCACTTTCGAGTGGCTCTGAGTACCCTTCAGGGTTTTGAGCCGGTCGGGGTGGGCGCCAGCGACCTGGGTGAATGCCTGCGTCTGCAACTGCGCGTCATTCAGCGTGCAATACCGATGCACGACGCACAACATAACGTACTCGCGGTGGCGGTGCGTATCTGCGCGCAGCCCATGGATCTGCTGGCACGTCGCGACGTGCGCCGGCTGTCGCAAGTTTGTTCTGCCAGTGATGTCATGATCAAGGAGGCGATCGCGCTGATCGGACGGCTCGAACCGAAACCAGGCCGGCGCTTCGTGAGCGTCGAGCGCAATATCGTCATACCCGATGTGCTCGTGGTACAGATCGGAAAGGGGGGCAACATCCGGTTCCGGGCCCAAATCAATCCGCAGGTCATGCCGCGCCTGCGCGTGCACGACATCTATGCCAACGCCTTGCGCCAGCACCGTGGCAACGGCAGCGACGCGTCCAACTATGCGGCACTGCAACAGCGGCTGCAGGAGGCGCGCTGGTTCATCAAGAACATCCAGCAGCGTTTCGACACCATCTTGCGGGTGAGCACGGCCATCGTGGAGCGGCAGAAGAACTTCCTCATGCACGGCGTACTGGCGATGCGCCCGCTGGTGCTGCGCGAGATCGCCGACGAGCTCGGGCTGCACGAGTCCACCATCAGCCGCGTGACGACCGCCAAGTACATGGCTACGCCGCTGGGTACCTTCGAGTTGAAGTATTTCTTTGGCTCCTCGCTGGGCACCGAAACTGGTGGCAACGCATCGAGCACCGCAGTGCGGGCACTGATCAAACAGTTCATCGATGCCGAATCGGCGCTCAAGCCGTTGTCCGACAATCAGTTGTCAGAAATGCTCAAGGAACAAGGCATTACCTGCGCACGGCGCACGGTGGCCAAGTACCGCGAAGGCCTCAAGATCGCGCCCGCCAATCTGCGCCGGGCGTTATGACCGCCCCCACCCCTGGCTTTGCCAGGCCCCCCGAGGGGGTGCGAGGAAACTTGGGAGCGGCCCGACCCGCATGAGCCGTTAACGCAACCAGATTTTGCCATGAACCAGCTCCAACTTTTTCTTCCCTGCGCCGCTGGCGTCGAGGACTATCTCGCGCAGGAGGTGGCAGATGTCACAGGCCAGTCGGCGGACCAGGTGCAAAAGTGGCGCGCTGGTGTGCTGCTGCAGGGCTCGTGGCGCGATGCCATGTTGCTCAACCTGCACTGCCGTCTCGCCCAGCGCGTGCTGGTGCAGTTGTTCCAGGCCGACTATCGCCATGAGCAGGACCTGTACCGGGCGGCCAGTGAGGTGGCATGGGAAATCTGGTTTACACCACGCCAGAGCATCAAGGTCGAGGTCACGGCCCAGCATAGTCCGCTCAACAGCCTCAATTTTGCCGCGTTGAAGATCAAGGACGCAATATGTGACCGCTTCCGCGCCAAGGCCGGCGGCATTCGCCCGGACGTGAACACGCAGTGGCCGGACGTGCGCATCTATGCCCATCTGACCACCGACACAGTGGCTCTGTATATCGACACCTCGGGTGATGCCCTGTTCAAGCGCGGTTGGCGCGAGGACAAGGGCGAGGCGCCACTCAAGGAAACGCTGGCAGCTGCGATGCTGGCGGCCAGTGGCTGGACCCAGACGCCCGCACTGCCGCTGTACGACCCGTGTTGCGGCAGCGGTACGATTGCGATCGAGGCTGCACAGATCGCCTGCCGTATCGCGCCCGGTTCGCTGCGCCGGTTTGCCTTCGAGAAGATGTTGCCATTCCAGTCCCATGTGTGGGACGCATTGCTGAACGATGCGCTGCGCGCGCAGCGTCTGCCGGCACGGGGTCAGCGTCCCCATATTTTTGGCAGCGATGTCGCGCACCGGATGGTCGACTTCGCGCAGCGCAATGCGCAACGCGCCGGTGTTGCCGACGCGGTCGAATTTCGCGGCGGTGATGCCTTGCAACGTATGTCGCCGTGCGATCCACCGGGCGTCATGCTGGTCAACCCGCCCTATGGCACCCGGATCGACACCGCCGGTTTTGCCGGTGCCGGACGCCATGCGCCGCACGATGATGACGCGTACGGAGAGCCGCAGGCGTCACGTGCCGGTCGCGAGCAGCCCATTGCCGATGATGGCGGCGAGTTCTTCGTGCAACTGGCCGCCCACTGGAAGAAGAACTATGCCGGCTGGACCGCCTGGCTGCTCACTCCCGACCTGAAGCTGCCAGGCAAGATGCGGCTCAAGGCCACCCGCCGCGTGCCGATGTGGAACGGCCCGATCGAATGCCGCATGTTCCGCTTTGACATGGTGCAGGGTTCGGCGCGCACCTCGCGCGCGGGCGACGGCGACGCCGGGTGAGCATCGCTTCGCTTGCGCGCCTGTGCCGGACGATGGTCACTGCCCGACGATGGGTCTGGCGTGGCCCCTGAACAGGTCGGACAGCCGGTGGTGATCGACACCAACATCGTGCTGGACCTGCTGCTGTTCCGGGATCCGTCCACCGCAGCGTTGGCCCAGGCCCTGGCGCAGGGGTCGTTGATCTGGTACGCGACGACTGGCATGCGTGACGAATTGCAGCGGGTTTTGACCTATCCCGCGATGCAGCCCTGGCTGGCGCGGGCGGATCGTGACGCTGCGCCGGGTGTCCTGGCGCAATTCGACCAGCTCAGCCAGGTGCATGCTGAAGTGCCAACCGGCCCGCCGCGCTGCAGCGACCCGGACGACCAGAAATTCATCGATCTTGCGCTCGCCTTGCAGGCCCTGCTGCTGAGCAAGGACCAGGCAGTACTGCGCTTGCGCCGTGCGTTGGCCGCGCGAGCCGTCACGGTCGCGCGGGGCTTCAGAGCGTGAGCGGCAATCGATTCGGCCCGCACTCTCAATTCTGCAGCATGAAGCTCTCGGCCCGCGCCTGCGGCCACGACTGGCGGTAGATCAACGGCAGGCCCGCGAGCTCGGTCTGCAGTAGCGCACCATCGTGCATCTGGGTCAGCACCGACTGCGCCAGTGAACGCACCTTGCCGTCGGTCGAGCGGCGCACGATATGGTGGGCGGTGACTTCCTGCGGATGATGCAGCCCCGCCGCCTGCACCAGTTCCTTGAGCGCATGCATGGTCATTTCGTGGTAGTTGTAGACCCGCGCGGTCTTGTCGACCACCACCAGCGACTTCTCGCGCAGCGGATCCTGGGTCGTGACGCCGGTCGGGCAGTTGCCGGTGTGGCAGGTCTGGGCCTGCAGACAACCGAGCGCGAACATGAAGCCGCGCGCGCTGTTGCACCAGTCCGCGCCCAGGGCCATCATGCGCGTGATGTCGAAGGCGCTGATCACCTTGCCGGCACATCCCACGCGTATGCGCGAGCGCAGCCCGGCTCCGCGCAAGGTGTTGTGCACCAGCAGCAGGCCTTCCTGCAGTGGCGAACCGACGTGGTTGGTGAACTCCACGGGTGCCGCGCCAGTGCCGCCCTCTGCGCCATCGACCACGATGAAGTCGGGTGTGACGCCCGTGGCCAGCATGGCCTTGACGATGGCGAACCATTCCCAAGGGTGTCCGATGCACAGCTTGAAGCCGGTCGGCTTGCCGCCGGACAAGGTGCGCAATCGAGTGATGAACTCCATCAGCTCGATCGGTGTCGAGAACGCGCTGTGTGCCGACGGCGAGATGCAATCCACACCAATGGCAATGCCGCGTGCCTGCGCAATCTCAGGCGTGACCTTGGGCCCTGGCAAGACACCGCCGTGGCCGGGTTTGGCGCCCTGGCTGAGTTTGATCTCGACCATCTTGACCTGCGGATCACAGGCGTTTTTCGCAAACCTCTCGGGATTGAAACTGCCATCGTCGTTGCGGCAGCCAAAGTAACCCGAACCGATCTCCCAGATCAGGTCGCCGCCATGGACCCGGTGGTGCGCCGAAATCGAACCTTCGCCGGTGTCGTGCGCGAAGCCGCCTTTGCGGGCGCCGGCGTTGAGGGCCAGAATGGCGTTGGCGCTGAGCGAGCCAAAACTCATGGCCGAAATGTTGAAGATGCTGGCGTGGTAGGGCTGGGTACACAGGCCTGCGCCTGGCGCGTGCGCGGCGATCTGCTCGGGCGTGCCGCCAATCCAGACCCGGAAGTCGTGCGATGCGATGGCACTTGGTGCCATCGAGTGATTCATCCACTCGTAACCTTCAGCGTGCACATCAAGCAGGGTTCCGAACGGACGCTTGTCGGAGTCTCCCTTGGCGCGCTGATAGACCAATGAGCGTTGCGCGCGGGAAAACGGCGCGGCCTCGTTGTCGCTCTCCAGGAAATACTGCCGCATCTCCGGACGCACGTATTCGAGCATGTAGCGGAGGTGGCCGATGATGGGGTAATTGCGCAGCACCGACCGGCGCGGCTGCTGCAGGTCGTACACGCCCACGGCCACCAGGGCGAGCATCAGCAGCATGGGCACGACGCCGATGCCGAATACGAGCACGCTGAACAGGCAGGCCAGCAGACCCAGTACACACAGGCCCATGACGGTGTAGCGCACCGGATAGAAATCGTTCAGGCGATCGAGCATGTCAATGGTTTCCTTCGGTTGGGTCGGGTTGGGTTTGCGGCGATATCCGGTGTCCGGCATGGAAGCGATTCAGGCCGTCCAGCGCCTTCGAGCGCACCTGCCGGCGCAGCAGCGGGGACCAGCCCAGCAACAGGCCGGGCAGACCCAGTGCCTGGCGCGACCAGCGCCAGAAATCGAAATGGTCGCAGTGCTGCGTAATCTGGCCTGCCGCGTTGAAGGCAAACACCGACCGGATCCGGTTGTGCACCGGTCGTTGAGACTTGCCGAATGCGTAATGCGCGCTCCAGTGCAGTCGACCGGTCTCGGCGTCGACCGAAACGACTCGGAAGTTCAGCTTCCAGTCGGCGCGCCCGCCCGCTTGCGCGGACGTGCACAACATGCGCCACATGGCCATCACCTGGTCGCGGCCCTCCAAGGTGAAGAACTCGTCCTCGAAGCGGACGTCGGGCGCATAACAGCCTGCCATCGTGTCCGGGTCGAGATGGGCAAAAGCGTTGTAAAAACGTGTCAGGGTGCTGCGGTTTTCTTTCATCGCTCGGCTCACAAGGCGTCTGGCACGGCATCGGCCAGGAAATCGAATACGGCGCGGATGTGCGCACTGGTGCGAATCTCGCGATGCACGGCCAGCCAGATCGGGATGGGGGCAATCCGCAGTGCAGGAAGTATTGGCAACACAGCAGGATCGAGACGTGCCACATGATCGGCAAAAAAGCCCACGCCCATACCGGCGCGCACGGCTTCCCAGTAGGCGATCAGGTCGTCGGTGCGCAACGCGAAATGCTCTGGACCGACATGGTGTCCCATTGCAGCGAATCCCAGTACGATGTTTTGCCCCTGGACATGCCCGATCAGGGTGTGTTGCAACAGGTCTGCCGGCTGGGTCGGTGTGCCGCGTCGGCGCAGATAGTCGCGGTGGGCATAGGCGCCCAGGGTCATCTTCCCGATGCGTTTGGCCACCAGCGTGGACTGCGCGGGCGCGACCATGCGCAGCGCGATATCGGCCTCCCGGCGCAGCAGGTTGCTGACCGCATTGCTGACCACCAGTTCGATCTGTATGTCGGGAAGCGTCTGCTGCATGCGCGCCAGGATCGGCGGCAACAGGTAGCAGGCGCTGGGCTGGCTGGCGCTCAGGCGCACCGTGCCGGAAACCCGGGTTTGAGCGCTGGACACCTTGCGCTGCAGTTGCAGCGCGCCATCTTCCATCGCGCGCGCCGACTCTGCCAGGCGCAATGCCATATCGGACGGCAGCAAACCACGACCGGTGCGCTCAAACAGCACCACACCGAGTTGCGACTCCAGCTCGGCGATGTGCCGTCCAATGGTGGGCTGGCTGATCCCCAGGCTTCGGGAGGCACCCAGCAGGCTGCCGTTGTCCAGCGCCGCCAGGAAGGAACGGGCCAGACCCCAGTCGAAGTCCTGTTTCATCGCGCTGCAGGCAATGCGCTGCTATACATTCTTGTAATTCTGAGTCTCCGTTTCGGCCAATTGTGGTGGACCGCGGCGGATTCCACAATAGCGGCACTCCCTACCGGATGCCCTGCATGACACCTGATCAACTGTTTCTGATTGGCAGCCGAGTCGCGATGACCGGCTGGCTGGCGCTGGCG
>Ga0105047_10003185_pt1 | contig 29019 bp, 27 predicted proteins | sample MAT04_FD_78384 | JGI IMG/M metagenome (GOLD analysis project Ga0105047, IMG submission 78384) | Freshwater microbial communities from Lake Fryxell liftoff mats and glacier meltwater in Antarctica - MAT-04 (megahit assembly) | ecosystem: Environmental > Aquatic > Freshwater > Ice > Liftoff... | reverse complement strand
TCCGGCATAGGCTCACGCCAGGGCTGGTGGCATTTCACGCTCGCTTTGCAGGTTTCGGAATGGGCATCCTATGGCGCTGCGTTGGCCCTCCTTTTGTCGATAGGGGGTTTGATTCAGGCACGCCCGGGGTCTCAGCACAGAGGCCTGCTTATGGCCGTTCTGGGCATCGTTGCATCACTGCCTCTGGTAGCAACAGCGATCCAATGGGAGGTTGCGGCCCGGATCTATCCCGCCATCAATGACATCAGCACCGATACCAGCGATGCGCCTGTATTTTGGGATATGCCGATCGCCACGGACTACCCAGGCGCCAAGGTGGCTGCGCAGCAACGAGCAGCCTATCCTGACCTTGCTCCACTGAAATTGGCGCTACCACCCAGCGAGGCGTTTGAAAGCGCACTGGCCGCAGCCAAATACAGTGGCTGGGACATTGTGGCCAATGTGCCTGAAGAAGGGCGAATTGAAGCGACTGCCAAGACACGACTGTATGGATTCACGGACGAAGTAGCGGTGCGAATAAAACCCGCGGACGGCGGCTCCCTGGTAGATGTTCGGTCGCGTTCACGCGTCGGGCGCATGGATCGCGGAGCCAACGCCAAGCGAATTCGCGCCTATCTTGCCGCGTTGGAAAAACGGGTCGCACAATAGCGCCATGGCAGCACAAGTAGCGTCTCGATTAATCCAAACTCCCTCAATGGTGATGTCCATGCTCGCCGTGCACGTGCTTGTGGGCAATTTCCTCGGCTGAAGCCGCTCGAACTTCCAACACCTTGACGGTAAAGCGCAAGTCCTTGCCCGCAAGCGGGTGGTTGCCGTCCAGGTGCACAGTATCGCCCTTGATCTTGAGCACGTTGAAAACCTGCTCATTTCCGTCTTCGGTGTAACCCTTGAGCTGGCCACCCACCTTCACGCCAGCAGGAAACTCCTTTTTGGGGATGGTGCGAACCAGGGCCTCTTCCCGCTGGCCAAAGGCTTCGTCGGCAGTCAGCGTCAGAGTTACCAGGTAGCCGGTCTCCTGGCCTTCCAGTGCGGCTTCAATCTTGGGAAAGGTGTTGTCATAGCCGCCATGCAGGTAGACCATGGGGTCACTGCTGTTGTCGATCAGCTTGCCCGCGGCATCTGCCACAGAAAAACGCAAGGTAACGGCGGTGTCTTTTTCAATTTTCATAAGGCTGTGTAGTCGGTTGGATGGGTGATTATCCGCGGCGTTCCGGCGCAATGGATTCAGCGTAATCGTACAGCGCGCCCAGAATAGCCTCGCCACGCTCATCGGCAGATTCCGACAGTTGGTCAATCTGGTCTGCCAATTGATCCACCGTGCGGGCGCCGTCCGCGCCGTCAAACAGGCGCCGTGCGCGATGCGCTTCCCAGCGCCCGGCTTCTTCCTCCGCAAGCAGACTGGGGAAATTGCGCGCACGGTACCGAAACAGCAAGTCGGGCAAGCGGTCATCTTCAAAAGCGAGATGCGCACTTGCCAGTTGTTGCGCAGACATGCCACGCAGGTCGTTCAGGCGACGCCGGTCACTGTCTCCAATAAATCCGCCGTACAGGTCCTCGTCCACGTCTGGCCGTGGCTGCGGGGGTCGCTCAAACACGGCGGGCCATATGGCGCTCATGTCCGGCAGATCCCGCGCCAGCGCTGCGTGGTGCAGCTGCAATTCCAACTCCACGCCCCAGCGCTGGGCCATCACGGTGGACAAAACCTTCAAATTGGACATCACCATGGGTGATTTGTTGAGATGAATGGACTTGATGGGCAAGCGAGTCACCCCGTGCGGCAACTCCGCCGTCTTGCTGAACAGCCGCAGACGCATGTCCGCTGCGTTGAGCGAAGCCAGTTCGCATGGGTCGTGCGCCAGATCCCAGGCAATCAGCTCGTTTTTGTTATGGGGGTGCATGGCAAGCGGCCACATGACCGCCAGACACCCCCGCTCAGAGGGAAACATGCCCGAGACATGAATAAAGGGGCGCGCCGATTGCAGCGTGGTGGGCAGCCCCAGCTCGGCCATCACCCGATCCTTCTTGTGCAGGCCCAGACAAAAGTCAAACAGCCGCGGCTGGGCCGCTTTGATCAGACGGGCCAGCGCAATGCTGGCCCGCACGTCACTCAATGCATCGTGCGCGGCCTCGTGCACCAGACCGTTGGCGGCGGTCAAGTCAGTCAGTTTGAAACTGGCACCGCCTTCCGGTTTGGCGGGCCACACAATACCGTCGGGGCGCAAGGCATATGCGGTGCGCACCACATCTAGCAGGTCCCAGCGGCCACATTCATTTTGCCACTCGCGGGCATAGGGTTCGATCAGGTTGCGCCAGAACAGAAAGCGGGTGATTTCGTCGTCAAAGCGGATGGTGTTGTAGCCCACGCCAATCGTACCGGGATGACCCAAGGCCTGTTCGATCACGGCAGCAAACTGGTACTCCGGCACACCGCGTTCCAGGCACAACTGCGGTGTGATGCCGGTGATCAGGCAGGACTGGGGATCGGGCAAAAAATCGGGCGCGGGCTGGCAATACAGCATGATTGGCTCGCCCACTTCGTTCAAATCGGCATCGGTACGAATGGCGGCAAACTGCGCGGGCCGGTCGCGCCGCACCTGGGTGCCAAAGGTTTCGTAGTCGTGCCAAAGAAAGGTGTGCTGATGCATGGTGGCGCAACACTACACTATTGAACCCACTTGAAACAACATCAAGGATCGCTGATGCTTCAACTCTCCAACGATGTGCTGCAACGCCTGCTGAAAGCAGCGCAGGACGCCCGCGCCCATTCACACTCGCCCTACTCCCGCTACGCAGTCGGCGCCGCCGTGCTGGACGAGCACGGCGCCATACACGCGGGCTGTAATATTGAGAACGCCGCCTACCCCCAGGGTTGGTGCGCCGAGGCCACCGCTTTGGGGGCCATGGTGATGGCCGGAGGCCTGCGGGCCAAGGCGGTACTGGTTACCGGGCCTGGCCCGGATGTAATCACCCCCTGTGGCGGGTGCCGCCAAAAACTGCGCGAGTTTGGCGACGACGCGCTTATCGTCATCGCAGCCGACCCCCGTGGCATCCAGCAAAGCTGGACACTGGGGCAACTGCTGCCCGCAAGCTTTGGTCCGGATCACCTGAAATGAATTCCGTGCTCGCATCAGCCGTTTTCGAATCGACAGACAAACTGCAGGCGGCCTTTGGTGCGGCCCCTGAGGTCGCCGTCATCCTCGGCTCAGGCTGGGCGGGGGCCGCACACAAGGTGACTGGCGCCCAGCGCCTGGCCTATGCCGAACTGCCAGCGTTCGTATCGACTGGAGTGGAAGGCCATGTCAGTGAAGTAACCGTAGGCACCATAGGCGCACAGCGGGTGGCCGTGCTGGGCGGCCGTACCCACACCTATGAAAGCGGTGACTGCGCTGGAATGGCAGGGGCCATGCGCAGCCTCAAAGCCTGGGGGGTCAAGGTGTTGATTCAAACCAACGCGGCAGGTAGCCTGCGCCCGCAGATGCCGCCGGGCAGCCTGATGCTGATTGCCGACCACATCAATGCTCCGCAACGCTCACCCTTGGTGGGTGAGCCCGGCAACGCGCGCTTTGTGGATATGAGCGCGGCCTATGACCCGGAGCTGCGCGCACACGCCAAAAATATGGCACACACCCATAAACTGGCGCTGTCGGAAGGCACCTATCTTTGGGCGCTCGGACCGCAGTTCGAAACCCCCGCAGAAATCCGCCTATTTGCCACCTGGGGCGCTGACGCGGTGGGCATGAGCACCGTGCCCGAAACCATTCTGGCCCGACATGCCGGTTTGCGTGTGGTGGGTCTGTCGTTGATCACCAACATGGCAGCCGGCTTGTCCGCCGAGGCGCTCACCCATGCGGCCACGCTGCAACAGGCCAGAGCATCAGGCGAGCAGGCTGCGCATTTTTTGAGCGCACTGATCGCCAGCCTGGCCGATCTGCCGTCGCTGTATGACACTGGTCCTACTTGAGAACCGAAATGACCCAAGACCTGACCCTGACCGAAGCTGCCCGACTGGCTCTGGAATGCCTGGACTTGACCAGCCTGAATGATGCGGATACCGCTGCCGATATTGAAGCGCTGTGCAAACGGGCGCAGACGCGTTTTGGCCCTGTGGCTGCGGTGTGCGTGTGGCCGCGCTTTGTAGCCCAGGCGCGAAGCCTGCTCCCTGCCGGGATTCGGGTGGCTGCGGTAGCCAATTTTCCCGATGGCGCACTGGATGTAGCCCGCGCGCTCGCGGATGTGCAGCAAATTGTTGCGGCGGGCGGCGGCGAGGTCGATGTCGTGCTGCCCTACCGCGCCCTGATGCAAGGCAAGACCCAGGAATGCGCCGATTTCCTGAATCAAGTTAGGGCGGCCAGCCGACCCCTCACTCTGAAAGTCATCATTGAAAGCGGAGAACTGGTCCAACCAGAATGGATAGCCCAGGCCACGCGCCTCGCGCTGTCGGCTGGTGCCGATTTCGTCAAGACAAGCACCGGCAAGACACCAGTCTCAGCCACGCTGGAGGCGGCAACCACCATGCTGCGGGAAATTGCCGCCAGCGGCCTCCCCCAAGCAGGTTTCAAGGCGTCGGGCGGCATTCAGTCGGTGACGGACGCAAGAATGTATCTGACTCTGGCATCCGAAACGCTGGGAGCGCAGGCATTGACGCCACAACGCTTTCGTTTTGGCGCGAGCGGCCTGCTCAACGACATTGAAGCGGTGCTATCGGGTCAGGCATCAGCGCCCGTTTCCGGCACGTACTGAACGCACCCACAAGAAGAAGACCATGTTGGCGCAAGAAATCATCCGGGTCAAACGCGACGGCTACGCACTGAGCGTTGACCAAGTCCAGGATTTTGTAAAAGGCCTGGTGGACGGTAGCTGGAGCGAAGGTCAGGTAGCCGCGCTGGCCATGGCCATCTTTTTGCGCGGCATGGGCCGCGATGAATGCGTGGCACTGACCCACGCCATGATGCACTCCGGCCGCGTCATGACCTGGAGCAACATGCCCGGCCCGGTGCTGGACAAACACTCCAGCGGCGGCGTGGGCGACAAGGTCAGCCTGATGCTGGCCCCCATGATCGCGGCCTGCGGCGGCTACGTACCCATGATCTCAGGCCGCGGCCTGGGCCACACCGGCGGCACCTGCGACAAGCTGGAAGCCATACCCGGCTACACCACCACCCCACCACCCGAATTGCTCGACCAGATCGTACGCACCGTCGGCTGCGCCATCATCGGGCAGACCAGCGACCTTGCGCCCGCCGACCGCCGCTTTTACGCCACGCGCGACGTCACGGCCACCGTGGAAAGCGTGCCGCTGATCACCGCCAGCATCTTGTCCAAAAAACTGGCTGCGGGCCTGCAAGGCCTGGTAATGGATGTGAAATGCGGCAACGGTGCCTTTGCCGATTCCCGCGCCATGGCCGATGAACTGGCCAACAGCATCGTCGCGGTGGCCAATGGCTCAGGCCTGAAAACCACTGCGCTGATCACCGACATGAACCAGGTGCTGGGCCGCGAGGTGGGCAACGCACTGGAAGTGGCAGAGGCCATTCGCTACCTCACCGGCGATAGCAGCGTGGCTGGCCGCAACACGGGGCGTGAGGCGCGCCTGCACGAAGTCACCCTCGCCCTGGGCGCCGAATTATTGGTGCTGGGCGGCCTGGCGGCCAATACAACGGCAGCGCGCGCCCAGTTGCAAGTGGTGCTGGACAGCGGTGCCGCGGCTGAGCGCTTTGCGCGCATGGTGTCCGCCTTGGGCGGCCCCGCCGATTTGCTGGAGCGACCTGCGGCTTACCTGCCTGCAGCGCCCGTGGTGTTGCCCGTACTGGCGCCCCGCTCCGGCGTATTGACGGCCATGCAGACCCGCGACATCGGCCTGGCGGTGGTCGAGCTCGGTGGTGGACGGCGCAAGGCGGGTGACGCCCTGGATTTGCGCGTGGGCCTGAGCCAGATGCGCCAGCTGGGCGAGCACTTGGAGGCTGGTGAACCGATCGCCTGGGTGCATGCGGCTGACCGTGCCAGTGTGGTGCGTGCCGCAGCCCAGCTGCAGGCGGCGTGCACCATCACGGAAGCGGGCTCGCCCTGGTCGGCAACACCCTGCGTGATGGCTTCCACAGCCGCCGATTCAAGGTAAAAAGGTCTTCTAGCCCCCGCAGAATATGCGCACGGTGCTACTAAAAATATAGCAAGTTGCCTCGCCGTGCAGTGTGTGCTGTCTGAGTCGGAGTTTGCTGCGCACTGGGTCGTCCACCAGCGGGACGTCTAAAGATTGTGCCGCAACAACGCGAGCACCGATCACCAACTCGGAACTCGAAAAGTTCATGCGCGACAGGGCTGACTGGACAAATGCAGACGGCCGCACAACACACTGAAGCAGAGTAGCCTGCGCTTGAAGTCACGGACTCTAGGGAGTCAGAAGCACCTGGATCGTGGCGACTTGCGCAAAGTCGTAGGTGGATGTCGCGACAAGCGTGATGAAGAGTGGGGCGGCCAGCGGGTAGCCAATGCCCGTGTCAATCGCGACTCGTGAAGCGGTCAGTTCTGTGAGGGTGATGGCTACGCCGCCGTAGTAAACCGTAACCCCCGGTCCTGAGACGGTTGTGCCACCCACATTGAGGGACCACGTGACAGGTTCATTTGCATTCAACACCATAGACTGCCCGGCTCGCATCGATACGCGTTGCAAGGGGCCGGGTGTAAGAATGACACCCGTCAGCGGCTGCCCCCCGACGGCCACGTGAATATCAAACGGTGGCGTATCGACATACAAATCGCCTCCACCGCATCCACTCAGTGCCATTGCGGCCACGAGGACCGTCGCGCCAAACACTACTTTGGTGAGGTGCTGCTTTCCACTGGTTGGTTTCATTCACCAACAACGCGCCAGATGCCCGGATGAGCCGACTTTGCATCGCAAAGAAATGTAAATAATTGTTGCCACCAATGCCGACGACCGCGCAAACGCCTCACCGTCGCCTTGCCGTCCTCACCCCGTTCAACTCCGCCACAATCCCCAGCACCTTGGCCAAGCGCCCGGAGCTACTCACTTCCACGGTAAACGTCATCCAGGCAATGCCCCGAATGGACTGGGTTTGCACCCCAATGACATTCATTTTTTCTTTGGCAAACACCTCAGAGATATCGCGTAGCAGGCCCTGGCGGTCGTTGGCTTCCACCGCCACATCCACCGGGTAAACGGAACCATCGCCACCCGTCTTGCCGCCCCACTCCACCTCAATCACCCGGTCGCCACTGCGGGTGACCATGTTGCGCAGGTTGGAGCAGTCGGCCCGGTGCACGCTCACGCCCCTGCCGCGGGTCACAAAACCGCAAATGGCATCGGGTGGTGCGGGTTTGCAGCACTTGGCCAGCTGGGTCATGAGCGAATCCACACCCACCACCAGCACACCGCCTTTGGATGAATGGCTGGGGGCCTTCGGCTTTTTGAGTAGCAGAAACTCATCTTGCGGCAACACCGGCTCGGGGGGTCGCAGCACGATTTCGATGTTGCGCAGCGAGAACTCGTCTTTGCCCACCACTTCAAACAGCTCTTCGGCTGAATTGAAGCCCAATTGAGACGCCAGGTCTTCGAGCTTGATGGCCGTCTTGCCCTCGCGCTGCAACAGCTTTTCAACCGCCTCGCGGCCCTTGGCCACGGTTTCTCCCATGGCAAGGGCGTTGAACCAGGCGCGCACCTTGGAGCGGGCTCGCGGACTCGCCAAAAAACCCAGCTCCGGGTTGAGCCAGTCGCGCGAAGGACCGCCTTCTTTGGTCACGGTCACTTCAACCGTCTGGCCATTTTTGAGCGGCGTGTTTAGCGGCACCATGGCACCATCGACCCGCGCACCCCGGCAACGGTGGCCCAAGTTGGTGTGCACGCTGTAGGCAAAATCGATGGCAGTGGCGCCCTGGGGCAACTCCACGATAGCCGCATCGGGCGTCAGTACATAAATGCGGTCCTCGAAAAAACCGGGGGCCTTGCTGTCCATCCCGGCACCGGACAGATCACGTTCCCACGCCAACAACTGGCGCAACACCGCAATCTTGGCGTCGTACTCGCCGCTGGCAGACACTCCGGCGTATCCCTTGACGCCCGCTTCCTTGTAGGCCCAGTGGGCCGCAACGCCTGTCTCTGCCAAGTCGTGCATGGCCTGGGTGCGCACCTGCACTTCTATGGGCTGCCCAGACGCGTCCCGCACCACCGTGTGCAGCGACTGGTAACCATTGACCTTGGGGCGGGCAATGTAGTCATCGAATTCATCCAGCACCGGCGAAAAATGGTTGTGGACCCAGCTTAATGCGGCGTAGCAATCGGGAATCGTGGGCACCACAATCCGCAGCGCGCGGATGTCGTACACCTGATCAAACCCCAGCGACTTGCCCCGCATTTTCTTGACAATGCTGTAGATGTGCTTGGGGCGCCCCTGCACCGTAGCGTGAATGCCCTGGCTGGCCAGGTCGGCAGCCAGTTGGAGGCGCAGTTGCTCAATATGCGCTTCGCGTTCCGTGCGCTTTTCATCCAGTAAGCGTGCAACCTCGCGGTAGGTTTCAGGTTCCAGAAAACGAAAGGAAAGGTCTTCTATTTCCCACTTGATCTCCCAGATGCCAAGACGATTGGCCAAGGGTGCAAACACTTGCAGCGACTCATTGGCCAAGCCGGGTGGAACCGGCAGTTTGGTGGCGGCGAAATGGCGCAAGGTTTGCAGCCGGGAAGCCAGACGCAGCATCACGACGCGCAAATCACGCGAGAATGCCAACAGCATCTTGCGCACGCTTTCCGTCTGCGCTGCCGCAGTCTGGGCCATGGGAATGGGCGTTCCGGAGTGGCTGGCAGAAATCTGGGCCAGCCGGGCCATGCGCTGGACCCGCACCAGCTTGGTGGTCTCCATTGCCAGGTCCGCAAAGTTTTCACCGAATGCCTTGGCGATCACCTCATGCGGCTTGTTCAGGTGGTCGCAGGCGTACACCAGGTAGCTGGCCGCCTGCATGGTCTGCGATCCGCCGATCGACTGGAGAATAGCGGCCACCGCATCGGCATGGGCCAGGATGTTTTCGCCGGTATCCAGCGTTTCGCTGGCCAGCAGTGGCTCAGCAAAGGCGCGCGCGCGCGCCAGCGCATCTGCCTGCTCAGGCTGGTTTTGGGTCGTGGCGGCAATCACGGGCGGAGGCACCACCGCAGGAGTGTCTGAGGACAAGCTTTTCATAGGGGCGTTGGTTGTTGGGGTTCAGTCCAGCAGAAAAGCAGTTACGGCCTGAACCTGGTCTGCCGCGACCAAGGTGGGCGCGTGGCCCACACCTGCAAACTCCACCAGCCGGGATTTGGGGCCACGCCCGGCCATTTGACGGGCGGTGTCGACGGAGAGCAAATCCGACTCTGCGCCCCGAAGCAACAGGGTTTGGGCCTGAATGCCGTCATACAGATGCCACAACATGGCCTCGCCCTGCATAGCCGATTCCTGTGTCATGGCACCAAACGGCACCGCAATGGCAGGGTCGTAATGCAGAGTCACCGCGCCCGCTGCACCTGGAGTCCCCGCTACCGGTTTCACCATATGCCGGGACAACTCCAGCCATTGCGCCGGGGTGTGTGGGCCAAAGGTGGTGGACACCGCCCACATGGCGTCGGCCGCCTGCTGCAGCGATTCGAACTGCACGGACCGCCCCAGGTAGGTACCAATGCGCACAATCGCTTCCCACTGAATGGCTGGGCCCACGTCGTTGAGCACCAAGCGACGCACCGGCACGGGAAGCGGCAACCCGGGCTGGCCACAAACCGCCATGCCAATGAGCCCACCCATGCTGGTGCCAACCCAGTCCAGCGTTTGCGGCTTCAAATGCGCCAGCAGTGCCAGCGTGTCCGCAGCATAGGTTGGCAGTTGGTAACCCTGCGGGTCAGTCAGCCATTCGCTCTGGCCACGGCCCGCCATGTCGGGGCAGATCACACGGATGGCGCCACCCGCCCTTTCTACAAGGGCTTGCGCCAGTACATCGAAATCCCGGCCCTGGCGGGAAAGGCCATGCACGCACACCACCACATGCGCAGCATCGGCGTCACCCCACTGCCAATACGCCAGGCGGTGGCCGGCACCGCTGTCAGGGCAGGATAAGTAGTTGAGCGTAGGTTGAGCCATGGTGAAATGTCGGTTTGATAATACGTCTCCATCCTAATTGAATCCCCCACCTTTTTTTGAAAGCGACACCATGCTCAAAGGTAAAACTGCACTCGTGACCGGATCCACCAGCGGCATTGGACTGGGGATTGCAAAAGCCCTTGCCGCGCAGGGGGCCAACATTGTTCTGAACGGCTTTGGCGATGTGGCAGGCCCCAAGGCGGAAATCGCAGCCCTGGGCGTGCAGGTGACTTATCACGGCGCTGACATGAGCAAGCCGTCAGAAATCGAAGCCATGATGAAACACGCAGAGCAAACGCTCGGCGCGGTTGATATTCTGGTGAACAACGCAGGTATCCAGCATGTGGCCCGTATTGAGAACTTTCCCATTGAGCGCTGGGACGCCATCATCGCCATCAACATGAGTAGTGCCTTCCATGCCACGCGTCTGGCATTGCCTGCCATGCAAGTAAAAAACTGGGGCCGCATCATCAATGTGGCGTCCATCCATGGTTTGGTCGGTTCCGCTGAGAAGTCTGCCTACGTGGCGGCCAAGCACGGTGTGGTGGGTCTGACCAAGGTCACTGCCCTGGAGAACGCCACCACGGGCGTAACCTGCAATGCCATCTGTCCCGGCTGGGTGCTGACGCCACTGGTACAAAAACAGGTGGATGCCAAGGCTGCTGCGCAAGGCATTTCCAACGCGGATGCCACCAAGCAGCTGCTCGGTGAAAAAGAGCCTTCCATGCAGTTCACGACCCCCGAAGAACTCGGTGCCCTGGCCGTGTTCTTCTGCTCACCCGCCGGCAACAATGTGCGCGGCGTCGCATGGAACATGGATGGCGGCTGGACCGCGCAGTGAGTTGCTCTAACTGGACTGCTTGAACGCCATCACCGCCTGGTTGCGCAGGGTACGCAGCAAGGCAAGTTCTTTTTCGTCCAGTTCCAGCGAACCGTGCTCAACCTTGTCGGCATAAATCAGGCCGAACGGTGCACCCTTGATCTGCAAGGGCAACAACAAAAAAGTGGGGGCATTCAGAGACTTGCGGTACCACTCCGGCAGGCGCTGAACAATGCGCGCCTCGGTGGCGTCACTGATCATGGTGTCAGCACCCTTGAGGCACACCACCCCGAAAAGATCGGGCGTTGCGGCATTGAGCGGTACTTTGAAGTTCTTGACGAAATTTTCCACACCGTTGCCCAAACCAAACCGTCCGGTCACCGTTTCGGTTTTTGCGTCACGCATGCAAAAAATGATGCGGTCAAATGCCATCGCCCGGTACATGGTCTCCAGAATCATGCGCAGTACATCGCTGAGCTTGAAGTCCTCGACCATGGCGTTGGTGATGTCCTGAATACCGGCGGAAAGTGTGTCTGCCACACGGTTGTTTTTGCGCACGGGTTCGGCGTCACCGTCCAGGGGGGCAGCCTGGGTTGCCTGCAGTTCAAAGCGTCCCAGGTTGCCATCGGTATCAGGAATCAGACCTGCAAGCTGGCTGTTCGACTCGTGGGATGCCTTCAGCAATTTTGCAGCTGCAGAACCTGGCGCCACCCTAAGCTCCATAGCACCAGCAAGGTCAATCAGTTTTTGTCGTGCTTTTGCGGTTGCGGCATGCACATCCTTGAGGCTAACCCCCATAGACGCTGCATATTTCCGGGCCACCAGTGCAATGCGGGCATCAACCTCTTTGGGATCACTTTGGAGCAACATGTCGGCAATTTCATTGGACGCCAACGCAATCCACCGAATGCGCTCCCCCGCATCAGCGGGCGCACTGCCAGGCGGCGTGCCAACCGGCTTGCGCATGCAGCGCTGAATACCCTGTGGCAACCCCCAGGCCTTGGCAATACCCAAACCCAGATCTTCGAAGCTCAAACCCAGCACACGGGCTGATGCAACTGCCTCTTTTAGCGGATCGCGCTGGGACTGCACCAGGCCCCGCACCTGGGTAGCCTCCTCAGGAAAATAAAACTGCACCAGCAACCGCCCCAGATTCTGAAACATGGAGCCAATGAAAGCCTCTTCACTCTCACGCAACACCGGGCACAACTCACCGGCAATGGAGCCCGCCATAAGCGACCGCAAAAACTCTTCCTTGAGCTGCGCCGCATGGGCTTTGTCCTGCATGTGCTCCAGCAAAACCAGGCTCAGGGCCATGTTGCGTATGCCATTGAAACCAACAAGACTGACGGCCCGCGATACCGTGCTGATATTGCCACCGCGCGCATAGTGGGCGCTGTTGACCAGTCGCAAGAGCTTGTTGGTCAGCGCAACGTCTTTCAATATTTCATTGGTGACGCTGTGAACGCTCTCGGTCTCCGATGTGGCCATGCTCTGAATGCGGACAACCGAATCGGACAAGGCAGGGAAGTCACTTTTGTGACGCATGCGGCGCAACAGGAATTCAAGCGTACTGTTGGCGCCCGCAGAACTATCCGCGCTTGCATCAACCGGCTTGGCCCACTGCTCCAGTTCGCTTTGGAACGCCCGCGCACTGGCAAACCGCTGTTTGGGGTCACGCGCCAGTGCGCGCATGACGATGGCGCGCAATCGGTCGTCGACCTCGGCATTCAAATGGGCGGGCAACATCAGCTGTTCATGCACTACCCGATAAATGGCGCGGTAGGGGTCGCGCTCCTCTATCAGGCGCTTGCCCATAATCAACTCGGCCAGGACCACGCCCGCAGAAAAAATATCCATGGACGCAGCAGGTGCCGCACCGTTGGCCGCCTCAGGGGACAAATACCCCACCGTGCCACCACTGGCAGCTAAGGGATCGCTGTCATTTCGGACCCTGATGCGGGCGGCAATGCCAAAATCCATTACACGGGCGCGCCCGGCCGCATCCACCAGCACATTGGAGGGCTTCAGGTCACGGTGCACCACACCGGCGGCATGGGCCACTGCCACCGCGTCCAGCACATCCATCATCAGCGCCACCGCTTCGGGTGGAGGCAAGGCGCCACGTGCCTGAATCAGCTGATCCAGCGTTTTACCGGCAACATACTCGAACACCAGATAAGGCTGGCGCCCCTGAATATCAGCTTCGTACACTGGAACGATATTCGGATGGGTGACACGTCCGACGTTGCGCGCCTCTTGCAGCCAGGCTGACACAGCCTTGTCGTCCGATCCGTCGCCAGGGCGCATGACCTTGATGGCCACTTCGCGCTCCATGCGTGGATCAAACGCCAACCACACCGTTGACTGGGCACCTTGCCCCAGAACCCTGCGCAATTCGAAACGTCCCAAAGTGTCGGACGGCCGCAACGCACCCGTCGCTGCCGAAGGACGGCTGTTTGAGAATGAAGAAGTTTCTGACACGCTTTGGAGAAATAGGGAAAACGCACGATTTTTGATACCGGCATCAGTATGACATCGACCGGCTTCCCCCTGGAAGGTGCATTTCCCATATTTCCCGCACCACCCGGATTACCCGCTTGCGCCGCCAGCCAAGGGACTATTGGAGCTGGACGGACCCTGTCACATTCACCACCACCGAAGACTTGCCCGCCTCCATTGGAACAGGTGCGTCGGATGCTGCTGCCTTCATCTCCATGGAAACCATCCGTGGACGCGGTCCAAAGTTCTGGTCATTGGCGTTCACGGACACTTCACGCAGCGTGTAAGAGCCGAATCCAAAACCCCGTGCAATATCCGTAGCCTTGGCCTTGAAGCGATCAATGGCCATGGTCTGGGCCTCGGTTTCGACCTTGTTGCGCAGCTCTCGGCTGAGGCCGAAAGCACCATTACTGATGGTGAGAGTTTGTATCTTGCCCGCGGTGGCGCCAATGCGCACAAAATCCCGTCCCTCCAGAACCAGCTCGGCGGTACCCTGCCAGCCTGAAATCTTGCCGTCGCGCCCGTAGCGCGGCTGCAAACCGAATGCGCCGGTCCGAACATCCATGGCCCCTGCCTGGGCCGTCTTTTTGGCTTCGGCAAGCGCTGACTCCAGGGCTAGCCTGAGTTGCGTCTGCACCACAGCAGGGTCCGCTCCCTCTCGGGTGCTGCCCAAGGTCACAGTCAAAAGATCTTGTTGAACCTCCACCACCCCACTGGCGGCAAGCTGGACGACGTTACGCAACTCAACCGCTGCAGACTGCGCAAAAGCACCCATAGCCCCCGTCAACATTGCGCAGACAGCTATGTATTTGATAGCAAATTTCAAAATGGACCTTATGAAGAAAACATTGGCTTGCGAGCCCCGGCCAGATTGACTAGCCAGGTGAGTCGCGGCGTTGCTGCCGCAATTGTTCCCGCAACTCGGCGCGCTCTTGCAGGCTGAGCTGTCGCACGACTTTGGATGGTGTGGGCGCAGGCGCTGGCGTGAAGCCATCGCGCTGCGCCTGCAGGGCCTGCCGCAAAGCCGCTCTGCGACTCTGCGCGTCTGCGTCGGCTTGCTGCAGGGAGCCGGTGGCTCTGTCGCTCTCCACGTCACGGTTGCCCACGCCCGGCTGCGCGAAGGCAGAAAGCACCCACAGCCCGACAGAGAAACCAACCGCAATATGTTTGAACATGGCATTTAAACGGATCGAATAATGACCCGGTGGACATTGTTGGCCTGTCTGCGCGGAATGGGGGGTCCATATTTGTAACATTGTGTCAAATGACCCTATTCAGTTGGACGCAGTTTCCAGAAGCCGCGCAAAATAAAGCTTGTTACATATTCAATACTCCCATGCAGCAACCGGCATCCCGACCCTACAAAATCCTGGTGGTAGACGACGACGCACGTATTCGCGATCTGCTCAGGCGGTATCTGTCTCAGGAAGGTTTTGAAGTCCTGATGGCTGAGGATGGCAAGTCGCTGACGCGGATCATGCTTCGTGAAACCGCCGATCTGATCGTCCTCGACCTGATGATGCCGGGGGAGGACGGGTTGTCCATCTGCCGACGCCTGCGTGCCGCCAATGACCATACGCCCATCATCATGCTCACCGCCAAGGGCGAGGACATCGACCGCATCGTCGGTCTTGAAGTCGGTGCGGATGACTACCTGGGCAAGCCCTTTAACCCTCGCGAACTGTTGGCCCGGGTGCACGCCGTCTTGCGCCGCCGCCCGGCTGCCGAGGTTCCCGGTGCACCGTCCACAGACAACGAAGTGGCCCGCTTTGGTCCTTTTACCTTCGATCTTGGTGCCCGTACCCTTCACAAAAGCGGAGAAGAGCTGACACTGACGACGGGAGAATTCGCCATGCTCAAGGCGCTGGTGCGCCATCCGCGGGTGCCCTTGTCGCGCGAGAAACTGGCGCAGCTGTCGCGCGGCCGCGAGTTTGAACCCTTTGACCGCAGCCTGGACGTCCAGGTCTCCCGCCTGCGCAAGCTTGTTGAAACCGATCCCGCAGCCCCCCGCCTGATCCAGACCGTATGGGGCGTTGGTTACGTTTTTGTGCCGGACGAAGCTTCCTAGTGCGAGGGTCCGCATCGGTGGCCAAAGCAAAAGTTATCGACTTTGAAAGTAGCAGCCCTGCGCCACTGACCAAGACGGCACACGGCCGGGCAATCAAGCCGTATTCCGGCTTGAGTCTTTTCTGGCGTACCTTTTTTCTGCTCGCGCTATTGTTGCTGGGCAGCATACTGGCCTGGCTGCAAACGCTGCGGTCGCTTGAATTTGAACCCCGAGCCATCCAGACAGCGCAGCAACTGGCGTCCCAGGTCAACCTCAGCCGCGCCGCACTCATTCATGCGGATGCCATTGCCCGCGTATCGCTTCTCAAGACCATGGCGGACGAAGAAGGCCTGCGCATCGTTCCACGCGAGCCTACGGACCAGTTCACCCCGTTCAACGCAGACGCGATCAGCCGTCAGGTCGCGCTGGAACTCACGACACGCCTGGGGCCTGGCACCGTCGTTGCCAGCAGCGTCAACGCTCAGCCGGGCTTACGGGTCGGCTTTAATATTGACGGTGATGACTACTGGCTTTTGACCGATCAAAACCGCTTCAACCCGGCAGGCGGGAGAACCTGGGTGATCTGGTTGACCGTTGCGGCAGCGCTGTCGCTGGCCGGTGCGGCCCTGATTGCACGGCTGATCAATCGCCCCTTGAAAGAGTTGTCGTTTGCAGCCACCCGCGTACGGGAGGGCGACTTTGCCGCCAGCCGTCTCGATGAAACCGTCATCACCGGCGAGATTCGCGAGGTCAATATCGGCTTTAACCGCATGGCACAAAGGCTTGCCAAGATTGAGCAGGACCGCGCGGTGATGCTGGCGGGCATCTCACACGACCTGCGCACACCCCTGGCGCGCCTGCGTCTGGAAACCGAAATGAGCGTATCAGATCTGGATGCACGCGAACATATGGCGGCCGACATCGCCCAGCTCGACGCCATCATTGGCAAATTTCTGGACTACGCACGGCCCGACAAGGGCAAGCTCGACGCCATCGTTCTTGCGGATGTGGTTGACGCCTGTGTCTATTCACTCAGCAAACAAAGCGACGTGCTGATCGACGTCCAGCTGGAAGATAACCTGGTGATCAAAGCCGATCGCGTGGAGCTCGGAAGAGTTATCTCCAATTTGCTGGAAAATGCCCGCCGCTACGGCAAGTCCCCAGACACGGGGGTAGCAAGAATTGACATCAAGGCGATCGGCCGCGACAAATGGGTTTTGATCAAGATCCGTGACCACGGCCTGGGCGTGGCCCAGGAACAGCTGGCGAACCTCACCCAGCCGTTTTACCGAGGGGAAGCGGCCCGCACCGCAGCCAATGGCGCGGGCCTTGGGCTGGCCATTGTCGAAAAAACCATTCAGCGCATGGGCGGCACATTTGTGTTGACCAACGCCACCTCGGGCGGCCTGTCCGCGCACATCAAATTGCAGCGGGCGACGCAGGCCTGAACAACAACGCGGTGGCGCGGGCTTCCATCGCGAGGCCATCTCCCACCGGGCCCATTTTTTCGGCCGTCTTGGCTTTGACGTTGACCTGTTCCATCTCAACCCCCAGCACTTGAGCGATGCGCGTGCGCATGGCGGCAATGTGCGGTGCCAGTTTGGGGGCTTGCGCAATCACGGTGCTGTCCACATTGCCAATTTCGTAGCCTTTTTCGCGCACCCGTCGCGCGGCTTCGGCCAGCAGTACGGTCGAGTCAGCGCCTTTGAACCGGACGTCGGTATCCGGAAAATGCGTGCCAATGTCGCCCATGGCAGCCGCCCCGAGGAGCGCATCGGTAATGGCGTGCAACAACGCATCCGCATCCGAATGCCCCAAAAGGCCCTTGCTGTGGGGGATTTCCACGCCTCCCAGAATCAGTTTGCGCCCTTCCACCAGGGCGTGGATGTCCCAACCTTCGCCAATTCGGAATGTCATGGTGTCCCTGTTTTCATAGATGGGGTGCTCTCCGCCCGCGCCAACAATACGGACTGCGCCAGCGCAAAGTCCTGCGGATAGGTCACTTTGAAGTTCTGCGCGCTACCCTCCACCAGCAAGGGTGGTTTGCCCACGAACTCCATCGCACTGGATTCATCGGTCACCGCGTCGCCCGCCGCCTGCAGCGCAGCCATCAGTGCGTCAATGTGAAACATCTGCGGTGTCTGCGCCAGCCATTTGTCGCCACGCTCTACCGTCTCGGCAACGCGTCCGCCGACTTCACGCTTCAGCGTGTCGGGCAACTTGAGCGCCAGCAAGCCGCCCACGGCGTCCTTCACGCAGGCGTCCATCAGGGCGCGGATCTGTTGCGGGGTGATCAGGCAGCGCGCAGCGTCATGCACCATCACCCAGTCACCGGGGGATGCACCCTGTTCCAGCAGCGCACTTAGACCATTAAATACGCTTGCAGCCCTGGTAGAACCTCCGCAGGCAGCTATCAAAACAGTAGCGTTCACCGATTCAAAGAACCGGTCTCCTTGCGTCACCACCACCAGAACCCCTGCCAACTCGGGCACCAACCCGAAAGCCGCCAGCGTGTGCAGCACCATGGGCCTGCCGGCCACGCTTTGGTATTGTTTGGGACCGTCGGCACCCGAGCGCGAGCCGGTACCGGCACAGGGAACCAGGGCCCAAATACGGGCTTCAGGGTGGGAATTTGGAGGGGTGTCGATCATGGTGGTGTGCCCCATTCTAAAATCGAAGCCATTCACTTCATCCAATCCCCTGCTGCGGCGGCCCGAAAAGCGGTTTGCCGGGCACCCAAACCATCCATGGATCTCCCTAAACTACACGTTGGCAAACGCTTCACCCTGCCCCGGCCCGCCGGTTCTGCCGATGCCATGCTGCTGGCGCGCCTGGGCGAGCGCGAGAAGGCCGCCGGCCACCCCATGACGGTGGTGACCGCAGATGCCAGCGATGCCCAGCGCCTGCTGGATGAAATTGCGTTTTTTGCGCCCAGCCTGCGCTGCGCGCTATTCCCCGACTGGGAAACACTGCCCTACGACACGTTTTCGCCCCACCAGGACCTGATCAGCGAACGGCTGGCCGCGCTGTGGCGCATCTCGCAGCGCGACAAGGAAACCGGCGCAGACGTCATCATCGTGCCGGCCACCACGGCGCTGTACCGTCTGGCACCACCCAGTTTCCTGGCGGGCTACACCTTCCAGTTCAAGGTCAAGCAAAAGCTCGACGAGGCCAAACTCAAGGCCCAGCTGACCCTGGCAGGCTACAGCCACGTGACGCAAGTGGTCAGCCCCGGTGAATATGCCGTGCGCGGCGGTTTGATCGACCTGTTTCCCATGGGCAGCGCCGTACCCTACCGGGTGGATTTGTTTGACGACGAGATCGACAGCATCCGCACGTTCGATCCCGACAGCCAGCGCAGCCTGTACCCGGTGCCTGAAGTGCGCCTGCTGCCCGGGCGTGAATTCCCGATGGACGACGACGCCCGCGCCAAGTTTCGCAGCCGCTGGCGCGAACTGCTGGAAGGCGACCCGACCAAGAGCCGTATTTACAAAGACATCGGCAACGGCGTGGCCACAGCCGGCATTGAGTACTACCTGCCGCTGTTTTTTGAAGAAACGGCCACCGTATTTGACTACGTAGGGCCAGATGCCACCGTGGTCCTGCATGGTGACTTGGAAGGCGCTTTTCAGCACTTCTGGCAAGACACCAAAGACCGCTACCGCCTGGTGCGCGGCGACCCCGAGCGCCCGGTGCTGCCACCCGAATCGCTGTTTTTGGGCACTGAACAATTCTTTGCCCGCGCCAACGCCTATGCACAACTGGCGCTCAAACCCGTGCGGGCCGAAGCGCTCGCGGCGCCAGACGCCACCGACTACGTGGACATCGGCCGGTTGCCCTCGCTCACCGTTGAGCGCGGCACCGACGACCCGCTGGCGAAACTAAAAACCCATGCGCGCAACACCCAGCACCGTATTCTGGTGCTGGCCGAGAGCGATGGCCGGCGCGAAAGCCTGCTGGACTTTTTGCGCGCCAGTGGCATCAACCCGCCCGCGTTTGATTCGCTGCTCGACTTTCAGACCAGCAGCGAAAAATTTGGCATTGCAACCGCCGCACTGACCACCGGGTTTAGTTGGCTGGAACACGGCATTGACCTGGTTACCGAGACGGAGCTCTTTGTCGCCGGCCCCACCACCCGCCGGCGCAAAAAACAGGAACAAGTCAGCGATGTCGAAGCGCTGATCAAAGACCTGAGCGAGCTCAATGTCGGCGACCCCGTGGTGCACTCGCAGCACGGCATTGGCCGCTACCGGGGTTTGGTCAACCTGGACCTGGGCAACAAACTGGCCAACGGCGACCCCGAGATGCAGGAGTTTTTGCACCTCGAATACGCGGACAAGGCCACGCTCTATGTGCCGGTGAGCCAGCTGCAGCTCATCAGCCGCTACACCGGCGTGAGCGCCGACGAGGCTCCGCTGCACAGGCTGGGCTCCGGCCAGTGGGACAAAGCCAAGCGCCGAGCCGCCGAACAGGTGCGCGACAGCGCGGCCGAGTTGTTGAACATTTACGCCCGCCGCGCTGCCCGCGAGGGCCATGCCTTCCGCTATTCACCCAGCGACTACGAAACCTTTGCCAACGATTTCGGCTTTGATGAGACGCCCGATCAGAGCGCCGCCATCCACGCCGTGATTCAGGACATGATCAGCCCGCGCCCCATGGACCGGCTGATCTGCGGCGATGTGGGCTTTGGCAAGACCGAAGTGGCCTTGCGCGCCGCCTTTATTGCGGTCACCGGCGGCAAACAGGTGGCGATTTTGGCGCCCACCACGCTGTTGGCAGAACAACACTTCCAGACGCTGACCGACCGCTTTGCCAAGTGGCCGGTGAAAATTGCAGAAATGAGCCGCTTTCGCTCAGGCAAAGAGATCACCGCCGCGCTCAAGGGCGTGGCGGATGGCACGGTAGATATTGTGGTGGGCACCCACAAGCTGCTCAGCCAGGACACGCATTTCAAGAATCTGGGCCTGCTGATCATTGACGAAGAACACCGCTTTGGCGTGCGCCACAAGGAGGCTATGAAAGCCCTGCGCGCCGAGGTGGACGTGCTCACCATGACCGCCACCCCCATTCCCCGCACCATGGGCATGGCGCTGGAAGGCCTGCGCGATCTGAGCGTGATTGCCACTGCGCCGCAGCGCCGCCTGGCCATCAAGACCTTTGTGCGCACCGAAGGCAACGGCGTGATCCGCGAAGCCGTACTGCGCGAATTGAAACGTGGGGGGCAGGTGTACTTTCTGCACAACGAAGTGGAAACGATTGAAAACCGCCGTGCCAAGCTGGAAGAACTGCTGCCCGAAGCACGCATTGCGGTGGCCCACGGTCAGATGCCCGAGCGCCAGCTGGAGAGCGTGATGCGCGACTTTGTGGCCCAGCGGTACAACCTGCTGCTGTGCTCCACCATTATTGAAACCGGCATTGACGTGCCTACCGCCAACACCATCGTCATGAGCCGCGCCGACAAGTTCGGTCTGGCCCAGCTGCACCAGTTGCGCGGGCGCGTGGGCCGTAGCCACCACCAAGCCTATGCCTATTTGATGGTGCCCGATCTGGAAGGTCTGACCAAACAAGCCACCCAGCGTCTGGACGCCATCCAGGCCATGGAAGAACTGGGCAGCGGCTTCTACCTGGCCATGCACGACCTGGAGATTCGCGGCGCCGGTGAGGTGCTGGGCGAAAACCAGAGCGGCAACATGCTGGAAGTGGGCTTTCAGCTCTACAACGAGATGCTCTCGGAGGCGGTGCGCTGCCTCAAGGCCGGTATTGAGCCCGACCTGCTCAGCCCCCTCAGCGTGACGACCGAGATCAACCTGCACGCCCCGGCGCTGCTGCCCGATGACTACTGTGGCGATGTGCACCTGCGCCTGAGTTTCTACAAGAAGCTTGCGACGGCAAAGACGACCGAACAGGTGGACAACCTGCTGGAGGAAATTGTGGACCGCTTTGGAAAACTGCCCCCTCAGGCGCAAGCGCTGATTGACGTGCACCGTTTGCGTGTGCTGGCCAAGCCCTATGGCGTGGTCAAGGTGGATGCAGCTCCGGGTGTGATCACCATCACCTTCCATAAAAACCCGCCGATTGACCCCATGAAGATCATCGCCCTGATCCAGAAGCACAAGCACATCAAGCTTGCCGGCAACGAGAAGCTGCGGATCGAGCGCGAACTGCCGGAGGCCCGTGACCGGGCGCAGATGGTGCGGGATATTTTGAAGAGCCTGGGGCAGCCAGTGCCTATTTAACCCCGGCGCATCATTTCAAAAACAATGTCATCCATGCTCATAGTCATATCTGCCTCGCGCTGAGCGGCCTTGGTGACCCGGGTTTGTTCTTTGAGCCAGGCTTTGAAAGCCTTGTCATCTTGCACGTCACCCAAATCTTCGCGCATGAACGCGGCTTCGTCTTTCAAGGACTGCTGCTGATACAGCATAGCCTCAAGCAAATCGTCTTCGCGAAATCGCACATGCGGCGCATACCCGAAGTCATGCGCCAGCTCCATGCGCTGGCTCTGAATATCCTCTAGCAACGCCTTGTGCTGCTCCGCCAACAGCAGACACATGGCCTGAAGCTTTTCATCGGAGAGCGCCGCCAGTTTGCTGGAATCTACCTGCTCAAACTGCAACTGCATACGCAGCAAGGCATTCAAGTCTTTGCGTTCGTAAGCCGCATTGACTTCGCTCATTAACGCCGTCTTGCGCACCCGCTCGGCAGCATCGACCTCGCGGTCAGGGTGCAGTGCGCTGGCTAACTGCCGATAAATGGTGCGCAAAGCGCTTTGCGCGTTGAGCTGCGCATGGGTCTCGGCCTGCTCGCGGGCAGTCGGTGCGCGTTTGGCTTTGCGTGCCCCGCGCTTGGCCTCGCGCGCGGCCTCTTGCGCGCGCGCGTGTTCGATTGCGGCTTTGAGAACGTCTTCGGGGCTCTTGAAGTCCTGGCCACCCGTGAAGCCTTTCCCCAAATACCCTTCCATGAAGTCTTTGGCCTTTTTAGCGGCAAGTTCGTCCTCCCGCTCGCGCTCAGCCAGGTCTTGCGGTGTCCGGTAGCGCTCCAACACCACCTGAATGTCTTTGTCCTCCAAATGCTCCATCTGGTCGCACAGGCTCAAAAGGATACGGGTAGCTTGCTGCTTTTGATTGGCTGTCAAACTCTTGGCTTGCAATCGCTGATCCAAAAACACCGCCATGCGCTTGCGCAACTGGAAAATCTCGGTTGACAACTGATGCATTAGCTGATGGTGCGCCGGCCGCTGTGCATCGACAACGCGTCGCAAAGTCTCACTCTCCGCGCGGGCCGCCTCGATAGAGGCTATTAACTTATTGAATCGCTTCTGGGCTGCGGTCGGCTTGCCCATGTTGGCAATGACCAGGCCGGCCACCACCTCCAGCCGGGCGGGCTTTGGGGCAAATTCCGGACCAAAATCAGCAAAAAGATTAGATGTATCAGGCATCTCCAAAATATAACTGACGGGCAAGCCATGTAATTCCGGCGCGCTCAGCCCCGTATTGCTAAATTGCTAACTGATATCATTTATGCATGACCAGGACCAGCACACCTTCAAACGCATCCAGCAAACAGCAGCAATTGCTGCTACGTCTGCCGGATGACCTTGCCCAGCGTTTTGCGCAAGTGGTTCCATCACGGCTGCGCAGCCGTTTTTTGCTGAACCTTCTTCGCACGGAGCTAGACCGCGAAAGCCAGGCCTTGGCCCAGGCTGCAGAAACATTGACCGCTCTGGAATGCGGCCAAGCCGGATTGGCTGCGGAGTCGGCCCAGTGGACTGAGGCGTCACTGACGCCTGACGATGATTCAGATTTCAACACGGAAGTGTTCGAACGTGAGTTCGCCCGGGCGCAAGCCGGAACACAAGACGCATGAGCGCTCCCATTGAACGTGGTGATGTGTACTGGGTTGAACTCGACCCGACACGCGATGCGGTAATGGCCAAGACACGCCCCTGCTTTGTCCTGTCGGCCTCTGAAATCAATCAACACCGAAAAACCGTGGTGGTCATCCCGTTAACCACCGCGCCAACGCCACCGACCCCTCCATTGCTGATTGCGGTGCCGTCCGCTGGCGCAAGCAGCAAAGCGCGGATTGAGCACATTCGCGCTGTCGACAAAAGCCGGCTCCAACGCAAACTCGGCACACTCAGCGGTCAGGACCTGTACGCAGTTGAAGAAGCATTGCGGCGCGTCTTGCGCTTGTCAAAAGACTGAAATATTGAGTAAATAGTGCGCTGACGCCCGCCAGAATTGCGTTAGAAGCTATTCAATGAATGGCAAATATAGAAGCCATTACCAAGCACCCATGACCACCGCACCCAGCACAGCTTCATTGCCAGACTCCCCCTTGAACGGTTACGGCGTTTTTCGGATTGAAATCAAGGCGCAAATACGCCAACGCCAATTCCAGGCTATGCGAGCGGCCAACCATGAGTTGTTGGCCTTGTATTGGTGGCTGGGCTGGGCTGGTCGTGGTGATGAAAATCCCTCTAGCCCCCGTAACCATTGCGCAAGCAGCTACTATTTTTATAGCAAATGACGCCTCTCTCCGCCCAAGAAATAGCCCCCGGCCTGGTCATTCAAAACACTCAGCCCAACCTCAAACTGTCCGACTTCAAGCTCATCGCGTTTGACATGGACTCCACGCTCATCAACATTGAGTGTGTGGACGAGATTGCCGACGCGGTTGGCCGCAAGGCCGAGGTGGCGGCCATCACCGAAGCCACCATGCGCGGCGAGATTGCCGATTTCAAGGAAAGCCTGCGCCGGCGCGTGGCGCTGCTCAAGGGCGTGACCGTGGCCGATATGGAAACGGTGTACGCCCAGCGCCTGCAAATCAACCCCGGTGCTGCCGCGCTGGTGGCGGCTTGCAAGGCTGCAGGACTAAAGGTATTGCTCGTATCAGGGGGCTTTACCTACTTTGCAGACCGCGTTCGCGAGCGCCTTAGCATCGACTTTTCGCGCTCCAACGTGCTGGAGATGGAGAGCGGCCCCAACTGCGGCGTGCTGACCGGCCGCATGATCGACCAGACCTGGGGCGACATCTGCGACGGCGCCGAGAAGCGCCGCACGCTGCTCGAAGTGGCCTCGCTGATGGGCATTCCCATGAGCCAGACAATTGCCATGGGTGACGGTGCCAACGACCTGCCCATGATGGCGGTGGCGGGCCTGTCGGTTGCCTATCACGCAAAACCCAAGGTGCGCGAGCAGGCGATGGTGGCGATTCAGAGTGGCGGGCTGGACCGGTTGCTGGAAGTCGTCAGGCCCTAGAAAGCCGCTCAGGCGGTCTCAATCCGCGACGTTCCGGCTGCCACGGTAAAGCGGGCCAGCGTGGAAATTTTGGCGTCTGGCCGCGTAACGTCGTCGACCACCCGCAGCGTAGTGGTAAGCCGCTGGGGCGTGAACTCCACCACGCCGTAACCCCGGTGTTCGCTCTCGGCAAATACAAAATGCGGGTTCTCGGCCAGCCTTTCAGGCAGCTTGTCGTTGCTGCCCGCGCGCGACGTGATGCTGGTGCCGCAAAACTCGACGCCCACAGTGGCACTGTCCGGTCGCGCATAGTCGGTCTTCACATGGCCTACCCAGTTGGCATGCACATCACCACCCAGCAGTACCGGGTTGGCCAGTTGGTGACGTTGCATCGACCCGACGAAGCGTGCGCGTGCGGGGCCATAGCCGTCCCAACCGTCATTGGAGAGAGACTGTCCGGGGCCCGGCTTGAAGTCACGCTGACCAAACACGGTTTGCTGCCCCACCACGTTCCAGCCCCGGCTGCCCTCGCTAAACGCGCGGTCCACCCACTGCTCTTGTACGGAGCCCAACAGGGTACGCTCTGAAGCGTTCCAGGCATCGCAGCGAGCGGGGTTGACCGCGCCGCCGCCCAACTTGCCACCGGGGCTACAAGCCTGCGCATCGCGGTATTGGCGGTTATCCAGCAGGTACAACGTTGCCAGCTGCCCGTAGGGCACACGGCCATAGATGCGCATGCCGGCAGCGAAATGGGCAGCGCTGACCACGCCACCCAATGCGCGGTTCAACACGCTGGCGCGCAGGGGCATGTTTTCGTAATACGCCTGGTAGGCGGCAGCACGGCGCGCCGCAAAATCCGCAACAGGCCACAAGCCGCTGTCTCCCGCCGTGGCACCGGCGTAATCGTTTTGCACTTCGTGGTCGTCCCAGGTCACCAGCCAGGGGCAGGCCGCGTGCATGGCCTGCAAATCTGCGTCGCTTTTGTGCAGCGCGTAGCGGGCACGGTAATCGTCCAGCGTCGTCACCCAACCGCCGGTTACGCTGCGCACGGCCTGAAGCGCACCCGGGTATTCGTAGATGTAGTCACCCAGAAACATCACCGCATCCAGGTGCTCGTCCTGCATGTGGCGCCAAGCGCTGTAGTAGCCATGTTCCCAGCGCTGGCAGGAGGCGTATCCCAAGCGCAGCCGGGCCACGTCGACACCGGGGGCCGGAAACGTGCGGGTGCGTCCCACCGGGCTCACCGCGTCGGCCACCATGAAGCGGTAGTGGTACCAGTGGTCCGGCTCCAGGCCCACCGCCTCCACATGCACCGAATGCCCCAATGTCGCCGTGGCGCGGGTCTGACCACTCTGCACGATGCGTCTGAACTGGAGGTCATGCGCGATTTCCCAGCGCACAGTGACGGCATCCGGGCCCGTGCTTGTGCCGCCCGGCAGGCTGGCCAACTCCAGGCGGGTCCACAATACCACCGACTCATGGCTGGGCGAGCCGCTGGCCACACCCAGGGTGAAGGGGTTGCTCGCCAGGCGCGGCTGGCTCCATGCGCTGCGCGGCACCCACAAAGTGCTGGCCGCAGAAGAAGCCAGGAGCAGCAGCTGGCGACGGTCCACTCAGGCGGCCGCTAGCTGCAGCAACGCCTGCTCGAACACCTCCGGTGGCTGCCCACCCGATATCAGGTGGCGGCCATTGATGACGACTGCCGGTACCGAGTGAATGCCCTGCTGCAGAAAGAACTGCTCCTGCTCGCGCACCTCGGCTGCAAAGGTGTCGCTGTCCAGAATGGCCTTGGCCTGAACCTTGTCCAGCCCCACCTCACCGGCCACGCGCACCAGAACCGCGTGATCACTGGGGTCTTCTCCGTCCGTGAAATAGGCCTTGAGCAAGGCCTTTTTCAGCGCAAGCTGTCGTTCTGCACTTTCAAGGTGCGCCCAGTGCAACAGGCGGTGGGCGTCAAACGTGTTGTAGATGCGGGAGCGCTTGTCCAGGTTGAAGGTGAAACCCAGTTCTGCACCGCGGGCACGAATAGTCTCGCGAATCGCTGCCGCCTGCTCTGGCGTAGAGCCGTATTTCTTCGCCAGGTGTTCCGTGGTGTCTTCCCCTTCAGGAACCATCTGCGGATTTAACTCGAAGGGTTGAAAAGTCATCTCCACCGCAACCTGCCCTGCCACGCGTTCCAGCGCAGTTTGCAGGGAGGCCAGACCCACGGCGCACCAGGGGCAGGAGACGTCGGAAACAAAGTCGATTTTCAGGTGTTTTTTCATATGCATTTCTCGCTTCAAGTGGCGAACTATTTGAACAGACTGCGTACAACACCAGTATCATCCCGGGCAATATGGCGGACATTGCACATTTCTTTCAGTCAGTCAAATTGCCGGTCATGCCGGAAGTGGCACAGGCGCTCATTCGGACACTGAATGCCCCGGAGGCGGACGTCCCATCGGTGACCCACGTTATTGCGAAAGACCCGGCGCTCACAGCCAGCCTTCTGCGCGTCGCCAACAGCGCCCTGTTTGGACTTTCCCGCAGCGTCAGTTCGCTCGACAGTGCGGTAAGTGTCGTGGGCCTGCCGCAAATCCGGGTTCGGGCACTGTCCATCTGTATCGCGAACGCTTTCCGGTTCCCCCCCAATCTGAGCCGCCTTGAATTCTGGCGCAGCAGCATGGTCTGTGCGGGCTACGCAAAATGGCTGGCTGGAACGATTGGCCTGGATCAGCAACAAGCGTGGCTGACCGGCATGATGGTGCGCCTGGGCGAGCTGGTCATTGCGCAACGCAACCCGGAGCTTCTGGAAGCCATCGAATGCCAAATCACCGCAGAACTGGCGCGCCGTTGGGACTTCCCTGCAGCTGTGGCGCAGGCCCTTGATGCCGGTTCGCAACCGCTGGTTGCAGCGGAGTTTCCCCGACTGGGTGCCGTGGTGCACGCTCTGGGACTCAATCTGGAAAAACTGAAAATACACATGCCGCACGCTGAATCGTTCAGCGACACTTCCATGCTGCCGGGCTAAGGCCCACAACCCGTTACTCCATGCCATTTCTATCTCTCGGACTCTCCCCCACCCTCGCCCACGCAGCCAGTGAGCTCGGGTTCTCGACGCCCACGCCGGTTCAGATCGAAGCCATTCCAGCCATTTTGCGCGGAGCGGATGTGCTGGGCTCTGCGCAAACGGGCTCGGGGAAAACGGCGGCGTTTGCACTCCCTCTGCTTCAACGACTGCAGGAATCTGCTTCGGAAGACCGGCAGCAGGCGCCCCGGGGCGTTCGCGCCCTCATCCTGGTGCCTACCCGCGAATTGGCAGCACAGGTTGGCGAAGTGGTGAACAGTCTGGCAAAGGCTCTGCCACAGCGCCTCAAAGTCAATACCGTATTTGGGGGCGTGTCCATCAACCCACAAATGCTGGCGCTACGGGGCGGGGCTGACGTGCTCATCGCCACCCCCGGTCGTCTGCTCGATCTGGTCAGTCAAGGGGCGGTCCAGCTGTCCACCGCACGCCTGCTGGTACTGGACGAGGCCGACCGCCTGCTGGATATGGGCTTTACCGAAGAATTGACCCGCATCCTGACACTGCTTCCGCCCAAGCGGCAAAACCTGTTTTTCTCGGCCACCTTCCCGCCGGAAGTGCAGGCACTCGCAACCAGTCTGCTGCGTGACCCGGTGCGGGTCGAAATCGCGGCTACCGAAGTCAACGAACCCGTTATAGAACAGCGCGCCATTCAGGTCGACCCCAAGCGGCGCACCCAATTGCTGCGCCACCTGATCAAAGACCAGGGGTGGAAGCGCGTACTGGTGTTTGTAGCGACCAAATACTCGGCGGAAATGATTGCCGAAAAACTGTACAAAGCAGGGGTGTTTGCCACGGCCTTCCACGGCGAACTGAGCCAGGGCGCGCGCAAGCAGGTTCTGGCCGAATTCAAGGATGAGCAATGGGAGGTGGTGGTGACCACTGACCTGGCATCACGCGGCATTGACATTGCCAAGCTACCGGTGGTGGTGAACTACGATCTTCCCAGGTCCGCGGTGGACTATGTGCACCGCATCGGCCGCACAGGCCGTGCAGGCGAAACCGGCTTGGCCGTGAGCTTCGTGAGTGCGGATACGGAGGCCCATTTTCGTCTGATTGAAAAGCGCCAGGGCGTGAGCTTGCGGCTCGAACACATACCGGGTTTTGAGCCGGTAGAGACCGCCACGCCTATCCAGCCACAGGTGGCAGCGGATAACGGCGGCATCAAAGGCAAGCGCCCCAGCAAGAAAGACAAGTTGCGGGCGGCGGCGCAAGGCCTTTAATGGCCTTTA